>Ga0187807_1000377_pt1 | contig 14006 bp, 14 predicted proteins | sample NC_wetland_sal_i_4_FD_132432 | JGI IMG/M metagenome (GOLD analysis project Ga0187807, IMG submission 132432) | Wetland sediment microbial communities from Neuse River Estuary, North Carolina, USA - ASW_2 | ecosystem: Environmental > Aquatic > Freshwater > Wetlands > Sediment | place: USA: North...
GAGCTGGTCGGCCAGCAGTTCGCGGCCCTCGTGGTATGCCGCGAGCGCCTCTGCCTGGCGGCCGGCCCCGTACAGCGCGCGCATGAGCAGGCCCCGAGGGCGTTTGGCCAGCGGATCGGCGGAGAGCAGGACGCGAAGCTCGCCGACCAGGCTGGCTCCCTCGCCGAGGGCCAGGTCGGCCTCGATGCGGTCTGCCAAGGCGCTAGAGCGCAGCTCGGTCAGCTTCGCGGCCACCGCGTCCGCGAAGTCGCATCCGGCGGCATCGGCGAGCGGCTGGCCGCGCCAGGCCAGCAGCGCGTCCCGCAGGACCCGCGCGGCCTCGGCGGCGTCGCCGTCGGCCAGCGCGCGACGGCCCCGGGCGGCCATGGCCTCGAAGGCCATCACGTCGACGGCGTCCGGTGGCACGGCGAGGCGGTATCCAGCCGGGTGCGACTCGATCACGTCGCCGATTCCGGCCTGACGCAGTTCGGCCCGCAGCCGGGAAACCAGCGTCTGCAGCGCGTTACCGGGGTTGCCCGGCGGGTCGTCGGGCCAGATTTGCCTGGCCAGCGAGCCAGCCGGCACGACACGCCCGGCGTTCAGGGCAAGCAACGTGAGCAGAACCCGCAGCTGGCGGCCGCCGACGTGGACCGGACGGCCCGTCTCGTCCCGCACCTGAAGCAGGCCTAGTAGTCCGACACGCAGCGCGTTCAGCATCTGCCCTCGCTGATCGCCCGTATTCCTGCTGGTCCTCCCCCGGACCATTCAACACGTCGCATCACCCTACGCTTCCTATCTGGACAGGTTCTAATATCAACCGTCGGCAGGAGAGAGGCGAAGGTGACTTCAGGCCAGGACCGGATTCGCCGCGGACCGTGGCGCCCGCCTCGCGCGCGTGCCGTCGGCGCGCTGGCGCTGGCGGTTCTGACCCTGGCCGGCTGCGGCACCGCCGGGTATGGCGCTCCTGTGGCGCCGAGCCCGATGCCGGTCAACAGCGAGGCTTTCGTCTCCGGCATGCTGGCCGCGCGCTATACCTGCCACGGCGCAAAAATAAATCCCCCGCTCAACTGGTCGGGCGCGCCGCCGGGCACCAAGAGCCTGGCACTTATTGTCGATGACTCCTCGGCGCCGATCACGCCGTTCATTTACTGGCTCGTTTTCGACATCAACCCCGGGGCCACGGACCTCCAGGAACACTCGCTGCCCACCGGGGCGCGCCAGGCACTTAACAGCGCAGGTACGGCGACCTACGACGCGCCGTGCCCTAGCGGCCATCGGCACGAGTACCGATTTACCGTTTATGCGTTGCGCACCACGCTAACCCTGGCCAACGGCGCGCCGTTGGAGTCCGTGTGGACGGCGATCGCGGCGGCCACGATCGGGCGCGGGCGAATAGTGGTAACCGGAAATCCGTGATCAGCCCGATACAGTTCGTAATCAGCAGTAATCAGAACTTTTTCAATCCTGTGACACGCTCCCCGCTAGTGAGCAACAATCGATGATCAAGCGGGTTCACGGCGCTCGCGACAACGAGGGAAGGCTCGCGTCATCGGCCGCGTGTGCCTAGCTAGCGCCTCCCACCAGGCCCGGGCAATCTGGATGGAGACCATGTTTCTGGTCGTGGGACTGGCCATCGCCGGGGCTGTCGGCATCGCGGCGGCCTTCTACTTCAGCATCCGCTCAGGCAGCGGCCGTAATAGCCGCCTGCGGTCCATCCGTGCGGGCCGCGCCGGGACTGGTAAACGCCCGGGAAGCAGAAGCGTCGGCACCGCCGGACCCAACCGGACCACCAGTGCCCGCCGGGCCGCAAATGGCAGCAGAGCCGTGAATACGGTCCGCGGCGCCAATGCCTCATCCCGGAATTACCAGGCCGAAGCCAGCACCGGGCCAAATCCCGTTCTGGATTTCGGCGCCCCGGTACTCGTGGGCGGCCGGAGGGGCGGCCAGGGCACGTCGGCTGGCGACCCGCAGGCCACCGACCCGAGGCTGGCCGCAGCCGTGCCGGACGAGTCCAGGCTGGGCGAATCCCGGCCAGGCGAATCCCGGCCGGGGAGCAGGTTGGCGGCACGTCTTACCCGTGAAGCCCACGCGGCCGAAGACGCAGGCAGTACAGCCAGGCCACGTCGGCGCGTGGGCTTCCGCAAGGGGGCCGACGTCGATGAAGAGCTGTGGCCGGCGGAGTCGTTCGGTGGCGTCAGCGACGAGCAGTTCTGGGACGACCTGGCGTCGGACAAGCCGCTCACCACGACCGCGCGCACCGCCCAGCAGGATCCCGGGACCAGGAACCGGCCGTTCGAGGCGGTGCCGCCGTCCGCGGGCCGTCCGTCCGCGGGCCGTCCGTCCGCAGGCCGTCCGTCCGCAGGCACGCCGCCGGTAGCCGGGCCGCCTGCCGCCACCCAGCCCGTACAGAGCATGACGTCGCAGGTCCCAGGCGCGACCCAGCCCGTCCGGACCGCGGCGGGGACGAGCCAGCTGATGAGTGCCCCCAGTCGCCCGGTGAACGGCAGCCAGCCAGTGAGCGCCGCCGCTCAGCCTGCCGAGACACGCGGGCGGCGCCGGGCGAGCCGTAGCGACGATGAGGATCCGCTGACGAGTGCGGCCTTCTCGCTGCGCTCGAGCGGGCCGGTCGACGGACGGTCGTCACGCAGGTCACGGGATATGACCAGGGAACAGTACGACGCCGCCGTCACGCAGGAGACGCAGACCTTCACCGCCGCCGAGACCGAAGCGGCCAGTGGCGGGTATCCCGGTGGTGTGCCCCCGTTGCGGCGGTCCGAGTCGCCGGCCGACCGGTCCAAGGCCGACCGGTCCCCGTCTTCGTACTCCGGTACCTCCTACGGCGACCCCTCCTCGGTAACCCAGGCGATGAATACCCCGCCGTATGGCGAGAACTACGGCTACGGAAGCGGGGGGTCGTCGGCCCAGCCAGCCCAGTCGGACGACACGCGGCGGCACAACGGCACCCGGAGCCACGCCCGGCACGGCGGCAACGACGAAGCATCCAGGGCCGCACAGCAGGCGTACCCGCGGGACGGCTATCAGGGCACCGGCAGCTACCCGGCCGGCGATTACCAGGGCACGGGAAGCTACCCGGCCGGCGGATACCCAACGAGCGGATATTCGACCGGGGGATATCCGGACGCAGGCCACCAGGGCAATGGCCACCAGGGCAATGCCAATGGCCACCGGGGTAATGGCCATCGCGCCCCGCATGACCCGAGGGACGACTACCGTCGGTTAACGCACCTGGGTTGACCGAGCAGCCTGGCCGACCTAGCACACTGGGGTCATGCCCGAGGGAGACGTCGTCTGGTACACCGCCCGGCGCCTGGACGAGGCGCTGTCGGGGCGGACGCTGACCCGCAGCGACTTCCGTGTTCCTTCGCTGGCCACCGCCGACCTGACCGGCGAGGTCGTGACGGAGACCGTCTCCCGCGGCAAGCACCTGCTCACCAGGACCGGCAACGGGCTGACCGTCCACACCCACCTGAAGATGGACGGGGACTGGCGGGTCCGGCCCGCTGCCGAGCAGATCAGGGAAAGCCACCGGATCAGGCTGCTGCTCGCCAACGAGGACTGGCAGGCGATCGGATATCAGCTCGGGGTGGTCGAGCTGATCCGCACCCGCGAGGAATCACGGGTCACCGGCCACCTGGGACCCGATCTTCTCGGGCCGGACTGGGACTGCGCCGAGGCGGTGCGGCGGCTGAGCGCTCAACCGGACCGCCCCATCGGCGAGGCACTGCTCGACCAGCGGAACCTGGCCGGCATCGGCAACGTGTACAAGGCCGAAGTGCTGTTCCTGCGCGGCCTCAGCCCGTGGCAGCCGGCGGGCACCGTCGCCGACCTCGGCGCGGTGGCCGAACTGGCCAGGCGCCTGCTCGAGGCGAACAAGAAGCGCCACGGTCACATCACCACCGGCAGCATGCGCCGGGGTGAGGAGCACTGGGTCTACGGCCGCCGAGGCCGACCGTGCCGCCGGTGCGGCACGCCCATCAGTAAGGCCGGACAGGACGACCGGGTAACCTTCTGGTGCCCGTCCTGCCAGCCGACCGTCAATCTGGCCGGCGAGCGGTAAGGGCACGGCACCTAGGTTTCGGCGACCTGCGGGCTGTCGGGCCCGATCAGCCCATGCTGCTCATGGACGGAGACGGGGACGTGCCGCTCATGGACGGGGACGGGTTCATGTTCATGTTCATGGAGGCGCCGCCGAGGCCGATGTTGTGGTGGACCGCCACCCACCAGTTCCACACGTCCCCGTGCACCGGGCCGGCCACGACGCCCATGACATGGCCGTCGTTCTGGGTCCAGACCATGTACTCGATTTTTAATTAGTCCGAACAAACCAGCATTTTACCTTATCGTGATATGGAATCGCGATTTTCTGGGGGCCAGCTGACAAGTGTGTCACTTTCGGTGTCCCGGCCGGCCCAGCGCAGGCTGGCCGCATATCCTGCGGTCCAGAGCGCGAGCGCCGCGATGATCGCGGTCAGCGCGACGAACGCGCCGGTCTTGCCGTCCAGTGCGCCTAGGCCGTCGACCAGGTAGGGCGCTGCGAAGCCGAGGTAAGCCAGGGCGTAGTAGCAGGCGATCACGGCGCCGCGCTCGTCCGGGTTCGCCAGATGTTCGGCCTGCCGCAGCCCCGAGACCAGGCACAGGCCGTAGGCCAGGCCGAGGAGCACGGCGGCGGCGCCGGCCACGACGCGATCGGAGCCAGCCACCGCGGCGATCCCGATCGCGGCTCCCGCCGTGGCGCAGCCCAGCCCGGCGACGCCGCCGGTGAGCATGTCGCGCATCCGCCGGGCGAGCGGTTGCACCGCGACTCCGGCCGAGAACGACAGCGCCGTCATCAGCCCGGCGAACCCGGCCGACAGGGACCGCGCGCTGGTGACCTCCTCCGGCAGCACCACGATGGCCAGCGACACCGACCCGAACACCAGCGGGCTGGCCGGCGCGACCGCCAGCCAGAACCGCCGGGTGCGCACCGCAGCTGGCGGCCAGCGCCGCGACGCCCCCGCCCCGCGCCGTTCCGGAGTCGCCGGGCGCGGTACCGTTCGCCGGGCCGCCGCGCCTTCCGGCGTCCGCGCGAGCGCGACCACGGCCGCCGCCCCGATCAGCAGATGGGGCAGGTATGGCACCACCAGCGGGTCGCTCGCCCACTGGGCGAGCGCGGCGGCCACCACCGGGCCGAGCCCGAAGCCGGCCGTCAGCGCGAGCGCCGACCGCCGGGCGCTCATCCCGTCGTCCGGCGACACCTCCTGGACCCACGCGGTGGCTGCCCCGAACACGACGCCCGAACACAGCCCGGCCAGGGCCCGGCCGAGGGCGATCATGACGAGCGACCGCGGCCCGAGCACCAGCAGCAATGTCGCCAGCGGGGACAGCGCTACGAACGGCCAGACCACCGGCCGCCGCCCGAAGCGGTCCGAGGCCGGCCCCCCGACGAGCAAGCCGGGAATCAGGGTCAGCGCGTAGACCAGGAACAATCCGGCTACCGCGCCCGCGCTGAGCCTGAGCTCGTGCCGGTAGACGATGAGCATCGGCGAGAACTGGTTGGCTCCCCAGCCGACCGCGAACATCGCGAACGCGATCCTGACCCAGGCGCCTGAGCTCCGGCTGGTAACCGTCGTAGCCATGACACCGACCCTAACCCGCAAACAGTCAAATCATCATTTGACTGTCGTTGGGTTAGGGTGGTGGTCATGGATCCAGATGCTGACCTGGCCTCGGTAGCCGCCCTGATGGCCGACCGGCACCGCGCGCAGATGCTGCTGACGCTGCTCGGCGGGACGCCACAATCGGGTTCGGCGCTGGCCGAGGCGGCCGGCATCTCCCGCTCACTGGCCAGCGCGCACCTGAAGAAGCTGGTCGCGGGCGGACTGGTCCGCGCCCAGCCCAGCGGGCGCCAGCAACTGTACTCGATCGCCTCGGAGCCGGTGGCCGATGCGCTGGAGATCCTCATCCTGCTCGCGCCCGCGACCAGGGTCCGCTCCCTCGGCGAGGCAACCCGGGCAAAGAGCCTGCGCTGGGCGCGAATGTGCTACGACCACCTGGCCGGCATGGTCGGCGTCTCGATCACCGAGGCGCTGCTCGGGCGCGGCCTGCTCGGCGAGGGTGACGGCGGCTACCTGCTGGCCCAGGGGGGCGCGGCGGAGTTCGGAGGCTTCGGCATCGACGTGGACCGGCTCGAGCGGCGGACCCGGCCGCTGCTCCGGCCCTGCCTGGACTGGAGCGAGCGCCGCTATCACCTCGCGGGCAGCCTCGGCGCCGCCCTGACCAGGACCATGCTCGAGCGTCGCTGGATCACCACTAGGGAAGCCAGCCGCATCGTCACCGTGACCAAGGCCGGGCAGGCCGGCCTGCAGGAATGGCTCGGCATCGACCTAGCCGAACTGCGAGCAGCCGCCTAGCCGAGCCAGGCTCCATGATCGCGAACGATTTGGTACCGCAGCGAGTACCAGATCCCTCATGATCATGAAGACTTCACAGTCTCCACAGACTGCGAAGTCTTCGCGATCATGGTCGGCTGACGTTATCGCGGAGCCGGGTGAGGAGGGTCTCGAGCTGGCCGACCTCTGTGTCGGAGAAGCCGACGCGCAGTCGCTGGTCGAAGGCCATGGCCGCGTCCCGGAGGCGGAAGAAGAGCTCGTCGCCGTCGGGGGTCAGCTCGACCAGGTGCAGGCGACGGTTCGCCGGGTCCCGGCGCCGGGTCACCAGCCCGGCCGACTCCATCGCGTTCAGGTGATGGGTGAGCGTGGCTCCCTGAACCCCGACCGCCTCGGCCAGCTCACGCTGACTGGCGAGCTGGCCGCTCTTCAGCGAGATCAGCACCAGCCAGACCGGCAGTGATCCGCCCGCCTCGGCCAGGGCGTCGTCGAAGGCACGGCTGACGGTCCTCGAGACCCTGGTGAGGTGCAGGCCAAGCGGCTGTTGCGCGGGACGGGGCATAAGCGAAGGGTAACACCTCTCGATAGCCGTCTAATCGTTTGATATCGTATTCTTCGATGTCGAATGACTAGACGGGAGGCGCATCGTGAGTGATCAGGGTCAGGACAGGCCGCCGCCGGTAAGCGGGCCGCTGCCGATGAGCGGGCGGGTCGCGCTCGTGGCCGGTGCAAGCAAGGGCATCGGCGCGGCCACCGCCGAGGCGTTCGCCGCGGCCGGGGCCGCCGTGGTCCTCGCCGCCCGCGACACCACCGCGCTGAAAGCCGTTGCCGACGGCATCGAAGCGCGCGGCGGCCGGGCGCTCGCCGTCGGCACCGACGTCACCGACGCCGACTCGATGCGTCACCTGGTCGAGGCGGCCCTGTCCGCGTTCGGCCGACTCGACGCGGCGTTCAACAACGCGAGCGCGGGACCGATGCCGGCGCCGCTTGCGGACATCGATCCGGACGAGTTCGACCTCGGCATCGCCACCAACATCCGCGGCACGTTCCTCGGGATGAAGTTCCAGGTCCCGGCCATGCTGGCCAGCGGCGGTGGCGCGATCGTGAACATGGCCTCGATCGCCGGGCTGAACGGCACGGCCAACCTCGCGGCGTACGTCGCGGGCAAGGCCGGGATCATCGGCCTGACCAAGGTGGCCGCCCTGGACTACGCCGATCAGGGCATCCGGGTCAACGTCGTAGCGCCCGGCCCGATCTTGACCTACCACCTCGAGGCGGCGGGTCCGCAGGCGCAGCACGGAGCCGCGCTGTCCACGCCGATGCGGCGCGTCGGCACCACCGCCGAGGTAGCGCGGGCCGTGCTGTGGCTGTGCTCGGACGAGTCCTCGTTCATCACCGGGACCGTCTTGCCGATCGACGGCGGCCAGGCCGCGGGAAACAAGCCGCCGCAGATGTACCGGCAGGGCCAGCCGATGCCGGATCCTCCGGCGGAGGCCTAGCCGGACTCGCGGCTTTCGTGGCCGAGGTCGACGATGCAGAACCGGTTGCCTTCGGTGTCGGCCAGCACGACGAAGTCCGGGTCGTCAGGGTAGCGATCCCAGTCGACCCGGACGGCGCCCAGCGATACCAGGCGGTCCGCCTCGGCCTCTTGTTCGGCCGCGCTGGCGACATGCAAGTCGAAGTGGAGCCGCGGGTAGTCCTCAGGCGGCGTCTCGCTGCGCTGCAGCGCGATCATGGTGCCGGTTCCGCCCGGCGGGACGAGTACGGTGGCCCAGCCGCCGAATCCGTCCTCGCGCACCCGGTATCCGAGCGCCGCGCACCAGAACTCCATGGCCCGCTGGCGATCGGTAACTCCCAGTGCCACCACGCCGAACGTGAGCATCGGCCGTCATCCTTTCCGTTTTTTCAGCAGACGCACAGCCGCAGAGCGGCTTAACTCATGCTGGCCGGGTAGCTTAAGCCCCGCCAGCGTGCCGTGGACCCAGAACGAGAACTTCGTGCCGATGGAACTGCTCATGGTTCACGCGCCGGTCACGGATCTCGATCTAGCACCAGCGAGATGATCACGGCCAGCTAGAAACCGGAACAGCCGAACGTGACCTCGATCTCGTCTCGTTTGGCTTACGGGCCGCCACTATTGCCTCTTTCTCTGTGGTGACTTCGCGCATTCAACGCGGTTAACAACGTGATTCTTTACATAATGCCACTATACGGTGAGCAAAGGCACGCTCGCCATTGACGGTGACTACGTGATCACGGGCGTGGCCCTGCCGAGGTCACCGGCGAGACAGTCGCTCATCATCGCCTGCAGGCCTGGGCGACCGGCTAGCTCCCAGGAACGGCAAGCTCCTTGCTAACTTAAAGTATTCGAATAACTACTATTTGTTGAACATGCTCGAGCGTCCCACCCGTCGTCGGCGGTGCCCTCGCCACGCCGGGCGGATGCCGCCGAGGTCGCCTGCCCGGCGCTCGGCCCGAGCCGCCGGCCTACGCACGACCCACCCGATAAATAGATGTTTTCCCAGCTCAGAGGCCTGATTGATGATTGCTGACACGAAGACATAGGCGCCGTTACCCAATAAATAATACATAGAGTAACTGCGTCGAGATACTTACGTAACCTTCTTGTTATCCTCTGTGAAAACTGATAAGCGTGAAGCTTATGTATACCCAAATGTTCCATAAACTGGAACATTTGCCTGATTTGGCGGATTTTTTGGCTTTCATGCCGCATGCTGTTCAACGCCAGGGAGTTGCATTCCATAGCGTGAAGAAGCGCTTTCCCTGCGTCACGCGGGTCAGTCGCACCTTAGCCGCGACCACCGAAGAGGCCCGCCGCACCGGCCGCCGGAGCCCGGTGCATTCCACCAAACCCAGGAAACTCGGTAAGGAGCGGGACCGTGTCAGTCCGACATAAGATAGGCACCATCGCCGGAACGATGGCAGTATCTCTGGCGTTTTTCCCAGGAATGGCTAGCGCTGAGGCGCTATCATTCAACCAAAAGACAGCCTCGTACGTGGAGACATTCGTCGGGAACTTTCCCTACGTTTACGGCGGCAGTTCGCCCAGCACCGGTTTCGACTGCAGCGGTCTCGCCCAGTACATATACGGCCACTACGGCAAATCGATTCCTCGGACGGCGGAAGACCAATTCCTGTATTTCCGCCAGGAGAGCAGGAGCGCGGCGTGGGGCGGGGACCTCGTGTTCTTCCATGTTGACTCCGACCCCAACAGCTACGTCTACCACGTGGGCATCTACGAAGGCGGAAACCACATGGTCTCGGCCACCGATCCCGCCTCGGGAATCATGTGGCAGACGATCTGGTCACCCGATGTGACGTTCGGCACGATCACCCACTGAGCCCCTAGCCGAGGACGCGCTCCACGTGCCAGCGCGCCGGCGAGGGCGGCAGGCCGCCGACCCACAGCGTGGTGGGCGCAGCCAGTATCAGTTGTCAGTGGCCGCCGCGGCCGCATTCCCGGTATCTGTCCCGGCCGTACCCGACACGGCCGTGGTGCGGCGTGCCGCTGACGCCCTGCCGTATTGCGCCCTGCCGTATTCGCGATCCGGCCCCGCGAGCTTGCTCAGCTGCGGGGAGAACGCCTGCCGGTCCCCGGTTCCGCCCGGGGACCGGCCACGTTCCCTGGCTAGCGGCATGTCTCCGGCGGCGGGCTGCTAGCCGTGCATGTCCCACTCCACCATCGAACCGAACCCGTTGAGCGCGCTCCACTGGACCTTCGAGACCGTGACCCTGTCCGGGACCTGGAACGTGACCGCTCCCGTCACCGTGTCACCCTGCGCCACGTGGATCGTGCCGCTGTCGAAGTTGGTGTACCCGGCAATGCCATCGAAGTCCGCCGAGTAGTTCTGCCCGTTGCGGCCGACGAGCACGGCGTCGTTGTGGGCGTCCTCGTTCTGGGGACTCCCGATCAGTGCCTTGATCCTGAAGACCAGACCGACGAACCGCTTGCCGCTGTCCGGCGAACTGAACTGGTCCGCGCCCTGGGCCGGGTCAATGACCTTCACCAGTGTTACCCGGTAGGTATCACCGCTGCCGTCCTTGAGGTCGAACTGCGAACCGACCTTTCCCGGCGGGGCCTGGAGCCCGGTGGCCAGGGCGCCGCTAGCTGAGGGGAACGGCGTGACCGAGACGGCGTTGCGGTTGGCGATGATGGCCGGGACCACGATGCCGACGACGATGAAGAGGCCGAGCGCGATGAGAGCGCCGCGGAACCGGCGTCTCCTTCTAAACCGCGGCGGCCGCGGGCCATGGCCGTAGCTGTAACCGGGACCGGGATAGGGCGGCTGGCCGCTGGGCGGCCAGGCCGACGGCGGTCCCTGGCCCGGTTCGCCGGACGGCCACGATGGCGGTTGCGGCTGGCCTGCCGAGGGCCAGGACGGCGGCTGGTCCCCGGGAGGCCAGGCCGAAGGCTGCCCCTGACCCGGCCAGGCCGAAGGCTGCCCCTGACCCGGGTCACCCGACGGCCAAGACGGCGGCTGGCCTCCTGAAGGCCACGATGGCGGCGGCTGGTCCTGGCCCGATCCGGCGGACGGCCAGGCCGGCGGCTGGTCTCCAGAGGGCCAAGAGGGCAGCCGACTCTGCTTGGGCGTTTGGTCCTGGTCCGGCATGTGGCCTTGGTCCGGCGTGTGGCCTTGGTCCCATGGAGGCGGCTGGCTCATGTCGTCCTTTCCAAGGCGGCGCTAACGGCCGCACTCTCCGCTTAGGAGACGCGCCGAAGACCGTTAAGGTGCACGGTAATGCATCCATGAGGTATCCGCCTGGCCGGGCGGTGTCAGCCTCAACTCACTGCCCGGAGGATGAATGCGGACCCACGCGTCCAACTTGTGAGAACGTCTGACCATGGATGCTGCCGCTGTGAACACCTCCGCCGACGCCGGCGACGGCCCGCCGGGGCGAGCGGGCTACCGGCGATCAGCGGGGTCGCCGCGCGGCGAGGCCAGGCGCCGGGAACTGCTCGACCGTGTGACTGACGACCTCGCGGTCAACGGCCTGGTGGACTTCTCGCTCCGGCGTGCCGCCCGGGCCGCCGGCACCACGCACAAGGTGCTGCTGTACTACTTCGACGGAGTCGACGACCTGCTCAGGCAGGCGATCCTGAAGCTGCGCGAAAGACGGATCGGCAACGCCATGGCCGCCATTGCCCGGCAGCCGGAACAGCAGTCGCTGGCCGCCCGGGTACGCGCCGTGTGGTCTGCTCTCATGGGCGAGGAGTCGCGGGTCCTGGATCAGGCGATCGGGCTGATGATGTACGACTCCGCGCGCTATGCCGAGCTCGGCCAGGGCGCGTCGCAGCAGTATTTGCCGTCGCTGCTGTCCTTTTGTCCGGAGGACTGGTCCGACCAGCGCAAGCTGGAGGTCTCCGAGATGATCATGGCTGTCCTGCGAGGTTTCCTCATCGACCAGCTGACCAGCGGGAACAACGTGGGAGTCGAGGCCGGTTTCGAGGCCCTGGCTCGTGCGCTCGAGCGGGAAGAGGCCGCCAGCGAATAGCCGCCCTCGATCGAGGCCGGACTCTGGCGCCGCTGGCTCCGGCTAATCCTTGCGAACCATACGGTTCACATTTTGTGAACTACATGGTTCACTTGTTCTGGGGGATCGATCTAGTCCACTCGGAGGTCGCCGTGCCGGTACCCGTGGAGCGCGAGAAGGTCCACGAGCGGGCCGTCGAGGCCGAACTGTCCTTCCTGCGCCGACACCTGCTTGGTCGCTCGCGGACGGGCCGGGCGGGCGAGGTCACCGCGGATTCCGCGCGGCACCGAGGCGGCCGGGCATGAGGGAGATCGAGCTGTCCGCCGGGACGATCGAGTACGAGGACACCGGCGGCGGCGGCCCCGTGCTCGTGCTGCTGCACGGGTTGATGATGGACGCCTCGCTCTGGGACGGAGTGATCGCCGGCCTGTCGCCCGACTATCGCTGCGTGGCACCGACGCTGCCGCTCGGGGCGCATTGTCGTGCGATGCGCGCTGACGCCGACCTGTCGCTACGCGGGATAGCCGCGCTGACCGCCGAGTTCCTCGACCGCCTCGACCTGCATGACGTCACCCTGGCCGGCAACGACACCGGCGGGGCGCTCGTCCAGCTGCTGATGGGCGACCGCGCCGCCCGCGTGACCCGGGCGGCGCTCGTGTCATGCGACGCGTTCGACAACTTCCCGCCGGGGCTGACAGGCAAGACGCTGGTGGCCGCCGGCAAGCTCCCGCCCACGATGTTCGGGCTGTTCATGCAGCAGATGCGGCTGCGGGCGGTCCGGCGGCTGCCCATCGCGTTCGGCTGGCTGACCAAACGAGGAGACGCTGCCACCGCCCGGTGGATGAAGCCGGTCCTGACCCGGCCTCTGATCCGCCGCGACGCCGTGCGGACACTGCGAGCCGCAGCAGCTGACACTCGCTTCCTCCTCGAGGCGGCTGAACGACTGCCGGGTTTCAACCACCCCGCCCTCATCGTCTGGGCCAGCGAAGACCGGGTGATGCCACCCGAACACGGCCGGCGCCTCGCCAAGCTCCTCCCCCACGGACAGCTGGTCGAGGTGGAGGACAGCTACACCCTGATCCCCCTAGACCAGCCCGCGAGGCTCGCCCAGATCATCCGCGAGTTCACCGGCAGATCCGAATCGGTCATCGACGGCCACCAGGGACCAGGAGAGCAAGGCACCTCTCCGTTCCGGTAGCGAAGATTCGGGGGTTGGCGATGAGTTCGGCAGCGCCGCCAGGTCCTACCTTCGGAGGCTAGGCGACGGAGGCTGGAATGGATGATCCGCAGGTCGTGTCACGAGATGAGTGGCTCGCCGCCCGCAGGCAACTGCTGGCAAAGGAGAAGGAGTTCACCCGGCAGCGGGACGCACTGAACGCCGAGCGGCGCAGGCTGCCGATGGTCGAGATGGACAAGGAGTACCTGTTCGAGGGCCGGAACGGCAAGGCCAGCCTGCCGGACCTGTTCGAAAACCGCAGCCAACTGCTGATCTACCACTTCATGTTCGACCCAGACTGGGATGAAGGCTGCCGGTCCTGCTCGTTCCTGGTCGACAACATCGGCCACCTCGCCCACCTGCACGCCCGGGACACCACCCTGGCCCTGGTCAGCCGGGCGCCACTGGCCAAGATCGAGCCGTTCCGGCAGCGCATGGGCTGGACCGTCCCTTGGTACTCCTCCTTCCGCAGCGACTTCAACTACGACTTCCGCGTCACGCTAGACCAGGCCGTCACCCCTGTCGAATACAACTACCGCGGCCTCACGGACCTCGGCCCGGAGTGGCAGGGTTGGTCTGGCGAGATGCACGGCATCAGCGCCTTCCTTCGTCGCGGTGACCGGGTCTTCCACACCTATTCCAGCTATGCGCGGGGCACTGACCTGGTCGTCGGCACCTACAACTGGCTCGACTTCACCGCGCGTGGCCGGCAGGAAGACTGGGAGCAGCCGCCCGGGCGCAGTGACAGCCCCCTGATGGGCTGGCTTCGCCATCACGACGGATACGTTACGTAAGCCGGCATGCTGGAGATCCCGCTCCGCGAGCTGACAGCCAACTCCCCTGACGATGGCCGCCGGTCCGGGACTGGCGGGCATCGTATGCGTTGGCATGCGGGCCCAGCACAATCGCCAGGTACCGTCTATCTTCTCGGC
>Ga0187807_1000380_pt1 | contig 13968 bp, 8 predicted proteins | sample NC_wetland_sal_i_4_FD_132432 | JGI IMG/M metagenome (GOLD analysis project Ga0187807, IMG submission 132432) | Wetland sediment microbial communities from Neuse River Estuary, North Carolina, USA - ASW_2 | ecosystem: Environmental > Aquatic > Freshwater > Wetlands > Sediment | place: USA: North...
CGGCTCGGGTCGGCGCGGCTCGGGTCGGCGCGGTCGGCCGACCGGGCATCGTGGTGGTGGAGGACGTGCACTGGGCAGACAGCTCGTCGCTCGGCCTGCTCGCTTACCTGGTGCGCCGGCTCGCCGACTGGCCGCTGCTGCTCGTGCTGAGCTGGCAGCCCGAACAGGCGGGCCGGCTGCGGGTGCTGCGGACGGCGCTCGGCGAGGCCGAAGCCCTGTCGACGGGCGAGACGATCGAGCCGGGTCCGCTCGACACCCAGGCGATCGGCACGCTGCTCGGCCTGGACGGGATGCCGAGGATCGACGTGACCAGACTGCTGGCCGAAACCCGCGGGCTGCCCATGCTGGTCCGCGAGTACGTGGAGGCCCTCCGGACGGCTGAGGGGCTGGCGGACAAGTCCGCCGGGGAACCGCTCGCGGAACCGGATGGGCCGGCGCCAGGAGACGGGCAGGTCGACTGGTGGCCGCCGGCCAGCGTCAGGGATCTGCTGCTCACGCGGCTGCAGGCAGTGAGCGAGCCCACGCGGCAGATGCTGGCCGCCGCCGCGGTGCTCGGCAACGACAACGACGCGGACCTGCTGCGGGCGGTGAGCGGGCGGGGCGAGGACGAGATCGTCGAGGCGATCGACGAGGCGCTCGCGCGGTCCCTGCTGACCGAGATCCCGCCACCCGTGGCCGGCCAGGCGCCGTCCTACGGCTTCCCCTACGAAGCCCTGCGCCGGACCGCCTACGAATCGGCCACCCTGGCCCGCCGCCGGCTGCTGCACGGCCGCGCGGCCGACGTCCTGACCCGCCGGTATGAGCGCGATCCGGCTACCACCCGGGCCGCGACCGTGGCCGGCCACCTGCAACTGGCCGGCCACGACGCCGATGCGGCGCAGTGGTGGTGGCGAGCCGCCGAGGTGGCCCGCGAACTGTACGCGCACGACGAGGCGCGTGCGCACCTGACCAAGGCCCTGGCGCTGGGCTACCCGCAACTGCCCGGGCGGATGGCCATGGGCGAGGTCCTGGTCGTGCTCGGCCGGTACCGGGAGGCGCTGGCCGAGTTCGAGACCGCCGCGGCCATCGCCACCGAGGACGACCGGGCCGCGCAGGCGGCGATCGAGCACAAGCTCGCTGACGTGCACCACCGGCTGGGCGACTGGGACCTGGCCGAGGCGCACCTGGCCGTGGTGACCGAACTGGTCACCGGCACCGACCCGGGGCGCCTAGCCCAGGCCGAAGCGGACCGGGCCGTCGTCGCGTACCGGCGCGGCGCCGCGGATCAGGCCGCCGAACTCGGCCGGGCCGCGCTGGCCTGCGCCCGGGCCGCCGCCGATCCCGGCGCGACGGCGCAGGCGCTCAACGTGCTCGGCATGCTGGCGGCGCGGGCCGGGGACACCGCCGCGGCAGAGGGCTACCTGCGGGACAGCCTGGCCGAGGCCCGGCGCCTGCCCGAGCATGGTGCTGGCCAGGGCGCGGCGGTGGCGGCGCTGAACAACCTCGCCCGGCTGCTGGCCGAGACCGGCCGCAGCCGCGAGGCGCTTACGGTAGCGGCCGAAGCCCTCGAGCTCGGCCGCGAGCTCGGTGACCAGCATCGGGTGGCGGCGCTGCACACCAACCTGGCCGACCTGCTGCACTCGGACGGCCAGCATGACGCCGCGATGACCCACCTCAAGGAGGCGGCCAGGCGGTTCGCCTCGGTCGATGTCGGCGATGCGCCTCGCCCGGAGATCTGGACGCTGGTCGAGTGGTAGCCGGCGGCTCCCGGTCAGAGCCCGACGGTGAGCAGTACCGTGATCGTCTGGCCGCCGGGGTTCACGGTGAGCTGCCCGTCCAGCGCGACCAGGCTGGTGGAGGTGACGGTGATCGTCACGCTCGCACCGGCGGCCAGCGACCCCGAGGAGGGTGAGACGGTGATGTGCCCCGCCAGCGTGGACCCGACCGTGACCGAGTAGCCGCTGACCGGACCGCCGTGGGCGGTGAGCGTGAACGTCCCGGTCGCGGTGCCGTTGACCGACACCAGGTCGAGCCGGCCGGCGGAGACTGACAGGCTGCCCGCGCCTGCCGACGCCGACGACGGCGTTGACGACGACGGCGTCGACGACGTTGACGTTGACGACGAGCCCGCCGTCGGAGATGAGTTCGTGGTGGCGGAGGCCGAACCCGGCGCTCCCGGCGACCGGAAGGCGACGGGGGTGGTCGTGCCATCAGGCGTCGAGACCGAGGGCGCCGTCCCGTTCCCGCCCCGGCTGGACGGGCCGCCCCGCGCCTGGGGCGGGCTCGCGGCGCTGATGGACGCGCCGTGCGTCGATCCGCCTGTGACCCCTGACGACGGGCTGTGGTGCAGCCCTGCGATGACTCCTACCGCGATGGCCCCCGCGGCGATGACCACCGTGGCCGAACCCGCGAGCAGAGCATGCGGATGGTGCAGGACGCGGTGCCACGGCCCGGTCCCGGGCGGCCTGAGGGGCTTGGGAGAACCATCGGGACCGAACGGGCCCGCGCGATTCGCTACGGTCAGGCGATGCGCCAGCCCGGCAGGCGAGCGATCGGCCAGCATCCTCAGCAGTTGCTCGCGGAACCCGGGGAACAGCGCGGCCAGCGGCATCGGGGCCGCGAACAACGCCAGCGTCAGCTCCCGGCGCTTGCGCTCCCCGCAGACCTCGCACTGTTCTATGTGCTGGCTGATCCGCTTGCGCATCAGCACGGTCATCTGCCCGTCCCAGCCCGCCAGGATGATGCGCAGATCGGGGCAGGCCGTCCGGCCAGTGCGCGCCACGATCAGCGCGCCGAGAGATCGTTCCAGCTGCCTGCGGGCCCGGGACAGCCGCGCGTGGGCGTGGTTGCGCGACACGCCGAGCGCGTCGGCGAGTTCGTCGCCGTCAAGTTCGGCGACCAGGGTCAGCTCGATGACGTCCCGCTCGCCCGGGTTCAGTCCGTCGATCGCGGCTCTGACTAGTTCGGCCAGCTCGGCCCGCTCCGTCGCGAGGCCGACCTCGGCGGTCGGCGTGGCCAGGTCCGCAGCCTCCTCGAGGGCGGACAGGGCCTTCGCGGCCCGCATCCGCCGCAGGCACTCGTTGCGCGCGACCGCGTAGAGCCAGGCGCGCAGCTTCCCCGGGTCGCGAAGGCTGTGGAGCTTCGCCGTGGCGACGAGGAACGTATCCTGCACCGCGTCGGCCGCGTCGGCCGGCTCACGCAGCATCGAGCGGCAGTATGAGTGGAGCGGCACGGCGTACTTGTCGTATGCCTCGGCCAGCCCGGCGGGGTCACCAGCCACGATGGCCGCGACAACCTCTGGGTCCTCCATGCGCCATACCGTAGTTGCCCACCGCATTCGGGTCAGTCGGAATTCGGAATACGGTAACCCGATAGCGGGAAAAGGGCACCGAGTCTCAGCTCAGCAGCTACTACCTGGCAGGACCCGCGTGTCGTTGACACTGTGTGATCAGTGTGACAATCGTGAGCTGGCGACCGACGAGTTCGCAGCTGAGGCCGACCTGCCGGGCTGGCTGTCCCGATCGTTAGTAGCCTGCGCCGGGTGATCGCTTGCGTACGCCGATACGGACTGGTCCTGTGGTGCTTTAGCGCACCGTGGGGCGGTCGACCGCTGAAAGATCTTGGAAACTCCGGACTATGCGGAAACCTTTGAGCAACCTTTAGGCTATCTGGCAACTGGTCCCGGGCCACTGCGCGCTTCCACCCGCGCCAATGCCCGCGCGCCCGGCCGGTGACCGCCACCGCTTTCCCGCATGCCCCATGCGCCCCGCGCGCCCGCCCCGCACCCCGGATCCGCGGGCCTGCCCGCGGCCGTAACCGCCACGATGGAACATCGTTGCTGTCCGGGCAGCAACAATGCTCCATCGTTGCTGTCAAACCCCGGGGGCACGGGGCCGAGCGCGGCGTGACGGCGCCGCAGGCGGCGATGGTGGTCCGCACCGCGTTGCCCAGGCCGTGCCGCAGCGGCTCCACCGCCACGACCGCGACGCCGACGGCGGCGGGCAGCCGCGCGCAGGTGACCACCGTTCCGTCACCCGCCTCAAGCCGGATGCCCGGCTCCAGACGACTGTCGGACGTGGCGGTACGGCCTCCCGCGGAGTTTTCCGGCGCTCGCCTACGGTAGCCGAACCCGTGGGCCGTGACAGAGGGTCGTCAGCTGGCGAGAACCTTGTTCGGGTCGTGCAGCACCACGGTGCCAGCGATGTAATCGTGCAGCGCCTTGTGCTGCCTGCCCGAGACGAAGAGCACGAACGAAGTGATCAGGGTGATGAAGCTCAAGAGGCCGTCGATGATGCGGCCAGGGATCTCGCGCAGGGCCATGAACCAGAAACCCGGCACCCGGTTGGTTTCCGGCCGCCAGCAGCGCATCCCGAGGACCTGCAACGCCGGGGTCTGCCCGTTGCCCCAGACGACGAGGCCCCAGATGACATAGCCGATGCCCAGCGTGACGATGGCGAGCGGAATGGCCAGGAAATAGGCGCCGATACGACGGCCGACGCTGGCCAGTTGGGTGCCTTCCGGCAGGAGCAGGTCCGAAAGCGGGTCGAAGTACATCCCCTGCGGCACGGCGTTTGCCGGATACTGACCGTAGCCGTAGCCAGCGGGCACCGGGGGCGCCGGGGTAAAGCCCGGGCTCGGCGGCGCCTGGTCATATCCCTGGTTCGCCGGGTTATAGCCGAGGCCGACCGGCGGCGGATTGTATCCCTGGTTGGGCGGCGGCTGGTTATAACCCTGATTGGGCGGCGGTTGAATAGCGTCCTGACCTGCTCCCGGGGCGTACGGATCGGGAAAAGTCACGGCGATCTCACTTCCTGTATGCGCTGGCTGCAAGGCGGACTCTATGGCACGGATACGAACGTGCAGTAGCCCCGGCCTGCGATCGTACACGAACCGTTACCCAGACCGTTAGCGGATACGAAGTCGGCGACATCGCAGATAGCGCCGAAAGTGCTTTATTTTTGACAATTCAGTTGAATAAGCTTTAAGCCCTATCGGGGACGCCCTAAGGGCACCAGCGCTAAACAAGCTCGCCGCGAGGAAGGAACTGGTTCCCTTCGGCTAAGAGACTCCGCGAGCTCCGCCGCCGTCATCGGGCCGGGAGGGCACGGGTTCACGAGCCCGGCGGTTGACTGGATCAAGGAATCCAGAACGGGTATGGTTCAGGCATGACAGGCAACCTGACCAGCAAGGGGCGGCAGACGCGGCAGCGCATTGTGGCGGCCGCTGCGGAGCTGATGTTCGAGGGCGGCGTGGCCGGCACCACGATGGAGGACGTGCGGGCCGCCGCCGGGGTCAGCAGCTCGCAGATCTACCATTACTTCGCGGATAAAGAAGCCCTGGTCAGAGCGGTGATCGAGTACCAGAACGAGACGATCGTGGGCGGCCAGGAACCGATGTTCTCCCGCCTGGACACGCTGGCCGGCCTGCGCGCCTGGCGTGACTTCCTGGTGGCGCACCAGCGCGCGCTGAACTGCCGTGGCGGCTGCCCGATCGGCTCGCTCGGCAGCGAACTGGCCGAGGCCGACCCGCGGGCCCGGGCCGCCGTCGCGAGCGGGTTCGGCCGGTGGGAGGCCGGGATCCGCGGTGGCTACCAGATCATGCACGACCGGGGCGAGCTGGCGGCCGGCGCGGACCCGGGCCAGCTCGCCACGGCCACGCTGGCCGCGTTGCAGGGCGGCTTGCTACTGACCCAGATCCGGCGCAGCACCGAGCCGCTGGAAGCCGCGCTCGACACCGTGCTCGCCCACGTCGCGTCGCTCATGACTGGCTGATTTCCCTGACAATTTTGGATTGGATAATCCAAAATTGGCACAGCGCGGTATAGCGGCTGACCTAGCGCGCGGGGCGGCCTGCGCGTCGGACGGGTGGCGGTGGCCGGGGCATGAACCGGCTTCGTTCGGACTATTGATTGGCTTGGAGCGGGGCGGGCGGGGCGAGCGCGGTCCGGTAGGGGGCGGCGCCATCCGGCGTCATGATGCGGACGTCGACCCGGACCGGGCCGGTCCCGAAGCAGCGCGGGCGGTCACAAGATGGTGCGGGGAGGCTCCCAGGCCGTCGTCGTGACCGCGGCGGTCACCGATCCTGCCGCGGCCGCCTTGGATCCGGCAGCCTTGGACGCGGCAGGCAGCTCGAGGGCGGCACGGGCGAATTCGGCCGCGATGGCGTGCCACAGGCGCGCGCGGCGCACCATCGGGTGATCGCCGTCGCGCACCTCGATGGCGGCCACCTGGGTGACCCCCCGGGCGCGCTCGACGTAGGCCCAGGTCTCCTGCGGGTTCGTAATGCCGTCGGCGGTCCCGTGCGCGACCAGTACGCGCCGTCCGGTGAGCTGCTCGACCGGCTCGCCCAGGGGCAGCCACGGAGCTAGCCCGGCGGCGGCGTACACCGCGGGATGCCCGGCGGCGCGCATCGCCGCGCGCGCCCCCATGGAGTGCCCGATCAGCACGATAGGGACGGGCCCGTAACTCGCGACGATGCCGTCGAGAGACCGGTTCAGGTCATGGACCGGTGAGGCCTGGTCGCCGTTCCAGCCCCGGAGCCCGAACCGGGGCCGCAGGACCACGGTGCCGCTGCCCCGTAGCGCGTGCCGGATGGCCGCCGCGATCGGGATCATGCGCAGCACGGCTGGCTGCGTGGCCGTGGTGGGTTCGGTGCTTGACGACTGGCCGCCGTGCGCGACGACGACGACGCCGGTGACGGTCTCGCCGCAGCTCGGGACCGGGCTCGGGCCGGTGCCTGCATGGTGCATGGCGCCGCCGCGTGGTAGCGTCTCGCCGCTCGCCATCTGCCCTCCCGCCGTCTGTCGGCCGCGCGCCGTCCGCGGTCCCGGGCCGACGTGGCCAGGCTAACAGCCGGCGCCGGCTGGCACACTCGTGCCGCCTGGCACACTAGTGCCGAGGAGGCGGCGGTGAGCGACTGGGACCTGGTGCTCCGCGGCGGCCGGGCGATCGACCCCGAATCGGGGCTGGACGCGGTGCGGGATGTCGCGGTCGCGCAGGGCCGGATCGCCGCGATCGGGACCGCACTGCCGGCCGCGCCTACCGATCTAGACGTGACGGGTCTGGTGGTGACGGCGGGGTTCATCGACCTGCACAGTCACGTCAGCGACCTGGGCGGCCTGCGGCTGCAGGCCATGGATGGCGTCACGACCGCGCTGGAGCTCGAGGCAGGCGTCACTCCGGTCGCCGACGCCTACCGCCGCGCCGCCGCACAGGGACGGCCTGTCAACTACGGTTTCGCCGCCTCCTGGGCGCTGGCCCGGATGGAGACGGTCGCTGGCCTGCCGCCGGACGCCAGCCTGGGCGCGTTCATGGCCCGCATTTCCAACCCAGAATGGCAGCGTCCGGCGGAGCCTGCGCAGGTCACCGCGTTGCTGGACCGGCTGTCGGCCGACCTGGCCGACGGCGCCCTTGGCATCGGCGTCCTGCTCGGGTACGCGCCCGCGGCCAGCCCGGCCGAGTACCTGCATGTCGCCGAACTCGCCGCCGAGGCCGGCCTGCCCACCTTCACCCATGCGCGCGACCTCATCGAGATGGTTCCCGGCGCGGTCATAGACGGCGCCGAGGAGATCGTCCGGGCGGCTGGCCAGACCGGCGCTCACATGCACTACTGTCACATCAACAGCACGTCCCAGCGGCACATCGACCGCGTCCTTAGGCTGGTGGGCCGGGCCCAGGCCGCCGGGTCGCGGATCACCACCGAGGCCTATCCATACGGGTCGGGAATGACCGGCATCGGCGCGGCGTTCCTGGCGCCCGAACGGCTCGGCGAGCGCGGCCTGGTGCCGTCCTCGCTCACCTATGCGCCGACCGGCGAGCGGATCGCCAGCGAGGGCCGCCTTCGTGAGCTGCGGCAGTCCGATCCGGGCGGCCTCGTGATCATCGAGATCCTCGGCGAGGACGACCCGGCCGACCGGGCGTTGCTGATGCGCTCCCTGACCTTCCCCGGCGCCATGGTGGCGAGCGACGCCATGCCGCTGACCTGGACGGCTCCCCCGGCCGACCCGCTGGCATGGCCGCTGCCGCCCGCCGCGATCACCCATCCGCGGACGGCCGGGACCTTCTGCCGGGCGCTGCGGCTGCTCACCCGCGGCAACGGCGGGCGGTTTGGCGACGGGCCGCTCAGCCTGCGCCGGGCGCTCGCCACGTGCAGCCTGGAGCCCGCCCGGCTGCTCGAGGACCGGGTACCGGCGATGCGCCGCAAGGGCCGGCTGCAGGCGGGCATGGACGCCGACGTCGTGGTGTTCGACCCGGAGACGATCACCGACCGGGCCAGCTACCTGCACAGCACGCTGCCATCAGCGGGGATCCGGTATGTCCTGGTCAACGGCACTTTTGTGGTGCGTGACGGCGACATCGCGGGCGACGCCCGGCCGGGGCGCCCGGTCCGCGCCGAGCCACGCTGAGCCCGCGCCGGCGGCCTGACCCCGGACAACGGCCTTCGAACGCAGCTAAGCTGTGGCAGCAAAGCCTTCACATGATGATCGATCTTGTGTTCTAATAGCAGGCATGGGTCGGTTCGGTGAGACAGAGGCGCGGTCCGATCGATCGGGACCCGGCGGCCCGCGACCTCTCGTCTCGCCCAGGCGAATTCCGCCCGCCTAGGTAACTGCCGCCGAGGCGGACCGCACGTCGGCCGCATGTCCGGAGTGCCCCAGTTCAAGCCAGACGCTGGAGGTGAACGCGATGAATGAGGAGTTCGAAAATTTTAACGATAATGATGAGGAGTGGCTAACGGAACTAGAAATCAGAACCGCAGATCTCGAGAACGAGCTGTTCGACTTGCGCGAGGCCCATGCCCGGGAACTCGAAAATACCAGCTACGGCGGCGACGGGGAACCCCGCAGGATCAGGGGTAGCCAGACCGGGGCCTTGCGGGCCCAGCCGCGACAGGCCCACCCCCGGCAAGTACCGCCGAGGCAAGCGCGGCTGCCCGGGGCCCAGTTCGGCGAGGAACTGCATCACGTCATCGAGGATGAGGACCCGGAGCCGGACGAGGATGATCTGACGACGATCATCCGGACCGGCGCTCGGCCCGGCACCCGGCCCGGCTGGCCGCACTCCAACCGCGGCGGACCGCCGACCAGGGAGCGTACCCAGACGCTCATCGACCGCGGACGGCGCAGCGCCGGCCGCGCTCGCATGTCGCGCTCCCGGAAGATCGTCCTAGGCGTGGCCGGTCTCGCCGTGGTCATCACCATCGCATCGCTGGTCCTGTTCCGGACGAACCCGAGCTGGCCGACAAGCGTGGCCACGGTCCAGAGCGAGATCACGACCGCCTGCCAGAACCCCAACGTCGCGTCCGAGCCCGGCCAGCTCAACTTCTCCTGCGGCAAGACGACGAGCCAGATCTTGTGGGTGTTCGCCTTGATGACGAGCGGCGACAACTCTCAGTACACCGACGCCAAGACCGGCAGGCAAGGGCTCGAACCGATCACGCCGACACAGGGCGGCGAGGTGGCCTGGTCGCTTGACCTGCATCACCCGTACAACCCTTACGACCCGGTCGACAGCCTGGAGGTTGCCGCCAGGGCCATCAACAACATCATCGGCGGGGCGACGTTGACCAGCGCTACCGGTAAGCCGGCGGTCCAGCCTGGGCTGGAGAGCGATCCTGGGAACTGCGCCAAGTACACCGGGTCGTCTGCGGTCGTCGCGCGGGCGGGATTCCCAAGCGTGTGCGCTCAGCCGGTGAGCACCGCGACAGGCCAGGCGGCGCTGGTGGCCGACGCCTACAAGCAGTGGGTGGTCGGCGCAACGGCCGCGCAGGCCTATGACGTCAGCGTGCTGTTCGCGAACGCGACCGACCCTGGCAACGCCCAAGTCCAGGCCATTCTCAAGACCCTGCCCGGAGCGGGCTGACGTCGCCCGAAAGCCGATGCGCGCGGCCCGTCCCGGGCGAGGTAGCCAGGTCGAAACGTGGAAGAAGGTGATTCTGTGCATCCCCTTAGGAAACCAACGTGGCAGCAGGCGACCGCGCTTGTCAGTCTCAGTACGTGCGGAGCGATGACCGGATTCGCCTTCGCCCACGGAACGGTCGACGACATGACGTCGCCGACCCGGATGCCGGTCCACTTGCTGGCCCTCAAGAAACCCGCCAAGCCCGTGTCGGCGAGCGACAGCGCCCTGCGGTCAGCGATCGTCAACGTGGCCAATTACTACCTACGGATGGCGCAGACCAAAAGCCCCGCCGAAATGGAAGCGATTATCTGGGGAAACGACAGCATCGACGGCGTCGACCATGGTGAATCCTGCGCGGCTTTCGCCAGCCTCACCCTGGCCCTTGGCGCTCAGGCCACCGGCCAGGAAAGCTGGGTGACCGGAGGAACGACTTATCCGTGGCCGCTGCACCAGTGGGCCGACGTCCGCGTCGATCCCAATCCAGCCTCGCCCGGGATCATCTCGGTCTTGCAGGACGCGCAGGCGCACAACCGCTGGCATCCGCTGGGCGACGGCTACCAGCCCCAGCCGGGCGACTGGGTGCTGTTCGACGGCCACGTCGAGGTAGTCACCAGGTATTCGGGCGGAGTGCTCTACACGATCGGCGGAGACTCCAGTCCTAACCTTTCCGTCAACGCGCATACGTTCTCCGGTCCGCTGGCTGCCCAGGGCGTGACCGGTTTCGTCGACAACGGCGAGTTGCCCGGCACCGTCAGTCCGGCGACCAGCGGCACGGCGAACAGCGGCAGCGCGAGCAGCGGCGCGGCCACGGGCGGCTCTGGTGTGGGTGGAGCGGCTACCGCCGCCGAGACGGCCGGAATCCTGGAACAGGGCCAGCCGGCGTCGGTAACGGCGAGCGCGGGCGAGGCAGCGGTTCCCGGAATCCAGACGGCCACGCTGACGTCGAGGGCCAGCCAGCTGGCCAGTGCTGGCCGGACGGCTGGGCGGGGCACCGAGACCGGATCGGGCACGGCACGCGGGCGCGGTACGACGGCTAGGAAAGGTACGGCCAGGATGGTGGGCACAGCGGGCACAACGGGAAGCGCCGGCATGCAGAGCGTGGTGACCATGCCAGGCGTGATGGCCGGCGCTGGCATGGTGGCCGGCAATAGTGCGACGGCCAATGCGCCCATGGCCAGCGCGGCAGCTGGCGGGAGTGCCGCGGGCGGGCACGGCAGCCAGTCGCAGCCGGGATCTTCGGCGCGGGCTGGTTCCGCGACGCGGGGCAGCACGGCGGGGCGGGCGAGCAATACGGGGCGGACCGGCACGGCATCCAGGGCCAGAACGGGACTGCGGGCCGGCAAAGGACAGCGGGCGGGAACGGCGGCCATTCCGGGGCTGCAGGCAGCGGATACCGCGTCCCTTGGTTCGTCCGCGTCTGCGACGCCGTCCTATACCAGGAACAATCCGCCGGCTTCGGCGTCGTATGTCCCTGGCACCGCCAGTCAGCAGGCATTTATCAGCCAGGTCACACCCGGCGCCATGGCGGCGCAGAGCCGGTACGGGATTCCTGCGGCCGTGACAATCGCCCAGGCCATCGACGAATCCGGCTGGGGTCAGAGTGCGCTGGCGATCAGGGATAACAACTTGTTCGGCATCAAGGGCACCGGACCGGCGGGCAGTGACGTGCTGCCCACGCAAGAGTTCGAGAACGGCCAGTGGGTGACGGTCAACGCCGCCTTTCGCGTGTACCACAACGTGGCCGAGAGCATTGCCGATCACAGCGAGCTGCTGGCCACCGGCCCGAGCTATCAGCAGGCGATGGCCGACCGGCACCTTCCCGATGCGTTCGCGACCGATCTGACCGGTGTCTACGCGACCGATCCGCAGTACGGATCGAACCTCATCGCCATCATGCGGCTGTACAACCTGTACCGCTACGACTCGGCGGCGTCGGCCGCTCCCCATCCGGCCGTCCAGGCCGGGACCGCCAATCCCGGCGGGACCGTCAGCCAGGGCTTGACCGTCGGCCAGAGCGGGGCATTCAGTCAAGGCGGACTGGTCGGCCAGGGCGGAGCGACCGGCCATGACCTGACCGGCAGCCAGGGTGCGGCGACGATCCCGGGCGTCCTCGACGCCTACACCACCGCGTACACCACCGCGCCGGGCCGGACCGCTCCGGCGGCACACGAGCCAGTCCAGCAAGCCAAGCAGACCGCGCGGCGCCCGGGGCCCAGGGTCACGCCTCGCCGGACGCAGGCGAGTGCGCGGCGAGCACGGTACGTGCCGCAGATCCCGCAGGCCGTTACAGCTGCCTTCATAACCTCGGCGAAGGCCCCGCTGAGCCGGGCCGAGCCCCTCTATGACGACGTGGCCAGCCGCAGCGGAATCCGCTGGGAACTGCTGGCCGCCTGCGATTGGATGCAGTGCCAGGCCCAGCCGCGCTACTCGCCGGTTCACGGGGAGAAGCTCGGCACCGTCAATGCCGACCAGACGGCGTACCGCACGAAATCAGAGGCGCTGGCGCAATGCGCCGCCGAGCTGGTCGAACTCGCGATGGCGGTCTACTGGATTGACATCACCGCCCGGCGCCCGCTGTCGGTTGGCGACCTCGCGAAGGTTTTCGCGGCATTCCGCTGGGGTGGCCTGCTCAAGCTGCACGGCATCTCGGCTATGGAGTTCCCTTACTCGGTAGAAGGCCTGACGGCCCAGCACCTGAAGATGCGCTGGCCCGAGATCAAAGACCCGAAGGCGCCTGACAAGCCGGGCACGCGTTTCCGCAGGCCGTTCGGTGCGGTGCCCGTTGTGCTGTCCCTCGGCTACCCGGCCCTCGCTTAGCTCTCCCTGACCAGCGGATAGAAGGTTGACCAGATGGTTCGCTTCCTGATCTTTCTCGTGGGCATGCTGACCACCCGCCGGCCGGGCGGGACGAGGACGGCGCCCTTGTGGCGGGGCGAGTCGCAAAGCGTCGCAGACCTGGCCGAGTCGCCTGCGGAGGGCCCGGAGGACGACGACACGTGGTTCTTCGCGCCGCAGCCGCCACCGCCATCGCTGCAGCAGCCGTACCGTGAGGCGAGCCGCGCGCCGGTTCAGCGGGATCGCGCCACCGTCCGGACGAGCCCGCGGCGGCGTATCCCACGCAAGGTCGCGTGGGCCGCGGTCCTGGTGCTAGTCGGCCTGGTGTTTCGTAAGGTGATCGCCTGGGTGGTGCTGGCCGCGCTCTCCGCGGCCCTGCACCTGTTCGGGATCAACGTCCGCCTGCCGCATATCACGTTCGCCTGGCCGTGGCAGACGATCAGCGCGGGCACGACCACCGATACCAACATCGGGCCCTGGGTGCTGCAGAAGATCGAGGGCATCTCCCGGCCGGCCCTGGGCACCGAGAACTTCAACTTCACCTTTACCCACAAGGTCTCAAAGAGCATCGGCATATGGCCGTGCTGGTATTCGAGCACCTTCGCCGCCGTCGGCCATGCCTCGGCCACCGTGGACCTCAACCCGGGGCCGACCTGGTGGACACCCGCGTCCGGTCACTACCGGCTGCAGGTCCTCAGCCACCCGGCGACGGGCGTACCCGGCCGGGTCAGCGTCATGATCGTGCTGCCCCAGCCGCAGCTACCGCAATCCGTTCACGACGTCACCGTCGACGACACGCTGTCGCAGCCGATCGACGTGCAGCACAGCTGGACCTATCCCGGGCTCGGCTGCGGCGCGCTGATAAGGCCAGAGTTCTCTGTGTCGGTGCTCTACAGCCAAGCGCAGAATCTCGCGTTCGCTCAAGTCAGGCAGAACCCGCAGATCACCCGTCCGCTGATTAGCACGGCCGAGGCTCAGGCGGCGCAGATTATCCGGAACAACTTCGTTCAGCCCACGGTCAACGCGCTCGGCTACACGCTGGTCGGCTTCGCCATTCACTGGGCCGCGGCGTCATGACCCGGTTCCGTCGCCGCTGAATTAGGGCTGGGCTGGGCTGGTTCTGGTCGTGCGGGCTGCGCCCGCAGTTGTGATTGGTATCCGGCGCCGTAGGGGGTGGGCGTCCCGGTGTAGCTAGTGATCAGGCCGGGGCCGTCGGCGCAGGTGAAATCCACATTCCACGCCCACGCCAGGTAGC
>Ga0187807_1000381_pt1 | contig 13966 bp, 11 predicted proteins | sample NC_wetland_sal_i_4_FD_132432 | JGI IMG/M metagenome (GOLD analysis project Ga0187807, IMG submission 132432) | Wetland sediment microbial communities from Neuse River Estuary, North Carolina, USA - ASW_2 | ecosystem: Environmental > Aquatic > Freshwater > Wetlands > Sediment | place: USA: North...
AAGCGGTACGCGAGGCAACCGGGCCTGACTTCGTCATCTCCGTCCGCATTTCCCAGTGGAAGGAGTCAGACTACGACGCCAGGATCGTCGAGGAGCCCGGCGAGCTCGGGCAGCTGGTCGCCATGCTGCGCTCGGCGGGAGCGGACATCTTCCACGTGTCGACGCGACGGTTCTGGAAACCTGAGTGGGACGGCTCGGATCTCGGCCTGGCGGGCTGGGCGAAGTCGTTCACCGACGCGGCCGTCATCGCCGTGGGCAGCGTCGGCCTCGACATCGACGTGATGGCCTCGCTGAATGGCGAGGAAGCCCAGCAGACCGGTGCGAGCCGGGTCGACGAGCTCGTGCGCCGTTTCCAGCGCGGCGACTTCGATCTGGTCTCCGTCGGCCGCAGCCAGATCGGCGATCCGGAGTGGGTTGCGAAGATGACGGAACACCGGGTCTCCGACATCAGGGCGTTCCGCGCTGGCGACCCCTGGCTCAGCCACGACGTGGCGACGACATAGCCGGCGGGCTGTCCAGCACGTTCTGGCGTGCGCTGATCGCGTAGCAGGCCGGGTGGCCGAGCGGCCGCGTCACGCCGCCGCGAGGACTTCCCCGGCATCCTCTTCAATCTGAACTGGTCAGCAGAACTTTCCGGGGTTACGGGCCTGATCTTGACCCAGCCCTAATTCTTTCCTTACAGTTCATAAAAAATAATCCTGGAGGTGTGACCTATGACAACGGCTGCCCCCCGGCCCGCCGCTGTGACCGACAACCAACTGCGCCGCAACGCGCTCGGCCTGCCCAGCGCCATGGCGATGTCTCTGGCGTTCATCTCCCCCACGATCGGCGTGATCTTCATTTCCTCGCTGATCGCGGGAAAGGCGGGGCTGTCGTCGCCGTTCGTCTTCATCGTGGGCACGCTGGGCATCGCCCTGATGGCCTCGACGCTGGCTCAGTTCACGCGGCGGATCACATCGGCCGGCACGTTTTACAAGTTCATCTGCCAGTCGTTCGGGACCTCGACCGCGTTCGTCGCCGGGATGGTTCTGCTGCTGGCCTACACGCTGCAGAGCCCGCTGAACACCAACCTGTTCGGCGGGTTCGTCAGCCAGACCCTGGCCAGCGACTTCGGCATCCACATCTCCTGGTGGATCCTGATGGTCTTCATCGTCGTAGCCGTCGGCGCGCTTGCCTGGTACTCGGTACACACCTCGATGCGCTTCGACCTGGCGTTCGTTATCGCCGAGGTCAGCGTCGCCGGCATCTTGCTGCTGCTTATCGTCTTCAAGGGAGGCGACCACGGGCAGGCTCCCAGCGCGTTCCTGCCCAGCCACTCACCGTCCGGGTTCGGCGGGCTCGGTGAGGCGTTCGTTTTTATCGTGCTCGCCTTCTTCGGGTTCGAGTCGTCGACCACCGTTGCCGAGGAAACCCGCAATCCGCGGCGGAACCTGCCCATCGCGCTGATCGGCTCGGTCGTGCTGACCGGGCTGTGGTTTACCTTCGCGATGTACTCGATCATCGTCGGCTACGGGTCCGGCCACGTGAGTCAGATCGCCTCGGCCTCGGCCCCGCTGCACGATCTCGCCCAGCGCTACATCGGAGGCTGGTACGCGAACCTGGTCGACTTGGCCGCGGTGTCCGCGATCATCGCGGTGCTGCTGGCCATTCACACGGCGAACTTCCGGGTGCTGTACGCGCTCGGCCGGGACGGTGTTCTGCCCAAGCCGCTCGGCCGCACGCACAGGAAGTACCAGACACCGCATGTCGCGATCATCGTCTATTCGATCTTCACGCTGGTCATCGGCCTGGCAGCGGGCGCAGGCTGGGGCCCGCTTGCGGCATTCGGCGACCTCGGCTACCTGTCCTCGCTAGCTATCCTGCCGGTCTATATCGGCGCGAACGTCGCCCTGCCGTTCTTCATCTACCACCGCTACCGGAACGAGTTCTCCGTCCTCGTGCACGTGGTCTTTCCCGCGGTGTCCAGTGTGATCTTCCTGATCGCCATCTGGCTGAGCATCCACCCGTATCCTGCGTCCGCACCGGAGAACATCTTCCCGCCACTGCTCGCCGCGTTCATCGTCGCTTCGATCGTCGTCGCGGCCGGACTGCGCAGGCGCGGCTCACCGGTGCTGGCCAAACTGGGCAGCGTGCTGTTCATGGAAGCCCAGGCGATGCCCGAGGCACAGGACGTCGCCGGGGCAACTGCCGGACCCGAGAGTGCGCTAGGCGGTACCGCAGGCTAGCCGCCGCTTTGTTAAACTCCTGAGAAGAATAGTTACGAGCAGATGCCCTCTCCAGCGGGCAGCGGGCAGAGACCGGGCAGAAAGGGTGACGATGGGCAAGCTGACCGGCCGCAGCGCACTGGTGAGCGGCGGTGCGTCGGGTATCGGTAAGGCGATCGCGCGGCTCTTCCTCGAGGAAGGAGCCGGGGTCGTGATCTCCGACATCAGCGTCGATGGACTCGAGGCCGCGGTCAAGGACCTGTCAGGCCACGGCAGTGTGATCGGCGTCCACGGTGACGTCCGGTCGATGGTCGATGCGGGCCGGATGGTGGCCGAGACCGTGAGTGCGTTCGGCACGATCGACGTGCTGGTGTGCAACGCGGGCATTACCAGCGTCATGCCGATCGAGCAGCTAACCGAAGAAGAGTGGGACGCGGTGCTCACCACGAACGTCAAGGGCATGTTCACGCTGGTCAAGCACGCGGTCCCGCACATGATCAGGCAGGGCGGCGGGAACATCGTCACGCTGGGCTCCGAGATGGGCATCGTCGCCGTGCCCGAGTCCCCCGCCTACAACGCGAGCAAGGGCGCCGTCATCATGTTCACCAAGTCGATCGCAGTCGATCTGATCAGGCACAACATCCGGGTGAACAGCCTGTGCCCGGGCATCACCCGGACCCCGCTCCTGCAAGCGGAGGTCGACAACAGCATCGATCCAGAGAAGACCGCAGCCGAACAGGCGTCCTGGGCACCGATCATGCGTGTGGCTGACCCCGCCGAGATTGCCCAGGGAGCGCTCTTCCTGGCCAGCGACGCCAGCTCATTCGCGGTCGGCAGTTGCCTGGTGCTCGACGGTGGCTTTACCGCGCGCTGACCGGCATGGTCATGATCAACGCCGTCGGCCGCTCCAGCCATGTCCCGGCCGACGTCCGGCTGGCCAACCTGGTCCGGATCGTGGACGAGCTGCGGCACGCCGGGACGCTGTCCCGGTCCGAGGTGGCGCGCCGGGTGGGGATTTCCCTGCCCACCGCGCACCGGCTGGTCTCGGACCTGGCGGAGCTGCAGCTCGTGGAAGAGGAGGAGCCCGACGCGGACAACTCGCGCCTGGGCCGGCCACCGGTCGTCTACCGGTTCCGCGACGATGCGGGTCTGCTCGTCGGCGTCGACGTCGGCAACGAGACCACCCGCCTGTCCGTCACCACGCTAGCCGGGCGGGTGATCACGGCACAGGCGGTAACCTCCGACCGGCTCGGCCCAGACCTGAGCGGGGCGCTGGTCGCCAGAATCACCGAGATGGTGAGCGGTGCCGGGCAATCCCTGTCCCAGCTCGCAGGGGCCGGCGTCGGCGTCGCCGCCTCGGTGGATCCGGCCGGGTTTCTGCGCGCACCGCCCATCCATACAGAGTGGGACGGCCTGCCTCTCGGTGACGAGCTGGGTCGCCGGCTGGGCTGCGAGGTGACCGTGGCGCAGGATGACCACCTGTCTCCGATCGCCGAGAGCAGTGCCGCCGGGACCTTCCCCGCCGCTTCGTCGTTGCTGGTCATCGAGATAGGCCGCGGGATCGGGGTCGGGATGACGCTGGAGGGCGTGCCGATCGCGGGCGCGCATCGCCGGTTCGGCCGGATCGCGGGCTGGCCGGTGACGAGCCCCTCCGGGGTGCCGGGAACGCTTGGTGAGTTCCTGGTGACCAGCGGTCTCGTCGGCCTGTATCACGAAAGCGGCGGGCTCCGTGAGGTGCGCGACGGGGCCGCGCTGGCCACCGCCGCCCGTGGCGGTGACCAGCAGGCCCAGGAAGTCTTCGAGTGGGCCGCGACCACCATCGCCGACCTGGTCGGCCGGCTTCAGTTGCTCTGCGACCCGGATGCGGTGGTCATCGGCGGCGGCCTGGCGCGCGCCTATGACCTGCTGGAGCCGGGCTTGGCAGGCCGACTGGACGCACGGCTGAAAGTAGCTCGCAGCGTGCTTGGGGAGCAGGCCGTGGTGGTCGGGGCGGTGCTCGTAGCCGGCTCGCACGTGGACGACTGGCTCAGGAAACGATTGGCCCGGGCCTGACACCCGGTTAACCCGGTAAACCCGGTAAGACGAGGAGTCCGTATGATTCAGCAGGCCGCACTCATCAACGGAAAACCCGTAGCGACTGAGGCGGAAGTGCCGGTCGAGGATCCGTCGACCGGCGAGGTGATGGCCGTCACCGCCGACTGCGGGCCGGCTGAGGTCGATGCCGCGGTACGGTCCGCGGCGGGTACCGCTTCGTCCTGGCGGCTGGTATCGGTGCCAGAACGTGCCCGGTTGCTGCGCCGCCTCGCCACCTTGATCGCACGGGATATGGAGAGCCTCGGCCGGCTGGAGAGCCAGCAGACCGGCAAGCCGCTGCGTCAGGGCCTGCGCGACGCCGAGATCACCGCGCGATATTTCGACTTCTACGCCAGCGCGGTCGAGACCTTCTACGGCAGCGCATTCTCGCTCGACGAGCGGACCGAGGTGCGGACCCGCTGGGAGCCCCACGGGGTGACCGCGCACATCATCCCGTGGAACTACCCGCTGCAGATCCTCGGCCGGTCGGTCGCGCCGGCCCTGGCCATGGGCAACTGCGTGGTACTCAAGCCGGCCGAGGAGGCCCCGCTCACCGCGCTGAAGATCGGCGAGCTGGCCCTGGAGGCCGGTCTGCCACCCGGAGCGCTGAACGTGGTCCCGGGGTACGGCGAGTCGGCCGGAGCGGCGCTGACCGCGCACCCCGGCATCGGCCACATCTCGTTCACCGGCTCGGTCGAGGTCGGCCGGATCATTAGTCACGCCGCCGCCGACCGGCTGATCCCGGTGACCATGGAACTGGGCGGCAAGTCCCCCAACATCCTGTTCGCGGACGCCGAACTCGACCGCGCGCTGCCGGTTATCGTCAACTCCATCTTGCAGAACGGCGGCCAGACGTGCTCAGCGGGCTCTCGGCTGCTGGTCGCCGAGAGCGTGCATGCCGACGTCACCGGCCGGCTGACCGAGATGTTCGGCGCGGTCAGCCTCGGGCCCGCACTGGACGATCCCGACCTGGGACCGCTCATCTCCGGGACGCAGCGGGCCCGGGTGACGTCCTATGTCACCGCGGCCGACCGTGGTGGCCGGATCGTCTACGGCGGCGAGCCGCTGAACGGCGGCAAGCTCGGCAACGGTTATTTCTTCCAGCCCACGCTCGTTGACGAGGTAACCCCGGACAGCGCGATCTTCCACGAGGAAGTATTCGGGCCGGTCCTTGCCATCACCCCGTTCGCAGACGTCGACGAGGCGGTGATGCTGGCCAACGGGACCGACTACGGCCTAGTCGCAGGGGTCTGGACGACAAACGTCGCGACCGCCCAGCGGATGATCCGCGACGTGGTGTCGGGCCAGGTATTCGTCAATACCTACGGCGCGTCCGGCGGCGTCGAGCTTCCTTTCGGCGGCTTCCGGCAGTCCGGTTTCGGGCGGGAGAAGGGCGCTGAAGGGCTGCGGGGGTTCGCGCAGGTGAAGACTGCCGTCATCGCCTCATGACAGCTCTCCCTCTGTCCCTGCCGCTGCCCCTGGATCCGGCCGCAGCTCTCCCGGTCTCGCTTGGCGACCCGCGGCTGGACACCCCGGCCATGCTGGTCGACCTGGATATAGCAGAGGCGAACATCGCGGGCATGGCCGCGTTCGCCCAGCGAGCGGGGCTGCAGCTGCGCCCGCACGTCAAGACGCACAAGAGCGTGGCGATGGCGCGGCGGCAACTGGACGCGGGCGCGGTCGGTCTGTGCGTCGCGACAGTCTCCGAAGCCGAGGTGCTCGCTTGTGCAGGGGGCGCCGATGTGACGCTGGCCTATCCCGTGGTCGGCGCGCGCAAGCTCAGCCGGCTCGCTAAGGTGTGCCAGGGCGTACCGGTCACGCTGGTCGCCGATTCGGCCGCGGTCATTGACGGCTATGGCGAGGTCGCCCGCAGAGCCGGCCGGAGGCTGGCTGTGCTGATCGAGGTGGACACCGGAATGCGCCGGGTCGGCGCGCCGCCGCACGCCGTCCCGGAGCTGGCGATGCAGGTCTGCAAGTCGGCCGGGCTGGACTTCGGCGGCATCTTGACTCATGCGGGCCACGCGCACGACGCCAATGGACAGCTCGGTATCGAGCAGGTCGCGCGCCAGGAAGCCGCCGTCATGGGCGACGTCCGGGCGGACCTGGAACAGGCGGGCCACGAGGTCCGCGTGGTCTCGGCCGGCTCCTCGCTCACTGCCCGCTACCTGACCGCGGCCGACGGCATCACCGAGATCAGGCCCGGCACCTATATCTACAACGACCTGCGCACGCTGGCTTGCTGGTCATGCACGCCGGAGGAGATCGCGGTCACGATGCTGGCCACGGTGGTCAGCACCGGCGACAGCGGAGCCCGGGTGACCGTGGATGCGGGTAGCAAGACGCTGACCACGACGACGGACCCGGCGTACGGGCATGGGCACCTGACCGGCAGGCCGGACGCGACCGTCACCCGGCTCTCGGAGGAGCATGGCGTGCTTACCGTCACCGGACCGCCGCCCTCGGTCGGCGACCTGGTCCGGATCCTGCCGGTCCACGTCTGCGTCTGGACCGACCTGCAGCCCGAGGTCTACGGCCTGCGGCGCGGCGAGATAGTGGAGCGTATCCGCGTCGACGCGTTCCGGCACAGCCTGTAACGTCACAGCCTGTAACGACAGCCTGTGACGACTAGGCCCAGCGGTCAGCCGGCGAAGTCGACCAGCGTGCCGATCTGCTCGTCCTCGGCCGTCGCCAGGATAAGCGCGACCGCTGCCGCGTCCGCCACGGCCGTGCCGACCGAGTCGAACACGATCCGCCTGCCGCCGGATAGCTGTCGGCGCCCGGCGAGCAGTTCGCCGAGCGCGACGCACCGGGCCGGGTCGGGGCCGCCTGGCAAGTACGCCAGTTCCCCGACCTCCGCCGCGTCCGCGGGCACGTCCGCGACCAGCTCAGCAGCGTCAAGCACGCCGTCGCCAAGCTCCCGCTTACCACGCGTGTCCGCGCCCATGGCCAGCACCAGAGCATGATCCGCAAGGCTGGCGCCGGTCAGCAGCGGCTCCCGGGCTGGAGTGGCTGTGACGATGATGCCGGCCCCGGCCACGGCCTGCTCCGGGGAGCTGGCGGAAGTAGCGCGGGCAGTCGTGGCGGCAAACTGGGCTGTCCGGGAGGGGTCCCGGCTCCAAATCCGGACCTCGCCGAGCTCCACCACCTCGGACAGAGCGGACAGTGACTGCCGGGCGACGGGGCCGGCGCCGAGCACGGCCAGGGTGTGCTGTCCGGTGCCGGCGAGCTGGCGGGCGGCCACGGCAGCGATCGCGCCTGTCCGCATCGCGGTGATATCGGTCGAGTCGAGCACCGCACGAACCGCATAGCGAACCGGGTCGAAGGCCACGATGAGGCCAGCGGCGCCACCCGCCTCCGGACGCATGTTTGCCTTCACCGTGAGGACCGGCGGCTGCCCCAGCGCACCCGACTTTACGTGCAGGGCGGCGCCGGGCAGGTGGAGCTGGCTGGCCGCCGCCGCCGCGAACTCGCCGCCGCTCTCGTCGATCAACGCCTGCGCCGTGGCGTCGATCAGGCCAGGCCAGCGCAGGAGCGACCGGACCTGGGAACGGGTAAGCAGGCGCACATGCGGAGGTTTCGACGTCACCAGACCATTCTGGCGGACGAGCGGACGAGCGGACGGCGGCGCCTGTCGCATTGACCACGCTGCTCACCCGCCCGCATACTGAGGCTCACTGTCCAAATTCGCACAACCGGGGCCTCGTGCAGCACATCCTGGCTCTTTCCCGCTCGGCCGTCACCATCCGGCACTGGTTCGAGATCAACCTCGACGACGCGTCCCTGGAGCACGGTGCCCGGGTCGAGATCCGGGAGTTGCCTCACCAGCCGCATCGCGGCAGCGAGTCGGCGTCCCAGCTCACCATCGTGGACCGCCCGCTGTGGCGGGCGGATCTATTCGACCGGCTCGCGGATCCCCCGGGCAGTTTCTCCGCCGCGCATTACCACCCGCATTTCGCGAGCCACGAACCGTCGGCCCGGTTCTGGGATGCCGCCCTTAGCGCAGACCCCTGGACCTGGCTGGGTGATCAGATCACCAGCCTCGGTACTTCTTCCGGGGGCGCGAGCTGGCCGCTCGATCCCGCAGATGCCGCAGAGCTTCGCGGTTTGGCTGACGCAGTGGTGGTAGCGGCGCGGCAGTTCGGGCCGGCCCGATGCCGGGCGCCGGAGGAGTGTTTTCAGCTGACGAGGGACGTTCAGGACGCCGTCCAGCTCATGGGCGCTTCACTGCGTGCGCCGGAGCGTCTGGACCGGCGCTGGGTGGCACCCTGGCTGGGACATCCGTGACGGCGGACTTGTGCATGCAAGACAGGTTGTTCCAGTCCGGGGAATTCGGGACTTCCGCGGAAGCCGTAGCCACGATCATTTTCATCTGCCCGTACGGCACCCCGATCCAGAAGGTGCGCTTCGCGATACGGCGACTCCTTAAGACCGGTTATCACGTTCTGGCATACCAGACGACCACGGCCGTCTTTACGGAGGCCGACTCGACGATCCTTCCTGAGCTCATCTCGCAGGTTCGGGAGGACATCAGGTCGCGGATAGCGAAGCTGACATCTGAGGGCGTGACCGAGTTCGGGTTCTTCGGCAGCAGCCTCGGCTCCTTCATCCTGTACAACTGCGTAGGCCGGGAAATCCCCGAGTTGCGCTGGGGCGTATTCAACACCGGCGGCAACATCGCGCAGGGCCTGTGGAATATGCCTGCGCTGAGACAGCTGCATGTAGCGCGCGGATGGTCACTCCCGCGACTTGAAGCAGCGTGGGCCGGACTTCAGTGGCCGGACTTCGGGCCGCTCGATGGCTGCCGGTTCGTATTCGCCGGCTCGCGTCGGGACAGCATTGCCCCCTTGCCCGACATCTCGCAGTATTTCGAACCGATGCTCCGGGCAGGCGCCGAAGTCAGCGTGTACGAGCTGCCGGCATTCAGCCATCGCACGACCGTCATCGCCGGCCTCTGGAGGGCGCCGCATCTTGTCCGGATGGTGCGGCCGCCCAGCCTGCCTGACGGGTAGGCGCCGCTGTCAGCTCGCCGGGGCTTGGCCGAAGATCACGCTGGCGAAGTCGAGGTCTAGTTCGCGGTAGTGGGCTCGCATCATGTCCGTGGCGGCGTCCGCGTCGCGCGCCTCCAGGGCCGCGAGCAGCTTCTCGTGCAGCGACCGGTAGGCGCCCGGCGGCACGGTGGTGATCTGGCGCGCCATGATGACGTAGCGCTCCGTCCGGGTCGATATGGCGTCCCTGTACTGGATCAGGACCTGATTGTGCGAGCCGCAGTAGACCATGCGGTGAAACGCCCGGTTGACATTCAGCATGCCGCCCACTGCCACAGGGAGCCCAGCGTCCTGCAGGTAGCGGAGTGCTTCCTCCTCGTCTTGGCGAGCGACCAGCTGTCGCGCCCTGGCGAGTTCCTCCTGCGTTATCTGCCCGGCAGCGAGCCGCGCCGCGAGAAGATCGAGTTCCCGCCGGACTGTGACTAGCTCGGCCGCCTCCTCGCGGGTCAGGGCCGCGACTACCACGTCCCGGTGCGCGTTGCGCACGACCAGATGATCTGCTTCAAGCCGCCGGAGAGCTTCGCGCAGGGGCGTGATGGAGACGCCCAGGGATGCCGAGAGCTGTACGTAGTCAACCCGGCTGCCCGGCTTGAGCTTGCCCTGGAGAATCTGGTTGCGCATCTCGAGGTAAGCGCCGTCGGCCTTGGTCGTCGCGCCACGGGCCCGGTCGCCGTATGTCACGCAGCGTTACCCCCTTGCCGTCCGCCAACAACTTTATATTATAAAATTCACGCCGCTAGCGAAGGGACTCGCCCGTGCAGACGAGCACAGACCGGATCCTGACCACGCACACCGGAAGTATTGCCAGGCCCGATGACCTGATCGAGCTGATGCGGGCCCGGGAGAACGGCCGGCCCTACGACCAGGAGGCGTTCGAGGCCCGCGCGACGGCGGCCGTCGAGGAGTGCGTCCGCCGCCAGGTCGAGGCCGGACTCGACGTGATCAACGACGGTGAGCAGCGCAAGAGCGGGTTTACCACGTACCTGACCGAGCGGCTTGCCGGGTTCGAGGCGGTCCCCTACGCGCCGGGCGAGCCGCTGGGTCACTGGCGGGAAGTGACCGAGTTCCCCGAGTATTACGAGCGCTACTTCAAGACCGCGATGTACGGAGCCATGCTGAGCCCGCCGGCGCGGCTGGTGTGCCGGGGACCGGTCAAGTACACCGGCCAGGAGGCACTCGCCACCGACCTCGCCAACCTGCGAGCGGCGCTGGCCGGGAAGAACTACACCGAGGCCTTCATGTCAGCGGCGCTGCCAACCGCCCTCGCCCAGCACGAGAACGAGTACTACTCCTCACGCGAGGAGTTCGTGACCGCGCTCGCCGACGCGACCCGCGAGGAGTACCGGGCCATCATCGACGCCGGCTTCCTGATCCAGCTGGACGACCCGGCCGCGGCGAGCCTGTGGGGCCACGCGGATGCCGAGCCAGCCGACCGGGACCGGCACGCGGCGCAGACCGTCGAGCTGATCAACTACACGCTCCGGGATATCCCGCCGGAGAAGATCCGCTACCACACCTGCTACGGCATCAACCAGGGCCCGCACATCTACGACCTGCGGCTGCGGGACTTCATCGAGCCGATGCTCCAGGTCAACGCCCAGGCGCTCTCGTTCGAGGTCATGAACCCACGGCACATGCACGACTACCACGCCTTCGAGGACGTCAGGCTGCCCGAGGGCAAGGTGATCATCCCGGGCATGCTGAGCAACGGCGCGAACTGGGTCGAGCACCCCGAGCTGATCGCCGAGCTCACCGTGAAGTACGCGGAGCTCGTCGGCCGGGAGAACGTGATGGTCGGCAACGACTGCGGCTTCGCCTCGCAGGCCGCCACCAGGGAGATCGACCCGAAGGTGGGCTGGGCCAAGTTCTCGGCCCTGGCCGAGGGGGCCCGGATCGCGTCGCAGCGCCTATGGCACCGCTGATCCCGGATGACTTTCCGGAATTATCCCGAACGTAAGCGGCTGACTCTCAGGGGATTACAGTGCGCGTTATCGTCGCCGGCGGCGGCACCGGCGGGCTTGCCACGGCAATCGCCCTCCGGAAGGCCGGGATCGAGCCGCTGGTGCTGGAACAGGCACCCGCGTTCACCGCGATCGGCGCGGGCCTCGGGCTCTACGCGAATGCCATGAAGGCGCTCACCTATCTCGGGGCCGACGCCTACTGGCGGCAGAATGTAGCGCGTATCGACGTCTCCGAGCAGCGCAGCCTCAATGACGACGAGCTCATCACCTCGTCGTCTCTTGATCCGCAGGCAGCGAAGTACGGTGAGCACTACTACTGCGGACACCGCGCCGACTTGCTGAGCAGCCTGCTGGCGCCGCTGCCGCCCGGGTCGGTGCGCACCGACAGCCGCGTCGTCGCCTTCGAGGAGACCGACCGCGACGTCCGCGTGGAGCTCGCAAACGGCGAGGAAGTGCGCGGCGACCTGCTCGTCGGCGCGGATGGACTGCGCTCGCAGACGCGCACGCAGCTCATGGGCGAGCGGGAGGCCCGGTTCACCGGGGTCGTCGTCTGGCGCGGGCTGATCCCGAGGGAAAAGGTGCCCCAGCGCTACGACGCGAAGATCATGTCCTGGTACGGGCCGCGCCGCCATGTCCTGCTGTACCCGCTCCGGCACGACCAGCATCAGGAAAGCGTCTACAGCCTGAGCGCGTTCGTGCCCGCCACGGAGGTGCACCGCGAGTCGTGGACGGCCTCCGGTGACCTGGCCGACCTGCGCGCGTCCCTGGCGGACTCCTGCCCGGCGATGCACGAGCTCCTCGCGCTGATGGACACGGCGCTGATCACGGGGATCTACTTCCGCGACCCGCTGGAGACCTGGGGGTCGGACCGCGTCGTCCTGCTGGGTGACGCGGCGCACCCGGCGCCGCCCAGCGCCGGTCAGGGGGCTGGCATGGCGCTGGAAGACGCCGTCATGCTCGCCGCCTGCCTGCAGCGGGCCGGGGCGGGGAACGAGCAAGCAGCCCTTCGGGAGTACGCGTTCCGGCGCCAGGCACGCACCACGCGGATGCTCGAGTCGTCCCGGGTGAACCTGCGCAACAGCCAGACCAGCGATCCGGTCCAGGTCCGGGCGCGCAACGGCTACGTTCGCGGACTACGGCGGCTCAGCCCTATCGGCCCGCCTATGCAGGAATGGCTGCTCGCGCACGACCCGGTCGCAGCCGCGCAGCGCTCCCCCGACGAGTTCCACCGGAACCTGGTCGTGCCAGGCAATCCCATGCGCCGGCCGGAGTCGCGGCGGGCCTTCGACCTGTGGCGCACGGCGCTGACGAGCGAGCACCGGGCGGCGGGCTGGCTCGGCGAGCGCGAAGGTTACGCCGAATTCGTGCGAGGCAAGCTGCATCCGGCCGGCGTGAGCGGGCCGGCTGCCACCGTTGACTGCGACGGGACACGCGCCCTGCGAACCGGGACACCGCCGCGGGATGACGCACCGGTGGTGCTGCACCTGCACGGGGGCGGCTACGTTATGGGCTCGGCGGTGCTGTCAGCGCCGCTCGCCGGGCGGCTGGCCGGCGTGGTCGGCGGCTGGTCACTCGTTCCCGACTACCGGCTCGCACCCGAGCATCCGTTCCCGGCCGCGCTGGACGACGTCCTGGCGGCCTACCGCTGGCTGTCCCGCGAGTACCCGCAGGCCCCGATCCTGGTCAGTGGCGAGTGCGCGGGGGGCGGCTTGGCTCTCAGCCTTGCCCTGTCGCTGCGCGACGCGGACGGGGCCTCGGCCCGGATGCCCGCCGGGATCCATGTCGTCTCGCCCTTCTGCGACCTGGCACCCTCGGCGGAGCAGCTGACCGCCGCCGCAAGCGACGATCCGTGGTTCAACCCCGTCACGCTCGTGCAGCTTGCCGCCTGCTACATCCACGACACCGACCCAGAACAGGAACTGGTGTCACCGCTGCGAGCGGACCTGTCCGGCCTGCCGCCGCTGCTCATCCACGCGGCCGAGCCCGAGGCGCTGTTCTCCAGCGCGAAACGGCTGGCCGACCGGAGCCGCGACGCTCGCGTCACGGTCACGTTCAGCCCGGTCGCGGACAGCGTCCATTCCTTCATCCTTTTTGACTTCCTGCCAGAAACCGACCGCGCACTGGCGGAGTTCGCCGCATTCGCGCACACCGTGTGCGCGGACTAGTGCCGCGTCAGGCAACGTTCGCCCTGGCGATGACCTTGCGCAGGCGCGGAAGGGTGACGTGTCCGAACCTGAGCTTTGCCGGCCACTCCGGCCGGTGCGCGCTGAACGCGGACTACAGGCGGCGGTATCAGCCGAGGTGCCGGGCGAAGAACCGCAGCGTGCTGTCCATCTCGAATGCCGGGACCTCCCCGTGCTTGCCGGGGTTGGCGTGCAGCGTCTTCTCGGCTGAGGCCAGGGCGTCGAACAGTGCCAGGCTCTGGGGCCGTGGCACTCGCTCATCGTCCCACTGCACGAGGAACTCCACCGGGACGGTAATCCGCGCGGCGGCCTCGGCTGACACCTCAGCACCGCCCAGGCCTAGCACCGCCGCCCGGACCCGGGACTCGGCGGCAACAAACGGGACACCGATCACGCAGCCCAGCGACACGCCCCAGTAGCCAACTGGGCCGGTGCCGACATGAGGGAGCTTCTGGACCGCGTCGAGGACTGCCTGCCATTCCGGCACAATCTGGCGGACA
>Ga0187807_1000382_pt1 | contig 13958 bp, 13 predicted proteins | sample NC_wetland_sal_i_4_FD_132432 | JGI IMG/M metagenome (GOLD analysis project Ga0187807, IMG submission 132432) | Wetland sediment microbial communities from Neuse River Estuary, North Carolina, USA - ASW_2 | ecosystem: Environmental > Aquatic > Freshwater > Wetlands > Sediment | place: USA: North...
GAGCGGCCCGCGTTGTGGGTACAGACGAACAGCACTTCAGGTATGTCGCCCATCGCCCGTCTCCTTTCCCGGTCAGCCGGCCAGCCGGGCAGGCTGCTCGACCTGCGCGGCGGCGGGGGCCGGCAGGGGGTGGGTGACGACGGCCAGCGCGGTCCCGAGAGCGGCGCCGGTGATCTGGGCAGCGATGAACGCCGGTGCGGACGCTGCCGCGATCCCCGCGTAGGTGCTGGTCAGGGTCCGGCCGATGGTGACAGCGGGGTTGGCGAAGGAGGTGGAGGCGGTGAACCAGTACGCCGCGCCGATCCACGCGCCGACCGCCCAGGCGGCGTGCTGAGTGCGGCCGGTCCTGACGAGGGTGACGATCACCAGCAGCAGCCCGGCCGTCGCGACGACTTCGCTGAGCAGCAGCGGCGCGCCGCCGCGCTGGTGATGTGACGCACTAAGCACCGGCACCGCGAACATCGCGTCGGCCAGCGCGGCACCGGCGATGGCACCGCCGACCTGGCTCACGATGACCGCCGCGGCCTGGCCGAGGCTGTAGCGGCGCGCGGACCGCCGGCCAAGCAGCCAGTCGGCGGCCGTGACTACCGGGTTGAAGTGCGCGCCCCCGGCGGGGGCGAAGACCAGGATCAGGACGGCCAGGCCGAGCGCGGTGACCAGCGAGTTGACCAGCAGCCGCACCGCGCCGTCGGGGGTCAGCCGGGTGGCGGCGATGCCCGAGCCGACCACGACCGCCACCAGCAGGCCGGTACCGGTGAACTCGGCCAGCAGTCGCCTGCCAAGGGCAGGTGTCACGTGCTGGCGGGCTTGACGGCGCGGATGATCGCCGAGTGGATGCCAGCCGCCGCCTCGGTGGTGAACGTGACCGACACGTCCGTGAACCCGGCCGCGGTGAGGTCGTCGATGTACTCAGCCCGGGACAGCGCCCCCGCGACGCACCCGACATAGGAGCCCGCGGCCGCCCGGTCGGCGGGTGTGAGATGGTCTTCGGCGACCACGTCGGAGACGCCGATCCGGCCGCCGGGCACCAGGACACGGAACATCTCGGCGATCACCGCGGGCTTGTCGGTGGACAGGTTGATCACGCAGTTGGAGATCACCACGTCCACCGCCGCGTCAGGCAGCGGCAGCGCCTCGATCTCGCCCTTGCGGAACTCCACGTTGGCCGCGCCGGCCTTGGCCGCGTTGGCGCGGGCCAGGGCGAGCATGTCGTCGGTCATGTCGACGCCGTAGGCGAACCCGGACGGGCCGACCCGGCGAGCCGACAGCAGCACGTCGATGCCGCCCCCGGAACCCAGGTCGAGTACGCGCTCGCCTTCGCGCAGGTCCGCGACCGCTACCGGGTTGCCGCAGCCCAGGCTGGCCAGCACCGCCTCTTCAGGCAGTCCGTCGGTCTCGCCTGCACCGTAGAGCTGGCTGCCGAAGCAGTCGGCCGAGTCCAGCGCCGCCGACCCGCTGCCGCAGCACGACTCATCCGCCGAACTGCCGCAGCACCCGGCGGAGGTACCAGCCGTCCGCGCGAGGACGACGCGGGCGGCTTGCGCGTACCGCTCGCGGACCTCCTCGCGCAGGCCGGCCTGTGTCTGGTCGCTCATCACAAGCACTCCCAATACATCGAAGGATGTCGATGCCTACTATGCATCAGACATCGACAATCGTCAATGCCTGGTCCATACTGGCTATGTGACCATCGCGACCGCCGGCACTGAGGAGCGGACTCGGCTACCGCTGGCTGACGAGTACTGCACACCGCTGCTGCGCGAGCCGATTACCGCCAGCCAGGCCGCCGACCTCGCGCGCATCCTCAAGGCTCTGGCCGATCCCGTCCGGCTCCAGCTGGTCTCGATAGTCGCCGTGCATGAGAACGGCGAAGCCTGCGTCTGCGAGCTGACCGGACCCGTCGGCCTGAGCCAGCCGACGATCTCCCACCACCTCAAGATCCTGGTCGACGCGGGGATCTTCACCCGCGACAAGCGCGGCGTCTGGGCCTACTACGCGCTCGTGCCCTCGGCGCTCGACGCCCTCTCAGCCGTGCTGTCCGGGACGCCAGCAGGACCGCCGCCCTCGACCCGCGTGGGACAATGACGACGGTGCTGACCCCGGAGGCGTAGATGACCGGCCAGGACGACGAACGCTGGATGCGGCTGGCCATCGACCTGGCGTGGCGGTGCCCGCAGTCGGATTCCGCCTACTCGGTCGGCGCGGTCATCGTCGCCGCGGACGGCGCCGAACTGTCCCGCGGCTTCTCCCGTGAGGACGACCCTCATGTGCACGCGGAGGAGTCGGCGCTCGGCAAGCTCACGCCGGACGATCCGCGGCTGCCGGGCGCGACGATCTACAGCACTCTCGAGCCGTGCTCGCGGCGCAAGTCCAGGCCGCGCAGCTGCACCCAGCTGATCATCGCCTCGGGCATCCGGCGGGTCGTCATCGCCTGGCGGGAACCCAGCCTGTTCGTCGCCGAGTGCGAGGGCGTTGAGCTGCTCGAACGGGCCGGGATAGCCGTCGCCGAGCTGCCTCGCCTGGCCGCCGCGGCCGCTGCCCCGAACGGGCATCTCGCACTGTTAGCGGAACGAGCGGTGGCGTCTGCGAGCGCCTGCGCAACACCCGCCCCAGCGACGCCACGGCACCGTCAATAACGCTGTGCGACATTAGTCACTTCCTAATGATCGCGGTGTCATCAACTGCTACTGGCCGGTAGATTTGAGGCTATTCACCGCGCTCGGGGGGAGACGCGTGGCAGATCGCTGACCCGGTGATTACGAGGGGCACTCATGGAGACGACGACCTTCACCGCTTTGTGCGAGCGGGCTGGCCGCTGGTGGACCATCCGGGTCCCGCAGGTCGAGGGGCTGACGGCACAGGTGCGCAGCCTCGATCAGGCAGAGATCATGGCACGGCAGCTGATCGGCCGGGCCCTCGGCATCCCCGCGGAGTCGATCAGGGTCGACGTGCTTCCCGACGCGCCCGAGCCGGTCGCGCAGGCACTGCAGGCGCGGCACACCGCCAGGCAGGCCGCGGATGCCGCCGGCCAGGCCACCCTGGTCGCGCTCGACGCGCTGGCCAGGGAGGGGTATCCGTTCCACGACGCGGCGACGATGCTCGGCCTGTCCCCCGCCGAGATCGAGCGCTACGCGCCGGTCGCGGCGCCCGGAGAGACTGCCGATCCGCGCCGCGATCCTGACCCGCTGCAGGTAGCCGGGCAGTAAAACGTTGGCTGCCTGGGCTCACGCCCGTAAGGTAAGTACTGCTGTGAGCGAGTACAAGATTATTGAGCGGATAGACGCCTTCTGCGATGCCGTGCCCAGGCACTGGGCTCGCGCCGAAGTGATCGGCCCGCTCGTGCTGTTTGTTCCTGTCGGGGCGGGATGGCCGTACTATGCCCGGCCCAGGGTCGACGAACGGCTGCCGGTGGCAGCCGCCGACGTCCGTTCGGTACGCGCCAGGCAGCGGGAACTGCTGATCCCCGAGTCGTTCGAGTGGATCGAGCAGACCACGCCGGGCATGGCGGCCGCGGCCGCGGGGGCGGGACTGCAGGTGCACGCGCACCCGCTGCTGGTGCTCGGTGACCTCGCACCGCCTCCGGCCGTGCCGGCCAGGAACTCGATCCGGCTGGTCGCCGCCGACGACCCCGAGCTCGACCTGGTGTGGGCGGTGCCGGGGGTCGCGTTCGGGTATCCGGGGACGGACATCGGTGAAGCCGGCGTCATGGAGCGGGACAAGATCGCCGCCGACCATGACGGCGGAACCATCGAGTTGCTGCGCGAACGGCTGCGATCGGGGCTGTCGGTGCTCGCCACCGCGGCGGGCCCGAATGGGCCGCTGGCCGCCGGGAGCTACCAGCTCACCAACGGAGTCGCCGAGATCACCGGGGTCGGGGTGCTGCCCGCCAGCCGCCGCCGGGGCCTTGGCGCCGCGGTCACGCACGCGCTCGCCGCCGACGCGCTGACCCGGGGCGCGCGCACGGTGTTCCTGTCGGCGACCGACGCGACGGTCGCGCGGGTCTACGCAAGGCTCGGGTTCCGCGAGATCGGCACCGCGATGATCGCCGAGCCGCCCGGCGGTTGAACCGGATTCGTGATATGCAGTCGATCGGGGACTTCCCGAGGGCGGCTTCCGCGGAACGGCAGGCATACCTGTGATGAGGCGTCTTCTCCGGCATGCCGCGCCCGCGGCGGCGGCCGCGGCCGTTGTCCTCGCACCGTCCGCGCTTCCCGCGGCCGCCACTGTGGCCGCCGCCACTCCCGGCTGGCGGATCGTGCAGGTGCTGCCCAATGCGACCGTGGGCGGTCGTCGCGACCTCGGCGTCGAACGCCTGGGTCTTCGCCGGCCGCGGCATTGACGAGGTCGACTATACGGACGCGCTGCACTGGACGGGCAAGGGCTGGGCGGCTCCGCTCCGGATGAACAGCGCGATCGAGGCGGCCGTCGCGCCGTCCGCCACCGACGTCTGGGCGTTCGGCACTCCCGCGACGTATCCGCAGAACGGCTACGTCGCGCACTTCAACGGCAAGTTTCCTCGCGCCCGGCGTCGAGCACTGGGACGGGCACACATGGCGCGCTGTGCCGCTGCCCGGCCTCGGCGTCGGGAACTCCAATCCGGGGCTCATCATTGGCATCGACGCTCTAGCCCCGCGCGACGTCCTGGCGGAGGTTTGGTCCGTGAACAACTCTCCGCACACGATCCTGCTGCGCTGGAACGGTTCGGCGTGGAAGCGGATCGCGTTTCCCTATGCCGCCGGGATCCCGACGCCCCTGGTTCCCGATGGCCACGGCGGAATCTGGTTCACCGTCGACACGGGCAATCCTCCCGTGCTCTCGCTCTGGTTCGTGCACGACAGCGGCGGCCAGTGGACGAAGACGGCAGTCCCGAGCTGGCATGGCGAGCAGCCGGACATCTTTTACATGAGCTCGATCCCAGGCACGCGCTCAATCTGGGCGACCGGGGATCTCGCGGACTCCGGCGTTGGCGAGGCGATCCTCAAGTACGGCCCCTGAGGTCACAGCCGCGGCGGTGCCTGGCGAGGGCGACCGGGGTCAGGCCGGACAGCGCGGCGCACTCGCGGCTGAGGTGCGCCTGGTCGGCGTAGCCTGTTGCCGCGGCAGCGGCCGCCAGCTCAGGCGGCCCTGCCGGGGCGTCGAGCATGCGGACGAAACGCTGGAAGCGCAGCACCCGCTGCAACGTCTTCGGGCCGTAGCCCACCGTCGCGTGACAGCGCCTGCGGAACTGCCGGGCGGACAGGCCTACGCCGTCCGCCACCTCCTCGGCCCGCGCGGACGGATCGCGCAACAGGGCGGCGGCGCGGGTCATCGCGGGGTCGGGGGTGCCGTCCGCGACGAGCAGGCCGGTCACGTCCAGCATCCGCGCGGCGGCCTGCGCCGGCTCGAGCGTCGCCGGCAGCCGTTTCGCGGCGGCCGGCAGCAGGTCGGCGAGGGCGACGCGCCGGTCGCGGACCTCGCTCAGCGGCAGGCCGAGCACCTGGCCGCCCGCCGACGGGCGGAACCGCACGCCGACGATGACGGTGCCTGCCTTGCTGGTACTGCGCGCCGGGCCGGTGTCCGGGCCGGCCACGTAGCAGCCGACGCCCTGCTCCCAGATGAGGTCGCTGCACCCGTCGGGCAGCACGAGCGTCTCGCGGTCGGCGGCATCAGGCACGATCCCGGCCCACAGGCACGACACGGCGCCCCGCAGAGCCGCCGGGGCCTGCCATTCCGCGTACCCGGGAGCGAGCCACGCGGCCCGCGGTATCCACTCACCGGGTGAGGACTTCATAGCGCCAGCATGCCACGCGGGTCCGACATTGCCTGCCCCGCGGCCCGATGGCCGTTTCGTTCAAGACCGATGGCCGCGGGCGGTGGTGGGATGACAGCATGAACACGACGAACACGAAGAAGACTCCTGACTTCGACGCCGCGGCCGGCTTCATGGCCGCGCACGCACGCGTACTCGACCGGCGGGTGTTCCAGCGGCTGTTCCAGGGCGGCGCGCCCGGGCCGGTGCGGGACGCCATCGCCGCGTACCGGAACGAGGACGGCGGCTTCGGGCACGGCCTCGAGCCCGACGTCCGGACCGCGGCCAGCCAGCCCGCAGCGACCGAGATGGCGCTGCGCCTCATGGACCTGGCCGACGAGTGGGACACCACGATGGTCAAGGACGCCATCGACTGGCTCGCCACCATCGCGCCCGCCGAGGGCGGTACCGCGTTCGCCGAACCGTCCGTCGCGGACGGCCCGCACGCGCCGTGGTGGGTGCCCGCCGAGGGGCACCCCGCCTCGCTGATCCAGACCGGCCAGATCGCCGGCCTGCTGTACGTGCACGGCTTCTCGCACCCGTGGCTCGACCGCGCGACCGACCTGATGTGGCAGCGGATCGCCGCGCTGACCGAGCCGAACAGCTACGAGATGTTCGGCGTGCTGGCGTTCCTGCAGTACGTGCCGGACAGGCCGCGCGCTCAGGCGGCCTTCGACCGGGTCGGGCCGCTGCTCCTCGAGCGGAACCTGGTCGCGCTGGACCCGGAGGCGGCGGGCGACGTGCAGACGCCGCTTGAGTTCGCGCCTCTGCCCGACTCGATCGCCCGCGCGCTGTTCGACGACGCGACGATCGCGGCGCACCTGGATCACCTGGCCGCCGCGCAGCTCGACGACGGCGGCTGGATGTTCAACTGGCTGGCCTGGTCGCCTGCCGCCGAAGCCGACTGGCGCGGCTTCCTCACCGTCGACGCCCTCCGCGTGCTGCGCGCCAACGGCCGCGCCTAGCAGAGCCCAGCGCTATATAGGCAGATGAATGAGTCATTCATCTGCCTATGGCAAGCTGAATGAGACATTCATCTGGTTGGGCACGGGCTAGCTCAGCGGCCGGCGGACACCTTTGCGGTCTTCCGCAGCAGGAAGAATACGCTGGGCCCGAAGTAGAGCCTGCCCAGCGGCCGCTGCGCCAGGCGCTCGATGGAGAGCATGGCACCGCGCGGCAGCAGCGCCTTGGCCATCGGGTGACGAAGATTCGAGACCGAGAGCACCCGGCTGACCCGCAGGCCGACAGCGTCCAGCTGGCGCGCGATGGTGCGCGGGTGGTGGTTAACGTACGGGGCGGTGCCGCGCCTCCTGGACTCTTCGGAGCGGATGTCGACGGGCTCCGCCGAACCGCGCCGGCCAGCCAGGAGGCCGGAAACCCGGCGCATCACGTGCACGGAGTTGGCGACTTCGATGACCGCGGACCCGCCTGGCCGCAGGACCCGGGAAAGCTCGGCGAACTCAGGTTCGGGATTCGGCAGGTGATGCAGCACCCGGATCAGGGTGACTAGGTCGACGCTGCGGTCGGCGAATTGGAGGTGCGTGGCGTCCGCCAGCACCCGGTCGAAGTGCGGCAGTTCAGGGAAGATCCGCCCCGACAGGTCGAGTTGCTGAGTACTGGGATCGGCAAGCGTGACGTGATCGGCATATTCGCCGAGAATCACGCTCAGCCGGCCGTAACCGCCGCCGATGTCGATCGCGTGGCCAAATCGCTGCCCGCGAAGCAGCCGCCGCAAGGCGATTACTTCAGCCTGGTGCTCATAATCGCGGCCGACCCAGAATTGTGCGTAGTTGAAGTCCGGGTCGTTATAGAAGTCGGTCCGCCGGTGGCTCACCGTGCCGTCTGACATGGCCCCATCCCCATCCCCGTCCAGGACCCTGAGGTGCGGTTACCCAAAGTGGCGGCACTCCAACCGCGGCCCGGGCAATTCACGGCGGCAATTTTTCTGGCCGGACAATCGGCGCACGATAGACAATTGCACTCCGGGCAGGCAATTGCCGCTTGCCGGGAAACTACCCGCCCCGGCTGCTGGCCGGGCATTTCTCTCGGGTAAATTGACGACCGTATCTTCACTGCGTGGACTAAACCGCGACAAAAGGGGGCAACGTGCATTACAAACTCGACATCCTGGCGGAGAAAGGCTACGTCGTCCTTGGCGATTACGACGGGACGCCCATCCAGCGGGCCGAGTGGGAGTCACTGGAGTACATGGACTGGAAGAGCGGCGGTGACACGAATTTCGCGCCGCTGGCTTCGGCTAGCGGCGAGATGGACTGCCGCGGCTTCTGGGACCACGGCAAGCCGGACAAGTGCGGGATCTGGACCCGCAACCGCCAGGTAGCCCCGGGCCTCGCCCGCTATGTCGAGGAAATCGGCGGCAACTACGGCCGTGTACGCGTCATCAAGCTCAATCCCAGTGACGAGGCGACCGCCCTGCGCCAGCTGCACCGGGACGACAACAACCGGCTCAACCCGGACGGCACCGGCTGGGTGGTCCGGTCCTGGCTGGAACTAGACAACACGCCCGACCAGTCGGTGTTCATCCTGCGCGAGGACAAGGCCGACCCGGCGACGGAAACCCGCGTCCCGCTGCACCCGGGCATGCAGCTGATCATCGACACCGAACGCCTGTGGCATGTCGTCTGGCACCCGGGGCCCCGGCCACGCTACGCGCTGATCACCTCGTGGGAAAGTGACAACGTGATCGACGACTGGATCAAGCGGGAGACCGTCGCCGAGCACCTGCTCGCCGTGCGCCAGAGGGGTGGGCGCGCCGAGCGCCCGGCGCGGGCCGGCTAGCCGTAGAAGAGGCGGTCCATGACGGCGCGGGCGTGGCGGGCGGTGCGGCGGTAGTCCTGCTCGAGGGCTTGGGCCGGGGTGTCGCCCCAGGCGGCCGGGACGCCGGCGCCGACGGTGCCGGCGCCTGGGACCGCGATGGCCGAGGCCCCGGCGCCGAAGGCGCCGTTGTTGCCGGCGGTCCCGCTGGCGGGACCGCCGGCCGGGGGGACGGTGCCCTTGTAGCCGAGCAGGCGGGCGACCGCGGTGAGCTCGTCGTGCCTGGCCGGCAGCGTGTCGCCGGTACGGCCGCGGACCAGCATGATCGCGTTCCTGATCTGGCCGGCCAGCCGCCAGGACTCGCTGAGGGCGGCGGCGTCGGCCGGGCTGACCAGGTCGGCGCCGACCGCGGCGTCGAGCGCGTCGAGCGTCCTGGTCGTGCGCAGCTCCGGCACCGCGTAGCCGTGCTTGAGCTGCAGCAACTGCACCGTCCATTCCACGTCGGACAGCCCGCCTGGGCCGAGCTTGAGGTGCAGCGCGCGGTCCGCGCCGCGCGGGATCCGCTCGGCTTCCACCCGTGCCTTGATCCGCTTGATCTCGCGCACCGCGTGCTCGCCGATCCCGCCGTCGGGGTACCGGTGCTTGTCGGCGAGCGCGATGAACGCCGCGCCCACTGACGGGTCGCCAACGGCGAACTCCGCGCGCAGCAGCGCCTGGGCCTCCCATGGGGCCGCGCGCTTTTCGTAGTACGCGCGGCACGCGGCCAGGCTGCGCACCAGCGGTCCCTGCCGTCCCTCGGGGCGCAGGTCCGCGTCCACCAGCAGCGGCGGGTCCGGGGCCGGGATCTGCAGCAGGCGGCGCAGCTCCGCGCCCACTGCCTGCGCCGCGTCCGAGGCAGCCCGGTCGCCGTCCGCGTCGAGGCCAGGCAGCGGGTCGTACACGAAGATCACGTCCGCGTCGCTGCCGAAGCCGCTCTCGTGCCCGCCGTACCGGCCCATCGCGATCACCGCGAACCGGGTTGGCAGCGGCCCGCGATGCTCTATCTCGATCTTCGAGATCGTCGCCGCGAGCACCGCGTCCAGCGACGCCGTCGTGATGGCGGTCAGCGCCTCGCCTGTCTCGGCCAGGGTCGTCAGGCCGAGCACGTCCGCCGCCGCCACTCGCAGCAGCTCGCGGCGGCGCAGCGACCGCACCGCGACCGCCGCCTGTTCGGCATCCGCCTCGTGCCGCTTGGCCGCCGCCATCATCTCCGAACGAAGCGGGCCGGCTCCCCTCGGCACGAGTTCCGCGTCGTCGGCGAAGATGGCCACCGCTTCGGGTGCCCGCAGCAGCAGCGATGTCGCGTACCGGCTGGACGCCAGCACGGTGGCGATCCGCTCGGCCGCCTTCGTCTCGTCCCGCAGCAGCCGAAGGAACCAGGGCGTCTCCCCCAGCGCCTCGCTGACCTGCCGGAACGCGAGCAGGCCCTGGTCCGGCTCGGCGGCGTCAGCGAACCAGCCGAGCAGCACAGGCAGCAGCGTCCGCTGGATCGCCGCGCGGCGCCGCACCCCCAGGGTGAGCGCCTCGATGTGCCGCAGCGCGCCGGCCGGGTCGGCGTAGCCGAGGGCCTCAAGGCGGGCTCGCGCCTCCTCCGGGGTGAGCCGTGCGGCCTCCGAGGGCAGCCGTGCCACGGCCTCGAGCAGCGGGCGGTAGAACAGCTTCTCGTGCAGGCGCCGGACCAGCCTCGTGTGCCTGCGCCAGGCCTGAGTGAATGCCTCCTCAGGTGGAACCACGGCACCGTTCGGGATCACTGAAAAAAGGATCGCGCGCCCCAGCCTGCGAAGTACGGCGGGATCCTCGGGCAGGGTGTGTGTTCTGCGCAGCTGGTAGAGCTGCAGCAGGTGCTCGGTCTGGCGCAGGAACCGGTACGCGGCGGCCAGGTCGTCGGCGTCGGCGCGGCCGACGTACCCGCCTTCGGCCAGCGCCGCGAGGGCGGGCAGGGTCGCGGGGACGCGGAGCCGCTCGTCGGTCCTGCCGTGCACGAGCTGCAGCAACTGCACGGCGAACTCGATGTCGCGCAGCCCGCCGGGGCCGAGCTTGAGCTCGCGGCCCGCCATGTTCTGCGGCAGCGTGGACACGACCCGGCGGCGCATCGCCTGCACGTCCTCGACGAAATTCTCCCGCTGCGATGCCTGCCAGACCAGCGGGGTGACCGCGCTCGCGTACCTCTTGCCGAGCGCCATGTCGCCCGCCACCGGGCGGGCCTTGAGCAGCGCCTGGAATTCCCACGTCTTGGCCCACCGGTCGTAATACGCCTGGTGGCTGGCCAGCGTGCGGACCAGCTGGCCGTGCCTGCCCTCAGGGCGCAGGTTCGGGTCGACGGGGAAGATGCTGCCTTCCGGCGTGGAGCGCTCGCAGACCCGGATCAGGCCGGAGGCAAGCCGGGTGGCGGTCTTGAGCGCGTTCTCGTCGGCTGTGCCTGCGGGCTGCCCGGGCTGCCCAGTTGGCACGGCCGGCTCTGCGACGAAGATCACGTCGACGTCGCTGGCGTAGTTGAGCTCGCGGGCGCCGCACTTGCCCATCGCGATCACCGCGAGCCGACACGGCGCGCTGCCCGGCGGCAGCTCGGCGCGGGCGATGGCCAGCGCCGACTCGAGGACCCCGGCGGCGATGTCGGCGAGCTCCTCGCCGACATCGTCCACGGCCGCGACGCCGGTCAGGTCGCGGGCGGCCAGGCGCAGGATGTGGCGGCGGTAGGCGGCCGCGAGGTGCCCCGCCGGGTCGGTTCGCCCGTCCGGCCGCGCCGTCGGTTCGTCCGCGTGCGGGTCGGCTCCGACGGCACGCAGCAGCGCGGCGCGGATTTCCGCGGCGGCGGGGCGGCGGTCGGCGCCGGGGCCGCGGAGCACGTCCACGTCGTCCGGGTGCCGGACGAGATGGTCGGCGAGCCCGGCGCTGACACCGAGGACGGCGGTGAGCCGGGTGCGGACGTCGGGGTCCCGACGGAGGGCACCGAGCAACGCGGCGGAGCGTTCGGCGATGCGGGCCAGGCCGGCCAGCGCGAGGTCGGGGTCGGCGGCCTGAGCGATGGCGGCGAGCAGCGGGTCGTCGTCGGTGACGCCGAGTTCGGCGATCTGCCGCTGCGCCCTCGTGACGTCGGAGAAGCCCATCCGGGCCAGCCAGCCGGTCAGCGAGGTACGCGCGCCGCTCACGGTGTGAGCGTATAACGCCAATCTGAGCTGCGGGGAAACGCGGGTGTAACCAGCGGAATCGGGTCACTCTCCGCGCTGGCGCGCCCGGTCGCTGGCGTGTGATAGGGATTGGTCATGGTCGAACTCATCCCGCGCACCGTCCTTTTCGGCAACCCAGAGCGGACCAGCCCGCGAATCTCACCGGACGGCACGCGGCTGGCGTGGATCGCGCCGCGCGATGGCGTGCTGAACGTGTGGGTGGCGCCGACGGGTCGCGACGGCGTGGGCTGGGCGGCCGCGCAGGCGATCACCGAGGACACCGACCGGGGCGTGCGGGTGTTCGGCTGGGCGCGCGACGCGCGGCACGTGCTGTACCTGCAGGACGTCGGCGGCGACGAGAACTGGCGGCTCTACGACGTCGACCTCGCGACGATGGAGCGGCGCGACCTCACGCCCTTCGAGGGGATCCACGCGAACATCATCGCGACGAGCAAGCGCCGCCCCGACGAGGTGCTCGTGGGGATCAACGCCGACAACCCGCAGCTGCACGACGTGTACCGGCTCGACCTGTCGACCGGAACGCTGGTCAAGGAGATCGTCAACCCCGGCTACGCCGGCTGGGTGGCCGACGAGGACCTCGTAGTCCGCTGCACGCTCGCGCCACAGCCCGACGGCAGCTTCGACGTGCTGGTGCGGGATTCGGCGGAGGCGGACTGGCGGCTGCTGCTGACCATCCCCGCCGAGGACGTGACGTCGAGCGACGTGCTGTCGTTCAGCGGCGACGGCACCTCGCTGCTGATGATCAGCGCGGCCGGCGCGAACACCGGCAGGCTCACCAGGATCGACCTCGCTTCGGGCGCGTCGTCGGAGCTCGCCTCGGACGCGGTGGCCGATGTCGCGGGGGCGATGCTGCATCCCGACACCCGCGATCCGCAGATCGTGATGATCCTCAAGGACCGGATGTCCTACACCGTCCTCGACCCGTCGGTCGAGGAGGACCTCAAGGCGGTGCGCGCGCTGCACCCCGGCGACCCGATCTTCGCCGGGCGGGACGACGCGGATCAGACCTGGCTGGTCGGCTTCACCAACGACGACGGTCCCGTCCCGTACTACATGTACGACCGTGTCACGCGGTCCGGCCGTTTCCTGTTCGAGCACCAGCCGGCGCTGTCCTCGTTCGAGCTGGCGCCGATGGAGCCGTTCTCGTTCACGGCGCGGGACGGGCTGGAGATCCACGGGTACGTGACGTTCCCGCCGGGGCTTGGCCGCTCGGACCTGCCCGCCGCGCTCAACGTGCACGGCGGTCCGCAGGTCCGCGACACCTGGGGGTACGACGCGGAGGCGCAGTGGCTCGCCAACCGCGGCTATCTGTGCGTCCAGGTCAACTACCGCGGCTCGACCGGCTACGGCAAGGCGTTCGTCGCCGCCGGGGACCGCGAGTGGGGCGGCAAGATGCACGACGATCTGGTCGACGCGGTCTCGTACGTGGCGTCTGCCGGGTGGGCCGACCCGTCCCGGGTCGCCATCTACGGCGGTTCCTACGGCGGCTACGCGGCGCTTGTCGGGGCGGCGTTCACGCCGGACGTGTTCTGCTGTGCGGTAGACATCGTCGGGCCGTCGAATCTGAAGACACTGCTCGAGACGATCCCGCCGTACTGGGCGCCGGCGATCGCGCAGCTATACCGGCGGGTCGGCAACCCGGAGACCGACGTGGACTTCCTTTGGTCGCGGTCGCCGCTGTCCCGGGCCCGCGACATCAGGATCCCGCTGCTGATCGCCCAGGGGGCCAACGACCCGCGGGTCAAGCAGGCCGAGTCCGAGCAGATCGTCGCGGCCCTGGTGGAGGCCGGCATCGAGCACGAGTACATGCTGTTTCCCGACGAGGGCCACGGCTTCGCCAAGCCGGAGAACCGGATCAAGTTCTACACGGCGGCCGAGCGCTTCCTGGCGCGGTACCTGGGCGGCCGCTTCGAGGAGTAAGTCCCGTAGGTGGCCGTGCCCCCTCCTTGGATCGCCGAGGATAAAACGCCCATGATTGATAAATCGTCATACGTAGCCATGCTTTGTATCTGAATTGGCCAAACGCCGTTTCGTCCTGATATGAGAGGGCGGAACTGTATACAGGGAAAAGCGTTGATCCACCATGTTCAGCTGGCTTGCCCGCCGGGCAGCGAGCCGGCGCTGCGGGGGTTTTACGGCGGCGTGCTCGGGCTTGACGAGCTGCAGAA
>Ga0187807_1000383_pt1 | contig 13942 bp, 13 predicted proteins | sample NC_wetland_sal_i_4_FD_132432 | JGI IMG/M metagenome (GOLD analysis project Ga0187807, IMG submission 132432) | Wetland sediment microbial communities from Neuse River Estuary, North Carolina, USA - ASW_2 | ecosystem: Environmental > Aquatic > Freshwater > Wetlands > Sediment | place: USA: North...
CTATCTGCCGCACCAGCGCCCCGCGCTCGGCCGCGGTCAGCCCGGCGCCCGCCGCCTCGGCGATCACCGCCCAGCGGTGCAGCGCCACGTCCTGCTGCTCCTTGTGATCCATGCCCGTGCCTCCTCATGCCGGTAATGGCGGCACAGGAGGCATGAAACGCCGTCGGCCGACGATCAGCCAGGGCGAGGCTGCGTTGGCCGCGATCAGCCTCCCGCCGCTCACCGACGAGGCGAACCGCCACACGCCCAGGCCCGCCCATCCCGGCAGCGCGCACGCCGCCTCGAAGGCGGCCCGGATCGCGTCCAGCGCCAACCGGCCAGGGCCGGCCGCCGGCCCGGTCGCCTCCCCGCCCAGCTCGACCGCCAGCGCCGCGAACCCCACCCCGGTCTCCGCGGCCCTGCCCCGGAACCGGCGCAGCCACCCGCGCGCGGTCGTGTGCGGCACGCCGGCCCGTTCCGCGGCCGGGCGCACCCCGCACCGCCCGCCGGCCACCTGCTCGATCACCGCGCCGACCGTCTCGGCCGTATCCAGCCGCCAGGCCAGCACGAACGCCGGCAGCACCGCCTGACTGACCCGGCAGCACCCGCAGCGCTCCCGCGGCACGAACATCTTCCGGCACCGGCTGTGTCCCGCCGCGCGGACATACCGCCAGTAACCCGACCACAACCCCATCCGCCTGGCACACGACGGACACTCCAGCCGCGGGAACTCCACACCACGGCCGGCCGCCACGTAGGCATCGACCGTCAGCGGGCAGGGCCATACGATGGCCACGGGCGATGACACCGCCTTGGATCCCTTCCCGCATCCCGTCCCAAACGAGGCGGGAAGGGATCCCTCACGCTTCAGGGGACCACTCAATCCTCGTCCCGCCGGGCCGCAGGCGCACGCATCATCGCCAAACAACACGGCCGGACACCTGCCGGCGATGCTCAGGAAATCAGGCCGTCAATACGCGGCTTGGAGATCTAGCCCCGCAGCGAAAATCCGGTGGACTATGACATCGTTGATGCCCTGGGCAATCCGGTCGTGATCTTCGGTGAGGTGCCGAGTCAGCTCTGCTGAGGCGGCTGCTCCGCTGTCTGTCGGCGCCAGCCCGTTGCTGGCCGAGGGGCCGCGTGTCGGCAGTGGGTTGGGTCCATCGCCTGGCGGACGTGCGCTGGCGGCTGCGGCGGAAGGCACGCTTCCTCAGTCCCTGCATCTCAGCCCCCACCGACGCCAGAGATCTCGACCGTGTCACCGGGGTCTGGAGCGACACAATCACCCGCACCCGGGCGCTGGCCTGGGTGCCTGACCGTATAGGCCCTTCCCCAGGAGCCTACGTCGCGATCCCGGTCCCGTACAGACCCAGCCAGGCACACGGACCTGGATCGTGCCTCATCGTTCCGGACTACGGGTCGGAAGCCAGCTTCAGCCAGGAGCATGAGCAGTGGCAGGCTGACACTGAACGGCTTGCCTGGGACACGGCCCAGCTGGCGAAGGAATAGGGCGTCGCCCGGCGGACAGCGGAACGGCGCATTCGCGCTTTGCGACAGCCCGGCTATGTTTGCCTGCCTGATCGTCTGGCCAGTCCTGTCCGTCCTTCTGCTAGGTGCCAGAAACCAGCCGGCCGGAACACCGCGTCTGGGCTCGGCGAAGCCCGATCGTGTGCGACGCCCGCCGGGCGGCCTAGACGCGGTGGCGGGGAGCTGGACAGTGGCGGGCGAGGAAGACGGCAGCCTGCTATACCGGGTCTGTCAGCCGCGTGAGCTGTCTTGATCTGCACGTCTGTTCGGCGGCGTGTTCGCCCGGCTCGCGCCGGGCAGGCCTCATCGAGGCAGAGCCCGGCGCGGGAGCCGGGCCAGCGGCGCCGCTCTTGATTCTCATACACGGCCAGACTCGGCAGTGGGACCACGTCTGGGGTCTTCCGAATGCCCTTTTGAGAAGCCGACGGTCTTGCAGACCGCTCCCGTATGCGCCCAAAGGAGTAAATGACCTGGCCACGCCGAAGCTCCGGTGAGGTGCCGGTAGGCCCGAACGCGACGATCTGTGCGCGTATGTACCGCCACGGATCACTGTCATCTTGCGCACCGAGTCGGCGTTCGGTGTGTGCGGTGGCCTTATGAAGGGTGGTTTATGAAACGCTGAGTAATCGGCCTGTGGCTATGACCCAGACTCCGGAAGACTGGCTCGGCACCCTTCTGCACCAGCGGCAGACCAAGATGACATAACCAACTCGGGAAGCGCGCCTGGTAAAACTGTCGGGCGGCCGGACGTCAACCTGACTGGATCGCGCGGGCAGTGGCCAGCGCGGCGGCGGTCTCCGCTATGGCGCTGTCCGGTTCGGGCAGGACGACCAGCCGGTGCCACGGCAGCTCGGTACGTACCTGCCCGGCGGTCAGCCTGCAGCCGATCAGGCCGCCCATGAGCGCGGCTACCGTGTCGGTGTCGCCGCCGAGCTGCACCGCGTTCACCAGCCCGCTTCGCAGGGAGGTCGCCCGTGCCGCGCACCACAGCACTGCGGCCACCGTCTCGTACGGGTCCAGGCTGATGCCGGTGGCGTGCGGTTCCCACGTACCTGCGGAGACCTGGGTCAGCATCTCGGCAAGGCGCGGCTCAGTGGTGACCGCCTGGGCGGCCTCGGGCCCCCGGGTGCAACCGGGGGCCGCTCCAGCGCCTGGACCCTTGAGAGAGGACAAGCGCATGACCGTAGTATCGCCGGGATCACCCGGCACTCGTAACAGCGGGGAGCCGCCGCGGCTCCCGCTCCGGTGGGCAGTCATCATCGGCGTGACCGCCGCCGCCGGCATCGCCTGCTTCGCCGCCGTGGGTATTGTCGCGGCCGTCGCCGCCGCGGCGGCGGTCGCCGTGGCGTTGCACGAGCTGCTCACGTAAGGGTCCGCCGGGGCCGGGGCACCCGCAGTGCCCCGGTTCTCGGGCAAATGGCGCACTGCGCCGAGCGAGGTGGCCGTGGCCCTCGGCCACCATCATCGGCTCCCTCGCCGGCCGCCCTGCCTGATTCGCCTAACTGGGCCCGGGCCGCGAAAATGTGCCATGGCTAACAAGCGGGGTGGTCTGCTGGCGCAGATCGAGGCCGACGTGCTGGACGACAGGGTGGCCCTGTCGTCACTGCTGCAGAAGTGCATCGTGCTCGGGGGAAAAGCCGGGTCGGAAAAAATGCGGGGCTGGGCGCGCCAGGAGCTGAACGGGTATGCCGACCTGGGAACCGTGCCGGAGTACCGTCAGGTTCCGGTGCCCCTAATGGCGCTGGTCACGAACAGGGGCGGCTATAACGGCAGACCAGTGCGGTTTGACGAGTCCGTCTTCCATGACCAGGTCCGGAAGATATTCCACGAGACAGTCGACGATCTGGAGGTCGCGGTCCTCCACGAGGGGATCGGCGTGCTGGAGGCGATGGCGAGCCAGGGACCGGAGGAGCACCGCCTCATTCCGCACTGGGCCGGGGTCATCGTTAGTCTCATGAACCAGCAGGGCATGGCCGTGAACGGCCGTGTCGCCGAGGTGTACTGGTCGGTGTCGAGCGTGTCGATCCAGGGCGTCCTCGTCCGGATCCGCACCGTCCTGGCCGAGCTGGTTGCCGAGCTGATCACGCTGACGCCGCAGGACCAGGAGGTGCCGGACAGGAACGCTGCCGACCAGGCGGTCCAGTTCATACTCACCGGGGACCGTGCCACGATCCATTACACCGTCCAGCAGGCCGCTGACGGCGGCACGAACGTGACGGTCAACAGCGGGGGCGAGGCCGGGCCGGTGACCGTGTCCGGTAGGGATGGCAGCGCGATCGGCAGCCAGACCGCCAGCGGCGCGAACTCCAGCGTGGTGGGCAGCCAGGAGGCCAGCGGGGCGAAGTCCAACGTGGTCGGGGGGCAGTCCGCGCGGGCAGGCCGCGATGTCGTTACCGCGGGGCAGGATGCCCCCGTTCCTCCCGCCGGTGAGCAGCCTGTGAAGGAGGGCTTCTGGGCGCGCTTGCGGAAGCGGGGCTTGGTCGTCAGTCTCGCCATCATCATCGGCGCCATCGCCGCCGTCGCCGCGGTTGTCGTCGCGATACTGGTCGCGGCGGGCTGGAAACCGTGAGTGTCCCGACCCGCAGGTCCCGGGAGCCTGCGGGTCAGGTGCGGGCGAAGATGAGCTGGGCGAGGCTGGTCGCGGTGCCGAGGGCGAGGACCGCGTTCTCGCGGCGCCAGGCGATGTCGCGCAGGTGCGGGTCGGTGTGGCTGGCGGCCGAGTCGTAGGCGAACAGCGCCTGGGCGAGCTCGGTCATCTTGTCGAGGATGACGGCCTCGCGCTCGGCGAGGTCGCGCTTGGGGGCCGCCGTGTTGACGGTGGCGGGGCGCATCTTGCGCAGCAACTCGACTGCCTCGCGGGACGCGGCGATGCTCGCCTTGATGTCGTCGGGCGTGCCGGCGGTCAGCCGCTGCTTGGCGGTGGCGAGCCGGCTGACGATCGTGCGGTGCTCGTCGGTTGCGGCGCCGGCCGGGATCGCGACGACCAGGGAGAGGGCGGCGGCGAGCTGCCACTGCTCGAGGACGTTCTTGGCCCACTGGTGGGCGTCGACCCGGACGGCGGTCGGCTGCCCGGGGAAGGGGACCCGGATCGGCCGGTGGGGCTGCGGCCAGCCGGGCATGGCGGTTCCCGGGCTGATCAGCGCGTACTGGAAGTCCGGGTAGATCATGAGGTTCCCGCCGTCGCGGATCTTCTCGATGCGCTCGATCGCGGGTTCCGTCAGCGTCCACTCGGCGGCGACCTGCGTCATGTAGGGGGTATCGCCGCCCTCCCGGGCGGCGAAGCCGAGCTGCTTCAGGACAGGGGCCGCCGCGCCGAGGCTGAGGTTTCGCCCGGAGTCGGCGTGGACGCTGCCGGTGATCAGGAAGAGCGCGGACGCGCCGTCGGACAGGCCGCCGACCTCAATGTCGAATGTGAGCCGCAGGATCGGCTCGGCTGCGGGGATGCCGTGCAGCTCGCCGGTCGTCGCGCTGATGTAGGAGCCGTTCACATCACCGACCTTACGGTTGGGCCGGACATTCGGCGCCTCATTTTTCTCATGACCGTGCCAGTCCCGTGTGAGGCTTGCTCTGGTCTTCTTGCTGCCAGGCGGGCGTCCGCTCACGGCTCGTCCGGGGTGAACATGCCCTCGCCTTCGGTGACGCCGAGGAGGAACCTGAACCGGGCGAAGTCGTCGCGCAGCTCGTCCGGGCCGTAGGCGGGGCTGCCGACGAACCGGGCCAGGGACGCGGCGAGGTTATCGCGGTCGGATTCCAGCCAGCCGCCGAGGAACTGGAGTGTCTCGGCGAGCTCGATGGCGTCCGAGACGTCGACGGGGATGGCGGGCATCAGGTGGCCTCCTCCTGCCGGCCTGGCGGGGCGGCGAGCCCGGCTTCCAGGTCCGCGATCCGCTTGTCGAGGAACCGGTTGGTGTCGCGGGCTCCGGCGAGGCGTTCCTCGAGGCGGCGGCTGTCCTGGGTGAGCTGGCGGACCTGCGCCCGCAGGGAGTGGTTCTCGGTGATGGTCCGCTGGATGCCGTCCTCGGAAGGTCGTGCTCCAGGTCGCGGATCTGCCCGAGCAGCTCGCCGATCCGGCCGCGCTGCGCGGCGATCTCGCCGTTCGCCCCCTTGAGCTCGCTTTCCGCGTTGAGCGCTTGCCCTGCACGAGCACCTGATCGCCCGAGAGCATCACCCGGTCACAGCCGTCGAGCGCGTGTGAGTCGCTGCTGAGCACTACCAGGTCCTTCATCGCGGTCTCCTGCGAGGCCGGGTTGCGGACGCGCGTCCTTTACCGGCAAGTTGCGGCACGAGCGGGCGGCAGCAAGACAGAAGGACCAGGGCAGGGAGGCCGGGAGGTCGGTCAGTAATCTCCCGGCTTTGCTATGTGAGCAGCTCAGCGCGGGCATGTCGGCAGCACGAACCCAGTGCGGCCATCAATCACCAGGACCTCCACCGCGCCCAGATGCTCTTCCCATGTCTTCCCGCAACCTGGACAGGGCAACTCCAGATCCGGCATCTCATCAACCTCGGTCTTGTCGTAGAAACGGCGGCCATCCGGCAGATACCTCTCGCCCATCACTGCAGCACCTCATCTCTGCACCTGCATACCTAACCCGCCAGGGTCCGCGCCCCGTACCCGTTGCCGTCCGCGACCCGGTCACCAGCGATTACTCGTGCTATTACCCCGCCGGGTACACCGTCGACACGATACCCCGATCATCAACGCGCACCAGGCCGATTACTGGGGTCCGGACGGTCACGCGCCATGGGGGCTGGGTCTGGGTCAGCGGAACCTGGGTAGCGACCGGGCTGGACTGGGCGCGCCTGAGACCGCCGCCATCACCGGCGGGCAAGGAACCAGGCCAGGATCACTCCGGCTTGGATGCAGGAAACAGGCCGGAAAACAGACGGAAACAGACCGGAAAACAGACGGAAACAGGCCGGGACGCGACAGATGCTGTCTAATTGAGAATTCATTAATTGATGGTTCACTAACCAGGCGCCCTGCACACATAACTGCACAGCCGGGGCATCACCATCCGTCCCAGATAGCACAATCCCGCCGCGTTACCGCCTGAATCAAGGAGAACATCAGCCCCAGGAAAGGCGGCAGGAATTAAGAATCTCCGATCCGCGTTCCCGCAGGCCAGAACCGGATCCGGGCGGCATCAGGAGAGACCTGGACGAACCCTGCCCTTGCGTCCTGCCGTCCCGTGAATAAGCTGGAGAGTTCTTGGCCCACCGGGCCCGGGCATGATCAAAATGGCAGCGGCGGGAATACGGTATCTCTGGCGCACCCGGCCAGCTGCATTCACTCAGCAAACCGCACGGAGGGGGATGAGCCATGGTTTCACGGCCTTACGTTGACGGCATCACCGGCACAGTGACCCGCAGCTTCGCGAGCAGCCTGACCGCCAGCCAGATCGGGACCGCGGCCGATGACACGGTCAGCGTCTCGGTGGTGGGCTCCCGGGCGACTTCACGGTGGTCACCAGCCGTGACGGCGGCCAGGTCGAGGGCATGGAGGTGCGCACCGGCGAGATCACCATCAGGGGCTCCGGGTCTTCCGCCCGGCGGCCGGCCGGCGTGCACGGCCCGTACAGCAGCTTCCCGGCCATCCGGTTGAGGGCGGCGGGCACCAGGGACCGGACTCGTGCAAGCAGTGCGCCACGCGGCATGCCCTCGGCCGCGGCAAAGGTGCACCCCAGGATCAGCGACCGGACCCTGCCGGGGTGGTCCTCACCTCAAGTGCGCAGAGTTCCTCCCGGCGTGCCGGCCCTGCCGCCGCGCCTTGCGGCAGGTGGGACGCGGGGCCGGATCCTGCTCGCCGGGCTGGGGCTGTTCGCCGAGCACGGATTCCACGGGACCTCGATCCGTGACATCGCCGCCGGGGCAGCCGTCCAGTCCGCCTCGCTGTACGCCCACTTCCCGTCCAAAGAAGCGATCCTGGCCGAGCTCGTCCTGGTCGGCCACGAGGAGCACCACACCCGCCTGGTTACCGCGCTGCTCGACAGCGGCACCGACCCCCGAGACCGCCTCGCGACGCTGGTGCGCGCCCACGTCCGGGCCCACACCGACTACCCGATGCTCGCCACGGTGGCCAACAACGAGATGCACGCGCTATCCCCCGCGGCCGCCGCGCCGGCGGCCGCCGTGCGCCGCCGGTCCGAGGCGCTGCGGGCGGAGGTACTGGCCACGGGCCACCAGCAAGGCGTGTTCGACGTGGTCCACCCCGAGGTAACCGCCGCCGCAATCGGCGGCATGGGCATCCGGGTCGCCAGCCGGGACCCGGCGCCCGAGGCCGGGCTCCACCCCTCCCAGCTGGCGGACGTGTACGCCTCACTAGCCCTGCGCATGGCCGGAGCCAGGCAACCCTGACCCGCACGGCCCCCTGCAACCCCTGACCGCCTCGGTTAGCTGGAGGCCTGGTCAGGGCAGGCGTCGAGAAAGACGCCGAACATGCCCGCGTCGGCGGCCTGGGCGGCCCGGGCGCGGACCGCGTCGCCGAGCGCCGCCCGCCGATCACGCGCAAGCACTCGCCGGGGACTCGTTACTCCTGCGAGATCGCCTGGCACGCCGACGAGCCCGACCACGAGGCTGAACACAAGTCCGCCCACAAGCCCGCCGCCAGGGCGGGTGGCCCTGGTCGTCGCGGATGTCGTATACGTAGCCGTCCATCAGCAGCCACCGGACCGGCGCGCTGCCGGGGGACAGCAGGGCGGGGCCGGCGCCGTCGGTGCCGCGAACCCACGCGGGCACGGCAGGTTCAGGCTCGGTACCCCGGGAGCGGGGGATGACCTGCCGTTTGGCGGGCAGTTGGGTCGGACCGGGGCGCCCTGCCAGGATTGCTCCTGGTGGGTTTCCCCGGCCCGCACGGTCTGTTCTTGCGGCGGGCCTGGTGTCCTGCCGCACATTGTCGATGTTGCGAGGGGCGAGTTCATCGGCGCGGCTGTGGGCGGTTGGCTCTGCTCATGGATGCACCGCCGGGACGGCGCACACCATGCCGTTGCTGAAGCCGGCCGGGCCGATGCCGAGTGCCAGGTTGAAGCGGCCGCGCATGTTCTCCAGCGCGATGTGGTGGGTCAGTTCCACGATCTGGCCGTCGCCGAGATGCTGGCGAAGCCGGTCGAACAGCTCGCCGGGGACGTCGACGGGGGTACGGCTCATGCCCACGGCGTAGTCGAGCACGAGGTTGTCCAGTTCCGAGAACAGCGGGCTGGCCTGATAGCTGGGCAGGGCCAGGATCTCCTCGTCGGTCAGACCCCACCGGCGGGAGATGGCGGAGCCCATGTCGATGCAGTACTCGCAGTGGGTCAGGGTGGCCGCCTTCAGCTCGGCGAGGGCGTGGAGCCTCTTGTCGAGACGGTGCAGCCTGGCGGTTGCCTGTTCGAGCTTGGCGTAGCCCTTGAAGAGCACGGGCACGTGCGCGTACATCTCGAGCGGCTCGATCATCCGCTCTGTCGCCCGCCCGGTCAGTTTGGCGATGCTGCGCCGGGTGAAGTAGTAGGCAATCTTGATGTACACCCCGGCTTGGGCGGACGAGACTCCTTTGATGCGGGCCATGTGACGCCTCCTTTAGCTGGCGATCTCTGAGTGACCGCCGGCCTCCGCCTCCTCATGTCCGGCCGGCTGACCGGGCGTCCATGGATGGAGCCGGGGAACCCAGGCACGCACGGCGCGCCGGTAGTCCCGGTACCCGGCCCCGAATCTGCGGGCCAGGGTTGGTCCCTCGTAGAACCGGACAGCGGCCGCGCTGATGCACCAGGCCACAGCGGTGTACTCCAGGAGGCCTGGCGAGCCGAACAGGAGCGCCTCGCCGGACAGGATGGCCATGAAGCCGACGTAGATGGGGTTGCGCACGTAGCGGTAGAACCCGCTCACCACTAGACGCGGCGGCGGCGCTGCCGGCACGGGAGTCCCGTCAGCCTTGATGAACTCGGCAAACGCCTGAACGATCGGGACCAGGCCGGCGCAGATGAGCAACCCTCCGGCCGCCTGCGCGACCGCCCAGTAAGGCAGGGGCTGGTGAAAGTGCCATTCGCCCAGCAGATACGGAAGCAGGCAGCCGAACGTTCCGCCGAGTGCCAGGCCCCACGCAAGGCTGACGGCCGCTGCCGTTGATTTGCGCATTCCCGCCTCCGGAAAGTCAAGCGCGGGCGGTTCGTCCGTGCTATCGGGCACCGTGATCGGGCCGGTTGCCGATCGCAGATCGTGACCCACGGCTGCGACGCGTCCTGCCGCAGGGATCGCCGGGCTCATCCGGCGACCTCTGCACCGGCCGGCCGGGTGCGGGCCAGCCCGCCACGCGCACGGTGATCCACGTTCGTCTCGATGGCGAGGTTGGGGATTGCCCGCCCGATCCGGGCGGGCAGCCACCAGTTGGCCGACCCGAGGAGCTGCATCACGGCGGGCACGAGCACCATGCGGACCACGGTGGCGTCGATCAGGACGGCGAACGCCAGACCGAGACCGAACACAGCGAGGATCCGCAACGGATCGCCGATGACGAACGAGCCGAACACGCAGACCATGATGGCGGCCGCAGCGGTTATCACCCGTGCCGTGGTGGCGAGCCCGCTGGCTACCGCTTGTGAGTTGTCGCCGGTCCGGGCCCATTCCTCGCGGATGCGCGAGAGGAGGAAGACCTCGTAGTCCATCGACAGGCCGAATACGATGGTGAACATCATCAGCGGGATCCAGGGGTCGATCGGCCCGGGGCGGCTGACCCCGAAGATGCTGGCGAGCCATCCCCACTGGTAGACGGCGACGATGACGCCGTAGGCCGCGCCCATCGACAGCAGGTTCATCGCGGCCGCCTTGAGCGGGATGGCGATGGACCGGAACACCACCATGAGGAGCAGGAACGCTAGCACGACCACCATTCCGATCACCCAGGGCAGCCGGGCGGACAGGTACGCCGAGGTGTCAGCTCCCGCGGCGGTCTGGCCGCCGACGAAGGCGGTGACCCCGCTGTCCGCGGTGAGTTGCGGGATCACCTGGTCGCGCAGCCGGTGGACGAGTGAAGCGGTCTGGGCGGACTGCGGCGCGGTGGCGGGATAGACGACGATAACCGCGGCGTCACGGGCGGCGTTGACGACCGGCGGGGTGACCGAGGCCACGCCCGGCGCCTGGCTAAGGCGCGCGCCGAGCCGGGCGATGCTGGCTTGCGCGTGCGGGCCGTGCAGGTCGGCGGCGACGACGAGGGGCCCGTTGAACCCGGGCCCGAAGCCGTCGGCCAGCAGGTCGTAGGCCTGCCGGGTGGTGAGCGAGGCCGGGTCGTTGCCGGCGTCGCTGAACGCCAGCCGCATCGAGAAAAGCGGTACCGCCAGCACCGCCAGCACCGCCAGTGCCGCGGCGGCGCACATCCATGGCCGCTTCTGCACCGTTCGGCTCCAGCGGCCCCAGAATCCCCGGCTTGTGGCGCCGGGCCTGGCGAGCAGACCGGGAATGTGCAGCCGGTCGATGGCCATCCCGGCGAAGCCGAAGATCGCAGGCAACAGGGTGAGCGCGGCCGCCAGCACCAAGGCGACCGCGACAATCGCCGCCACCGCGAGGCCGTCCATGAACGGCAGGCCCACCACGAACAGCCCGAGCAGGGCGATGACCACCGTGGCCCCGGCGAACAGCACGGCGCGCCCGGCCGTGGACAGGGCCACGATGGTGGCCTCACGGGGTGAAAGTCCTTCGGCCAGTCCCTGGCGGTAGCGGGTGACAACGAACAGGGCGTAGTCGATGCCGACACCCAGGCCGATCATGATCATCATGTCCGGGCCGAAGGTGGGCACGGTGAGCAGGTGGCTGAGCCCTACGAGGACCCCGAAGCCAATGCCCACCCCCACCAGGGCGGTGAGGATCGGCAGGCCCATGGCCACCACCGACCCGAAGGCCAGCAGCATGACCACCACGGCGGCTAGGAGCCCGATCATCTCGGTCGACCCAGGTGCGGCCGAGACGACTTGCTCGACCGGCGCGCCCCCGACCGCCACCTGCAGGTCCGGCCGGGCGAAGCTGCGGGCGGTGTCGATCACCCGCCAGACGGCGCCCGCGGGCAGGTCCGCGGCCGTGGCGTCGAACCGGACCACCACGAAGCCGATCCGGCCGCCGGGCGACAGCTGCCCGCTGGCGCCGGAGCCGAGCGGGCTGTGCACGGCGGAGACGTGTGCCAGGGGCTGCAGGGAGCTCACCAGCCGGCCGATGGCTGCGGCGTTGCCGGGGCTGTCGAGCGGCCCCGGGGAGCGCAGGACCACGTCCGCGCTGTCGCCTTCCTGGGATGGGAACCGGCTCGCCAGCAGGTTCTGGGCCTGCTGCGAGGGCGAGCTGCCCAGGGCGAAGTTGTTGTCCAGCCGGCTCCCGGCCCACTGCGCGAGCCCGATGACGGCCACCACGGCGACTAGCCAGCCGGCCAGCACCCGGCGCCGGTGGTCATAGCACCACCCGGCGAGCCGGCCGAGCCCGCTCTCGGCAGGCCGGGCACCGGTCGCACCGGTCGTGCTCTGGGTGCTCGTCATCTGCGCATCTCCGATACGTGCCACTCTTAATTTGAGAGTGGCACTCTTAATTTGATAGTAGTAGTCTCACAGGCATGGTTACGGATGTCAAACGCCGCCGCTCCTCCGGCGGCAAGGGCGGCCAGGCGCGGACCCGCCTGGCCCGCGCCGCGGTCGTCGAGGCCGCACGGGCCCTTTTCCTCGAGCGCGGCTACGCCGCAACGACGATCGAGGCCATCAGCGACCTGTCGGACGTCCCGCCCGCGACGGTGTACCGGCTGTTCTCATCCAAGCTCGGGATCCTCAAGGCACTGCTCGACGCCTCAATAGCCGGAGACGACGAGGCCGTCGCGCTGCCGGACCGGCCCCACGTCCGTGCGCTTCTCGCGGACCCAGACCCCCGGAACCAGCTGTCGGGCTTGGCCGGCCTCATCCGCGGCATCATGTCGAGGGCCGAGCCTCTTCACCGGATCCTGCTCAGCGCGGCGGGCTCCGATCCTGATGCTGCCGCGCTGCTCGCCGAGCTGATGCGACAAAGGCAACACGGCCATGCGCAGATCGCGCGTTCCCTCGCCCGCGCCCGTGCCCTGCGGCCGAAGCTGCGCGAGCGCGACGCTGACGACATCCTTCACGCACTCACGTCCCCCGAGGTCTACCGGCTGCTCGTCTGTGACCGAGGCTGGCCACCCGAGCGGTACGAACAATGGCTGACAGACATCCTCATCAACCAGCTGCTTGCCCCGCCGGCGACCGGAGCCGGGCGCACAGGCTCCTGATTCTTCCTTCGACGGGACGCCGGGAGGGCCTGCGGTGGTAACAAGATATGCACCGCGCAGACCCCATCCGAGTGCGCGTTCCGTGGCCGGGCGAGCAGCTGAAAGCAGCAATATTGCTCCACTGTCTTTCGCGGCGCGCAGAATGCCCGTTCGGGTGCGCCCTCCACGGCCCGCCAGCTGACCGGCACTGCCGCTCAATTAGATGACATGCATCGGGCCGGACTGAGCTGAGGTCGGGGCCGGTGCCGTGAGACCTCCTCAGCTCAGACGCGGGTCAGGATTGACTGCGTAGGCAATTCGCATGGAGGGGTGTGCGCCCCTCCGGAGCGTGAGGAGGTCCCGATGCCCATGGTAGGCGGGCTGGATATCCACCGCAGACAGATCACTTTCGACTACCTCGACACCGTGACCGGGCAGGTGTGCCGCGGCCAGATCGCCCCGGCCGACCGGGAGCACTTGCGGGCCTGGCTGGTCCGGTTCGCCGGCCGGGACGACGTCGCGTTCGCGATGGAGGGGTGCGCGGGCTGGCGGTATGTGGCCGAGGAGCTGGCCGCGGCGGGAATCACGGCGCATCTGGCCGAGCCGGCCGACACCGCGGCACGGCGGGGGAGGAAACGGCACGCCAAGACTGATAAGACCGACGCGCGGCACCTGCGGATGCTGCTGGCCGAGGGCCGGCTGCCGGAGTGCTGGATCCCGCCCGCCCGGATCCTGGAGTGCCGGGCGCTGCTGGAGCTGTATAACGACCTGCGCCGCGAGCGCACCGCCTGGGCGCAGCGGATCCACGCAGTGCTGTTCCATCAGGGCGCCCCGGTGCTGGGCGAGGGCGTGCTGCGCACCGAGAAGGGCGTGGCCGGGCTGCGGGCCGCAGCAGCCGCTCATCTGTCCCCGGCCGGGCAGCTGCAGGTCGCCACCGCCTTGGAGGTGATCGAGGCCCTGGAGGCCCGGCTGCACGTGGTGCGGCATCAGCTGCTGGACGCGGCCCGGCACCTGGCCGGGCCCAAGGTGCTGGCCGCCCGGCTGTACGGGGTCGGGCCGGTGACCGCGCTGGCGATGACCTGCTGGCTGGGCGGGGCGGGCCGGTTCTCCTCCTCCCGCAAGGCGGTCCGGTTCGCCGGGCTGGACATCACCGTCTCCTCCTCCGACCGCAAGGGCCCGCCCGGGAAACTGTCCCGGCAGGGGCCGCCGGTGCTGCGC
>Ga0187807_1000384_pt1 | contig 13939 bp, 16 predicted proteins | sample NC_wetland_sal_i_4_FD_132432 | JGI IMG/M metagenome (GOLD analysis project Ga0187807, IMG submission 132432) | Wetland sediment microbial communities from Neuse River Estuary, North Carolina, USA - ASW_2 | ecosystem: Environmental > Aquatic > Freshwater > Wetlands > Sediment | place: USA: North...
CCGCCGCCAGCCGGGATGTCGCCGATGGCCGCGATGCAGGGCGCGGACGCGAGGGGCTTCCTGAGCGCGCTGTTCGACTTCAGCTTCACGTCCTTCGTGACCACCCGGATCATCAAGGTGCTCTACGTCTTGATCATGATCCTGACCGTGCTCGGCGCGCTCGTCTACACGTTCTTCGCCTTCAGCGCGAGCCCGCTGTTCGGCTTCCTGACGCTGGTCATCGGAGACCCGCTGTTCATCATCATCGTGATGGCGTTCTGGCGGCTGGTCCTGGAGTCCTTCGTCGTCCGGTTCCGGATCGCCGAGGACGTCCGGGCGCTGCGCGAGCGCGCCGACCGCTGAGGCGTCGCCCCCGACGGCGGTGATCAGGCTCGTTTCTGCATGCGGAACAAGTTCTCGAAGGCCGGGCAGTGACCACCTAGGCTCGGTCGTGTGACAGACGCGCACATCAGTGACCGGACCGCCAAGGCCCGGCGGATGGAAGAGGTCATCCGCGGCTACTTCGACGCCTGCAATTCGGGGGACGCGGACGCGGTAGCCAAGTACTTCGCGCCGGGCGCGGTGCACTACTTCCCGCCGGACATGTACGACGGACCGTTCCGCGGCGGCGAGACGATCGGCGCGAAGTGGTCCTGGGCGGTGCGGGCGCTGGGCTCGCACTGGACCGTGGACCAGGTCATCTGTGACCCGGACACCGACCGGGCGGTGATCGAGTGGACGCACGAGAAGACCAAGGCCGGCGTGGTGCTGCGCGGTGACGAGTGGTACCACTTCGACCCGGACAGCGGGCTGATCACCGAGATCCGCGCGTACTACGCCTCCCCGCAGGCAGCGGGCCAGGACCGGCTGGAGCTCGCCGGGTACCCCTACGCCGAGCGCGGCTATGCCGCCACCGACTGAGCCGGCGGCCGCCGAGGCGCTCGGCCTGGCCCGGAGCGGATCGTGTTCCTCGACGACATGCCGGGGAACGTGGAAGGCGCCCGCCGGGTGGGGATGACCGCCGTCCGGGTGCCGTGGGACGACCCAGGGCCGGCCATCGACACCGCCAGGACCCTGCTGCGGCTGCCACCCCGGCAGCCGGGCGACGACTACTGAGGAGCAGGCATGCCGCTCGTCCGCATCGACATCATGGAAGGCCGCCCGCCGGAGAAGATCCGCGAGCTGCACAGCCGCGTCGCCGCCCTAGTCGCGGAGATCTTGGACACGCCGATCGAGCGGGTCCGCACCTACATCACGCAGTTCCCGCCGGAGGGCTGGGGCATCGGCGGCGTGCCCGCCGACGTGGCCCGCGCCGACGAGGTCGCGGCCCGGAGGGCGGCCAGCGCCCAGTGAGCGGGCACGTGCGCGGGCACGTGCGCGGGCACGTGACCGCTCCGGAGCAGGCGGTGGTGGTCGGGGCCACCGGCGCCATCGGCCAGGCCGTGATCAAGCGGCTCACCCGGCGCGGCCTGCCGGTCCTCGCGGTGGCGCGCGGGAAGGCCGACCTCGACGAGCTCGCGGCGGCCAGCGACCTGGTCACGCCCTGCCCTGCCGACATCGGGAGCAACGATGCGATCCAGGCCATCGGCTCGGCGCTGACCGGGGTCGGCGGGTCGGTACGGATGGCGGTCTTCGCGGCCGGGCTGCCGGTCCGCGGCTCGGCGGACACCATCGACCCGGACGCGCTGGCGGCCGGCAGCAACATCAAGGTCGGCGGGCTGCTGCGGCTGCTGCACGCGGTCCGCGACCATCTGGTGCCCGGGTCGCGGTTCGTGACGTTCGCCGGCTCGCTGGGCCTGGAGCCGCGCGCGCACGAGGCCGGCCCCGGCGCGGTCAACGCCGCCGTGTTCAACCTGATGCGCCAGATCAGCCTGCTCTACGGGCCCCGCGGGGTGACCACCCACACGCTCAGCCCGGGACCCGCCGACACGCCCAGGCTGCGCCGGATCGTGGCCGCGGTCGCCGCCGAGCGGGGCGCCGCCGAGGAGGAGGTCTGGCAGGAGTACGTAGCGCAGAACTCGCTGGGCCGGCTGCCGACCGCTGGCGAGCTGGCCTGGGCCGTGGAACTGCTGCTCGACCGGGAGGCCGACCTGCTGCACGGCAGCGTGCTCTACCTGGACGCGGGCGGCCATCGCGGCATCCACTGAAAGCGGCGGGAGGGCTGGTGCCCGGTCCGTTAGGTACAAAATCCCTGTTAAGCCCGGCCCTGCTAAGCCGGCCCTGCTAAGCCGACGGAGAGCCGTAGCCGAGCCGCCGGGAGATGACCCGGGCCGACTCGACCACCAGGGCGGTGGCCCGGCGCATCATGGTGCGCATCCGGGCGCTGTCGCCCACGACGCTGACCGCCGCCATGACCGTGCCGTCCCGGCCCCGGATAGGCGCGCCCACCGAGACGATGCCCAGGTGCCCTTCCTCGTTGTTCTGCGCCCAGCCGCGCTTGGCCACCGCCGCCAGTTCGGTCAGCAGCCGGTTCTTGTCGGTGATGGTCCACGGCGTCTGGGCCACCGGTCGCCAGTCGGCGAGCCGCCGGGTCAGCTCGTCCGGCGGCAGCGCGGCGAGCAGGATCTTGCCAGAGCTCGTCCAGTGGGCCGGCAGCCGGTGTCCGACCTGGCGGAAGATCGGCAGCAGGTTGTGGCTCTCCAGCCGCTCGACGTACACCACCTCGAGCCCGTCGAGCACAGCCACGTGCACCATCTCGCCGGTCTCGTGCCGCAGCGTGGCGAGCGCCGGCAGCGCCGCCTGGTGCAGGTCCACGTGCTCGGTGACGTTGCTGCCCAGCTCGTACAGGACCAGGCCGAGGCGGTACCGGCCCGGGGTGCTGCCCCGCTCGAGCAGCCGTTCGGCCGTCAGCGTGGTCACCAGCCGGTGCACGGTGCTCTTGCCCAGGCCTAGCTGGCGGGAGAGTTCGGTGATGCCGAGCTCCTGGCCGGCCCGGGAGAACGCGCGCAGCAGCCGGGCGGCGTTGCGCACCGACGCCAGCGTGGTCCGGTCTGATTGAGCACCGCCGGGCGAGGCACTGGCCGTGGTCGGCGCGCTGAGCGTCATGAGCCCCACCGTAACTCCGTTCCGCTCTGCGGGACAACAGCATTGGTATGCCAGGCAGGCGCGTCGTACGGTCTGGGAAATCCCGCAACCGGTGGTCGCGCCTGGGGGTTATGTGGCACAGATCCTGTGGTTCGAGAACTATGCACCTGCGGACGCCCCCGTACTCGGCGGCAAGAACGCCTCCCTCGGTACGCTCATGGCCGTCGGCTTGCCGGTGCCGCCCGGGTTCGCGGTCTCAGCCGACTGCTATCGCAAAGCGCTGGCCGACGGCGGGCTCACCGGGCAGCTCGACGCCCTGATCACCGCGGTCGACCCGCACGATCCAGCCTCGGTGGCGGCGGCGGGCGCACGGGCGCGGGCGCTGATCGGCTCGCTGGGCGCCTCCGGCGACCTGGCCGACGCGATCCGGGCCGCGTACGCGCGGCTATGCGAGCGGTGCGGGGACGGCGACCTGCCGGTGGCCATCCGCTCCTCGGCGACCTGCGAAGATCAGCCGGACGCGAGCTTCGCCGGCGAGCACGACACCTACCTGTGGGTGCGCGGCGGCGATTCGGTCGTGGCCCATGTGCTGCGCTGCTGGGCGAGCCTGTTCACCGACCGCGGCATCGCCTACCGGATCGAGCGGGGCTACGGCCGGGCCAGCGTGGCGATGAGCGTCGGCGTGCAGCAGATGCTGCGGCCGCGGGTCGCCGGGGTCGCCTTCACCCTCAACCCGCTGAACGGCGACCGGTCGCAGGTCGCCATCGACGCGTCCTGGGGCTTCGGCGAGGCCGTGGTCAGCGGCGAGGTCACCCCGGACAATTTCCTGGTCGACAAGGTCATGGGCGCGATCACCCGGCGCACGATCTCGGACAAGACCATGGAGTACCGGCTGACCAGCGGCGATGCGGTGACCGCCGTTCCGGTGGACGCGGACAGGCAGTCCGTCCCGTGCCTGACCGACGACGAGATCCTGGCCGTGGCCGCGCTGGCCCGGCGCGCGGAGAAGCACTACCGCTGCCCGCAGGACGTGGAGTGGGCGCTCGAGGATTCGGGGGACGTCCTGCTGCTGCAGAGCCGTCCGGAGACGGTGTGGAGCCGCCGCCCCCGGCCAGCCGCCAGTTGCACTGCGGATCCGATCACCAGCATGGTCCAGACCCTGCTGCACCCTTCGCACGGCACGCCGGAAGGCCACGGCCACGGCCACGGCTGACCTGGGCTGGCGTATCTGTTATATCCGGCGGCCAACGGTGGCCGCCGGCCCCTAGTTCCAGGAGGAACACCATGGCCGACCGGTTCCCTAGCCCGTTCGAGATGCCGACTCCTCCCGGGGCGGAGGGATGGAAAGACCTGTACGCGTACTCGACGGTGTTCAGCGAGGACCGCCGCGAGTACGAGGAGTCGGCGTTCTGGTTCATGGACGGCGTGCACACTCCCGAGGTGGTCCCGCCGTGGGATGCCACCATCATGGAGTACGCGATCATCGCGCTGTCCCAGTACAACACCAGGCACTACATCATCCCGCCGGCGCTCGGCGTGGACCTGCGGTACCTGAACGGCTACATGTACCTCTCTCCCGTCGGGGTGACCGACCCGAAGGAGATCGAGGCGCGGGTGCCCGAGTTCGCCGAGCGGGCCGGGTACTACTTCGCCAACTGGGACCGGCTGTATGCGGCCTGGATGCCCAAGGTGCGCGCGCTCATCGACGAGCTCGAGGCGATCAGCTTCTCGCCGCTGCCGCACCGCGAGGAGATGGCCGTCCTTACCGAGGGCCGGGGTACCGGGAGCGCCCTGGACCTGTTCACCACCTACCACCGGCTGGTGGATCTGCTGCTCAAGCTGTGGCACTACCATTTCGAGTTCCTCAACCTCGGCTACGTCGCTTACCTGGACTTCTTCGGCTGCTGCCAGCAGCTGTTCCCGTCCATCCCGGACCAGGCCATCGCCAAGATGGTGGCCGGGATCCAGGTTGACCTGTTCCAGCCGGACGAGGAGCTCAAGAAGCTGGCCCAGCTCGCCGTCGAGCTGGGCCTGGCGGACCGGTTCGCCGGATCCGCCCCGGCTCGCTCGGCGGCCGAGGTGCTCGACGGGTTGCGCGGCGACCCGCAGGGCGACAAGTGGCTGGCCGCCTGGGAGGAGGCCAAGCAGCCCTGGTTCAACTTCTCGGCCGGCAGCGGCTTCTACCACAGCGATCGGGTGTGGCTGGAGAACCTGGACATCCCGCTCGGCTTCCTGCGCACCTACATCGCCAAGGTCCAGCGCGGCGAGACGCTGGAGCGGCCGATGGAGGCCGTCATCGCCGAACGCGACCGGATCGTGGCCGAGTACACCGACCTGATCGACAGCGACGAGGACCGGGCCACGTTCGGCGCCAAGCTAGGGCTGGCCCGCACCGTGTTCCCGTACGTGGAGAACCACAACTTCTACGTCGAGCACTGGGCCCATTCCGTGGTCTGGCGCAAGATGCGTGACTTGGGCCGTCTCTTTGCGGAGGCGGGGTTCTTCGCCGACCCGGACGACGTGTTCCTGCTGAGCAGGCACGAGGTGACCGAGGTACTGTTCGACCTGTACCACGGCTGGGCGGTCGGCGTGCCCTCGCGCGGGCCCAAGTACTGGCCGCGGGAGATGGCCCGCCGCAACGGGATCATGAATGCGCTGCGGCAGTGGTCACCGCCGCCGGCCCTGGGCGTGCCGCCCGAGGTCATCACCGAGCCGTTCACCGTCATGCTCTGGGGCATCACCTCCGACAGCGTCCGGCAGTGGCTCGGCGGGGCGCAGGCCGACGGCGGGCTTTCCGGCTTCGCCGCCTCGCCCGGCGTCGCCGAGGGACCGGCCCGGGTGATCATGTCCGCGGACGGCATCGGCGAGCTGCGCGACGGCGAGGTGCTGGTCGCGCCGCTGACCGCGCCGAGCTGGGCGCCGGTGTTCGGCAAGATCGCGGCGACGGTGACCGACGTGGGCGGGATCATGAGCCACGCCGCCATCGTGTGCCGCGAGTACGGGTTGCCCGCCGTGACCGGCACCGCGTTCGGCACCAAGACCATCAAGACCGGGCAGCGGCTGCGGGTGGACGGCAACGCCGGCACCGTGACGATCATCGACTGATTCTCTTTGGGAGTGTTTGCATGCTGACCGCCGAACAGAACGACGAGCTGACCCAGGTCGCGGCGGGTACGCCCATGGGCGAGCTGCTGCGGCGCTACTGGTATCCGGTCGCGTTCACCCGGGAACTCGAGGAGTTCCCGGTCCGCCCGGCGCGGCTGCTCGGCGAGGACTTCGCCGTGTTCAAGACGCCGCGCGGCAAGTACGGCCTGCTGCCCGAGGCCTGCCCGCACCGGCGGGCCTCGCTGGCCTACGGCGTGGTGGAGTCCGACGGGCTGCGCTGCCCGTATCACGGCTGGCTGTTCGGGGTGGATGGCTCCTGCCTCGACCAGCCCGCCGAGCGGGAGGAGACCAACTTCCGCTCGCGGGTGCGGGCGGCCGCCGGTGTCGCGCAGGAGCTCGGCGGCCTGGTGTGGGCCTACATCGGGCCTTCGCCTGCGCCGCAGCTGCCGCGGTTCGACGTGTTCGTCATGGACGGGGTCCGGGACATCGGCTGGACTTTCTTGCCATGCAATTTCGTGCAGATCATGGAGAACGCGGTCGACCCGCACCACACCGAGTGGCTGCACGGCCGGTTCTTCGAGTTCATGGCGCGTCATCAGGGCTTCGACGCACCGCCCTCGTTCGGCAAGAAGCACGTCAAGGTGGGCTTCGACGCGTTCGAGTGGGGCATCATCAAGCGCCGGGTGGTCGAGGGCGCGTCCGAGGAGGACGACGACTGGAAGATCGGCCACCCGCTGGTGTTCCCGTACAACATGCGGGTCGGCGGGGCCAACATCGAGCAGATGCAGATCCGGGTGCCGATCGACCGGACCACCACCCGGTTCATGCTCTACACGGTGCACGCGCCTGCCGGCGTGGAGTACCCCGACCAGCCGCAGGTGCCTGATTACCAGATCCCGGTGTATGACTCCGATGGCCGGCACCGGGTGGACTATGTCGAGGGGCAGGACATGATGGCCTGGGTCACCCAGGGGCCGATCACCGACCGGACCGTGGAGCACCTGGGACGTTCGGACATCGGCGTGACGATGCTGCGGCGGATGTTCAAGGAGAGCATGTCTTTGGTGGCCCGGGGCGAGGATCCGCTCGGGGTGTACCGGGACTTCCGCGACCGGATCGACCTGCCGTGCGAGAAGAACAAGTTCGACGCCGGCGTCTCGTTCGCCATCGACTTCATCGACCGGGCCTCCTCCCGGTTCAGCCCGCAGGCCGACGCGCTGAAGAAGCTGCACATCAAGGCGCACGAAAACCGGAAGGCCGCGGCCGGGTGACGGTGGTCGCGGCCGGTGCTGGGGTTCCTGCGGGGGTTCCTGTTCGGGGTTCTGGCGATACTGGTGGTGCTGGGGTTTCTGTTGGTGGTGACGTCGGGCGGGGGTGGTTCCCGGTTGACGCCGAGCGGCATCGGCGTGACGCACCTCGGTACTGCCCGGCGTGCGCGGCGGCGTTGTCGCTGGCTGACGGAGGCCAAGGGCTGACCACGGAGTACTGGACGGGCCGCGACCGGGTCTTCGTCTGCTTCTGCGGGGCCTGCGGCTGGTCCGGCGACATCGTGCTGGCCGACTGGATCATCGGCCACGAGGCCGCGGAATGAAAGCGGCTCGCTAAGGGAAGCTTGGCGTCCAGTAGCTCGAACGAAAAACCTGAAAAACTGATTATCGTGGATACTTACACCCCTTATGGGGGGTGTAAGTATCCACGATGATTGCGTCGGCCTCGCCGGGAGGACGCCCGAGCCCACAGATGGGGCTGGCGGGACCAGTGAGGCCTCTACGGGAGGCGCGCCAGGCCTGCACCGTGGGCGCGCCAGGCCAGCACCGTGAGGGCTCGCCAGGCCTTGTCGCCGGACTCCGGAATAGGGATTCCGGTTCTGTTAGACTCGTACCGGAAGCGTAGTTCCGCTTGGGGAGGTCTCCGTGACCCTAGGGTGGTCTTCGTGGCCGTAGGCAGTCCTCGGGCGCATTACCGGGTGACGTTCGCGGTGTTGTCCCTTGGTGTCGCGGCGTTCGCGCTGTTGCAGTCGCTGGTGATTCCGGTGCTGACGACGGTGCAGCATCAGCTGCATACCACGCAGGACACTGTGACATGGGTTCTCACCGCGTATCTGCTGTCGGCGTCGATCATGACGCCGATCCTGGGGCGGATCGGCGACATGACAGGCAAGGAGCGGGTCTTCGTCGCCACGCTGGGCCGAAGGAGTCCGGTTACACGATCGGGTTCGCGGTGATGGCCGCCGGGCTGGTGCTGGCTGCCCTCGCGGGCCTGCTGATCCCCTCGGCACACGGCCTGCGGCGGATGGCGGGCGAGCCGGAGCACGCCGAAATGGCGATCGTCGCCGGCGGGACGATCGTCGGGGACAAGAGCGAGTGACCGGAACCCGGGCCCCGGCGGCGCGGCGCGACGCCGTACGGAACTATCACCGCATCCTCGACGCCGCGCGCGAGGTGCTCGGCGAGTCCGGCGCCGACGCGTGCATGGAGGAGATCGCCGCGCGGGCCGGAGTGGGCGTCGGCACCGTGTACCGCCGGTTCGCCAGCAAGGACGCGCTGATCGATGAACTGCTCGAGCTGGCGCTCGAGGAGATTCTGTCGTCTACCGAACGGGCGCTGGCGCGTGCCGACGGCTACGGTCTCGAAGAGCTGCTGCGCGCCCTTGGCCAGTCCTTCGCCGACCATGCGCGCTACGCGAGCCTGCTCCTGGCGCGCCAGACCGACGACAGCGCCGGACACCGGATACGAGCAGCGATCGACGAGCTCACCGCGCGCGCCATAGCCGCCGGCACGGTGAACCCGGGCATCACCGCCGGCGACGTCATGGCCCTTGTCCTGGCGATGCGCGGGCTGGTGCAGGCCACCGGAGAGGTCGCTCCGGAGGCCTGGCAGCGGTTCCTCGACATCCAGCTGGCCGGCATGCGAGCGGCAGGGCGGCTCAGCAGCGCACCCCCCATCTCCCCCCGCCAGCTGGCAAAGCTGGCTCCGCAACGTCGGTCCTGACCGCCGGCCGTACTGTGGCGGACGCTGGCTCGTGCTGGCCTGAGGGCCGAATGGGTCGTGGCGGGTCAGCTCCGGAAGACATACTTCGCGGCCATGGCGGCCGGGTTCCATTCGGCCGGGGCCGGGTCGGCCGCCGGGGCGGTGATGGTGACCGGGCGGGCCTGGACGACGCAGACGGGCTCGCCTTCCCGGCGGTGCCGGTCGAGCACCCATTCCACGTCGACCGGGTAACCGTAGTGCCGCTCGATGGCCAGCACGGCGTCGACCACGACGGCGATCTGCTCGTCGTCAAGCACACGGCGGTCGACCAGGCGGGCCGGCATGGCGGTCTCGACCACGCGGCCGATCGCGTAGTCAAAGTTCGACACCACGTTCTTGGCCGCCACCCGGTAGCGCAGGATGCGCCCGTCGGCCTTGCCGACCTCGACGTGGTCCGGCGTGACCAGTCCTTGCACCACGGCCTCGCCCCAGCCCCAACTGGTCTCGATGACGATGCGGTCGGTCTTCCCGGTGACCGGGTGGGCAGAGAACGCCACGCCGGAGGCCCGGGCGTGGATCAGCTCGATGACGCCGACCGCCATCGGCATGTCCCGGTGGTGCGTGCCGACCCGCAGCCGATAGGCCACCGCGCGCACGTTGAACAGGCTGGCCCAGCACTGGCGGACGGCCTCGAGCACCCGGTCCGGGCCCGACACCCCGAGGTAGGTGTCGAAGATCCCGGCGAAGCTGGCCGAGCCGGAGTCCTCGCCGATGGCCGAGCTGCGCACCGCGGCCGGGACGTTGATCTCGAAACAGCGGGAACTCAGCTCCTCGTAGGCGTCGCCGATCAGCGCGGCCAGTTCCGCGCTGATGTCCCGGCTGGTCAATTCGGCCCGGACCGCCTGAGCGGCCGCCTCGATCTCGGCGGGCCCGGCCTCGGGGCCGAGCCCGCCGAGGGCGGCGTCGACGAGCTCGTCCAGGCCTGCCTGCGCCCAGTGCCGCCGGTACGCGTCGACCGTGACGGTGAACCCCTTCGGCACGCTCACGTGCGCTTCGAGCAGCTCGGCGAGCCGGCCCATCTTGGCGCCGCAGACGCTGACTGCCCGCTCCGGGGCGATCTCGTCCACCCAGGCGATGGCGTCCGGCACCGGTTCAGCCCTCCGCCTGCCCGGCCGCGGCCCGCTTGAGCACGGTGACCCGGCCGGTGGTGCCGTCCACCTCGACCTCGTCCCCGTCGGCGATGAGCATGGTGGCCAGGCCGACCGCGGTTACCGTGGGGACGCCGTATTCGCGCCCGACGATGGCCGCGTGGGACAGGGTGCCGCCGCCGTCGCACACGCAGGCGGCGATCTTCGCGAAGGCCGGGGTCCAGTTCGGCGAGGTGGACTCGCACACCAGCACCTCGCCCGGGCTGAGCCGGTGCAGCTCGTCGGCGTTGTGCAGGACGCGGGCGATGCCCCGGCCGGTGCCCTTCGAGGCAGGCACTCCGGTGAAGGTCTTGACCTCGCCGCCGGAGCCCACCGCCTCCACCGCCCGGAGGAAGTGACTGTTCAGGCCGAAGATCTCGATCAGGATCGGGTCGTTGACAGACTCGGGCACGGTGCCGACCACCTTGGGCAGGCTGGGCCGGCGCTGCAGCCAGTAGTCGAAGTACTGCTTGCGTTCCTCGACCAGGTCGCGCAGCCCGGCGTAGGGCCTGCGGCCGGCCGACACGTCCATGATCTCCTCCCAGAACAGGTAGAGCGTGTCGTCCTGGTGGTCGGCCCCGACCCGGTCGGCGATGGCCTGGCAGGCCCACCGCATCGGCAGCGAGATGCGCAGGTCGATGTAGTAGTTATGGTCGTCCTGCCACCACGGGAAGTTCGCCGCCCGGCAGGAGGCCAGGCCGCCGTCGAAGAGCTTCTGCTCCTCCAGGGTGAGCGTGGACCGGGCCGCGTCGACGGCCGCCTCGCGCTCCTCGACAGCCGCGTTCCTGGCCGCCTCGAAGTCGTGCTCGGTGTCCTTCTGCAGGAACGTCTTGATCATCCCCATGGCCGGGGTCGGGTCCTCGATCCAGCTCGGCAGCGCGATGTCGCAGGATCCCTCGGTGCGCCATCCGTAGACCTGGAGGAAGTCGTCGAACCTGGTCAGCCAGGTGCTCGCCGCGCCGCCCTGGGCGGCCAGCGCGGCCCGCACCCCGTCGGCCTCATGCGCGGCGAAGACAGAGTCCAGTCCGGCCGCGCGGGCCGCGTTGGTCAGCCGCCACAGCTCCCGGTCCGTTTCCATGATCTTGGTGTCGTAGCCCTGCAGGAACTTGCCGATCTGCCCGGGGTCCAGGCCGAGCTCGGTGCACATGCTGTAGAAGCCGACGTAGTTCGCCAGCAGCGGGTACATCACCTGGAAGTGGATCTCGAAGGCACGCTTGTGATACTGGCGGGCCTGGATGAGATTCTCGCGGAGGTCCTCGAGCGAGAGCGCGGACAGGTCCACGCCGCGGAAGTAGTCCCAGCTCTCGTTCACTTCCTCGCGCAGATCGCCCCATATGCTGTCGAAGTTCTGCAGGAACGGGGGCAGGCTGCGCTCGAGCCGCCGGGCCCGCTGGCCGATCTCCCGCGGATCGTTCACCGGGAGGGCCGAGCCGTAGGTGTGCGTCCCGCCGAGCCGGCAGGTGATCCCCCGGCCGGGCGGCAGCGGCATCTGCTCGGCAGCCAGCTGCGAGGACCAGTTGTAGCCGTCTTCGTTCCAGATCAGCCCCATCGGGGTGAGGCCGCGCGGCCAGTGGAAGTCCAGGAACCAGAAGTTCTCCTCGTCTTCCTTGCGGAAGGTCTGGACCGGGTCGATGTACCACGGCGCATGGGTGTAAGCGGGCTTGAATCCCGGATACCACTCGTCGGTGATGAACTCATCAACGGGGATAACCGTGGCCATTGCGACTCCTAGGCGTTGTTGCGGCTCCGATGTCCAGAAGGTTTCACTGCCGTTTCGCGCTGGCAACCAGGGCGTTCCCCGCTGCGGAACGCCAGCCGTGTTCCGCGTGGCTGAACGGTCCCCTTCCCGTGCCCTGAAAGCATTACCTAGCGTCGCCGGTGTCCCACACGCTACGGCTTGTCCAAGGAGCCGACAATGCTCAGCCAGGAGAAAAACGAGCGTCTCACCGCGGTCGGCCCGACGAGCATGGCGAGTGGCTGCGTGATTACGTCGACGGCTAGGACATCTGCGCCTGGGTGACCCAGGGCGCGATCGCCGACCGGACCCGCGAGCACCTGGGCCGTTCGGATCTCGGCGTCATCATGCTGCGCAAGCTGTACTTCGAGCAGATGGATCGGGTCGAGGCTGGCCAGGATCCGATCTGCACGTACCGGGACCCCGACCGCAACGTCTGCATCGAGTAACTTCCTCTGCTGGTGTCCCGGCTGCGGCCTGCTGTGCACGGTGGTGATCAGGCACGGGCCCTCAACTCGTCCATCGAGCCGTCCAGCCCTGCCGCCTTCAGCTGGCGCGCCCAGGAGCTGATCCGCTGGTCCGCGGCAAGCACTTGACGGGTGTCCTCTCGAACCGGGCCATGGAAGCTTCGAATACTCCCATTGTCCCAGTTCAGAGGGCACCTTTCCCGTTGACCCACCCGAAAAGCGCCCTATTTACACGGTGGATTGAGGCTTAGGCTCGGCTTTCCATACCGATTTGATCCCCGGGCGCTGCTCATCCGGGTCTCCGTGCAACACGGTGCCCCAGATCTTCGCGGCCCGTCCGACGACGGTGATCACCTCCCCCGCCGCGAACTCGGCTGATGGGACGGCGATCACCGTCAGGAAAGAGCCGCCGTCGGGACCGGCGGGAGGAAGGTTCTGGATGTCATGGAAGGTAGCGATGGCCCCATTGGCCTGGGTTGCGCTGCCGGATATTTCGACAGGTATGCCGGCCTCGAATCCGAAGACCTCAACGGTGAGGCCGATACTGTCGTCGTCCCTGAGTTCGATCTCGGGGACCTCGGTGTGCGGCATGAATGGATCCTCTCAAATGTGTACATACTGGGCCAGGTGTCGGAGCGACTCCCGGACTCCCGGAAGGTTGCCTTTGCGTTGGTAGAGATGAAGAGCCTGGGTGGCTGCGGCCTGTGCTTCGGGGACACGGCCGGCCGCAGCGAGGACGTGAGCGAGATCGAGCAGGGCGTCGGCGCGATCGCTCAGCAGGTCGGTCTGCGCGGCCAGTGCCACCGCCGAGCGTGCGAGGTCCTCTGCCTCGGGGTGGTGGCCGCGGTCGGCGAGGATCCTGGCCGACAATCCCTGGCCGATGATCTGAGCGGACAGGTCCTGGTCGACGCCGGCGTCCCGGCTTATCGTTATCAGCTGGGCGGCTTCGTCGTACCGGCTCTGACCCTGCGCCGCGACGGCTCTGGCCAGTAGCGCTGCCGTGGTGGCTAGGATGCCCCTCTCGCCCATCCGGTCGAGGGATTCGTATTCGAGGCGGAGGTGCGTCTCGGCGGTCGCGGGATCGCCGGCGAGCATCGCGATGAAGGCGGCGGGTTCAGTGAGCGCCGCGGTCATCGTCGGGCCGAGGGTGTCCAGGAGGGCTTTCGCGCGGCTGAGGGTGACGTGTGCCGTCGCGACGTTATCCTGCATCGCATACAGGCCTGCCATGTGGAGGAGGATCACGGCCTGCCCGCTGGGGTGGTTCCCGATCTCATCGAGGTAGCCCTCGCAGCGCAGTATCCCTTCCGGTGCCGGCGTTGGACCCCACAGCGCAGCTGAGGCGAGCCAGCCGAGTATCTCGGCCAGCTGCCTCCGGTCATTCACCCGGCGTGCGTATCCGGCGGCGCGCTGCCAGGCGTCTTCGGCAGCGGCGGACCTCGCGTGGTTCCAGTGCAGCGCGGCCTGTAGCTGCAG
>Ga0187807_1000385_pt1 | contig 13929 bp, 9 predicted proteins | sample NC_wetland_sal_i_4_FD_132432 | JGI IMG/M metagenome (GOLD analysis project Ga0187807, IMG submission 132432) | Wetland sediment microbial communities from Neuse River Estuary, North Carolina, USA - ASW_2 | ecosystem: Environmental > Aquatic > Freshwater > Wetlands > Sediment | place: USA: North...
GATCTGCGGCGGCCCGCTGGCCACGGCTACGCCGGACTCGAGCACGGTGATGTTCGCGCACAGCCCCATCACGAACTCCATGTTGTGCTCGACGATCAGGAACGTCTTGCCCTGGGAGTTGAGCTGGCGGATGCGGTCCGCGATGTGGTTGATCAGCGTCGGGTTCACCCCGCCGGCCGGCTCGTCGAGCAGGATCACCTGCGGGTCGGCCACCAGCACGTAGGCGAGTTCGAGGAGCTTGCGCTGCCCGAAGGACAGCGAGCCGGCGAGCACGTTCGCGTGCCGCTCGATGCCGACGAAGCGGAGCAGTTCCATCGCGTGCCGCCGCTGGTGCGCCCAGGCGTCCTTGCCGAACCTGGCGAGCAGGTTACGCGGCCGGTCCTTGGTCTGCGCCGCGACGAGCATGTTCTCGAGCACGGTCAGCCGGGCGAAGATCCGGGTGAGCTGGAAGGTCCGGCCGATGCCGGCGGCGAACACCTTATCGGGAGCGGCGTTGGTGAGCGTCATGTCGCCGAAGTAGACCTGGCCCTCGTCTGCCCGCTCGTACCCGGTGATCACGTTGAACAGCGTCGTCTTGCCCGAGCCGTTCGGCCCGATCAGGCCGACGACCGTGCCCTCGTGGACCTCGATCGTCGCCCCGTTCAGTGCCTGGACGCCGCCGAAGGCCTTCTTGATCCCCTCGGTCCGCAGCAGCGCGGTCACCTGGTACCTCCCGTGCTCCCCGAGCCGACGGACGACGCGGCGGAGGCCGGGTCCGCGGGCGCAGCCGCGGCGCCTACCGTGGTGGCGGGGATCACCGCCGGGCGGCCTCTCGTGCGGATCTGGGTGATCCACTCCCCGCCGGTCGGAATGATGCCGCGCGGCATGAACAGCACCACGATGAGGAAGATCCCGCCGAGCAGGATCTCGGCCAGCGCACCGCCGGAGAACTGCGGCTGGGCGTTCAGCCACAGCGTGCCGGGCTCGATGATCACCGCGCCGAGCACCGCGCCCGCGATCGAGCCGTACCCGCCGAGGAACGCCATGAGCACGATCGTCAGGTCGAACAGCGGGTTGAAGCCGGTGTTCGGCTGGACCTGCCCGATGTAGAAGACCCACACCGAGCCGATCATCGCGGTGAGCGCGCCGGAGATGACGAAGGCGCTGAGCTTGACCTTCATGGCCTTGACGCCGAGGCCGCGGGCCCGGTCCTCGTCGTCCCTGATGGCCCTTAGCTGCAGGCCGAACCGTGTGCGCCTGATGACCCACGCGATGACGATCGTGCCGGCCGCCAGGCCGAGCGCGATGTAGTAGAAGGGCGTGTTGTAGCTCGCCGCCGGCCAGTTGAGGAACGGGGCGTTCAGCCCGCTCGTGCCGTTGGTGAACGACAGGTTGTACGCCATCAGCTGGAAGATGAAGAAGAAGGCAATCGTGATCACGATGAACGTGTGCCGCCGGACCCGCAGCGCGATCAGCCCCAACGGAACCGCGAGGATCGCCCCGACGAGGCCCGCGAAGGGCACCAGGAGGAACGCCTCGGGGCCGGTGATGTTCCAGCCATGCGCCGCGACTCCCAGGGCGTAGGCGCCGCTGCCGTAGAACACCGCCTGCCCCAGCGAGATGTAGCCGGAGTTGCCGGAGAAGATGTTCCACGCGCTGGCCACCGTGACGTAGATCAGCGCGAAGACGCCGTAGTTCGTGACGGCGGGATTGGTATAGACCTGCGGGAAGGCGATGGCCGCGGCCACCAGCAGCGCCAGCCCGGCGCCCTTGAGTGCCGGCTCTAGCTTGATGCCACTGCCCTCCGTCCTCCTGTCCCTGCTCACTGGGCCCGAACCGCCTTCCGGCCGAAGAAGCCGGTCGGGCGGATCACCAGGACCAGCACGAGCGCGCCGTAGAAGACAGCAACGGCCCAGACCGGATACCAGACTGTGACAACCGACTCCAGGGTGATCATGAACACGGAGGCGACGAGCGCGCCACCGATGCTGCCCATGCCGCCGAGGATGATGATGGCCAGCAGCCGCGAGATCAGGTCGTAGCCGCTGTTGGGGTTGAAGCCGCCGTTGGTCGCGCCGTACACCATGCCGCCCACCGCGGTCACCGCGACGCCGATGCCGAAGGTCAGCGCGGCGACCCGGTTCACGTCGATGCCGACGAGGCGCGCGGCGGTCTCGTCCTGCATGGTCGCCCGCACGCTGCGCCCGAACGTGGTCCGGTACAGCAGCGCGTAGAGCGCCAGGACGAGCGCGACCGCGAGGATGAACCCGTAGATGTAGATGTATGTCACGTAGAAGCCGAATATCTTGACGCTGTTCACCGTGTACGAGGCGTTGAGGCTGGTGGGGCTCACCCCGTAGATCTTGGTGAGGATGCCCTCGATGATCAGCGCCACCGCGTAGGTGACGAGCAGGGTCATCGATGTGCGCTCGGTGCCGCGCAGCCGCCTGATGAACGCCCAGTGGATCACCACGCCGATGACGAACATCGCGGGCACGGTGATCAGCAGCCCGACGAACAGGTCGATGTGCAGGTGCACCGACAGGGAGTAGCTGAGGTACGCGCCCAGGATGACCAGGACACCCTGGGCGATGTTGATGATGTCGAGCACGCCGAAGATCAGCGTCAGGCCGACCGCCATGAGGGCGTAAACGCCCCCGATGAGGATCCCGTCGACGACGGCCTGCATAATCTCCCGCGCCATAAACTCTCCGTCCTGGTCGGTTAAACGAACTTCGTTTCCTAGATCAGCTGGTCGACCATGCCGTCTTCTTGGCCAGGATCGGCACCGACCCGGACGTGCCCTGCGGAAGGACCTGCACGAAGTTCGTGCCGTTGTCCTGCCATTGGAAGATGAAGGCCGCCGCGGCGCCGTTCTCGCCGAGCGCGTCGAACTTCACTGGACCCTGCACGCTGTTCAGCGTGACGCCGCTGTGCAGGTAGGCGATGATCTTGGTGTTGTCGATGCCGCCGGTGTTGACGATCGCCTGCTCCATGATCTGGCCGACCGAGTACGCCTCGGCCACGTCGGCGTTGACGCCGGACGCCGTGCCGCCGTACTGCTTCACGTACTCGTTGACCATCTTCTGGCTCGCCGCGTTGGCGTAACCGGGGTACCAGCCGTTGGGCACCATCATGCCGGTCGCGTTCTTCGGGCCCACCGCGGAGGTGAACGCCGTGCCCTGGTCCGGGCCGGCCGCGGCGATGAACAGCTTCGGCAGGTAGTGCTGCTGCTGGAAGGCCTTCATGAACGCCTGGACGGTCGGCACGTCGGTGGACCCGAGCACCACCAGGTCGGGGGCCTTCCCAGCCACCTGGTCGGCCGCCGGCGTGTAGGAGGACGGCTCGGCCGGGAAGATGTTGGAGTACACCGTCTTGATGCCCATGGCCTGCAGCTTCGCCTGGGCGAGCTGGACCGGCGGGTCCGCGAACGGGTCCTGGGCCATCGGATAGGCGGCGGTCTGCGGTCGCTCGCTGGCCGGCAGGCTCGCGATGTAGTTCACGAACGGCATCAGCTCGTCCGCGACCGGCAGGCTCACGTCGAACACGTTGTGGTCGGCCTGGTTGGACGGGGTGTCGAAGACCGACGGCGCGCCACCCGCGCCCTCGACGAACGCGTAGCCGTTGCGGGCCGCTACCTCGGATGCCGGGCCGGTGAGCAGCGAGGAGAAGGGCCCGAAGGTCAGGTCCACGTGGTCGCTGTTGATCAGCGTCTGGTAGTTGGTGACGACCTGGTTCTGGTCACTGTTGTCGTTCAGGATGGTGAGCTTGACCTGGTGGCCGAGGATGCCGCCGCTGGCGTTCACGTCCTTGGCCCACAGCTCGTAGCCCTTCTGGAAGGCCACGCCGTCCGCCTCGAAGTCCCCGGTGAGGGACAGCGACGCGCCGATGGTGATCGGCCCGGCCGGAATCGAGGACGCGCTGCTCGAGCTGCTCGGGCTGGTGCTGGTGCTCGTGCTGCTGCTACTGCTGCTGCTGCTTCCACTACCACTACTGCAAGCTGCCAGAACGCCTACCGAGAGCACCGCGACGGCGCTCATGGCTATGGCGTTCCGGGAGAACCAGGGGGGGTTGATGCTCACGCCTGGTTCCTCCTTCCATGATCAGGATTCTTCGGGATCGAGCCCGTCGGATACGTCGGCGTGCTCACTTTCGAGGGTTATACCGGCGGAATCTGCCTCTTGCGCTATAAACGCCGCGAAATCTACGTCACCGTAACCCCGGCCGACCAGGCCCTGGATGAGCTGATGGACGGTCGCGGCCACGGGCATCGGGACCTCGTGCTCCCGCGCGGCCGCGAGGCCGAGATCGAAATCCTTGCGCAGCAGCTTCGAGGTGAACGTCGGCTCGAAGTCAAGATTGACGTAGGCGGGTGTTTTGTACTGTGTGAACTGCGAGCCTACAACGCTCTTGTTCAAACACGCGAGGAACGCCTCTCTGCTGATGCCGCTGGCCTGCGCCAGGATGGTGATCTCCGCCATCGACGCGGCGACCACTCCGAGGAACAGGTTGTGGCACAGCTTGACGATCCGCGCCAGTTCACCCTCGCCAACATACGTGACGCCTCGCCCCAGCATATCCAGGTAGGGCCTTGCCGTGTCGAACGCGTCGCTCGGCCCCGAGACGGCGGCGGTCATCCTGCCGACCTCCACTACCTTCGGGTTCCCCATGACCGGCGCCGCGAGCAGCGCGGTACCGCGCTCAGCGAGCCGTTCCCTGACGATGGCCGAGGCGTCAGCGGACACCGTCGAGCAGTCGACCACGATCTTGGGAGACACGCTGCCGGAGATAAGCCCTTGCGGTCCGGTCAGGGCGGAGATCAAGTCGGCCGGCGTGCTGAGGGCCGTGAAGACGATGTCGCATTCGGCCAGGTCGGCGATGGACCCGGCAGCTTTGGCACCGAGCTCGACAAGCGGCACCGCCTTGGCCGCGGTGCGGTTGTAGACCGTGACGTTGCAGCCGTTGGCAAGCAGGCGGCGTACCATCGCGGCACCCATCCGGCCGGTGCCCAGCCAGCCCAGCTGGAGTGCATCAGCTTCTTCAGTCATACCGTCCTCGTCGTGATTGCACGGCACAATCGTTTGCACCCGAGACTGCCGTTGATCGCAAGGGTTTGTCAATCCTACCTGCCCGATCTGTTACACAGCCGTGCCTGAAGTGCGGCAACAGTTGAGAGAAAGGTCAGAGGACGGCATGAGCGGGGCAATCAAGGCATGATCATTAATACGGACATATATGCATAAATCCCCTGCAATCGAATGCGTCCAGACAAATGCGCCGACCGCTAAGGATCCCTGTCCTTCTCAGCGGTTCCGGCGCCCCGCGCCGCGGCGCAACGGGACCGCGTTGCCGCCGATCCCGTCTGATTCCAGCTCGTCGTCGCCGGAAAGGCCGGACACGGCGGCGGGCGCGAGCGGCACGGTCGAGCCGCGAACGATCAGTTCCGGCGCCAGGTACAGGATCTTCACCGGGCTCTCGGCGTCCTCGATCCGCTCGAGCAGCAGCTTGGCCGCCTCGGTGCCCAGCTTGTAGTGCGGGAACCGCACCGAGGAAAGGGGCGGCCGCAGCCGGTCGATGAACGGCATGTCGTTAAAGCCGATCACCGACATGTCCTCCGGGCAGCGCAGGCCGAGCTCGTCGAACGCGCCGTAACAGCCCACCGCGAGCAGGTCGTTGGCCACCGCGACCGCGGTCAGGTCCCGGTTGGCCTCAACCAGCTCGCGGCCGCAGCGCAGTCCCTCCTCGATCGTGTACCCGGTCGCGTACACGATCTGGGAGTCGGCTACCGGCAGGTGGTGAGACTGCATTTCGTCGAGGAACCCGCGCAGCCGGGCGACGCCGGTCGAGATCTCCTGCGGGCCCGCGATGTGCCCGATCCTGGTGTGCCCGAGGGAGGCCAGGTGCGCGACCGCGGCCCGCTCGCCTTGCTCGTTGTCCACCGAGACCGAGGAGAACGGGTACCCGTGCGCGGTGCGGTTCATCAGCACCACGGGCAGGTCCGCCTCGGCGGCCTCGGCCAGGATCGGGTTGTGCAGGGTCGCGGTCGCCAGCACGAAGCCGTCGACGTGCCGGGCGCGCATCTGGTCGAAGACCATCCGCTCGCGTGTCGTGTCCGCGTCGGTGTTGCCGATGAGCGCGACGTAGCCGTGCTTGGCGAGCCTGTCCTCCAGGCCGCGGACGATCGGCGGGAACAGCGGGTTGTTCAAGTCGGGGATGAGCACGCCGATGGTGTGCGAGCGCCTGGTCCGCAGCGACCTGGCGACCGGGTTAGGCCGGTAGCCGAGACGCTCGGCCGCCTCGGTGACCCGGCGGGCGGTCTCCTCGCTGACCAGGAGCCTGGTCCCCGGGTTCAGCGCCCTCGAGGCCGTGGCGGGGTGCACCCGTGCCGCGGCCGCGACATCCCGCAGCGTCGCGGGCCGGTCGGACATGGACATAGCACTCCTTGCGGAACTTTCGCCGGTGAACCGCGCACGTCATTGAGCCCGGTTCGGGAGTAGGAAAACGATGTCCCCCGCGCCCCTTTTCCACAGTACCGCGCGGCAGCGCGGCGAGCCAGAATAAGCGGGCGCGACCTGCCTAAAGTCCCTTGGAGGCCGAGATGACGATCACCCACGACCGCTCGCGGCGGCCGGCGGCGCCGATACGCGACAAGGTCGTGCGCGACCAGCTGACGCGATAGCGCGGGATGCGCCAGGCCGGCCTGCGGCGGCCCGGGACGTTGCTGAGGGGCTCGCGCGCGCCGTACACGGTTCGCTGCTGGCTGGCCTTGCGGCCCAGTTCGCGCTGACGCTCCTGGATGAGCGCGCTTGCCAGCTCGAGATTCATGCTGTGCTCCTTAAGGCGTGGGCCTTAACGGCCCGCTCGACATGAGATGGACGTACTTAAGATGTATCGCGTTTGGCATTGCAGTCAAGATATATCGCGAAGTTACTCGTCGGTTTCTTTCTCGGCCGCTGGCAGGCCGGCCAGGTCTGGGCGCGGATAGCCGAAGTACGTGAACTCCACGGGAAGCGCCCCGGCCGGCCGCAGCGACGGATCGGTCCGCCGGTTCTCGTACCGCTTCAGGACCTCGTGCAGTTCCCGCGCCACCCGCCTGGTCTCCTCTGGGGTGAGATAGACAACGCCAGTCGACGACTGCGATGCGTGCTCCCATCCGGGGGGCCAGGAACTCGACGAGAACGCGCGCCGGATGCGGTCAAGAACCAGCTCGTGCCAGAGGTTCGTCAGCGCCTTGGCGACCGGCGCCGCCTGCGGCTGCTGGTCCCTGCTCGACACGGTGATGGTCTGGTGGACGGCAGTCCACGGCCGCTCCCTGCCCCGCCCGCCGCCGGCCTCCTTGATGTACCCGTACTTGGCCAGCGTTCGCAGATGGAAGGCGGTGTTAGCCGGCGACTCCCCGAGGAACTCGCTGGCCTGGGTGGCGGTCAGCGTGTCGGTGACGCTGAACAGCTCAAGCAGTGCCATCCGCACCGGGTGAGCGAGCGCCCGCATCGCCTTCGGGTCGGTAAGCCGCAGCGTCTCCTCGGGTTCGCCCGGCTGAACCGGCGCTGCCTCCCGTGGACCCTGCGGATCTTGTTCGGAACTCATGTTTCGAAATACTACGCTCGAAACACTTCTTCCGACAAGGATGTCGGAAGACTTCTTCCGAGAAATTTTGATCCACCTCGAGCCGGTCGGTGGAGGCTCCTCGCCCGAGCCAAAGGGCCGCCCCGCCGGATGACTGAGAGGCGAGGGCGGCTAGCAGAGCGGGCGGGGCTGGCGGAGCCTTACATCCCGTTTTCGTGGCACGATGGCGATATGCGGATCAGTGGCGTTGAGTCGACCGACCTGTTCCAGGGCACCACAAGCCGGCCGCTGCAGGTCATCAGGGTCACCGTCGAGAGCACGGAGGCGAGCGAGGCCGGGGCGCCCGCCACGCTGCGGATCGCGGGGCCCGGGGCAGACACCCCGGCTCCGTTCGGTATAACGGGGACAGAACCTGGCGAGAGCCGCACCTATGAGCTGGGCGTCGCGGTCACCGGCTCCCCCGGCACGGTCCGGTCGGTCACCGTGATCGCCGAGACGGCGGGCGGGCGCGTCGAGCACGCCGCGCGGATTACCGTGGCCGAACCCGGCTGGACCATGTGGATGGTCAGCCACTTCCACTACGACCCGGTGTGGTGGAACACCCAGGGCCAGTTCACCGAGGCCAGGCTCGTGCTCCCGGACGAGGACGGCGAGCTGCCCGATGTCCGGACCGCGTTCGAGCTGGTCCGGCTGCATCTGGAGAAGGCGCGCAGGGATCCGGACTACAAGTTCGTGCTGGCCGAGGTCGACTATCTCAAGCCGCACTTCGACGCGTTCCCCGCCGACCGTGCCGAGCTGCGGAACCTGATCAGGGACGGGCGCGTCGAGCTTGTCGGCGGCGCCTACAACGAGCCCAACACGAACCTGACCAGCGCCGAGACCACGATCCGCAACGCGGTGTACGGCATGGGCTTTCAGCGCGACGTGCTCGGCGCCGACCCGAAGTCCGCGTGGATGCTGGACGCGTTCGGGTTCGACCCCGGTTTCCCGGGCATCATGGCCGCGGCTGGGCTTACCTCCTCGTCGTGGGCGCGCGGGCCGTTCCATCAGTGGGGGCCCGAGGACAACAACCGGATGCAGTTCCCGGCTGAATTCGAGTGGCTCTCCCCCGACGGCAACGGCCTGCTCACCGCCTACATGGCCAACCACTACGGCGCGGGCTGGGGGCTGCACACCACGCCGGACCTGGCGGCGGCCGAGCGGGCGGCGCACGAGCAGTTCCGCTCGCTGGCCGCGGTCGCCGCGACGAAGAACGTCATGCTCCCCGTCGGCTCGGACCACGTGATCCCGGCGCGCTGGGTCACCGACGTCCACCGGTCGTGGAACGAGAAGTACCTGTGGCCGCGGTTCGTCACCGCGATTCCGCGCGAGTTCTTCGACGCGGTGCGCGCGGAGGCGGCGGCGCCGGCGTCCAGCGCCTGGATCACGCCGCAGACGCGGGACATGAACCCGGTCTACACGGGCAAGGACGTCTCGTACGCCGACACGAAGCTCGGGCAGCGGGCGGCCGAGACCGCGGTCGCCGAGGGCGAGCGGCTCGCGACGCTGGCCTGGCTGGCCGGCGCGCCGTACCCGGCCGAGTCGCTGGACAAGGCGTGGCGCCAGCTCGCCTACGGGGCGCACCACGACGCGATCACCGGCACCGAATCCGACGAGGTGTACCTGGACCTGCTGTCCGGCTGGCGCGAGGCGTGGCAGCGCGGCGACGAGGCGAGGCGGGACGCAATCGATTTCATCACCGGTCTCGGCGCGGACGGGTCGCCCGGGACGGACGGCGGAGACGAGAGGGCCGGCGTCCGCGCCGTTACGGTGGTCAACGGGCTGGCCAGAGAACGCGACGGCATGGCGAGGGTCACCGTGCGGGTCGACTCGCCCGGCACGCGATGGCTCACGGTCCGCGAGCCGGCCAGCGGGGCCGCGATCCCGGCGCTCGCCGAGGGGGTCCGCCGTCACGACGACGGCTCGCTCGCCGAGGTGACGCTCACGTTCCGCGCGCTGGGCGTCCCCGCCCTCGGCTACCGGCGGTACCCGCTGATCGCGACACCGGACGCGCCTGCGCCGGGCGCCGAGGGATGGACCGACGCCGACGGCACGACCATCGAGAACGACGCGTTCACCGTGACCTCGGACCCCGGGCGCGGCGGGACGCTGACGATCACCGACAAGCGCGCCGGGCGGACCGTGCTGCGCGGTCCGGGCAACGAGCTTGTGCTGCAGGAGGAATACGACAAGCACCCGCGCTGGGGCGAGGGTCCGTGGCACCTGTCCCCGCGGGGCCCGGGCGCTGGCTCGGCGGATGTCGCCGCGATCGTTCGCGCTCAGCGCTCCCCCGTCGGATCGCGGCTGGTCGCGACCTTCAAGCTCGGGGACCTGCGGATCACGCAGGAGACGCTGCTGTGGCACGGCGCTGACCTGGTGGAATTCCGCACGCACGTGTCCGGCTCCATCGGCAAGGACCGGCTGCTGCGCGTTCGCTTCCCCGCCGACGTCCCCGGCGCCCTGCCGGTGTACCAGACGGCGACCGCGGTGATCGGGCGGCCGTTCGGGGCACCGGAGGCGGACACCGCGACGCACTGGTGGACGCTGGACAACCCGGCTAACCACTGGTTCGGCCTCGGCTCGGTGGCGCGGATGTCGCTCGACACGCCGGACGGTCCGGTGGCTGAGGCGATCGGGGTGGCTGAGGTGATAACCCCTGATTCCATCCCGAACGAAGATCGCCGGCTCGTCAAGGACCTGCTCATCTGGCTGGCCAGGGCCGGCGTCACGGCGACCTGCTCGCGTGCCGCGGGCCCGCGCTACGGCGCGGTGGACGTGGACTCCAACCTGCCGGACTTCCGCATCGCGCTTGGCGGGCCTTCGGAGAACGCGTTCACCGCCGAAGTGCTCGCGGCCTGCGACCCGACTGTGGCCAAGCGGCTGGCCGCGCTCGTCGCCGACGGCGTAGGCGCGCGGCTGTGGGTGCCGGCCGCCCGGCCGCGGACCGAGGCGTTCGCGCCGAGCGCGGACCTGCGCGGGCCGCGCGACCTGCCGGTGCTGATCGTCGCGCCGGCCGTGCCGGCCGAACTGGAGAAGGCGATCACCGAACTGCTCGCCGACGTGCGGGCCAGGGCGATCCGCGCGGACGTGGCCGACGCCGCTCTGCCCGTCGACCCGCCGCTGGCCGACGGCGCGGTCGCGGTGTTCAACACGGGCACGCTCGGCGGCGTGGTGGCACCAGACGGGACGCTGTGGATGTCGCTGTTCCGCGCGTGCTCGAGCTGGCCGAGCGGGGTGTGGATCGACGGCGACCGGCGCACCGCGCCGGACGGGTCGTCATTCGCCTGGCAGCACTGGAGTCACACGTTCCGGTACGCTCTCGCGTCCGCTGCCGGCGGCTGGCGTGAGGCAGGATTCAACGGCGCGGCCGAAGACTACAACCACGACCTGGTGGCGGTGGCGGGTCCTGCTTCGGGGATGGACGTGTCCGCACCGGGGGTGTCGGTCAGCGGCGCGCCGAACGTCACGCTGACCGCTCTCAAGCCCTCCGGCAACCCGCCCGCGGCCGGCGCGCCCGGCCCGGCGCCCCTGCCGGGCGCGCGCGAGGTCACTGTCCGGCTGCGGGAAACCGACGGGCGGGTGGCGCTGGCCCGGCTGCGGCTCGCGCCGGGCATCGAGGCGGCCTGGCGCTGCGACATCCTCGAACAATCGCAGGGCAGCAAGCTGACCGCAGACGACGGCGTCGCCGTGGTGGGCCTGTTCCCGTTCGAGACGGTGACGGTGCGCCTGCTAGTGGCCGGCGCGGCGGGCGCCCTGCCGAATGCGCAATCGGCCCACTCTAGCCGGGCCGAAAGCGCAATCGACCTAACGGAAATCGTGCCGCCGGAGCTGGCCCAGCCGGTCTACACGCGGTACTGGCTGCACGGGAAGGGCCCGGCGCCCGCGGGCAACGTCCCGGTGGCGGTGCATTTCACGCCGACCAGGCTCACGCTGCGCGCGCCGGCCGACGCGGGCGTCCCAGGCGGCGACGACACCGGCCGGATCCGGCTGTCCGTGGCCTGCGGCCCCGCGCCCGCCACCGGCGAGGCCGAGCTCGTCGTGCCGGACGGACTGGTCGCGGAGATCGGCGACGCCCCGGCCGACAACGGCAGCAGGCTCCGCTACGACCTGCCGGGGAACGGATTCGCGACCTGGGACGTGGCGGTCCGGGCGCTTGCGTCCACGCCGGACGGCCGGTACTTCGTGGCCGCGCGGATCCGCGACGCGCTGGGTCAGGAGCTCGAGGACGCGGCGCTGATCACGGTCGGCGAGCCGGGCGGGCCGGACGCCAGCCAGCCGCCCGAGGAACTGTTCTTCCGGCTGCAGTCCGACGTCCAGGCGCTGGCGGGCGAGGCTGACCTGGAGGTGCTGACACCGGAACTTCGGCTGGCCCCCGGCCAGCGCGGCGAGCTGACCGTCCGGGTGGCCAGCCACCTGGCGTCGGAGCTGCGCGGCGAGGCGCAGCTGATCTCCCCGTTCGGCACATGGAAGGCGACCAGCCCGTGGACGCGGGCGGTCCGCGTGGACGGCGGCGGGGAGGAGACGGTGAGCTTCGACATCACAGTGCCCGCCACGGCCGAGCCCGGCTGGGAATCGTGGCTGCTGGTCAAGCTGATGTACTTCGGCCGCGTCCGCTACTCCGAAGCGGTCCCGCTAATCGTCACCCAGGCCTGACCGCCCCCGCCGCGTCAAGAGCGGGGATAGTTATGGCTGCCATGGCAACCATTTCTATCCCCGCTCTTCGTCGGGCAAGCCGCTAGTCGCTGAGGTCGGGGACTCGCACCAGGTGCCGCTCGCCGTCGCCTGCCGTCGCGCTGGCGGCCGGCACGGCCGGCCGGCGGGCGCGCAGCAGGGCCACGATGAGGACCAGCGTGACCACGTCGAAGATGGCCGCCAGGCCGAAGGCGACGGACATGCCGTGGGCGAGCGCCCGGTGCTGGAAGGCCGCCGCGGACAGCCCGGCCACCGGGTGCGCTGAGGCGTTCCGGAACGCCGTCCCGAAGACGGCGACCAGCACCGCCAGGCCCAGCGAGCCGCCCACCTGCTGCATCACGTTGACCATGCTGGAGGCCGCGCCGGAGTCTTCGGTGCGCACGCCGGCCAGCGAGACGGCGGTCAGCGGCACGAAGACCACGCCCATTCCGACGCCGAACAGCAGCATCGGCTCGAACACGCCGGTCCAGTAGCTGGTGGCCGGCGATACCCGGGACAGCCACGTCATCCCGGCGATGACCGGCAGCATGCCGGCGACCATCAGCGGCTTCGTCCCGAACCTCGGGATCAGCCGCGGGACGAGACGGGAGACGGCGAACAGGGTGATCGTCATCGGCAGGAACGCCACGCCCGCGCGCAGCGGGCTGAAGCCGAGCACGTCCTGCAGGAACTGGGTGAGGAAGAAGAACATCCCGAACATGCCGGCCACCAGGAGCAGCCGCGCCGCGTACGACCCGGACCGGCTGACGTCGGAGAACAGCCGCAGCGGCGTGATCGGCTGGGCGGCCCGGGTCTCCGTCAGCAGGAAGGCGGTGAGCAGCACGGCGGCGAGCACGAACGCGCCGATGGCGACGCTGTCGCCCCAGCCGTTGGACGCGGCGCGGATGAAACCGTAGACGAGCGCCGCGACGCCTGTGGTCGAGGTGATCGCGCCCGGCAGGTCGAACCGGCCGGGCAGTCGCGGCGTCTCGGCCACGAACAGCGGGGTGACCGCGATGACCGCCAGGCCGATCGGGACGTTGACGAAGAGCACCCAGCGCCAGGAGAACCATTCGGTGATCATGCCGCCGAGCACGAGTCCGAGCGAGGCACCGCCGGTCACCACGCCGGCGTAGATGGCCAGCGCCCTGGTCCGCTCCCGGCCCTCCGGGAAGCTGCTGACGAGCAGCGCGAGCACGGCGGGCGAGGCAAGCGCGCCGCCGACGCCCTGGACGGCGCGGGCGGCGAGCAGCATCCCGGCCGAGGTGGCGAGGCCGCCTGTCAGCGAGGCGAGCGTGAAGATGACGATGCCCGCGATGAACATGCGGCGGCGGCCGAGGATGTCACCGGCCCGCCCGCCCAGCAGCAGCAGCCCGCCGAACGTCAGCGTGTACCCGTTCATCACCCAGGACAGGCTGGTCGCCGAGAAGTGCAGTCCGGTTTGGATGTGCGGCAGCGCGATGTTCACCACGGTCGCGTCGAGGATGATCATCAGCTGCGCGCCGAGCATGATGGCGAGCGCCACGCCGCGGCGCCCAACCGGGCGCGGTCCGGCGGGACTCACGGTACGATGAGGAAAGATACGGAGGTCCACTCCGGTTACTATACGGAGGGACCCTCCGTTTTGGCAAATGGATTTACAGGCTGATGATGACCGCAGACGAGATGACCGCA
>Ga0187807_1000386_pt1 | contig 13920 bp, 12 predicted proteins | sample NC_wetland_sal_i_4_FD_132432 | JGI IMG/M metagenome (GOLD analysis project Ga0187807, IMG submission 132432) | Wetland sediment microbial communities from Neuse River Estuary, North Carolina, USA - ASW_2 | ecosystem: Environmental > Aquatic > Freshwater > Wetlands > Sediment | place: USA: North...
CGCCGCCGAGACCGCCCACTCCGACCCGGAGACCGCCCAGGAGCTGGCCGGGGCACTGGACGAGCTGGCCCGGCTGTCCCGGCTGGTGGACGGCCTGCTGACCGTGGCCCGCGCGGAGAACGTGGTGCCGGTGCCGGTGGCGGTGGACGTCGCCGAGGTGGCCAGGGAACGGGTGGTGGCCTGGCATCCGGTGGCCGACGACCGCAGTATCGTCCTGGTCGCCACCGCGGCGGGCACCGGCAGCGCCCTCGGGGCGGGCCGGGCCCCCGGCGCGCCGGTGCTGGCCTGGATCGGCGAGGGGCACCTGGAGCAGATCCTGGACAACCTGATTGCCAACGCCCTCGACGCGCTGAGCCCGGGCCAGATGGCGCGGCTCACCACGACGGCCACGGCGACCGGGGCGCGGATCACGGTCAGCGACAACGGCCCGGGCATGAGCGCCGAGGACCGCGAGCGGGCCTTCCTGCGGTTCACCACCTCGAGCCCGAACGGCACCGGTCTGGGCCTGGCCATCGTGCACCGGCTGGCCGTCTCCAACGGCGGCACCGCCCAGATGGGCGAGACGCCCGGCGGCGGCCTGACCGTGACGCTCGACTTCCCCGGCGTCCCGACGACCAATGGCAACGCTCCCGCTCCCGTCCAAGACGTGGTCAGCCTGTAGGAAACCACTAAGACGCCCGGCCGGAACGGCCGCCGTATGTCTGACAGGCCAGGAATGGCACCATATTCGGATTCCGATTCGGCAACGAGCAGGCCGGATCGGCGCGTGTCCTCTTCCCAGGCGGGACAACCAGGCATAGCCTGCGGGACAACCCAGGACGAATGAGAGGCCAGGCGCTGGCAGCGCCTGGCCCAGTGGAGGTAAGCGTGAGAAACAGCGCATGGGCCACGGCGGCGCTGGCCGTGTCGGCGACGCTGGTCGTCGCCGCGTGCGGCAGTAGCAGCAGGTACCACGATGAAATCGCATGCGATACAGCGACACTTCCCCTGATACGCCGGTGCACGACGCACAGCAGAGCACGCACGGCCGGAGGCAGCGACGCCGCCCGCCAGCAACTGCTGCCTAGAACCGCGTACTGCTGCGAGACCGGCCGCACAGCCACGCACCTGCCCATGCGGCACTGTGCGCCGCGATTCCGGCCTGGCACCGCCTCCTGCCTGGGCTGATGCGTCGGGGCCGTTGCGCCTCCGTGATCCTGACCTCACCCACACTTCCTGCGACCGAGGTCAGGATCACTACGGCTCCACTCCGTAGAGAAGTCCCGGAGGGGTGCCAATCCGGAATTGCAGTATGTAAACCAACGTGGGCTGCTGTCCGTGCCGATGACCACGGAAGGTGCAAGCAATACCAGTGCCGGGTGACCGTGGAAGTTGCCCAGGGCGCCACGCTGCCGCGTGGCATGGCGCGCATGTGGGACGGATCAGATGGTTCGCCGGTTTCGCTTCTCGCCCTCGATCGCCGAACAATGGTCCGACCATCTCACCCACCGCCCGCGGGTCCGCGCAGCCTACCCGGAGACAGAGTACGTGGCGCCACGCAAACCTGTTCGAGTCATCGGTCAGGCTGCCGCTGAGCGATTGGCGCCTCACGGCCGGCTGGCCTATGCCCGCTTGATCCTGCACGGGCTGAGCCACTGGCCGACGTCGTCGCTTGAGACCCGATGGGAACGGGACCGGGACCGGGGGGACAAGAACCGCCAGAGCATCCCGACTCCCTTGGCCGCGTTCGTCGCCAGGGCTGAATGGGTACCCGCGGCACCACGGCCGGGCGGCCCTGCCTTCGCCCGTCCCGGCGACCTGTGGCATTTTCCGGTTGGCGGTGACGAGGCCGAACCAGCGTTTGCTGCGCTCGTGGCACGGTCGGTGCGGAGTGAGCTCGACCGTCAACGCACCGTGCAGAACGTGCTTCGCGCCGCGGGGCTCAATGTGTGGGGTGAGCGCGAATACGCGGCGTCCCTCGTCCGCCACCTCGGTGATGTGGCCGCCCAAGGCGGCGTCACCGATAGCCAATGGGATCAGTTCCTGCGGGTTTACCTACGGGCCTGGTCGGACATCGCCGCTCCTTCGGGACCAGATCTCACCAGCGTCGATGACCTCTGGCTCGTTCTCCGGCACGGCGCGAGCCTTGAAGCAAGCAGGGTCAGTGACCTGGCTGCCAGCAACACCTGCATCTACCTCGCTGAGCCTGCCGACGGGCTCCACCTTCGCCTTCTTGAGGAACTTGAGCTGCCACTCCTTCTCATCGAAGGGGATCTCGACCGGGTTGGGAAACAGCTTGCCAGCGGGCTCGGCGACCTGGTCCGGATCGTCGATCATGATGCGGTAGGCGTCGCGCCGAACGGTCTCGCCGATCCCGGCGACCTGCTCATTGACGAGCTGAGGTGGCTAGTGGTTCTCATCGCAGCCGCTGCCGACCACGGCCGGGGCTTGACCATGCTGGATCGTCCATTCGACGAACTAGCCCGGAGGCTGCGGCACCTCCGGGTCCGGTCTTATAGCACCCTCGGCCTGACTCTCTTTGATCATCCGACGGCACTTCCCGGTTCTCGATACGGTCTTCTCGCTCAACCTGACGACGATAACCCGGCTGTCCTCGCCCCGGCTCTGCTCAACGAGCTCTCTGGCAGCGAACTGGTCGTCCTGGCCGAAGAAGTGGCGGTGGCAGTACGACGGCCTGATCTTCAGGAACGGGTCCGGGCCGCGGTTCTGGAATTGCTACGGAGCGGCAACGACCGGCCCGAACCAGGTGATGACGACCTAGCGATAGCGGAGGCACGGCTGCGTGAGCCTCGCCGAGAACACGCCACGCGCGGACGATGGTCGGCCCCTGACCTTGATACCGGCGGCCACTATCAAGGTCAGGGGTGGGTTTGGATTGCGGAAGCCCGTGAGCACGAACTCTGACCATCCGCCAACCTGCGGTGATCCGTCCCTGTTTGCGTAGGGTCAGCTGGCCGTGTCACCGACGGGCCGGTAGGTGCAGATGTGCACCCCCGTCTTGCTGACCGTGGTGGCGACGAGTTCGAGGGCATGCGCCCGGCCGTCGTCGGGGAACAGCCGCTTCCCGCCGCCGAGAATGACCGGCTCGATCATGAGCCGGTACTCGTCCACGAGGTCGTTGCTGATCAGCGTGCGGGCCAGGCTGAGGCTGCCCATGACCTGCAGGTCGCCACCGCTTTGCTCGCGCAGGCGCTGCACGGCGCCGACAAGGTCATCACCGGGAAGCAGTGTGGTGTTGCCCCACGACAGGTCAGCTTGCGTGAGGGTACGCGAGACGACGTACTTGTCGATCTCGTTCATCTGATCGGCGAAGGGGTCACCGGCGCGGGCAGGCCATGCGGCGGCCATCACCTGCCAGGTACGCCGGCCGAACAGGAGCGCACTCGTGGTGGCCATGGCCTCGCCGATGGCTGGGCCCATGGTTTCCGGATCGAAGAACGGCATCGACCATCCGCCGTTGGTGAAATCGCCGTCGGTGTCTTCCTCGGCTCCACCAGGGGCTTGTGCAACACCGTCCAGGCTCACGAAGTCACTGATGACCAGACGCACTGCTGTCCTCCGTTGCCGCGCTTGCCGTCCGCTTGCACCCTACAGACAGCCGCCCGGCTCCGGGGTCATCATGTCGCCGAAGGGCACAGGTCGTCGATCCACCACCCGTCGGTGGAACTACCCCTTGTCGAACGCTTCGGCCATCCGCACATCGAGAAGCTTCCTCACCAGCGCCTCCGGGAGAGGCTCGTCGACCGGGAAATGCAGCGATCCCTTGGTGGAGGTGTATGCCGCCGTCTCTTCGGCCAGCTGGGGGATGATCGATCCACTGTGTGGCAGGTAGCTGAGGTGGTTCTTGAAGGCCGCGAACCCCGCGATGGTCTTGCCTCGCAGCTTGAACGCGGGCATCCCGTAGGAGATGCACTGCTCCGCCTCCGGAACGATGGCCATGATGGTGTCCCGCAAGGATGTCAGCGTGGTCCGCTTCGGTTCGTCGAGGGTGGCGAGGTACTCGTCGATCGGGTTGGTCGTCGCCATCTGACTCATTCCTCCATCTGACACCACCGACGCGCGCCTCCCACCGCCACCCGCACGGGGTTTCTGGCCTTGTTGCCGGTCCTCGGCTACGCCACGGCGGCGCGACCGGGCGGTCGGTGGGATGCAGCACCAGTGAGCGGCTTGCTCATCACGCAGCGTCCCACCTGCTCCGGCGCTTGGGGAACCCCGCATCCCCGGAACGATCATGGCATGGCCGGGAACTCACGCGCTGATGGCGTTGAGCATCCGGCATATGGCGAGCCCGACCCACAGATCGCTGTGGGGACCCTTGGGCCGGTTGCGCCCGGTATTCCAGAGCCCGCTGGGCTCCTGGTTGTCGATGAACCAGGCCACGCCGCGGGCGATGTCGGGGTCGCCGGGCCGGAAGCCGATCTGGGCGAGGGAGTCGAGCGCGGACAGCAGGTCGGTCCACCAGAACGGATAGGAGAAGACCAGCCAGTTCGACGGCGCGACACGGTCCGGGTACACGTCCCGGCGGAAGAACCGGGACGTGAGCAGCTCGGCGGCGCGGCGTGTGTGCGCCGAGTGCCGGTAGCCGGGATGCGCGGCCAGTGCCCGCAGCACAATCCCGGTGACCAGGTGGGACGACGGGCGGCCGCGGTCGGGTTCGAACGTTTCGCGGGCGGTGTACATGACATTGAGGGACATCCCCAGCGTTCTCGCCGGGATCGCCCAGCCGCCATCGTCCTGGCGCATGCTCAGCAGCCATCGCATGGTCTTCTCGACCTGCGCGGTGTGGCCGTATCCGGCCCGGATGAGGAGCTCGGTGATGGCCGCCGAGTAGTTCGGCGTGTACTGGTGGCCGTAGATCCCGCGGTAGTCCCCGGCCTCGGTCTGACACGACGACAAGAATCCCGCCGCGGCGGCGACCGCCGGATGCCGGCGGTCCAGGCCGAACTTGCAGACCAGCACGCCGAGCTGGCGGTAGGTCTCCAGCTGGTCATACGCCGCCCGGGAGCGGATGTCCGGGTTCCCGCCCGGGTACCTCCACCGGCCATCGGGCTGCTGCCGGGTGACAGCCTGGCGCACGGCGGGAAGCTCCGCCACGCTGATCCCGGGCGTGGTCTCGCCGAGCAGCTCACGCCGGGCCATCGACCGCAACGCCGCGTCGTCCGCGGCGACAAGGAGTCCAATGGGGTCGCTCCGCAACTGTTTCATCCGGTCAGCCTGCTCATTGCACGGCATCCTCGCCGGCTTGGGTCATGCCACCGCCGGTTCCGCCAGCCGGTCGCCGGCTGAGACCGGGCTGCTCCAGGCGGGCGAGGAGCTTGCGGCCGCGGCTGCGCATCGCCGGCGTGCCGGTACGGGTCAGCTCCGCCAGCAGCGGCCGCACCCAGCTGCGCATCTCTTCGTCGTGTTCGGCCAGGTCGGCCACCGCCTGTATGGCAAAGGTCCGGACGATACGGCTGTCATCGTCAAGAAAGCCGCGCAGGATGGTGATCGCCTGGGCCCGCTGCGGCGGGGTCAGAGCAAGCCGCGGCAGCAGCTGGGCGACGTGCCAGCGGACCTCCTGCTGGTCGATCGCCGCCACCTCGGTGAGCACGCGGCTCTCCAGCCCCTGGAGCAGGTCCGGCCGGCGGCGCGTGATCTTTTCGACTGCGTCCGCCGCGCGCAGGCGCACCACGGGATCGGGCCCCAGCATGGCGTCGAATACCAGGTGGAACTCGCCAGGGTCCGCGAGGACGTCGCCGACGACCTCCTCGGAACGTCCGATCGAGCGCCGGTCAGTGCCTTGCAGCTTGGCGACGAGAGGATCGATCACCGGACCATTCCACACGATGGAGGGATCAGGCGCCCGCTTGGGCCGTCTGACGTCGTCCCGCCTCCGTGAGAACTCAAACGATAACGACGGCCTTTCCGGCAGCGTGGCCCTCGGCGAGATGACGGATCGCATCGGGCGCGTCGGCGAGGGCGTAGGTGCGGTCGATGACCGGCGTGAGAGAGCCGGACTCGATGAGCTGGGTCAGGGTCTCGAGGTCCTCGGCACGCTCCTTGGCGATCAGGCCGCGCAGCCGCTGGCCCACGAACATCGAGACCAGTGGCGCCCGCAGCTGCCGATCGAAGCCGCCGAGTACCCGGCCGCCACCGTGCTCACCACCCACGACGACCAGCCTCCCGTGCGGCGTCAGGGCGCGCCGCAGCAGCGACAGCGGACGGTTCCCGGCCGTGTCGATGACGACGTCGTACCGCGCGCCGTTGCGGTCGATCTCGTCGTTGGTGTAATCGATGACGTCGTCGGCGCCGAGGGAACGCACCAGGTCGGCCTTCGATGTGCTGCACACGCCGGTCACCCTCGCGCCGAACGCCTTCGCGATCTGCACGGCAAACGATCCCACGCCTCCGGCCGCGCCGATGACCATCACCTGCTCGCCCGGCTGAAGGCGCCCGCAGTCGCGGACGGCCTGCAGCGCCGTCACCCCGGAGATGGGTACCGTCGCGGCCTGCTCGAAGGAGACGTTGCCCGGCTTGGCGGCCAGCCGCGCCTCGGGAGCGGCCGCGTACTCGGCGAACGAACCGCTCTCACAGGTCCCGTACACCTCGTCCCCAGGACGGAACCGGGTCACGCGCCCGCCGACCGCCTCCACCACTCCGGCCACGTCGCGGCCGCGCACCGCCACCTTGGGCTTGCGCAGCCCGAATCCCATGGCACGCACCAGGTATGGCTCCCCGGTCATCAGGTGCCACACGCCCGGATCCACACCCGCGGCACGCACCTGGACGAGCACGTCACCGTCACCGACCGAGGGCCGGCCGATGTCACGCAGCTGGAGCACGTCGGCCGAGCCGTACCCGTCCTGAACGATCGCCTTCACGTCGTCACCTCAGGGAAGTTGAGTAGTGGAATGGTCCGTCGAGCGCCAGCGCCGAACACGAGGGCGATCCGAAACGCCAACCCGACGGACGGTGAGCGGCCGGCCCTGCTTCGATCGAGGGTGCGTAGCCGCACCGCTGCGAACGGCGACCTCGGCCAGCGCGGCGGCATCGGCCGGGCCAGTCCGAGACCAGATGCCGCCACCCTTGCCGGGGGGTCCCATACATCTGCCACCCGCCCAGCATCACTGGCCCAACGCGGCTGGAACTAGTGCCAAATGGCCCCGGCCTCAGCCGAACAGCCAACCGACGCCTATGGATCCCGTCGTTCTACGAGGTCGCGCCGTCACGACCCAGTACCCTTGGACCTCGGCTCACTTCGCCAATGTCGCTGTTCCCATGAGCGGCCGACACCGAGCCACCCATGCTGGGAAATCACCGACCCGCTCAAGCACACCCCACGAAGCCCACGTTGCACATACTCGTCCCCGGTCCGCAGGGTCTCTTCAAACCACCGCCAGAAGTCAGCAAGGGTCTCGCGAGCGTAGAAGGCGTCATCCAGCAGCGGCTGCAGGAACTGGGGCTCGATCACATCACCGAACACGTTGCAGAACTGCAGCTCGTCGATGCCAGCGTCATCCTTACAGGTCTCAGTGTATTCGTCGATATCGTCGCTGACCTGGGGGAACTCCTCGCGAAAGCTTCGTTCCCTGGCTGTGCTGTGTCGATTTCCCCGCCGGTCTCTGTCTCCGTGGTCTTGAGCACCCTGCACCCATCAGATCCGGCCCGCAAGGCGCCGGCAGACTTTTCGCCCTTGGGAACGGCCTTGTCAGGCCTCGAAAACTCTCTCTGCTTGTTTCCTTGCAGGCAGTCTCCCGCTGGGTCCTGAACGGGTCCCGACCCGGAGAGGCTGGGAAAGCCTCTCCACAACCCAGAAGCAGGAGAACGCAATGAGCGAGATCGGCTTCAACGCAGCGGCGAACATCACCAGGATGTCGGAACTCCGGCACACCGGTAACGGCCAGGTCCTGACCGTGGGCCTGGCCGTCAACCCCCGCCGGTTCGACGGGGCCGCACGCAAGTGGGTGGACGGAACCCCGACCTTCATCGACGCGAGCGTGTGGGGACCCCAGGCGGAGCATGCCGCCGCGAGCCTTTCCGTCGGCGACCGGGTGGTCATCCTCGGCCGACTGGTGACCCGGACCTGGACCCCGGCGGACGGCCCCAACGCTGGCAAGGAGCAGCGCCGCCTCGAGGTCGTGGCGGAAGAGATCGGCCCCAGCCTGCGGTGGGCCACCGCGGCGGTGACCAAGACCGCACAGCGGGACGACGCAGCGCCCGACACGGAAGACCAGCCCGTGTAAGGGCCTCGCCAGCCCCGGGGGGCTCAGGGCCGGGCACGGCCCTGGGCTCCTCCGGCTTTTGGTCGACCCGCCTGACAGGCGAGGCTTTCGGGCCCATGGAATCCGACGATCGGGTGTCGGCCGATCTCCATGGCATGGCCGCAGCGATGTGGGCCTCGTCGCCACCTCCGCCGATGACGCTGGTCATCTGGCTGCCAGCACCGTAGCGTCAGTGGTGGCCACGTGCGTGATCAGGTTCGGGAACGCCGGTGCCGCGCAGTCCCTGTCGTGGCCGCGGCGGCCGGTCCCGCCGTCGCCGGGCAGCCGCACCGCGGCTCATCATCGCAGGTTTCGGTGACGTGCAGCTTGTAGCCCAGCCAGAAGGTGTCCCGCTTGACGCCCCAGCGGGCATCAAGATCGTAGGGAGAGGCGATCCGGGCATGGCCGGGCGGGAGACCGTCGCCCTCTGGCTCCTTCTCCCGCCGCCTGATCACCTCCCGCCCGTTCCCGGTGATGGTGCGGGTGCAGTTCTGCACCAGCACCCGGCCCAGCACGTCCACCGCGGGCAGCTCCCGCAGCCACGCCGGGGAGGAAGGGTCGTAGACCGCTTTCAGCAGCGCGTACCCGTCCCGGGCATACGCGATGGCCAGCTCATCCTGCTTCGCCTGCGAGGCCGGGGGCCGCCACGACGTCACCGGCGTGCCATAGCGGCGGTTCCAGTCCGGCACGCAGATCCGCTGCGCCAGCCGGTCCGGACACGCGGCGGCCAGCGCCTCCAGCGTCGTGCGCACGCTTTCCCCGGCCAGTTCCAGCCGGTTCAGCGCCGCCACCGCCGCGACCACGTGCGTGGAATCGGTGCGCTGCTTCCCGCCCGCCTTGACCAGGCCATCGGCGGCCAGCCTGGCCAGCAGCGCATCCAGCGCCACCTGCTCCAGCCCCGCCTCGGCCACCTTGCCCCGGAACTCTGCCAGCACCGTATGGTCGAACCCCGGGTCGTCAAGGGAAAGTCCCAGCAGGTACTTCCAGTCCAGCCGGGCCCGCACCGCCTCGGCCGCCAGCCGGCCGGTCAGCTTCTCCGCCCGCTGCAAGACGGTCACCATCGCCAGCCGCGACGGCGGCCAGCCCGGCCTGCCCCGGATCCCGAACGCGGCCGCGAAGTCCTCATCGGCCAGCCACTGGCCGAGCCGGTCCCGGATCTCCACTGCCAGCGGCCGCTCCCTCTTCCGGGAACCGTACATCGCCTTGATCGCCGCGGCGACCTGGGGATCCGGCTCCGGCCAGGGGACAGGCTGCATGGACATGACACACCCATTCTGCGGCCGGGACGACGGGCGGGAAGAACGGCCGCGGGAAGGATCATGGCCATCAGCACAGCCCGGATCGAGCACCTGCCCGGCGCGTCGTAAATAAGCCACCGGGATCATGATTAAGTGCAAACCCCCGTCATTGGCGGCGACATCGTCCGCGCCGACCGAGTCGAGTTCGTCGGCCAGCGGGTACAGACGACGCCTGCTCCACGCCTCCATCGCGCACCGTTCCAGCAGGTTGGCGGCGATGGCGCTGACGAAGCCCGGGTCGGTGAGCGAGTAGTAGCTGGCGAGCGCACGGACGGCGAGCGCGGTCGGGTGGACGATCCCGGCGCCTGATGTAGTGCCCTCGAATGGCGGCTCACTGAACCAGAAGCCGCCCTTAGACTGCTCGGCCCACAGCTCGTCCACCCGGTCCCTAATGATGGCGGCGATCTTGTCCTCAGCCGCGAACGCCGCTGGCGTCTCGCAGACGTTGATGATGACATAGCAGTCCTCGGCAAGGCTTCTGGCAAAGCCGTGGCGTCCGGATGCGGTTTCCTGCGCAGCGCGGTGGAGCAGGAATTCGCGGCAGCGGGAGAGAACCCCGTCACGGTCGGGGAAATCGAGGTCGTACACCAGCGTCATGCCCATGCTCGTCAGCGAGGCGCGGTCTTCCCAGCACTGGGCCTCCGTCCAGTCCGCGAGCGCTCGCCTGAGTGCCTCATCCACAGTGAACGGCAAACCCGACGGATCCTGCATGAACCGCACGCACTTGAGCAGGAACAGCGCAGGCCGGTAGCCGATGATGCCTAGCCTGGGCTCCTGCCAGCCGAAGCTGAGATCGTCAACCACTTTGTCCGTGTAAGCAGGTATGTTCAGCAGCGTCCCGACCCTCCAGAAGGTGATCGGGAGTTTCTTCTCCTGGGCGATCAGGTTACTCAGCGCCGGCGCCAGGATCTCAGAATCCGGGGCGATACCGGTCATCAGCAGCGTCTGCGCGACCTGCAACGTGGTGTCGAAGCGTTCCTGCGGATCCTGGCCGCCCCAGGTGCCGTCCGGGAGCCGGTGGTCCACCAGCCAGAGCGTCGCCTTGCCGAGCAGCGCGGCCTTGTCGCGAAACTCGACCGACCGGGGCGCCGTCCAGGTGGCAAGCCCGAAATGGCGCAAGCCCGATACATCGGCGGGTGATGGTGCCGTCACGTCACATCCGTCTCATTGGTCAACGACTGCAGAGCCAGCGCCGACGGGCTGGCGGCCGCGTCACCTGTCTTAGTCGGCGGGACTGCCAGTTGCGGCGAGGCGGTCTGCCTGGAACTCAGCAGCGAAACAGTAGGCGAGATCGTCCTGCGGGACAACGAGATGAAGAAGGCGATCAGGAACGCCACTCCGAGCGCGAGCGAGGCGGGCACCACGATCCTGCTGAGAACGGACAGCGTGCGCGGTCCGCTGGCAAGCACGCCGAGCGGGAACACCACCGCGGCGGCGAGGTAAGCCAGCACCCCGACACCGTACTTGAACGCGGTCAGCGGGATGAGCTCTTTGCGCCGCTGTAGCGCCAGCTTCGCCACAGCCGAAGTTTGATCTGCGGCGTGGACTGCTTGCCGCCATGCTGCGAGCGCCTCGCCTGCGTCCGCCTCCGCCTCTGTCGCTGCCAGGGAGGACCGTGCCGCTGAATCCTGGAACGTCCCGTCGGTAAACGCGGATCCGACCGAACGCGGTGGCGTTCGCCCGGCCAGTTCGGCTGCGTCGGTCTGCCGCTGTGCCGCGACAATCTGATACAGCGCTCGCCACAATGCGTCCTCGGTCGCCTGGATTCGGAAGTGCGCCCACTTGAACCGCTCCCAGCTTTCCGGGCACTCAGCAACCGGCACGATGGAGATCAGGGCGTGGGCCGCTCGCTTGCGGATCTCGGTGAGCTGGCTGACTGCGCGTCCGATGCTCTGCGCGCGTAGCTCGGCAGGCAGTGCCGCGAGCAGTGCGGAGCCGTCGGTACTGCGCTCGGCTTCAGCGGGCTCGACGGTGCCGCGCACCGCGACGAGGGCAACGAGATGCTGATCCGATAGGAGTAGCCGCGTCACGGCCGCGCGCAGCGCATCGGTCGCAGCCGCCAGGGTGGCCTGAGCCTCCTCTTCGGCTGCGCGGGCGTCAGCCAGCCTGGCATCGGCCACATGCTGATCGGATACGAGCGCGATCAGCTGGGCCACCAGGAAGCCCCCGACAATGGCGAGCAGGGTGGCGGCCGCAGCCGCACAGGTAGATAGGATCCAGCCCGGGTCCGGCGTCTCTCCAGCTGCAGTGGGCGCTGTCGCCGCGCTCAAAAGCACAGCGGTAGGATACCGGTATGGCAGCGCCGGCAGTCGTGATCGACTGCGACCCTGGGCACGACGACTTCCTCGCGATACTGCTGGCTCAGCGGTTCGCGGAACTGCGGGGGATCACCACCGTTGCCGGCAACACCAGCGTGGCCAACGCCACCCGTAACGCCTGCATCGCCGCCGACATGTGCGGTTTCCGCGGCCCTGTCGTGGCCGGAGCGACCGGGCCGCTGCTCGGCGAGCCGCAGTTTGCCGAGCATGTGCACGGCGCCAGCGGGCTCGACGGCCCCGAACTGCCCGCCGTAATCCGGCCGGCAAACAACGGCGAGGCGAGCTGCTTCCTCATCGACGCATGCGGACCCGACACCTGGCTCATAGCGACCGGCCCGTTGACGAACGTGGCACTCGCTATCCGCCGCGATCCTGGCTTCGCCACCCGGCTCGCTGGCATCTCGCTGATGGGCGGCAGCACCTCGTACGGCAACATCACGCCGGCCGCTGAGTTCAATATCTGGGCCGACCCGGAGGCTGCCTCGATCGTGTTCAACTCGGGCGCGCGGCTGCGCATGGTCGGACTCAACGTGACCCATACGGTGCTCGTTGACTGGCCGTTCGTGGAGCGCATTCGCCAGCTCGACACCCCGCCCGCACACTTTGCCGACGATCTGCTCGCGGCGTTCGTGACTGCGTACAGCAAGATGTCCGGGCAGCCCGGCTTCGCGCCGATCCACGATCCGTGTGCCCTTCTCTGGGTCACGCACCCGGACTTGTTCGGGTCAGCTCCAGCACGTGTGGACATCGAGCTGACGGGCGCCTACACCCGTGGCATGACCGTCGTCGATCTGCGTGAATTGGCGGGTATCACCGCAGGTAACGCTGATGTGGCGATGAGCGCGGACAGCGCGCGGGTGCTGGACCTGCTCTACGAAACGGTAAGCGCCCTTTAGCGGCTCGGTGCCACGCGCCTAGATTCACGGGCACGGGGCGATCTGACTGGCATTCCGACACACCCGAGGACATTAGCCGAGCCGCGCGCCAAGGACGGCTACCAGAGCCTGAAAGGCCAGGGTCTGGATCTATGGCGGTTCGGGTTCGATGCTGAGTCCGGTCTGAGCGAGGAATCCGTCGATGAGTCCGGGCCGGTACTGGATGCGCTTGAGCCGGTTCTTCATGATGGCGGCCAGCTGGCGCGGGGTGCTGCAGGAGCCGAGGTTGCCCAGGCTGTTCTTCATGTTCGCCCAGGCGCCCTCGACCGGGTTGAGCTCCGGGGCATAGGCGGGCAGCCGGGCGGCGGTCAGCCACTCGTCGTGCGCTTCGATGAATGTGCGCATCGTGGCGCTGACGTGCGTGTTCAGATTGTCCCAGCAGAGGATCAGCGGGGCGTGGAGCTGGGTGTGCGCGGCGGTGATCAGGCCTTCGTAGTCTGCTTCGGACATGCTGCGGCGCTCGTCCCGCCATGCCGCGCTGGCTGCCTCATCGCGCTCGGGAGCCCAGTGCGCCGGGACCTGCGGGGTGAACCCGATCCGGTGCAGCAGGTACGACGTGCCCCGCAGGGTGTAGCGGACGTGGAACAACCGGCCGATCAGCGTCGTAACCCGCTCCAGCGTCCACCGCTGGTCTTCCGCCCAGCCGTGCACCGCCGGTCCTTTGTCCAGCTCAGCGCGCAGCCGGGCCAGCTGCGCCGGCGACAGGCGGCACGCCGCCCCGCCCGCGCCCCTGGAGGCCAGCGCCGCGGCACCTCCCGCCCGCCAGCGCCGCCGCCACTGATACGCCGACTTCGTGCTCACCCGCAGCTGGTGCGCCACCTGTACCGGCTCCATGTCCTGCTCAAAACCTCGCCGCGGCCTGCAGCCGCACCTTCTCCCGCCGCGCCCTCCCCGCAGCGGTCAGGCCACCACCATCGGGATATCTCATACATCCTGGCGTAGACCGGCCGCCGGGCGGGATCGCGCAGGCGCGCCGACTGTGATCAGACAGACAGGTGCAGACCCCGACAATTCAATGGCCGGGTCGCCCGGGGGAATCTCACCCCCGGGCTCCCACAGATCCGTGCGTAACAGTCTCCCGTTACACGGCTCTTGTCGTCCTGGTCATCTGGCGGGCCGGTTTCACCCA
>Ga0187807_1000387_pt1 | contig 13905 bp, 9 predicted proteins | sample NC_wetland_sal_i_4_FD_132432 | JGI IMG/M metagenome (GOLD analysis project Ga0187807, IMG submission 132432) | Wetland sediment microbial communities from Neuse River Estuary, North Carolina, USA - ASW_2 | ecosystem: Environmental > Aquatic > Freshwater > Wetlands > Sediment | place: USA: North...
GTCGTCGAGGTCGGCGCGGTGCTGACCACGTACTCGGCGATCATCCACAACTCGATATTCGGCTGGACGATCACCGTCTGGCTCTGGCTGACGGTGGTGTTCGCCAACCTGGCCGAGGCCGTCGCCGAGGGCCGCGGCAAGGCGCAGGCGGAAACGCTGCGGCGCACAAAGCAGGAGACGGTGGGACGCCGCCTGCTGGACTGGAAGCCGGACGCGCAGAACCCCCGCGAGGAGGAAGTGCCGGGCACCCAGCTCAAGGTCGGCGACTACGTGGTCGTCGAGGCGGGCCAGACCATCCCCGGCGACGGCGACGTCGTCGAGGGCGTCGCATCGGTCGACGAGAGCGCCATCACCGGCGAGTCCGCACCGGTCATCCGCGAGTCCGGCGGCGACCGGTCTGGAGTCACCGGCGGCACCAAGGTGCTGTCGGACCGGATCGTCGTGCGGATCACCTCCAAGCCGGGCGAGACGTTCATCGACCGGATGATCGCCCTCGTTGAGGGCGCGTCCCGGCAGAAGACGCCGAACGAGGTGGCGCTGAACGTGCTGCTCGCCTCGCTGACGCTGATCTTCGTGATGGCGGTCGTGACGCTGCAGCCGATGGCCTACTACTCCGGGGCGCCGCAGGACCTGATCATCCTGGTGGCGCTGATCGTGGCGCTGATCCCGACCACGATCGGGGCGCTGCTCTCGGCGATCGGCATCGCCGGCATGGACCGGCTGGTGCAGCGCAACGTGCTCGCGATGTCCGGCCGCGCGGTCGAGGCCGCCGGCGACGTGAACACCCTGCTGCTCGACAAGACCGGCACGATCACCATCGGGAACCGGCAGGCGACCGAGTTCCTGCCGGTCGACGGCGTCGAGGTCCCGCATCTCGCGGACGCGGCCCAGCTGTCGTCGCTCGCGGACGAGACGCCGGAAGGCCGCTCGATCGTGGTCCTGGCCAAGAACCAGTTCAACATCCGCGAGCGCGGCGCAGGCGAGCTGCCGGGCGCCGTGTTCGTGCCGTTCACCGCGCAGACCCGGATGAGCGGCGTGAACCTGGCCGACGGCCGCGAGGTCCGCAAGGGCGCCGCCAGCGCGGTACGGGACTGGATCCGCGAGAACGGCGGGATTCCGCCGCAGGAACTCGGCCAGATGGTCGACTCGATCTCCGGAGCCGGCGGCACCCCGCTGGTCGTGGCCGAGAAGGCCAACGGCGCAGCGAAGGCGCTTGGCGTGATCTACCTCAAGGACATCGTCAAGGAGGGCATCGCCGAGCGGTTCGCGGAGATGCGGGCGATGGGCATCCGCACCGTCATGATCACCGGTGACAACCCGCGGACCGCGCGGGCCATCGCTGAAGAGTCCGGCGTGGACGACTTCCTCGCGGAGGCGACGCCGGAAGACAAGATGGCGCTGATCAAGAAGGAGCAGGAAGGCGGCAAGCTCGTCGCGATGACCGGCGACGGCACCAACGACGCGCCCGCCCTCGCGCAGGCCGACGTCGGCGTGGCGATGAACACCGGCACCATGGCGGCGAAGGAAGCCGGGAACATGGTCGACCTGGACTCCAACCCGACCAAGCTCATCGAGGTCGTGGAGATCGGCAAGCAGTTGCTGATCACCCGCGGGGCCCTGACCACCTTCTCCATCGCCAACGACGTCGCGAAGTACTTCGCGATCATCCCCGCGATGTTCGCCGGGGTGTTCCCCGGGCTGAACAAGCTCAACATCATGCACCTGCACAGCCCGGAGTCGGCGATCGCTTCCGCGATCATCTTCAACGCGCTCATCATCGTCGCGCTGATCCCGCTGGCGCTGCGCGGTGTCCGGTACAAGCCGTCGTCGGCCAGCGCCATGCTCCGCAGGAACCTGTGGATCTACGGCGTCGGCGGGCTGATCATCCCGTTCATATTCATCAAGGGGATCGACCTCATCATCATGAACATCCCCGGATTCAGGTGATCGACGTGAACCGTCTTCCGTCTCTCGTCAGGCAGCACATCGCGGCGTTTCGCGCGCTGCTGGTGTTCACCGTGATCTGCGGAATCATCTATCCCGTGGTCATGGTGGGCATCGCGCAGGTCGCGTTCAAGAACCAGGCCGACGGGTCGCTGGTGACCTACAACGGCAAGGTCGTCGGTTCCAGCCTGCTGTGCCAGGAGTTCACGGACTCGAAGGGCAACCCGCTGCCGCAGTACTTCCAGCCACGGCCGTCCAACGCGGTCAACTCCTCGGTCAAGACCGACTACGGGTGCGACCCCGGGTTCTCCGGCGCCTCCAACCTCGGGCCGAACAACTCCAACCTGCTCACGCTCGTCAAGCAGCGCCAGCAGCAGGTGGCGGCGTTCAACCACGTGCCGGTCTCCGAGGTGCCGCCGGACGCGGTCACTGCGTCCGGCTCTGGCCTCGACCCGGACATCTCGCCGCAGTACGCGGACATCCAGGTCGCCCGGGTCGCCGCGGCACGGCACCTGCCCGTGTCGCAGGTCCAGGCGCTGGTCAACCAGTACACCCAGGGCAGGATCCTCGGTTTCCTCGGGGAGCCCCGGGTGGACGTGCTCACGCTGAACATCGCCCTAGACGAGCTGCCCGGCCAGGCGAAGTACGCCGAGGCCGGAGCGTAAGCCCGCGATGACGACAGCGGCGTCCGGCAGCCAGGGGCAGCCCCTTCAGGCTGGCCAGACTGGCCAGTCACCCCAGGCTGGCCAGTCCCCCCAGGCTGGTCAGCCCCTCCAGGCTGGCCAGTCCCCCCAGGCTGCCGGACGTCCGGTGCCGCTGATCCTCGTCGTCGAGGACCAGCCGCCGCTGCAGCGGGCGCTGCAGCTCAACCTGCGGGCCAGGCACTACGACGTGCTGACCGTGGCGTCCGGCGGGGAAGCCCTTGCCGTCGCCGCCAGCAGCCCGCCGGACGCGATGATCCTCGACCTCGGCCTGCCCGACATGGACGGCACGGACGTGATCGTCGCGTTCCGCGCCCGGTGGCGGGCGCCGATCATCGTGCTGTCCGGCCGGACCAGCCCGGGCGACAAGATCGGCGCGCTCGACGCGGGCGCCGACGACTACGTGACCAAGCCGTTCGCGATGGCCGAACTGCTCGCCAGGCTCCGCGCCGCGCTGCGGCGCGACGAGGCCTACGGCCAGGCGGCCCCCGCCGTAGCCGCTATCGGCCGGTGGACAATCGATCTGACCGCGCACACGATTTTTCAATCAGATGTCCGAACGTTTCCGGCCGACTCCCCCGCGCCAAGCCTGACTCCGACCGAGTGGCGGCTCCTGCAGGTACTGTTGCGCCGCCCCGGCCAGCTGGTGAGCTCTGTCCAGTTGCTGGCCGACGTGTGGGGTCCGGGCTTCCAGAACCGGACGAACTACCTCAGATTCCACATGGCGCGGCTTCGCCGCAAACTCGAAGAGGACCCGTCCCGGCCCCGTCACCTGCTGACCGAACCGGGCATGGGCTACCGCTACCAGCCGTGACCTGCATGCTTGGATCCCGTATGCGGCCGCATGAATGGCGTTTGATCGGTAGCCCGGGGCTGACAACGCCAGCCACGGTGGTTACATGGCAATGACGCATCCGCCGCGGCTTCGGGTGATCCACGGCGGGCTTCGCGAACCGGGGCGGCCGGCGGTTGCCCCGGTCCCGGACACGCACGGCGAGCCATCGCGACGGTGGTCAGCCTCCGAGGCGCTACTGGGCGGGTACTGCCTGGTCGCGGTGGCGACGACGGCCGCCGTCGCGGCGGGCGGGACGGGTCATCCGCTGGTCGTGCTGGCCGTGTTTGCGTCCGCCCTGCTGGCCGCCGCCACGCGGCTGACGCTGCCCGCGGCCCTTGGGTCCGGGATGATCGCCTGGCTGTTCTATGACGGCTTCGTCATCGGGCGGCACGGGCACCTCGCCTGGGGCGGCACCCGCGAGGCGTGGTGGCTGCTGGCTTTCCTGGGCGCGGCGCTCTGCGGCTCAGTCCTCGGCCGGGTGCGACATCACGGTTAACATCTAGCTCGTTTGCCGCATGTGCCGCCAGGTCCCGGCGGATGCGGGTAATCTCTGCGTGCGGTCGTCGGCAGGGCGTCTTGGGAGCATGGATGGAACCGCTTTCCGCGAACGACCCACAGGTGGTGGGGGAGTTCCAGCTTCGCGCCCGGTTGGGCACCGGCGGCATGGGCCGGGTCTACCTCGGCTACTCCCGCGCCGGACGGGCGGTGGCGGTGAAGGTCATCCACCCCGAACTCGCGCGGGACGCCGAGTTCAGGAACAGGTTCGCCCGCGAGGTGGCCGCCGCCCGCGCGGTCAGCGGCATGTACACCGCGCCCGTCGTCGCGGCCGGACTCGACGACGACCCGCCATGGCTGGCCACCGCGTTCGTGCCGGGGCCGCCGCTCTCGGACGTGATCACCAGCCACGGTCCGCTGCCCGAGGCGGCCACCTGGCGGCTGGCCGCCGGGCTGGCCGAGGCGCTCGGCGCGGTGCACGCGTGCGGCCTGGTGCACCGCGACCTCAAGCCGGCCAACGTGCTGCTCGCGGCGGACGGGCCGCACGTCATCGACTTCGGCATCTCCCGCGCGTTCGACGGCACGTCCGTGACCCTCACCGGCATGGTGGTGGGCACGCCCGGCTACATGTCCCCGGAACAGGCCGAGGGAACGCAGGCCGGGCCGGCCAGCGACGTCTTCTCGCTGGGCTGCGTGCTCGCCTACGCGGCGACCGGCAACGCTCCCTTCGGAACCGGAAGCGCGGCATCGGTGCTCTACCGGGTGGTCACCAGCCAGCCGGACCTGAGCGGGGTGCCGGGACGGCTGCGCGACGTGATCGAGGCGTGCCTGGCGAAGAATCCCGCGCAGCGGCCGGGGCTGGCCGCGCTCGGCGCCATGATCGCGCAGGCCGGGCCGGCCATCAGCGCGACGCCGACGTCGTTCTGGCCGGGGCCGGTGGCCGAAGTCATCCGCGCCGCCTCCGCCTACCCGACGCAAGTCAGCCCGGCCGGGAACGGCGCCATGGGGGCGGGCGCGGTCGCGGGCAGTGCGGTGGCGGATGGTCCGGCGCAGCCGAGCATGGCCGGGCCACTGCATGCCGCGCCGTTGCAGGACGGCTACCTCGCGGCGGCGACCGCGAGCATGGCCGCGCGGGGCGCCCCGGGCGGCGCAGGGGGCCCGGGCCCGGCCGTGACGCCGCCAACCTTCGCCATGACCGCGCCCGCCCACGGCGGCTCCTGGCCGCCGCCCGCGCCGGGAGCGTGGCCGCAGCCGTCCGCGACCGATCCGATGTCCAAGTACACGCCGGCGCCGCTGCGGCCCCGCCCGCCCACGTCGGTGGTCGGCGCCGCCTGGCTCATGTACGCAGGCGCGGCGTTCAGCCTGCTGCACATGTTCGTGCTCCTGGCGATCATCGGCAAGGTCAAGACCTCCTTCACCGCCTCCCATCCCTTCGTCCCGGGCAACACCGCCAAGTCCCTGGCGGCGGTCGCCAGCCTCGAGGTGCTCTTCGTCGGGATCGTCATCATCGCGCTCTGGCTCTGGCTGGCGTCCGCGAGCAAGCACGGTCACGGCTGGGTCAGGACCGTCGGCACCGTGCTCTTCGGTATCGCCACGTACCTCGAGCTGGTGATGATCCGCATTCCCGCACTAGGCGGGGCGAAGGGGATCGGCGTCGCCATCTGGCTGATCGGGCTGGTCACGGTGATACTGCTGTGGCAGCGGCCGTCGAGCGAATACTTTTCGATGCGGCGATAGCGGCCGGTCGGCCCGTGCATGGAGGACGTTAGGGCCGGATGGGTGACCAGCGGCTTTGCGGCAATATAGAGGGTATGGCCGGGAAATCTGAAGGTCGCGCGACCCCCAGGGGACAGCTGCGTATCTACCTCGGCGCCGCCGCCGGAGTCGGGAAGACCTACGCCATGCTCGGCGAGGGCCACCGGCGCAGCGAGCGCGGCGCGGACGTCGTCATCGGCTTCGCCGAGCCGCACAGCCGGCCGCAGACCATAGCGCTCCTCGACGGCCTGGAGATCGTCCCGCGGGCGCGGCTGACGTACCGGGGCGCGACCTTCGAAGAGATGGACGTCGACGCGGTGCTTGCCCGCAAGCCTCAGATCGCCCTGGTAGACGAGCTCGCGCATACGAACGTGCCAGGCTCGCGCAACGAAAAGCGGTGGCAGGACGTCGAGGAACTGCTCGACGCCGGCATCGACGTGATCTCCGCGGTCAACATCCAGCACCTGGAGTCACTGAACGACGTCGTTGAGCAAATCACCGGCGTGCCGCAGCGCGAGACCGTGCCCGACGCGGTGGTGCGCGCCGCCGACCAGGTCGAACTCGTCGACATGACGGCCGAGGCGCTGCGCCGCCGGATGGCGCACGGCAACATCTACCCGCCGGAGAAGATCGACGCGGCGCTCACCAACTACTTCAGGACCGGGAACCTGACCGCGCTGCGCGAGCTCGCGCTGCTGTGGCTGGCCGACAAGGTCGACGAAGGGCTGCAGAAGTACCGCGCCGAGCATGACATCCGCGCCACGTGGGAGGCCAGGGAGCGGGTCGTCGTGGCGCTCACCGGCGGCCCGGAGGGCGACACGCTGATCAGGCGGGCGGCACGAATCGCCGCCAGGACGTCCGGCGGCGACCTGCTGGCCGTGCACGTCACCAAGTCGGACGGGCTCACCGGCGCCGATCCGGCCAACCTCGCCAGGCAACGCCGGCTCGTCGAATCCCTCGGCGGCAGCTACCACCAGGTGGTCGGCGACAACATCTCCGACGCGCTGCTCACCTTCGCCCGGGCGGAGAACGCCACGCAACTCGTCCTCGGCGCGAGCAGGCGGTCGTGGCTGCTCGCCTTGCTCACCGGCCCGGGCATCGGATCGCGTACCATCCGCGACTCCGGCCCGATCGACGTGCACATCGTCACCCACGCTCACGTGGGCAGCCGGTGGGGGCTGCTGCCCCGGCACCGCGGCGGCATCACGCCGCGCCGCCAGCTCGCCGGGTACCTGCTGGCGATCGTGCTCGCGCCACTGGTGACGATCCTGCTCGCCAACCTCAGGTCCGGCCTGAACCTGACCAGCGAAGTGCTGGTGTACCTTGTCGCCGTCATCGCCGTCGCGCTGACCGGCGGCTTCGTGCCGGCGCTGCTCGAGGCGATCGCCGCGTCGCTGCTGCTGAACTACTACTTCACGCCGCCTATTCACCAGTGGACGATCGCGGAGGCGAACAATGCGCTCGCGCTCGGCGTGTTCGTCGCGGTCGGGCTGGTCGTCAGCTGGGTGGTGGACATCGCCGCCCGCAGCACCAAACAGGCGGCGCGGGCCAACGCCGAATCCGAGCTTCTGGTGACCACCGCAGGCAGCGTGCTGCGCGGGCAGGGCGCGGTCGACGCGCTGCTCGAGCGGGCCAGGGAAGCGTTCGGGATGCGTTCGGCCAGCCTCCTGGAGTGCCAGGCGGCCGAGACAGGCGGCGCCCCGGCGCGCGGGCCGGCCGCCGACTGGACCGTGGTGGCCTCATCCGGCGAGCGGCCGGCGCAACGGCCCGACGACGCGGACGTGAACGTGCCGATCACCGACGGGCTCTCGCTCGCGCTGGCCGGGCGTCCGCTGCCCGCTAGCGACCGCCGGGTGCTCGGCGCGTTCGCCGCCTACGCCGGGGTCGCCCTCGAGCAGCAGCGCCTCGCTGCCGAAGCGGAGGCGGCCAAGCCGATCGCGGCCGCGGACCGGATGCGGACCGCACTGCTCGCCGCGGTCAGCCACGACCTGCGCACGCCGCTGGCCTCGGCGAAAGCGGCTGTCACCTCGCTGCGGTCCCCGGACGTGCGCTGGAACCTGGCCGACACCGAGGAATTGCTCGCCACCGCGGACGAGTCACTCGACCGGCTTACGCACCTGGTGGAGAACCTGCTGGACATGAGCAGGCTGCAAGCCGGCGCGCTGTCCTTGTTCCCGCGCCCCACCGGGCTTGACGAGGTCGTCGCCCGCGCGCTGGACAACCTGGAACCGCTCGGCTCCGACATCGACGTGGACATCCCCGAGTCGGTACCCGCGGTGCTCGCCGATCCGGCGATCCTCGAACGGGTCGTGGTGAACCTCACCGAGAACGCGCTACGCTACTCCCCCGCGGGCAAGCCACCGCTGCTCACCGCCAGCGCGCTCGGCGACCGGGTGGAACTCCGTGTAATCGACCGTGGGCCGGGCATACCGGAACAGGACAAGGAGCGGATGTTCGTGCCATTTCAGCGGCTCGGGGACACCGACAACACCACGGGCGTGGGACTCGGCCTGGCCCTGTCCCGCGGGCTGACCGAGGCCATGGGCGGCACCCTCACCGCCGAGGACACGCCGGGGGGCGGGCTGACGATGACGGTATCGCTGCCCGCGGCGCACGGCGACTAGGGGCGGCCCACCGTGACCAGGGTGCTCGTCATTGACGACGAGCCGCAGATCCTGCGCGCGCTGCGGATCAACCTGCGAGCCAGGCAGTACGAGGTGGATACCGCCGCGACCGCGGCCGAGGCACTCGCGGTGGCGTCCGCGCACCCGCCGGACATGGTGATCCTGGACCTCGGGCTGCCCGACATGGACGGCGTGGAGGTGATCGCCGGGCTGCGCGGCTGGACCGCCGCGCCCATCATCGTGCTGTCCGGGCGCGCCGACAGCTCCGACAAGGTGGAGGCGCTCGACGCCGGCGCCGACGATTACGTGACCAAGCCGTTCGGCATGGAAGAACTGCTCGCCCGGATGCGCGCGGCCGCGCGCCGCGCCAGGACCGCGGAAGACTCGCCTCGTGTGGTGCTCGGCGACCTGACAGTCGACCTCGCGGCCAAGCGGGTGACACGGCACGCCGCAGGGAGCGAGGACGCGGGCACCGACATCCGGCTCACGCCCACCGAATGGCATCTGCTCGAGGCGCTGCTGCGCAGCCCGGGCAAGCTGATCAGCCAGAAACAGCTGCTGCACGACGTATGGGGCCCGGGCTACGACAACGCGAGCGGCAACCTGCGGCTGTACATGGCCCAGCTGCGGCGCAAGCTGGAACCTGACCCGTCCCGCCCCCGCTGGTTCATCACCGAACCCGGCATGGGATACCGCTACCAGCCTCCCGACGAGATCCCCTGAGGGTGGCGGGGCGCCGGTCCTGTCGCTGGCCGCCGGGGACTGGCCGCTCGCCACGCCCGACCGGTCCGCCTGACGCCGGACGCTACCAGGGGAGTTCGCGGCCGTCGCGGGTGAAGGTGCCGGTGGGGCCGCCGTTCGGCAGCGTGACCGCCCACACGACGCTGGCCGCGCCCTGGGCGTACGAGCGGCCGCCGCCCTGGGCGCCGCCGCCGCCCTCGGAGGTCCAGCCGGGACAGACCGCGTTGACCAGGATGCCGTCCCGGTAGAGCTCGGCCGCGAGCAGCCTGGTCAGCGCGTTGAGAGCCGCCTTGGAGACGCTGTACGCCGGGCGGCCGCCCCGCATCAGCGCGATCGAGCCGCCCTCGCTTGACACGTTCACCACCCGCGGCCGCGGGCTCGACCGCAGCAGCGGCAGCAGGGTCTGCGTCACCCGCCACGCGCCGAACAAGTTGACGTCGAGCGCCTCGGCTACCGGGGACAGATCGGTGTTACCGGCGATCGCCCACAGGTCAGGCGGTGTCGAGGCATTGTTCACCAGCGCGTCCAGCCGGCCGTACCGCTCCCTGACCCAGTCGCCGAGCGCGGCGACGTTCACCGAGTTGTCGACCTCGATGTGGCGCGGCGTGATCCGCTCGCCTTCCGGGTCGATCTCCTTCGCCGCGAGTTCGGCCCGGCGCAGGTCCCGTGAGCCGAGCACGATCGCGTATCCGAGCCCGGCCAGCTGGCGGCAGACCTCGAGGCCTATGCCGCGATTCCCCCCGGTCACCACGGCGACCGGCAGCTGGGAGCGCTCTGCCATGGTCACCGCCTAGTCGCCGCGAAGGAACCCATGGCGAATATCTTGCCATCAGCTAGCGAATGGCGCGCCGGACGTTATCTGCCGGTAGCCTGCGCTGCCCGCGTAACCACGGGCCCATGGGGCCGTTTACGGCTGCTGCTGGCTGGCCGAGGCGCCCGCCGCGTCCGCGGCGAGCGTGGCCAGCCGGTACCGGAGCCTGCACAGCACGACGTTCCTGGTGCCGTTCCGGATCGCTCGGTCCAGGATCAGGCCGCGCTGGTTGTGCAGCAGCCACTGCCACGGCCGGGCCGGCTGCACCTCCGGGATCAGCACGACGAGCCGGTGGTACTTGTCCTCCGCCTCGATAGCCCGCAGGTACGACACGATCGGCTTGGCTATCGAGCGATGCGACGACCGGAGAGTGATGAGCGGGACCTCCGGGCGCCACGCGTTCCACTCCTGGCGGAACGACACGTCCGGCTGCGGCTCGTCATCGGCGTCCGTGAACACCACGGTCACCGCGACCACGTCTTCGCCCAGAGACAGGGCGGCCGAGATCCCCTCGGCGGTCAGCCGGGACATGCCCGCCACCGGGACGACGACAAGCGACGCCTGCTTCACGGGGTGGCCCGGCATCTGCCCGATCCCCAGCATCTGGCCGATCCGCGTATAGGCCTTGCGCACCCAGACGAACAGCATGACAAGAAGCGGGATGACCACCGCGACCAGCCAGGCGCCCTCGAGGAACTTGCTGCCTAGCTCGATCACGGTGGCCGCGAACGTCAGCACGGCGCCTATCCCGTTGATCCACGCCCTAGTGACCCAGCCCGCGGATCGTTCGGCACGCCAGTGCCGGACCATGCCGATCTGGGACAGCGTGAAGCCGACGAACACCCCCACGGCGAACAGCGGGACCAGCGCCTGCGTGTCGCCGCGGGCGGCGATCAGCAGCAGCGCCGCGGCGACGGCGAGCACCCCGACGCCGTAGCGGAACACCCGCCGGTCGGCGCGCAGCCCGAACACGTGCGGCAGGAAGTTGTCCCTGGCCAGCAGGCCGGCCAGCACGGGCAGCCCGCCGAACGAGGTGTTCGCGGCCAGCGCCAGCAGCAGCAGCGTGATCATCTGGATGATGTAGAACAGCACACCGTGCCCGACTGCGCCCGCCGTGAGCTGCGCGAGCACGGTCGTGCCCGGCTGCGGCACCACGTCCCACCGGTGGATCAGCGCCCCGAGCCCGAGCAGCATCGCGCCGAGCAGCACGCCAAGCCACACCTCGGTGTGCTGCGCGTGCCGCGCCCTGGGCTGGCGGAACTGGGGCACGGAGTTGGCGATCGCCTCCACCCCGGTCAGTGCCGAGCAGCCGGACGCGAACGCTTTCAGTATCAGCAGCGTGCCAACGGTGTCGGTGACCGGCGGCAGCGTGTGGCCGAGCGGGACGGCAGGGTGCGCGCGCAGCGCGCCCACGAGGATCACCGCCGCCATCGCGGCGATGAACGCGATCGTGGGTACCGAGAAGACGCGCGCGGACTCGGCGACCCCCCACAGGTTCACCCCGGTGATCAGCGCGAGCACGGCCAGGCAGAGCCAGACCCGCGCACCGTACAGCGCGGGGAACGCGGCGGTCAGCGCCTCCACGCCGGCCGACACGCCGACGGCCGCGTTCAGCACGTAGTCGACGATCAGCGACGCCGCCGCCACCAGCGACGGGACTGTGCCGAGGTGCCGCTTCGACACCGCGTACGCGCCGCCGCCGTCCGGGAACGCCTCGATCACCTGCCGGTAGGAGATCACCAGCGCGGCGAGCAGCACCACGATGGCGCCGGTGATCGGCAGGCTGTACTTGAGAGCGACCGCGCCCGCCGTGACGAGCACGACGAGGATCGCCTCCGGCCCGTACGCGACGCTTGACAGCGCGTCCAGGGAGAGCGCGGCCAGCCCGCCGAGCGTGGTCAGCCGCTCGCGCTCCTGGTCGCGCTTGCCTTCTCCGCCATCGCTCACGGTCACATTATTGCGGGGCCAGCGTCCGCCGATGCTGAGGCACCGGGAACGCGGGTATAGGGAATGCCGGGGGGAGCAAATGAACGATCAGGTACACGCGGTGCGCGGGTTCGCCAGACCGACGATGAAGGACGTGGCGTCCCGGGCGGGCGTCGCGCTGAAAACCGTGTCCCGGGTGGTAAACGGCGAGTCTGGCGTGACGCCCGAGACGACCAAGCGCGTGCTCGGGGCCATCGAGGACCTCGGCTTCCGGCGGAACGAGAGCGCCCGGCTGCTGCGCACGGGCAGGACCGCCACGCTCGGCTTCATCGCCGACAACTGCGGCGACCCGGACCACGCCGCGGTGTGCCGCGGCGTGGAGGAGGTGGCACGGGACCACGGGTTCCTGGTTTTCACCGGCTCGACGGACAGCGACCCGGCGCGCGAGGAGGTGCTCGCGCTGACCATGTGCTCGCGGCGGGTCGACGGACTGATCATGACCCCCACCTCGGGCGACCACGGGTACCTCGTGCCTGAGATGGAGGCGGGCGTGGCCGCCGTGTTCGTCTTGCGCCCGCCCGAGCTCGACGACGCGGACATGGTGCTCGCGGACGAGCGCGGCGGCGCCAAGGCGGCGGTAGCGCACCTGATCGAGCAGGGGCACCAGCGGATCGGCTTCCTCGACGGCGACATGACCGGGTACCGGTCCCGCCAGCTGATGCGCGGCTACACCGACGCCATGACGGCGGCCGGGTTGCCGGTTGACCCGGCCTGGACGACGCTGGCCCCGCAGCGCCTGCTTGATTCCCAGGTGACGGCGGTGTTCTGCGGCAGCCGCGAACACACCCTGCGCGCGCTGCGCGCCGTCGCGGCCGCACAGCACACGCTCACCGCGCGCGGCCGGACGCGGCGGGTCGCGGTGGTCGGCTTCGGCGACTTCGAGCTCGCCGACCTGGTCTCCCCCGGGGTCACCGTGGTGAGCTACGACCCGGCCGAGATCGGCCGCGCCGCGGGCGAGCTGCTCGTCCGCCGAGTAGCGGGCGAGGATGGCCCGGGCGCCCCGGCCCGCCGGGTAGAGCTCCCGACCCGGCTGATCCCGCGCGGCTCCGCGGAGTTCCCGCCGGACGACTAGCATGGCGGGATGTCTGGGCCGGCCCGTCCGGGCCGGCCCAGACATCCCGGTCAGGCCAGGTCGAACCGGTCGAGGTTCATCACCTTGTCCCACGCCGCGACGAAGTCGCGGACGAACTTCTCCTTCGCGTCATCGCTCGCGTAGACCTCCGCGAGCGCGCGCAGCTCGGAGTTGGACCCGAAGATGAGGTCCGCCCGGCTGCCGGTCCACTTGACCTCGCCGGTGGCCGCGTCGCGCCCCTCGAACGTGTTCGCGTCCTCGGCCGTCGGCTGCCACGTCGTGCCCATGTCGAGCAGGTTGACGAAGAAATCGTTGGTCAGCGACCCAGGGGTCGCGGTGAAGACGCCGAGCTTGGACCCGTTGTAGTTCGCGTCCAGGACGCGGAGGCCGCCGATGAGCACGGTCATCTGCGGCGCGCTCAGGGTGAGCAGGTTCGCCTTGTCGAGCAGCATGTACTCGGCCGGCAGCCGGTTGCCCTTGCCGACGTAGTTGCGGAACCCGTCCGCCTTCGGCTCCAGATTTGCGAACGAATCCACGTCGGTCTGTTCCTGGCTCGCGTCGCCGCGACCCGGGGCGAAGGGGACCTCGACGTCGAACCCGGCGGCCTTGGCCGCCTGCTCCACGCCGACGCCACCCGCGAGCACGATCACGTCGGCAAGCGATACTTCCTTGCGGAATCCCCGCTGGATGCCTTCCAGGGCGCGCAGCACCGGCGCCAGCCCGTCAGGGTTGTTCACCTCCCAGTCCTTCTGCGGCTCCAGGCGGATGCGCGCGCCGTTGGCGCCGCCACGCTTGTCGCTGCCGCGGAACGACGACGCCGCCGCCCACGCCGTGGAGACCAGCTGGGAGACCGACAGGCCGGAGGACGCGATCTCGGCCTTGAGCGCGACGATGTCCGCGGCGGTGAGCTGGTTCGTAGTGTCCGGGATGGGGTCCTGCCA
>Ga0187807_1000388_pt1 | contig 13872 bp, 10 predicted proteins | sample NC_wetland_sal_i_4_FD_132432 | JGI IMG/M metagenome (GOLD analysis project Ga0187807, IMG submission 132432) | Wetland sediment microbial communities from Neuse River Estuary, North Carolina, USA - ASW_2 | ecosystem: Environmental > Aquatic > Freshwater > Wetlands > Sediment | place: USA: North...
GCCGCCTGGACCATCGCCGAGGCGTAGGCGTCGAGCAGTTCCGGCTGCAGCAGTACAAGGCCGCCGAAGTGCAGGCGGCGGATGAGCCCGCGGCTCTCGACCCTGCCGATGCACGTTTCAAAGCTGGCCCTTAGGTCGGCATCGCCGACGACAGCGGGCTGCGCGCGCTGGTAGGCACGGAACAGGTCATCCGCGGTAGATAGCAGGCGTCCCTGCTCCTTCTCCTCAAGCAGGAACTGCTTGATGGAGTCGAACAGCTCACTGGAGCTGACCATGGGGAGCGCGTCCCAGTCGATGCCGGTACGGATGGCCTGCGCGAGGTCGCTGACCTGCCAGCCTTCCTTCGCGCTGGTCTCGAAGAAGCCGTCTAGGCCCAGGTCGCCGAGCATCCGCTGGACGCGCTCTTGTGTCACCGCGACGCCGCCACGGTCGGCGCGGGCGGCGACAAGATAGGCCCGCAGCGGTACATGAACGTTGCCTTCTATTTCCCGTGCCTGGGCAAGTGCCCGCACCCAGTGCCTGACACCGCTGAAGGGGTCGGTCTCGCTGCGTGAGTCGAACACGATCAAGGCCACCGCGACCTCGTTCAGGTGGAGCTGGTGGATCAGCCGGTAGCCTGGCTGCCCGGCGAGGTCCCACAACAGCACCTCTCTGGTCTGACTGCTCCCGCCCGGCGTTTCGACCTCTTGAGCGTCGAACGTCCATACGTTACGGCCATGCGTCGAGTCGGTCGGCTGGTACGCCTGCCCGCTGAGCACCAGTCCCAGCCCGGACTTCCCCACCCCGGTGTCCCCGAGCAGCACCACCTTGGCGTTGACGTACCGGCGTGACTTTGGCCGGGCGGAGACGCCGAGCAACTTGTCGTAGTCCAGCTGCCAGCAGTCGACCTCTCCGGCGTCTTTGCGTTTTATCGCTATGAGCGGCCGGTATGGATGAAAGGCTAGCCCTCCGACCCCCGCGCCTATTACGTTCGGGACGACGGCGACGCATTCCCAGTCGTGGCGGCGCCAAAGCCGGGCTGTCCCGTCGTTTGCGCCTGAGGCGAGGAATTCGCCGTCCGGGGAGAACTGAACGCATGCCAATGCGCCGGTGTGGCCCTCTAGAACGACGCGCTCCCGGCCCGTGTGCGTGTCCCAGACGCATGTGGTGTGATTTCCTGAGGCGGCGGCGATGCTGTTGCCGTCAGGGGACAGGGCGACACTTACGATGTCATCATTCATCGTCAGCCGGCGTATTATCCGTAGGTTCTCGCTGTTCTGAATGCTGACGGTCTTGTCGAGGCTTCCGGTGATCAGCAGTTGTCCGTCGAGTGACCAGCACACGCTGTAGGCCTCCTGTTGATGCACACGGTCAGCCGCGAGCAACGCTCCTGTCTCTGGGTCCCAGACGCCCAGGTCACCTGCGCCATCGGCCACCGCAAGCCAGCGCCCGTCCGGTGACCAATCCACGTCATATGCGCTTTGATCAAGCGCAAGAATCTGGGAGGTCCCGGTATCGATGTCCCACAGCCGTACCGTATGGTCAATCCCCGCGGTCGCCAGCACCGGACGCGTCGGGTGCCACACGAGCCCGAGTATGTTTTCATCGCCATGGCCGCGCAGCAACCGCGGGCTCTGGCCGCCCGTCTCCGGCCAAACGGCAACACCGCCGTGCGCAGAGGTCGCGGCCAGCATTGTCCCGTCCGGCGACCAGCCGACGTAGAATGCCTCCCCGGGCAGGCCCTTAAAGCTTTGCATCTTCGTCATGCCGTACAGCTCGAGCGAGCTATCCCAGGACGGCGGTTCGGCGTGTAGGGAGTTGTCAGGCAACCTACTGGTGTCCGCGGACTTAACCGCTCTTCGTTTTGGACGCAGGACGCCCATCTGTCTCCCCCGGAATGTGAACGAGTTTCAGCGGCGCACCGCCCTGACGATTACCGTAGCGCGGTAGTGCTCGCGCCGGCATTACTCGGGCGGAAGGACGTCTATATCGAATTCGTTGCCGTCCGGGTCGGCCATGCGGCGCCATTGGAAGCCTTCCAGTTCACGGGTGGCGCCAGGCTCGAGCCATTTCCCGCCCAGCGCTTCGATCTCGGTAGTGGCGATGTCCAGGTCGTCGACGATCAGGTCCAGGTGCAGCCGGTTCTTGCCGGACTTGTCTTCGGGCACCTGCTGGAATCCGATGGTCAGGCCGTCCTCGGTGCGGGACAGCACCACGAACTGGCCGTCCCCGATCGTGGCGTCAACCGCTACGTCGAGCAGCGCGCACCAGAAGGGTGCCAGCCGCAGCGGATCTGTGGTGTCGATGACCAGGTATCCAATGGAAGCCGGCATGGCGGTCCCTTTCCCGTTTCGGCTAGAGGAGGCTGGAAAGCATCGCCGCCGCGCGCGCGGCGCCGTCGGTGGCGACCGGGCGGTAGTCGATGTCGCGGCCGATCTCGGCGGCGATGGCGGCGGCGATCTCCGCGGGTCCCGAGCTCTCGAAGTCCATGCACCGCCCGGCGCGGTAGCGGTCGAGCCGGTGGCGTACGTGGATGGTCTGCTCGAAGTGGTGTCGGAGCGGGAAGTACAGGAACGGCCGCCGGCTGGCGGTCAGCTCCATCGCGGTGGTCAGCCCGCCCTGGACCACGGCCAGGTCACAGGCGGCCAGGTGGCGGTACAGCTCGTGCACGTAGGGCCGGACTTCCAGCCCGTCGTGGGCGGGCAGGCTGGCGGGGTCGATCCGCGGCCCGGCGACCACGATCATCCGCAGGTCCGGCACAAGCTCCCGTGCTCGCGGGTACGCGGCGATCACTTTGCGCAGCAGATGGCCGCCGACCCCTGAGCCGCCGACGGTGACGATGCAGACGCGCTCGTCGTCGCCGTAGCCGAGAGCCTGCCGGTCCACGAGCTGGCGCGGGTCGAAGCCGGTGATGTAGCCGGCGAAGTCGTAGTGCCGTTCGGTCCAGTCGCGGATCGGCGGCAGTCCCGGGCCGAAGGTGCCGGGGACGATGTCGTCCGGATCGCCCACGAAGATGGCCCGGTCACGCACCCGGGGAAACCGGGCGATGTGCTCGAGCATCTCGGCGTTGTAGTCCGCGGTCAGGAAGGCCTCGCGGTCGGTGGCGCCGTGGGCCGGCAGCCAGCCGACGAAGTCGGTGAGCCAGGCGTAGGCGGCGTGCTTCTGCTCGGGGTTCTCGTGCAGGTAGTAGTCGAGTTCCCAGGCCTCGTCACCCACCCACAGGTCGTAGTCTTCCTCGCCGGCCAGGTCGTGGAAGACCATGAAGTTGGCGAGCAGGATCTCGTCCATCCGCCGGATGGCCTGGAAGGCGTGCAGGTCGTGCTCGGCCGACTCGGACTCGATGTGGCCGGACTCGCTGGCCAGGTACGCACTGGCCGGGTGGACGAGCTCACCGCGCGCCGCCAGCATGGTGGTGACCGGGTGCTGGGCCAGCCAGTCGATCTCCAGGTCAGGGTGCAGCTTGCGCAGCTCGTCGGCGATCGCCGCGTCCCGCTGGGCGTGGCCCAGGCCGATCGGCGAGGAGATGAACAGCGCGCGCTTGCGGCGCGCGCGGCCCCGCACCCAGCGCGCGGGCGGCGCCGGGAAGGCGAAGTCCCTGATGGCGAGATTCGCGCGGACCGGGTCGCGGATGTGCGGCGCGTGGCCAGATCCCTCGACAGTGACCAGCCGCGCGCCCGGGATCGCGGCAGCCACGGCCGCGCCGCGCGCGGGGCCGACGACCGCGTCCGCCGTGCCCTGGATGACGAGGGCCGGGCAGCGCACCCGGGCGCATAGGCGCAGCGTGCTGTCGCGGTCGTTGAACCATTCCGCGTCCATGCCGCGGACGATCGTCCGCGAGTCGGTCTGCAGGCCCCAGCCGACCGAGTCCTCGATCTGCTTGGTCGAGTGCGGCTCGGTGAATGTCTTGGCGAAGAAGAACTCAAGGAACCCGGGCCAGTTGCGCAGCCAGTAGTGCCGGTTCCACTTCGCCCAGCCGTCGGCGGTGACAGGCTCCTCGTCGAACGAGTAGGGGCCTTCCTCGTCCGCGGGTTCTTCGGTCACCAGCAGGTCGGGTGCGATCAGCACCAGGCCCGCGACCCGCTCGGGATGCTCCGCGGCGAAGAGCAGGTCCTCGCCGGAACCGCACCACGAGACGAGGACCACGCGATCGGCTCCGGCCTCGTCCAGCACCGCCAGCGCGTCGTCCGCGGTCGCGCGACGGTCGTAGGCACGCACGTCGCCGGGCCGGTCCGACCGGCCGTTGCCGCGCCGGTCGAATGTCACTACCCGGCCGTGGCGGGCGAGGTAGGGAATCTGGAATTTCCACGCTCGTGAATGGACGATTTCCCAGGTCGGGAACAGCAGGAAGGTCGGCTCGCCGGTCCCGTAGACCTCGTAGTAGATCCGGACCCCGTCGCGGTCCAGATAGCCATCGGCATCGGGATAGCGCGCCCGGGTCTGCTCAGGCCCGACGGGGCCGCCCTGGTCAGCTAGGTCAACCCTCCCCACGGGATTGAGGTTACGCGCAGATGTACCGAGTGCCGCGTTTATACGACCGGCGATGGGTGAAACGATCATTTCGTGACGCAGCAGCGCGCGATCCAGGTCACTGATGAGCTGGCGCGCCGGATCCGCAAGCCGGTGGACGCGCTGCGCTGCATCACGTCCTGCATCTGGATCGTCGTGCTGGCGGTGGCCGCCGTCGCCGCGAGCGCCACCACGACCGGGGTGGAGACCGACATCGTGGGCGCGAGCAAGCGGCTGCCGCGTGCGCTGCTTGTCGTCGCTCCGCCGGTCGCGCTGTTCGCCCTGCTGATCCTGCCCGTGGCCCTGGCTGTGTCGCTGCTCTTGAGGCGTCACGTTCGCCTCCTCATCGAGGCCGCGGCGACCGGCCTGCTGGCCGGCGCCGCTGCCGAGGTCGCCAACATCGTGCTCGCGCGCCCGGCCGCCGCCCGGCTGTATTACGCGATCATCATGTCGCGCCCCGGGGTCACCCACGTCGACGCCCTCGACCCCTACCTGGCTGGCCTGGTCGCCTATGTCACCATGATCGGGCTGACCGGACGGCCGGCCTGGCGCAACGCGCTGGGGCTGGCGATCGGCGTGTACGCGATCGTGGAGCTGGCGACGTCGCGCACCACCGGTCTACCGATCCTGATCACGTTGCTGACCGGCCGCGCGATCGGCTTCGCCGTCCGGTATGGCGCGGGCTCGATATCGCAGCGTCCCCCGGCACTGGAGATCGCCACGGCGCTGTCGGCCGGAGACCTGGCGGTGACCGCGATCCGGCGGGTACGCCAAACCAGCCCCGGGGTGGCCGGATCCCGTCACTACGTGGCGGCGACGCAGGACGGCAGCCAGCTCGACGTGGTCGTGTTCGACAGGGACCAGCAGGCGGCCGGCGCGTTCTACCGGCTGTACCGGTTGGTCCGGGTGCAGCGACAGGTGTCACGCAACACCCCGCTGTCGGTCGACCGCGCGGTCGAGCGCAGGGCCCTTCTCGCCTACGCGACCGAAGACGCGGGCGTGCCCACGCCGCGGTTGCGCACCCTGGTGCGGGTCGGACCCGAAGCCAGCGTGCTGGCCTACGATCACTGCGACGGGACCACGCTGCGGCAGCGGAATCCTGGGTGCACCGACGCCGAGCTCGAGTCCATCTGGGATGCGGTGACCCGGCTGCACGCGCATCACGTCACCCACCGCGCGCTCACCGCCGACCGCATCTTGCTCGCGGCCGACGGTCAGGTCATGCTGCTCGACCCAGGCGACGGCGACGTAGCCGCCAGCGACCTGCAGATACGCCTGGACCTGGCCCAGCTCATCGCAGAGCTCGCGCTGGTCGCGGGGCCGGAGAAGTCCGCGAAGCTTGCCATCGAGAGGGTCGGCGGGAACCGACTGGTCGCCGTGCTGCCGCTGCTGCAGCCCGTCGCGCTCGCCCGGTCCACCAGGAAGGCGCTGCGCAGCCGGCGCGATGTCCTGCCGGCCGTCCGCAAAACGGTGCTAGCGGCGGTGCCCGGCAGCGAAGTCACGCCCGTGCAGCTAGAGCGAATCCGGCCGCGCACCCTCGTCACGCTGGTCGCGAGCGTCGCCGCCGTCTACCTGCTGGCCGGCGAACTCGCCCAGGCCAGTCTCGGGAGTGTGCTGCGAACGGCGCACTGGAACTGGGGCGTCGCGGCGCTGGCGCTTTCCGCGGTGACCTACGTGGGCGCGGCGCTGTCGCTGTCCGGGTTCGTCGCCGAGCGGCTGAACTTTGTCCGTACCCTTCTTGTCCAGCTGGCCGGCTCGTTCATCACGCTGGTGACGCCTGCCGCCGTCGGGGGTGCCGCGCTGAACGTCCGGTACCTGCAGCGCAGGAAGATCACGGGGCCGGTCGCGGTGGCCAGCGTCGGCGTGTCCCAGGTGATTGCCTTCGTCCTGCACATCCTGCTGCTTGTCGTGTTCGCCGCGGTCGCGGGAACCGGGGCCAAGAGCCCGATCAAGCCGCCGACGTGGGCTTACTTCGTCGTGGCCGGGCTCGTAGTGCTGGCAGGCGTGGTGCTCGCCGTCCCCGCCGGACGGCGGCTGGTGCGAGCGCGCCTGTCGCCGACCTTCGGTCAGGTGCTGCCGCGGCTGCTCGAGGTCGCGCAGCATCCGCGCAAGCTCGCCGAAGGCATCGGCGGGGCACTGCTGCTGAGCTTCGCGTACATCTTGTGCCTGGCCGCGTGCGTCGCCGCATTCGGCACGTCGGTTCCCTTCGCGAAGATCGGCTTTGTGTACCTGACCGGAAGCGCGATCGGCTCGATCATTCCCACCCCAGGCGGGCTGGGCGCGGTGGAGGCCGCGCTGACCGCCGGACTCACCGCCGCGGGCGTGCCAGGCGCCGTCGCGGTCAGCGCGGTGCTGCTGTTCCGGCTGCTGACGTTCTGGCTGCCGGTGCCCTTCGGCTGGGCGGCACTGAACTTCCTGGAGCGCCGGCAGGACCTGTGACCTGGCGTTCGCTCACTGCGGCGCATTGAGATAGCGCTCAATGGCCGCCACCTTCGTCGTCAGGCCGTCGGTCACGCCGGGACGGATATCTGCCTTGAGGACCATGCTGACCCTCGGTGCCCTGGCGGCCACCGCTTCGACGGCTTGCCTGACCACCCGCATCACGTCATCCCAGTCACCCTCGATGCTGGTGAACATGGCATCCGTGCGATTAGGCAGTCCGCTTTCACGCACAACGCGCACCGCTTCGGCGACGACTTCGCCGACATCTTCACCGATTCCAAGCGGCGTCAGCGAGAATGCAACGATCATGACGTCTCTCCTTGCGTCTTGGCGACGGGCGCTGGCTCAGACCGCTACGAGCAGCAGCCGGCCGGCCAGCGCGGTTGAGGCGGCCAGGGTGTCCAGGAACAGCCCGCGCGCGACCGGATCATCGCGCAGCGACCAGAGCAGCAGGCAGTTGTTCCAGGCCATGTCCCGGGCGCTGTTGATGGTCCAGTTGGCGATCAGGTTGGCCACCGCGCATAGATGCTGATCGACCTCGAGTTCCGGGGTGGACTCGAAGGACTGGCGGACGGACTGCTCGGCCGCGTCGAGCAGCTCGTCGACCTTCTGGTAGTCGGCCAGGTGCGGCGCGGCGTCCGGTGATGTCGCCAGGGCCTCGCAGGTGCTGACCACCGCCAGCGGCAGGTCGTGGTTGATGTGGGCGTTCATTCCGGCCAGCGCGAACTGGACCGGCTCGATACCCGGCGTGGCACGCCGTTCCACGAGCGGCCGCCAGGCCAGCGGCACCGCCGCCGGGTCCCCCGCGGTGTCGGCGGCGGCGAAATACAGGTTCGCGAACGTGACATCCAGCTGGGCCATGAACGCGGGGTCGGCGAAAAAGCCCTGGCCGAGCTGGCTGTTCACCTGCCTGGTCACGTCCAGGTACATGCGGTTGAAGCACGCGAGGCCGTCCGCCGCGGGAAGCGCAGCCTCGATCGCCGCCATGCGCGCGATGGCCTCGGCAACCGAGACCACCGGCGTGTCCGGGGCGGGCAGGAGGGCCGACATGGCAGTCACTATATGATCACCAGGCGCGAGCGGATCAGTAGAAGTAAGCGACGGTCCGCAGTTCGATGCTTTCCCTCGGGTGCGCTCCAGCCGCCGCGGCATCGTGGAAGGACGTGTGCGGCGCCCGCCAGGCGACCGAGCGGTCGGTGTCGTGCAGCTTGATGATCAGCGCCTCGCCCGCGTGCATGCCCGGGAAGTACCACCAGCGGTGGGCCGGGCGGTAGGCGAAGACGCTGGCCGCCGACTCGGCCTCGCTGTCATCGGGCACCTCCCCCGGAGCGGGCAGCGCGCGGACCCGGAACAGCAGGTTCGGCGTCCCCTCCCCGTCATCGACGCTGCGGTAGTCGCACACCGCGAGCGGCCAGTCCTGCGGCGGCGGGCTGAACGCGCGCCACAAGCTCGTGTAGACGGCCCGCCGGTACGCGTTATCGGGCAGCCTGGACTTCGCGTGCACCTCGGCGTACCGGCGTGCGATGGCGCTTGTGTGCAGGTCCACGTGCACATCGGGCGCGGGCGGCAGCGCGCCGCGCCGTTCGGGCGCCGAGCGCCTGAGCATCCAGCCCAGGGAGATGACCTGGTCCGCGCCGGTCAGCTGGCGCACCAGGTCAGTCGTCTCGCTGGTATAGGTACCGTCAAGCTCGGCGGCGTCCGCGAGGCCCGCGACCGCGCTGCGGTGATCGACCAGCGCGAAGCCGGTCCCGTCCAGGGTGAACTCCGCCCGGCATGCCCGGCCGTCGCCGATCCCGACGGTGCGCGGCTCGTACTGCGTCGTGCTCAGGTGATCCCCCGGCGCCACGTACAGCCTGTTCCGCGCCGACCCCGGCGCGAGGTAGTTGAGCGTCGCCCGCACGCCATCCATGACCTCACTATGCGCCCGGCCCTCGCAAAACGGGAGATGACACCTGGCCGCACTGGGCGGCACGACAAGGCGCACCCGCGGGCAGGCACGGGACTCAACAAGACGCGCGCCTGCTCGCCGCGGATCGCCGGCCCGGCGGGTGAGACGCGAGATGGCCGGGTAGCAGCAGGCTCCGCCGTTCGGGATGAGAGTTCTTGACACCACCATAAGCGATGTTATTCTCAGACTAAGAAATACTCAGATTGAGAAGGACTCTGATGGGCGAACCGGTCAGCGAGGAGGAGTACCTCGCGAGCTACGACCCGAGGTCGTTCCCCCCGATCGCGGTCACCGTGGATGTGGTGGCGCTGACGATCCGCGACGGGGCGCTGGCCGTGCTGCTGGTGCAGCGCGGCGTCCCGCCCTACGCCGGCCTGTGGGCGCTGCCCGGCGGGTTCGTGCAGGCCGGGCCCGTCGGCTCGGACGAGGACCTGGACGAGGCGGCGGTCCGGGAGTTGGCCGAGGAGACCGGGCAGCGCCTGGGGCGAATCCACCTGGAACAGCTAGCCACCTATGGCGCGCGCGGACGCGACCCGCGGATGCGCGTCGTCTCGGTCGCCTACCTGGTCTTCGCGCCTGAGCTCGCGCGGCCGCACGCGGGCAGTGACGCCCAGGCAGCCGCCTGGGTCCCGGTGGAAACGCTCGGGCTGGCCGAGGGCGGCGGGCAGCGGCCCAGCGTCACCCGCAAGCTTGCGTTCGACCACGCGCGGATCCTCGCCGACGGGCTGGACCGGGCCCGGTCCAAGCTCGAGTACACGCCGCTGGCGACCGCGTTCATCGGCGAGGAGTTCACGATCTCGGAGCTGCGGTCGGTCTACGAGACCGTCTGGGGCGAGCGGCTGCACGCCGGGAACTTCCATCGCAAGGTGCTTTCGGTCCCCGGGTTCGTGGAAAGCACCGGCGCGACCACCGAGACCGGCGGCCAGCGCGGCGGGCCGCGCGCCCGGCTGTACCGGCGCGGGGACGCCAGGCTGCTGCACCCGGCGCTGCTGCGGCCCGGGCACGAGGACGGGGTGCGCTGATGACCAGCGCGGAAGCCATCGCCGTGATCGAGGCGGCCGGCGGGCCGGCGGAACTGTTCGGCGACGACGCGGCGGGAACCTACCGACGGCTGGCCCGGCTGACCCATCCGGACGCGCATCCGGGCGACAGCCGGGCCGCCGGCGCCTTCGCGAAGCTGGCCACGCTGTGGCAGGTTTACCGGGAGGACAGCGGGCCGCTGATCGCCAGGGGTGACATCGCCAACCTGTACCGGCTGCGGCAAGGGCTGCTCAAGCTGGCCAGGGACCCGGCCGACAACGACCTGATGCGCCGGGAAGCCGCCGCGCTCACGCACTTGTACGGCGCTGTCGACTCGCGGCTGCGAGCCTACTTCCCGTCGCTTGTCGAGGCGCAGCGGCGGCAGGACCCTTCATCGGGCGTGCGACGCCGCGCCAACGTAATCGGCTGGCTGGCGGGTTTTCGCAGCCTCGCGGAGGTACGGCTTGCGTTCCCTCTTGGCGTCGACCCCAGGGACGCGGCGTGGATGTGGCGGCGGCTGCTCGTGGCTCTCGGGGCGGCGCACCGGGCCGGGGTGATCCACGGCGCCGTGCTGCCCGAGCACGTGCTGATCCACCCCGCGGAGCACGGCCTGGTGCTTGTCGACTGGTGCTACAGCGGCCAGGGTCCGGCGCATCGGGTCCCCGCCGCGGTCGCGCGGTACCGGGACTGGTACCCGCCCGAGGTGCTTTCGGGCCGGCCCGCGGGCCCGGACGCCGACATCTGGCTCGCCACCCGCTGCATGACCTCGCTCACCGGCGGGCGCCTGCCGTCCCCGATGGCGGCGTTCGCCGCGGGCTGCACGCTGGCCAGCCCGCGGCGCCGTCCCGACGACGCATGGCGGCTGCTTGCCGAGTTCGACGACCTGCTCGGCCGGCTGTACGGGCCCCGCACGTTCCGGCCCTTCGCCATGCCGGCCTAGGGATTCCTGCTCATTGGAAAGGACAACCACCATGGGAAGCGGACGATGGTCAACGGATGTGTACGACGCGGCCGCGCGGTTCCGTTCCGCCACCGGGGCGAGCGCCTTCGGCTACAGCGACAGCGGCGCGACGGGCACGCATCCGTCGCTCGACCCGCTCGGCGTTTCGTTCAGGGAAAGCCGGGACAGCGCCGAGCATCCGCAGTCGCTGGCGATCGCCGTGCTGTTCGACGTCACCGGCTCGATGGGCGGGGTGCCGCGGGCGCTGCAGGGCAAGCTCCCGCAACTGCTCGGGCTGCTGCTGCGCAAGAACTACGTGCCACACCCGCAGATCCTGTTCGGCGCGATCGGGGACGCCACCTGCGACCGGGCGCCGCTGCAGATGGGCCAGTTCGAATCGGACAACCGGATGGACGACGACCTTGGCCGCATCCTGCTCGAAGGCGGCGGGGGCGGCCAGAAGACCGAGTCCTACGAGCTGGCCCTGTACTTCATGGCCCGGCACACCGCCATCGACTGCCACGAGAAACGGGGCAAGCGCGGGTACCTGTTCGTCATAGGCGACGAGATGGCCTACCCGCGCGTCAAGCGGGACGAGGCGCGCCGGGTCATCGGCGACTCGCTGCAGGTCAGCGTGCCGCTGGCGGCCCTGATGGCCGAGGTCACCGCGAAGTGGGACACGTACTACATCCTCCCGGCGGGCGCCAGCTACGCCGGGGACGGCGAGGTGCTGCGCTTCTGGCGCGGGCTCCTCGGCCAGAACGTCATCGAGCTGGCCGACCTGGACGCGGTCTGCGAGACCATCGCGCTGACCACGGGCCTGGGCGAGGACGCCATCAGCCTTGACGACGGCCTCGCCGATCTCGGCGACGTCGGCTCGGCAGCCGGGCCAGCTGTGTCCAGCGCCCTGGCTCATGTCGGCGCCGGTCGCGCCCGGCTGGCGCTGGCCGCCGCGCCGGACGACCTGAGCGGCCCGAACGGGAACATCCGGCTGTGAGGCACGTCATCGTCCTTGACCTCGGCTACGGCGACGCCGGCAAGGGGACGGTCGTGGACTGGCTCTGCTCGTCCGGTTCGGGTCGCGCGCCGGGCGGCGGGCCGGTGCACACCGTGGTCCGCTTCAACGGCGGTGCCCAGGCCGGGCACAACGTAGTCACTACCGACGGGCGACAGCACACCTTCGCGCAGTTCGGATCCGGCACCTTCACCCCCGGGGTGCGGACCCACCTGTCGCGGTTCGTCCTGGTCGACCCGCTCGCCCTGGCCGCGGAGGCCGGCCATCTGGCCGCACTCGGAGTCCGCGACGCGCTGGACCGGCTGACCGTCGACCGAGACGCGCTGCTCACCACTCCCTGCCACCGGGCGGCCAACCGGGCCCGCGAACTGGCCCGGGGCTCCCACCCGCACGGGTCCTGTGGCATGGGGATCGGCGAGACGGCCAGCTATGCCCTCCGGTACCCGGCCGACGCGCCGCGGGTGGCGGACTGCGCCTCAGCGCGCACGCTTCGGCGAAAGCTCGGGACGCTCATCGACCGGCTGACAGCCGAGCTGGGCGCCCTTGACGGCCCGCCGGTCGCCGATCTGTGCGACGCGTACCGGGCGTTCGCCGCCCGCGTCCGGCTGGTCGACTCCGAATACCTGCGCTGGGTCCTGCGGGCCGGGCCGGTGGTTTTCGAGGGGGCGCAGGGCGTCCTGCTCGACGAGTGGCGCGGCTTCCATCCCTACACCACCTGGTCGACTACCACCTTCGATAACGCATTGACGCTATTGGCTGAGGCGGGTGAGACTGCCCTCCGGCTCGGTGTCGTGCGCTGCTACCTGACCAGGCACGGACCCGGGCCGTTCGTCACCGAAGATCCCACGCTTGAGCTGCCCGAGCCGCATAACAGGCACGGAACATGGCAAGGGGCGTTCCGTGCCGGGCATCTGGACGCGGTCGCGCTGCGCTACGCGGCAGAGGTCAGCGGCGGTCTGGACGCCGTGGCGCTCACACACCTCGACACCGCGGCGCGCGCCCCGCTGCGGCTGTGCCGGTCCTACCAGGTCGACGGGCGGCGGCTGGACCGGATCATTCCCGGCCCGCCGCACGACCTGGCGGGGCAGGAGCGGCTCACCCGGATGCTGCTGCGCGCCCGCCCTTCGTATGCGGAGCCGGGCGGTGACTGGCCCGGTGTCGTCGAAGAGGCGCTGGGCGCGCCGGTCGTCCTGCAATCCCACGGCCCGACCGCGGCCGACAAGCACGCTGTAGTCCCTTTGCTGCCGCTTCGGCGCATCTCCCGTCTTCACACCAGCATCACCCGCTGACTTCACACAGGGAACGTATGCCTTCCCCGGTATCGCGGACGCAGGCGCAGCCCAGGCGCCTCCCGCGCATCACGAGGACCCACGGGCCGGTTCATGATCGCGGAGATATTTATTTTCCCGAAGAGATTTTGCGAGGAATCCGCGCTAAATGTCTTCATGTTAAAAATAGTTTTCGCATTCATGACGGTGTTTTGCCGGTTTCGTGACGGGCGTGGTGGCAGTGACGGCACGGGAGTCCCGCCTGCCCGGCAGTTCGGCAGTTCGGCAGTTCGGTGCCACGGTCCGCGTCGGCCCACTGACGAGCGCCCTGGGCTCACCGCATGGACCATCAGCATCGGAATCTGTACGGAATCTGTGCGAAGTGAACGCGAGAGGCGCATGGGAACTGTGGGAGCAGTGTCGAGGGGATGAAATTGCACAGGTTTCGAAAATTTTCGGGTTAGCAAAAGATCGTCTGTTCTCCCGTTAATGGCAACGATTTGCCAGGTAGCGAGGCAGAAAGTTTCGGGCAGGCAAGATCTTTGATGAATTCCGTTTGCATTCGGGTTGACCGCATATGTCGGACGGTTTACGCTCACTCCGAAAAGATTTCTTCAATATTTCGAAATCTTTCGGCAATCTGATTGGGCATCGTCCGCCGCGGAAGGGAGTCGATCGTGGTCCGCTTCGTGAAACAAGCTCTCAGAGGGGCAGGCGGCAGCCTGCGCCGACCGAACGCTCACCTGGCCTACAC
>Ga0187807_1000389_pt1 | contig 13860 bp, 12 predicted proteins | sample NC_wetland_sal_i_4_FD_132432 | JGI IMG/M metagenome (GOLD analysis project Ga0187807, IMG submission 132432) | Wetland sediment microbial communities from Neuse River Estuary, North Carolina, USA - ASW_2 | ecosystem: Environmental > Aquatic > Freshwater > Wetlands > Sediment | place: USA: North...
CCACCAGGGGACTGGTCCAGGCATGGGGCGAGGGCGGGAGCAGCTGGTGCGCGGCCAGGCCACGCAGTGCCCAGTTCGCCAGCCACAGGCCCGGCAGGTACGCCCACCGGCAAGCCTGCTCCTGGCCCTAGTCGCGTGGGCGGTGGTGTTCGGCGTCCTGGCCGTGCGCTTCTTCAGATGGGAATAGGGCCTTTCCGCTGAGTCCATCAGAACAAGGAGATGGGCAGAATGCCCATAACAAAAGTCAGCCGTGAGATACTCCTCGACGAAATCCAGCGCACTTTGAGCGACGCGCTGGGACCCGCCTATAAGGTGACCGCCATCTCGGACTCCACGCTGAAGGTCCAGCGCTTTCCCCTGGTTACGGCCAAGGTCAAGGTCAACTGGCATGACGACGGGACGACCCCGCAAGCCGCCCCCGGCGAAGTCTGGTTCCTCCAGGGCATCAACGCGCTAACCATCTACCCCAAGCTACGCCGCACCCTCGCCCAGGCATTCACACCAGCACCAGACGGCCGCGCCAACACTGCCTCGGCCAGCCCATCATGACCCGCTGCCACGCCGAAAGGCACGGTGACAAACCTGCCCACCTCATAGCACCAGGGGCGAGCTCACAACTACCGACTGGGTCACCACCCCTCCAGGTGGCCCACGCCTGCTGCCGCAGGGCATCGACGGCTTGCACGCCAACAACCGCACCAACAAAACCCTGGGTCCCCGCATGTACCGCCCCGGCGGCCCATGCGGGCCTCCGTCGCCGGACCCGGACGTTCTGGCGCGTTGTACGTCCGTACGTGCGGTCGCAGGACGTGTCCGCAGGTCAGCGGGCATAGGCATTCGAGCGGTGCCGCTTTTCTGACAGGGCGAAGAGTCACCTGGTCATCACGGGCTGGGGCCCCGGCTGAGAACGCGCAGTTCTTGGTGGTGGCATCGCCGCATAGGGTCAGGAAGGCATCGGCCAGGCGCGGGTCCTCATGTCACTGGCCATTGCCGTCCTCCTCAGCTGCGATCGGTCAGTTCCGGGTTAGGCCGCCCGCTGCCTGTCATCGGCTGACGAGGCCGCTGGCTTGTCGTCCGCTGCCGCGTGCTCGGCGGCCGGGATGCCGCGCAGCGCCCGGGATCGGACCGCCAGGCTGGCGGTCCTGGTCAGCACCATTGCCAGGGCCAGGAAGATGAACGCGTCGACGAGCGCGCTGGAGGTCAGCCGGTGAGCAAGCATCCAGGTGTCGAGCTGGACCGGGAAGGTGTGGTTGGCGGCGTAGGCAAACCACAGCCGGGCCCCGACGACCACCACCCACAGCAGCGCGTAGGGGAGCCAGGCGTAGCTGTAGGGGTGGCTGCCGTCACCGGTGTAGACCCGCATCAGCGCGGCCGCGGCAACGCCCAGGATGATCCCGGTGCCGACACCGGCGGCTTCCACCCACAGCCCGGTCCCGGAAGTAGCGACGCCGGTGATCCAGAGGGCCGCGATGGCGGCGGCGATGACCAGCGGCCGGGTCAGCCGGAACCGCGTGATCTTCCGGTGGCCTAGGTCGGCTTCCAGCACCGCGCCCAGCACAAACAGGTTAAGTATCCAAATGCTGGCGGACATGGCTCCTCCGTTCCGGCTCGCGCCGGCCGGCGGCGCCGGGGCGCGCCTAATGCACCGAGGGCCGCCGGGCGGCGAAGGTAACGCTTCCCTGCCCGCCTGCTCCGCCGACGCAGGAACTGGGCTAATCGAAATCGGGTGCGCAGACGGCCCGCTTTGACCGTATGCACGCCTGCCCCGGGGCAAGCCAGGGACATTAGTCCTGCATGTCACGGACGTTCTTCCCGGATGTGGCGTGCTTCCCCCACGGTGGCGTCGGCGGCAGCCCTGACCTGTGAGCGCGCAAACCCTGGCCCACGACCGCGGGATCCCAAGTCCCGGACCATAACGGCGCCATTCATCCCGCATGGGCATCTCACCCCTGGCGGGGAAAGGGATCCCACCGATCCAGCGCGCCTGCTTTCTGCCGAGGCCGGGGTGTCCTGGGCTGGATAGCGGCCAGGTGTGCCAGCCGCGCTTCTCCCTGAGGTGATGCGGGCGGACCACCGGTTCGCCGCCCACGGCGCGAGCGGGATCAGCAGCCAGCACCACTTGGCGGCGCTGGCGTTCACCCACGCCAGGCCAATGGACAAGGCGACGGCGATCACCATCACCGTGAAACGCGCCCGGCGTGCCCAGGCCTCGGCGGCGTCGCGCGGCGCGATCAGGACATCCCGGCGGCGGCCGTAGAGCAGCGTCGCCTGCGTCGCCAGGGTGGCGAGCAGCAGGTGACCGCGAAGGCGTCCACCGCGAGCGGATTGTTGCCGTACTCCCCCAGCAGGCTGCTGGTGAACGGCATGGCCGTGATGGTGAACAAGACGCGAAGTTCCACCAGGCCAGGCCCTCGTGGTGGCCTGCCACCCGGCGGAAGACCCAGTAGTGGGCCAGCCAGAACTGGGCCACGACGTAGAACGCGACCACGTAGCTGATCAGCTGGTCGACCTCCTTCGCCAGCTGGGCGGCCAGGTCGGCGGCCGAGCCGGGATTGGCAACCTGGGCGGCGGCGGGCACCCTGAGCTGCAGGACCAGCAGCGTCAGGGCGATGGCCACCACGTTGTCGGACAGGGTCAGCAGGCGCGCCACGCTCGGCAGGTCATCGCGCCGGCGGGCGGGGAGGGAATCGGTAGTCATCGCTTCAGCCTCCAGAGTGCCGGGTGCCTGGACTCTCGCCCAGGCTCGGTTAGCTACCACCCGTTTGAGCTTGTGTTTCGGCCTGGCTGGCGCTACCGCTCACGAATACGCGGTCTGCCATCACACCGGGGTCGGAAGCCCCCTGCTGCCCGGAGTGTGCCGAACAGCCATTTGGTGCAGGACAAGAGGCCATCCTGAGCGGCACCCAAGGCGAGCGCGGGGGCGGCTGGCCGGGGCGTCGCTGCTGACCTTCAACGTGGATGGCTCCAGTGTCAGCGTGCATCGCCTGGTGACGTGGGTGATCCGGGAGCAGCTGGCAGCCGCGACTCCTCACGGCCGTCTGGGCGGCGAGCAGCCAAGCCCGACACGCAGGAACCGCCTGCCATGTGACCGCGAGGCCTACGTCCCCGATCTCCTTGTGGGCCGCTGGATCATTTTGGTCAGGGACGTTCGCGGCTGACGTCGCCGACGCCGAGACGGCGATGGCGCGAATCGACGTGGCCGACGAGCGTTGGGTGGCGCCTGTGCTGGTTCGGGCTCTGGGGATGTAGTGATCGCGGGGACGCGGGGTGTGCCCGCTTACTCGGGCGTGGTGCCGATGACTCGGAGGCCGGGAACTCTGCACGATGGCCATGCGAGGCCGAAGGCCAGGACGATCCCGAGCACCGCGACGAGCGCGAACTTGGCGAACGCCGGCAACGCGAATCCTTCGATCAGGGACTGGAGGCTAATCACGATGTACGGGTGCAGGATGTAGGCGGCGTACCTGACGGCCACCAGCGCGGCGACCGGCCGACTGGGCCGGCGAACGACTTCTCGAACAAGGCGATCAGCCCCACGGACAGGCCGACGCAGATCGCTGCGTCCCAGGTGCTGCGCCAGACCCTCCTGGGCATCGCCGCCGCCGACCCCGCCCTGGCCGCCAGCCGGCCTGGGCAGACCCTCATCGCCGACCGGCAGTACTACGGCACCGCCTTCGAAGCCGCCGGCCCGAGTCCTAGCCGCATCCTGGCACTGACCTCTGTGATCTGGCACAACGACCACACCAGCGCACCAGTCCACCGCTCCCTCACCGCCTACGACCACTGACCTTCGCATAGGTCATCATCTAGACGCGACGGTTGGGGCGACGGCGGTATGTGTTGCACGACGGGCGCTAGCGACTCCGAAGATGCTCAGCGTTCAACGGCACGTGAAGGTAGACACCGGCCCACGCCCGCAGGCAGTGATCAGGCGAAGGCGGGTCACTCGCAGGCCCAAAAAAGGGACCTTTGGCCCTACCTGGCAAGCGTCAGGAGGGACGTCCGCCGGGGACTGCGGGTCATCCAGCCCTAACCGGCCACTGTCAGCGGGCCGACCCTGCAGGTGAGGAGCGAGTAGATCTCACCGAGAATCTGGCGGCTCCCAGGACCGAAGGAGGGGGTCGAGATGCTGCATGACATCTCCCCTGGCACGCCCGTCGGCGGCGACCCGAACGCTGCGGCCGGCGGCGACCAGCTCGCCCGTCAGCAGGCAATCAGGCAGATCGAACGCAAGCGCCGCTTCCGGATCCGTGCGTCTGTGGGCACTCTTGGCATGATTATTCTGGTGGTGATCTGGGCCCTCTCGGAGTACCACAACGCGGGCGGCTGGCCGACCAACGGATTCAGCCAAAGCTCGGGCATCCCGAACGTGTGGAACTACTGGATCATCTACCCGGCCATCGCGTGGGTGCTGATCACGGCCGCCTACGCCTGGTTCGTTTACGGGCACAAGCCGGTTTCGGAGACAGAGATCCAGCGCGAAATCGAGCGCCAGGCAGGCCCGCGCTGACCTTGACCCGCGAGTGGAGCGAGCGCCCGGTCAGCGGCCTGTCAGCCGCCACTCTCTTTGAGCGGGGCGGCGACGTTGGCGGCGAGTACCCGCACCGGGCTGACCGACCGCTCCGGATTGACAATAGAACCCTCGCGGGGACCCTCACCGGACCATGCGGGCGGGTGGGAAGCCCTGCCCGGTCGGCGGATGAGATCCGACATCTCAATGCGCGCCAGCGACCGGGCGCCTGCAGACATAGGAAGATGCTCTTATGCGGAATCCCGGCATGCCAGATCCGCCAATTCTGCGCGCCCCGGCTGACGCCCGAGTGGACGAGTAGGGGCGAGCATATCGGCGGATATCGCCTGTCAAGCGGCACTCAGCGCAAACTACGGTCCGTGACGGGAGCGCGGTGGCTCTGTACGCAGGATCGCCGATTCGGCGCGCAAGATGATCAGATAGCCGAAGCAGACAAGGGTGCACCGATCACCCAGTTCCGGCATGCCGGGTTCCCCGGGAGAACGCTTCGTATGGCACGCTTATTGATGCCTGGGAAGCGATCCGCAAGACTGTCACTATCAGGCTTGAGGTGGGCGCCGGAGATTAGAAGCACGGAACGAGACAGAGAAAGCCGCGCTCGTTCCGGATAGTCTGTCTCGGCTGCATGGGGCCGATGCTACGGGAAATGCGTTCGCTGGCCAGGCCAGGGTATGGGATCATGCGCTCATCGTTCACCGCGCCTTGCGGTGGGCCGTGGGGTACTGCCCTGCGGTAGATCGGACGCGCCGGCCTGGCCGGGGCGGATGGTCTGCTGCGGGGCGCCGTCGTTTAGGAGACGGACCTCATGGAATCGCAACCCGCAACCCTCACTGCGGCAGACCTGCGGCGCTTCGAGCGCGACGGGTACGTCGTGGTCAGGCAGGCGTTCCCGCGCGCCGACGCCCTGGCCATGGAAGGGCGGTGGTGGTCGGAGCTAGCGGACACGTACGGCATACGCCGGGACGACCGCTCCAGCTGGCGCCAGATCCCGGGCAACCTGAAGGCCGCCAAGCGCGATCCCGCCCAGGCCACAATCCTGACCGAGACGGTACGCGGCGTCTTCGACGACCTGCTCGGCGCGGGCACCTGGTCGCCGCCGAAAGACTGGGGCCTTACCGTCGTCACCTTTCCCGAGCCGGGCAGCTGGGAGCTGCCGGCCCATTTCTGGCACTGGGACAATCCCTGTGAACCGCACCTGGACCGCCCGAGGGGGCTGTTCGTTGTCAGCTTCATCGGCCCGGTCGCGCCGCGCAGCGGCGGAACCCTGATCCTTTCCGGCTCACCCCGCCTGCTGATCCAGCAGGAACGCCGGATTCCCGCGGACCAGCGGCGCGGTCTGGGCACCAGGCCCTGGGAGCGGTTCGGCCGCTCTCACCCCTGGCTGATGGCGCTCACGGGACAGGCGCCGTCACCTGCTGACCGGATCGCCGCTTTCATGGACGGGGAAACCATCGTCGAAGGCGTGCCCCTTCGCGTGGTCGAGCTGACGGGCGAACCGGGGGACATGGTCTTCTGCCATCCCGTCATGGTCCACTGCGGCGCACCGAACCGCGGCGCGCGGCCCCGCTTCATGCGGATCAAGCAGCAGTTCCTCACCCATGAAGGCCGCGCGCTGTTCCGCAGCCTGATTTCATCAGGGCAGGCCTAAGGACGCTCACCGAAGGTGACCACAGGCCACGGCACCTTCATGTTGGCCATGGCGCGGATCGCCGAATATTCCCTCGTCGAGCAGTGCCAGTTTGCTGCTTTGCCAGAGCGCAGATTGCCGTGTTCGGCGTGCCAACGGCGGTGCCGCAGACGACGCCGATATTCCTTTATTTCCTCTGCTGTGCCACTGACGCGTTCTGGTTTGCGCGACCGCCACACTGTGGTGAGGGCTGCGGATTCGTCAGCCGTCGCAGTGGCGAAGCTCGGGCCGTTCGGGATGCGGGAGAAAGGAAGGTGGCGTTGCCGGGCGGGGACGCGATTGAGCTCGCGACCACGGCACACGGCAGCGAGCCATCGCCCTCGATGGCGCCGACCGCCCGTCATGTGCCCGGCGACGCCCATCGCAACGGCTGCCGCGGATCCCGTCGAGGCCAGCAGCGGCAGGTGACTGTCACGGACCGGGGAGGACGCCAGCTCCCGGACGCTCGCTCCGCAGGTCACCACCAGCGGCCGGTCACCGGGCACCTCGGCCACGTTCCGCAACGCTCAGAGCTTCGCGCCGGCCCCGCCGCGGTCGGCACGTCACAGGCCGCCAGGGTCGGCAACGACTGCGTACGACAGGACCGGGCGACACAGAAAGCCCCGTTCGGTAATGCGCCACAGCCGTGGCTGGTGATACGCCCGTAGTTCCCCGAAAGCGAGCAGCGCCGAACATTTGGCTGGCAAGATTTGAGACCCTAGGTAATTCATGACAAAAAGGTGACATGATATGGGCTTGTTTTTGTGTTCTGCGATTGCGTATGCTATTTGTGCCGAGTTGTTGCGAGAGCGAGGAAAGCCCTGCCTTGAGTGCCGCGCGCTTTCGCAGCAGCGTATCCCGGTTATTGCGATTCGCAGATGTTGTTTGCTTTGCGCGGCGGCGACCGGAATGGCCGGCGCAAGGGCTGGCGCATAGGCGTGTCGTCCCGGCGTTCCGGGAGAGGGAGTGGAAGGAATGCTCGCTGGGAAACGTGCCCTGCTTGGCATCTGGGCCGTCATCGCAGTGGTGCTGGCCGGAGCCGTTACCGGGCTGCCGGCAGTCGCGGGGACCGGCCGGCCGACGGCGCCAACCGCCCTCGCCGGCAGCCTGTCCGGCGTGGCCGCTGTCTCGGCCACCGACGCCTGGGCGGTCGGCAGCAGCCGTGCCTACGGCGTCAGCAGCGGCAGCAAAACGCTGATCCTGCACTGGAACGGCAAGGTATGGAAGCAGGTGCCCAGCCCGGGCCCGAACGGAAGCGGGCTATACGGTGTGGCCGCCGTCTCCGCCACTGACGCCTGGGCGGTCGGCACCAGCGGCAGCGGGGCACTGGTCCTGCACTGGAACGGCAAGGTATGGAAGCAGGTGCCCAGCCCGGGTCCCAAGGGCAGCTGGCTGTACGGTGTGGCCGCCGTCTCCGCCACTGACGCCTGGGTGGTCGGCACTATCTACAGCAACGGCAATACCAGGGACAAGACGCTGATCTTGCACTGGAACGGAGCGTCGTGGAAGCAGGTGCCCAGCCCGAGCCCTGAAATCATCAGCGCGCTTTCCGGCGTGGCGGCCGTGTCCGCCACTGATGCCTGGGCGGTTGGCGGGAGCACGAACGTCGTGGCTGGCAGCCCCATTCGCAGGAGTGTTCCCGGCCCCCAGACCCTGCTCTTGCACTGGAACGGCAAGGTATGGAAGCAGGTGGCCAGCCCCGGCGCGGGCCTTACTGCCGTTACCTTCCTCTCCGCCCGCAGCGGGTGGGCAACCGGCAGCACCGGCGACGCCACGCTGGTGCTGCAGTGGAACGGCGCGTCCTGGAAGCGGGTGCCCAGCCCCGGTCCCGGCGTAGGCGGGCCAGGCACCAGCGGGCCGCACGGTGTGGCCGCTGCGTCCGCCCGCGACGCCTGGGTGGCGGGCAACAGCTACACGTTCCCCGCCACATTCAAGACCGTGATCCTGCGCTGGAACGGCACCTCCTGGAAGCGGGTACTCAGCCCGAGTCCCACGGCCAGCGTGCTATTCGGTGTGGCCGCCGTGTCTGCCACTGACGCCTGGGCGGTCGGCGAGAGCGGTGTCACCAGCACCAGCCGTACGCTGATCTTGCACTGGAACGGCAAGGCTTGGTCCACGGAATGACGCCCGCCGAATGGCGGCTCCTCATGTTCCGTCGCCTAGCGGTCATCGGCCTGGTGGCGCTTGCCCCGGCGCCAGAAAACTCGTGCGCAACTAGAGTCAGTTATAAGAAAAGCCAGCAATCAGCACTGTCCAGCATTCGGGCAATCCGCCGTTGTCGATTTGGTTAGCCGACCTCGCAGGAGATCGGCGTTTGGCACCGGCAGCTGACGGAACGGGACGAGGGATCGTAATAAAATTCGGTCGGCGACCGCGCCATGATGATCCAGAACGAACCGTGGCGTCGCCTACCCACGTCCCACGACCTTCCCCGCAGGCCGGCGAGGACGCCAGCCGCCTTCGCTTCCGGGAACCGGCGTGCGCAGTGCCGCGTCCAAAGGGTATGAAGCGGAGCTTCGGCATAATCCTGCTAGCAGCGGCTATGACCACGGGCTGCGCGACCTCTGCCATGACGGCCGCGGTGGTCACTAAGACCAGCACGGGTGTGTCAGCTCGCCCCGCATCGCCGTCTGCCCCGGCACCGTCCCCGGCTGCGGGCCAGCGCACCAGGCAGCAGGCGGAAGCTGCCGCGGCGGCGCTGCTGGCCGAGTTCGTCCCGCCTCCCGGCGCACGCCGCCTGGCCGGACCGCCGAATCTGCCCGACGGCTGGGAGCAGCATCCGCAATCCAGCCTGGTGTCGAACTCGATGGTGGACGAGCCTGCCTTCTGGGAGGCGCCGGGCGACCCGCAGAGCCTGCTGTCCTGGGAGCAGGCGCGCCTGACCGGCAAGCGGTTCACCCTGGGCGACGCGGACTTCGGCCCGCCGTCCTGGGACCGCGAGTTCGACCTGCCCGCCGCCGGGGTGCTAACCAGCAGGGACCTCATCGTCGAGGTGGCCGGCGCGGGCAATGGCCAGACCGCGATCCGGCTGGACGCCGACATCGCCTGGCAGCCGTCCCGCCCGCCGGACGACCTGGTGCCGGACGCTGCCCGAGTCGTCACGATCAGCGAACTGGCCAGCGGGAACCCGCAGGCCAGGTGGCCGCCAGCCCCGGTCACGATCACCGACCCGACGGTCACCGGCCGCCTGGCCGCGCTCGTTGACAGCTTGCCAGTCTCCCCGCTCAGCAACGAGGCCGTCAGCTGCCCCGCCGGTTTCGGGAGCAGCCTGCAGCTAGCCTTCCGCACCCGTACCAGCGGCCCGGTGGTCACGCTGGTGCAGACCGACCAGGCCTGCGGCATGGTCGACTTCACCGTCGCCGGTCAGCCGCTGCTCGGCCTGGAAAACAGCCCCAGCGTGGACCGGCAGATTCTCGCCATCGCATCCCTGCCCTGGAAGCTGCCAGAACCCGGCAGCGCAGAAAGCCGGTGACCGCCATGACTTCCCCACCTACCCCGTCGGCGCGCCCCGGCAATGTGGCGGCGCTAGCCGCGATGACCCTAATGGCGTTCGTGGCCCTGACGGCGGCTGGCTGCGGCACGCCGCACGCCCCGGCCACGACGCCGGCGCTACCCGGCCCACCCGGGCAGCCATCCCCCGCAAGAGCGGCGTCCACGCCGAGCCTAATGCCGCGACAGCGGGCGGAGGACGACGCCGCCAGCATCCTCAAGTCCTTCGCCGTCCCGCCAGGCGCCCGGCAAGTCCAGTCCCCGCCGCTGGTGAGCGGGGGAGTGCTGAGGCAGCCGATACAGTCTCCCGCGACGCCCGACCTGGTGGACCGGGCCGCCTGGCTCATCGCCCCCGGCTCGCCGTCCAGCGTGCTCGGCTGGGAGGAGAGGCACGTCCCGCACGAGTTCACGCTCACCGGCAGCGCGAGCTCCGACGGCCCACCCGGCATCGAGCCGACCCGGGCCGACATGTTCTCGCTGCCACCGGTCACCGGCGTCCTTGACTCCCGCCAGCTCATCGTCGAAGTCGTGCGCGACGGCGGCGACACCGCGATCCGGGTGGATGCCCAGGTCACCTGGCTGCCCGCCCGTGGGGCCAGCGAACAGGTCCCGGCCCGAGCCAAGGCGGTCACGATCGCCATGGACATCGGCCTGAACCAGGGCAGCAAGAAGCCACCCAAGCCGGCAACAATCACCGACCCAGCCAAGGTCCGCAAGCTGCTCGCGCTCATCAACGGCCTGCCGCTGCCTTCGCCCGGCATCCGTAACTGCCCGGCCGACTTCGGCGACACCCTCACGCTGACCTTCCGCGCGAGTCCGCAAGGGCCACCGCTGGCGGTCGCCACCGTGGAGCTGTCCGGCTGCCAAGGCGTGGCTCTCACCATCGGCAGCAAGCCACAACCCGACTTGCAAGGCGGGATCGGCCCTCAGATCCTCCAGATCGCCGCCCTTCCCTGGACGATCCCCACCCTGTAGACACCGACCCGGTGATCGGCAGCCGGGGGACGGCGCGAGCAGATCTCCCTGTCCGGAGCGGGCTGAGAATAAGAGTGGAGCGAAGCAGGTTGTTATGGCGCCTCCAAGTGGCCCCACTCGGACGGCCCTAGCCAAGCAGGCGACGGGAAACCAGGGGTGCGGCGCTGTGGCGGCCTGCAGGTCACTGATGGTGTCGTTATCGGACTGTACCGGGGGCACTGCCAGGTCTCAGCGATCAGTCATCCGGCCATGAACGCGGCCTGTGCGGTCAATCCGGCAACGCCCCAGGCCAGCAGGCGGCCGTCGCGCGACCGGCCGGCCACGCTGCCGGTGATGACGATGCCCTGCCCACCGGTCATGTCTGGCGCTGGGTCAGGAGCGCTCCGGCCGAGATCGTCATCGAGGCGTACGCGATATTCCGCGATGTGGATGTGCTCGTCGCCGAGGGCACGCACGTCGAGATGTCCGGCGGCGTCCTGCGGGGTGAGCTGCGCAGCGCCGTGCCAGTCGTGCCCGGGGAGCAACGCCACAATGTGATCCGCATTCACGGCCACACGCTTCTAGGGGGACGTCACGGCACGCATCGCCGCAGAACACCCGCACACCAGATAGCACCTCCGCCGGCGCCGTGCGCGCCACGATCCGCGCCGGGTAAGAACCAAGCCCCCGGCCTTCTCCAACGCCACAGCGCGGTCCTGTTTCGCGCCGCAAGGAAGACTACGCAGTTCGTCTCGCGGGCAGCGTTACTCCGACTGGGACAGCGTCCGCGAAGCCGAGATTCGGCGGATGCGTCCAGTCGTGTGGATCCTGAAAGGAGACCGTGCCGCCGGAGAACCTGGCGCTGTGGAAGTCGACGGTGCCGCCGGAGAATTTGGCGCGGATGAAATCAACGGTGCCGCCCGAGAACAATGCGTCGTTGAAGTCGACCTTTCCGCCGGAGAATACCGCGCCACTGAAGCCGGCGGTGCCGCCGGAGAAGCCAGCATGGCTGAAGTCGATGCTGCTCTGCGCGACCTCCGCGCTGGTGAACTTGACTGAAGCACCGAGATGCCAATTCGCATAGCTGAAATCGACCGTGCCGCCGGAGAACATGGCGCGGGTGAAGTCAACGGTGCCGCCGGAGAAGCCAGCATGGCTGAAGTCGACCTTGCCGCCCGAGAACACTGCATCGTTGAGGGCAACCCTGCCGCCGGAGAACCTGGCGTTGGTGAAGTCGACGGCGGCGCCGGAGAAGCCAGCATGGCTGAAGTCGACCGTGCCGCCGGTGAACATGGCTTCGATGAAGTCAGCCCCGCCCTTGGAGAACCTGGCGTTAGTGAAGTCGACGGTGCCGCCGGAGAACATGGCGCGGCTGAAGTCGACGGTGCCGCCGGAGAACATTGTGCGGGCGAAATCAACGGTTCCGCCCGAGAACACTGCGCCGCTGAGGTCAACCCTGCCGCCGGAGAACATGGCGCCGGCGAAATCGACGGTGCCGCCGGAGAATATGGCAGGGGTGAAGTCAACGGTGCCGCCGGAGAAGTCGGCGCGGCTGAAGTCGACCTTGCCGCCGGAGAACACCGCGCCACTGAAGTCGCCACCATCGAAGACCACGCCGGTGAAGTCGAGGTCCAAGCCCTGCCACGACACCGCCGCGCCCGCCCGGAGATGTGCGACGATCACCCGGATGACGGTGTGGCGGACCTGGCGGTTGTTACCGAAGGAGAGCCGCTCATGCGCGGAAGCACCGTCGCCCGGGTCAGGTTCGTACGGCAGGCGCAGGTACGCGCATAGGACATCAACGCAGGTCTGCCGGTTCTCCGGCCAGTCGTCTGCCAGCCCTGCCATGGCGTACACCCCGGCCAGTCGCACGGCCGGTGGCTTGTCACTGCCCAGTTTGTCGGCAGCCGTGGCGAACCGTTCGTTCAGGGTTCGACCGCGCTGCTCCGCGAGCGTTCGGTCCAGCTGCTTGCGCTGCTCCGCGAGCGTTTTTTCCAGCTGTTCACTCTGCTGTCTGAGTGTCTTCTCAGTGCCACTGCTGGTTTTACGGATGCCGTAGAATTGCGCAGCCAGAGTACCGATCAGGGTGAGGATACCGAAGCTGCCTGCAATAATCGCGGCGTCGACCTCGGGACTCATGAGCAGAACTTAGTACAACTCGCCGTGCGCGGCAGCCTGACTGCCCTCAGCGATGCCCACCCGGATCACCCTAATCTGCGCGCGGCGGTGAACCAGGCTGGTCGGCAAGTACCGACGCCAGATCAGGCGGATATCGCGCGCCGCGTCCCAGCCCTGCCGCCACTGTCCGTGACGTGAGCCTGCGGGCAGGGTGCGGTTCGGGCTGGACGGGGCGCGGAGCCTCTCACCTGCGCGAACGGTCCGGATAGGTCGGGTGAGTCGGAGGGAGCCTGATTACATTCGCACCCTTTCTGGCTCCCGGCCTGCTCGGCGATGGCCACGGAGCCCCCGGCGGCCGCGGCTGGTCACGAACGTGACCCGATAGCGCGTCCCGGCCGCGTTGATCACGTCAGCGAGATTGGCCCGTAGCTCGCGGATGCTCGTTTCAGCTGGTGCAGTCTTCATGCACCGATGGCACCCGGTGGGCTCTGGCGTACGCGAAAAGGGGACGCCGGAACGCTGCGTCCACGGCTCCTTGCTTTTCTCTGGGGACCTGGCCATGGCAGGACTTTCCTGCCCGGCCATGGGTTGCGGGCTGCGCCCGGAACGGGCCGGGATGGGCCGCGTGGTTAGGACGCCTTGAGTTGGACCCACCATGACCCCACCGGGCCGCCGCCGCGCAAACGGGGAACCCGGCCAGCACCCGCTATCGGACCCATCCAGGACGTCCTGGACAAACTCCCGGCGAGTCCCTCACCGTCTGGGAGATCTGGACCACAGTGACCGACCAGCACGACTCCGACGCCTCATACGCGCCGATCAGGGACTACATCCGAAGCCGCCGTCTTGCCGGGCAGCCGGACCGTCCAAAGGTCAGATCACGACGAACGACCAGGTCCAGCGACGACTCCGAGGCTGATGCCTCACACTGAACCTGGCCCGTGTCTCAGGACTCATGGCACAGATCGCCGCCGGCGCTGTCGGCTATGGTGAGGGCATGTGCTGCTGCGCTGCCATGACTACCCGGACCGCCGCTTAGCGGCGGTACCGAGGTTGCCGTAACCGTTGCCTCATTGCCTGCCCCGGGCGGGGGCAGTGCCAG
>Ga0187807_1000391_pt1 | contig 13847 bp, 12 predicted proteins | sample NC_wetland_sal_i_4_FD_132432 | JGI IMG/M metagenome (GOLD analysis project Ga0187807, IMG submission 132432) | Wetland sediment microbial communities from Neuse River Estuary, North Carolina, USA - ASW_2 | ecosystem: Environmental > Aquatic > Freshwater > Wetlands > Sediment | place: USA: North...
CGTGCGCCCGCCGTTCGAGCGAGTACGAGGTCCACAGGATGAGGTGGTTGAGCAGCGTTCGCACGTCCCATTCGGTGTCCGGGGTCGGGTAGCCGAACTGCTCAGGACAGACGTTGCCGACGACGCGCGACGCCGCGTCCGCCGCGGCGGTCATCTCAGCATGCAGGTTCATGGGAACCTACGGTAGCCCGGCCGTGACACCGGGTCTTGAACAAACCCGACAGCTAGGCTTGGCGTCATGAACGGCGTGCTGGGGGCGGGCGTGCTGCATCAGGAGGCCGCCGCGAACCGCTTCACGCTGGCGCGGCATGAGCCCGCCGCCGACCTGGCGGCGTTCGTGGACTTCTGCTGGGTGATCCGCTGGGACCTGACCGGGCAGCCGCCGCACGAGCAGTCGATACTCCCGCACCCGAACGTGAACCTGGCCTTCGAGGACAGCGGGGCGGCCGTCTACGGCGTCGACACCAAGATCTTCACCCGCCGCCTGACAGGCACCGGAAAGGCGCTCGGTGTCCGCTTCCGTCCCGGCGGTTTCCGCCCGTTCTTCGGTGCGCCGGTTTCTACTCTGAACGACCGGGTGGTTCCCGCCTCGGATATCTTCGGCCCGGCGGCGGGGCCGGCGCTCCAGCAGGTCATGGCCGCGGCCCTCGACGACGCGATGATCGACTGCGCGTCGGCGCTGCTGCGCCGCGCCGCGCCGGGCCCGGATCCGGTAGCGGACCAGGTAGCCCACATAGTCGCGACGATCACCGCCGACCCGGCCCTGTGCCGCGTCGGCGAGCTCGCCGCGGCGTTCGGCATCCCGGAGCGCAGGCTGCAGCGGCTGTTCGCGGACTACGTCGGCGTCTCGCCCAAGTGGGTGATGCGCCGCGCCCGGCTGCACGAGGTCGCGCTGCGCGCCGACGCGGGTGACGTCGTCGACTGGGCGGGGCTGGCCACCGACCTGGGCTACGCGGACCAGGCGCACCTGACACGGGACTTCACCGCCACACTCGGCGTCCCGCCGTCCCGGTACGCGGCGCGGCGCTAGGCGCCCGCCGACCGCATGAATGGCCCATTCATGCGCCTGCGGGAGTGGCGGGGAGGGGCGTGGGGTCGCGGGGAGGGGCTGCGAGGGTAGCGGCAGGGGTGGCGTGTTACGGCTTGCGGGCTACGCCTACTAGCATCAGCATGCTGCCTGGGTCCAGGGGCTGGCGGACCGGCTCGTCGGGGCGCCATTCCGGCAGGTAGACGAGGCCGGGCTCGACTAGGTCGAGGCCGTCGAAGAACCGCTCGATCTGCTCGCGGCTGCGGATCTGGCCCCGCCCGAGGCTCTCCTTGAGCACCTGCTCATTCACCCGTGCCTCGGCGGAAGAGTCGCAGAAGTGCGTGAGCTGCATGTAGCTGCCAGGGGCCAGCGCGTCCTTGTACCGGGAGACGATGCCGTAGGGGTCCTCTTCGTCGAGCACGTGGTGGATGACGGCGTTGAGGATCAGGCCGATCGGCTTGCTGAAGTCGAGGAAGCCGTCGACCCCCGGCATCGCGAGCAGCTTGTCCGGCTCGCGGATATCGGCGAGGACCACGGTCGTCGTGTCATCGTCGATGAGCAGCGCCTGGCCGTGCACGTAAGCGGAGGGGTCGTTGTCCACGTACACCACGTGCGCGGCCCGGTTGACCGACTTGGCGATCTGGTGCGTGTTCTGCGCGGTCGGCAGGCCCGAGCCGAGGTCGAGGAACTGGGCGACGCCCTGGCTTGCCATAAAGCGGACCGCGCGCCCGAGCGCCGCCCGGTTGAGCCGCGCTCCGTTGCCGCCGTCCCCCATCGCCGCGACCGCCATTTCGGCGACCGCGCGGTCCGCGGCGAAGTTGTCCTTGCCGCCCAGGATGGCGTCGTACACCCGGGCGACGCTCGGCTTGGTCGTGTCGATCTCCGGGGGAACATGCGTGGGATCCACCTTGGCCCAAGCCATGTCGCTGTCCGCCATGCCACAGCCTCCCCGGCTACCGCGAATTAAGAGGAAACTCCCTGCCGCATGATAGCCCCGCTCCGTTCCGGATGCTGATCCAAGCCTTTGTGCGCGGGCTGACAGCGGTTCGCTAGAGGCTGACAGCGGTTCGTGCGGGCTTTGACAGTGCCTGGCCCGACTATGGCGGTATGCGAGAAGAAACCAACGCGGTCGAGGCGCACGGGCTAGTCAAGCGCTTCGGCAAGACGACTGCGCTGGCCGGCGTGGACCTGACGGCGCGCGCGGGAACAGTGCTCGGCCTGCTCGGGCCGAACGGGGCGGGCAAGACGACCGCCGTCCGGATCCTCGCCACGCTGCTGCGGCCGGACGGCGGCGAGGCGCGCGTCTGCGGGTACGACGTGACGCGCGACGCCCACCAGGTGCGCCAGCTCATCGGGCTCACCGGCCAGTACGCGTCGGTGGACGAGGGCCTGTCAGGCACGAACAACCTGATCATGATCGGGCGGCTGCTCGGTGCGTCCCGCTCCGGCGCCCGCGCCCGGGCCGCCGAACTGCTCGAGCGCTTCGAGCTCACCGAGGCAGCGGGGCGGATCGCGAAGACCTACTCCGGCGGGATGCGCCGCCGGCTGGACCTGGCCGCCAGCCTGGTGGGCCGGCCCCGGGTGCTGTACCTGGACGAGCCGACCACCGGGCTCGACCCGCACAGCAGGAACGAGGTGTGGGCGATGATCCGCGGGCTGGTCGCGGATGGCACGACCGTTCTGCTCACCACCCAGTACCTGGACGAAGCCGACCAGCTCGCGCACGACATCGCGGTCATCGACCACGGGAAGGTCATCGCGACAGGGACGCCCGACGAGCTGAAGGCGAAGACAGGCAGGCAGGTGCTCGAGGTCGTGCCCGCCGACCGGGCCGACGTCGCCGCCGTCGCGGCACTGCTCGAGGCCCGGGCAGACGCCGCGCCCGAGATCAGCGCCGAGTCCGGCAAGGTGACCGTCCAGGTCGCCGACGGCACGCTGCTGCCCGAGGTCGTCCGTGAGCTCGACGACAGGGGCATCGAGCTCGCCGAGTTCGCGCTGCGCAAGGCCAGCCTTGACGAGGTGTTCCTGGCCCTCACCGGCCGCCCGGCCGAAGCCGAGACCGAGGTACCTGAGCTGAACGGGAGCTCCCGATGACAACGACCTTCGTCCCCGCGCGCCGCCTCAGCCCGGCGGCAGGCATGCGCAACGCTTTCACGCTGACCTGGCGCAGCGTGCTGAAGCTCAAGACGAACAGCGAGGACCTGTTCGGGCTGAGCCTGCAGCCGATCATGTACCTGGTGCTGTTCACCTACGTGTTCGGCGGCGCGCTGGGCGGCAGCACCCACGGTTACCTGCAGTACTCGCTGCCGGGGATCCTGGTGCTCAGCGTGGTGTTCGCCACCCTAGGCACCGGCCTGATGCTCAACCAGGACATCACCACTGGCGTGTTCGACCGGTTCCGCAGCCTGCCGATCGCCCGGTGGGCGCCGCTGGCCGGCGCGGTGTTCGGCGACATCATCCGCTACTCGATCTCGGTGGCGATCACGCTCGGCGTCGGGATGATCATGGGGTTCCGGATCCAGAAAAGCCCGCTCGACGCCGCGGCCGGCTGCCTGCTGCTGCTGCTGTTCGCGATCGCCATGTGCTGGTTCTCCGCGCTCCTCGGGCTGCTGGTGAAGACGCCGCAGGGCGTGCAGCTGTTCGGCTTCCTGGCGTTCTTCCCGCTGCTCTTCGGCAGCGACCTGCTGGTGAAGTCGGCCACGATGCCGGGCTGGCTGCAGGCGTTCGTCAAGGTCAACCCGATCACCTCGCTGTCCGAGGCCGAACGCGGCCTGCTCACCACCGGCCCGATCGCCACGCCGGTGATCAGATCGCTGCTGTGGGCGCTGGCCATCTTCGCGGTGTTCGCACCGCTGGCGGTGCGCGCCTACCGCCGGCGGACGTAGGTCACAGCGTTTCGCGGGCGCGGGTCAGGGCGGCTTCGTAGCTTAGCTGGCGGCCTTGGTCGTAGGCGGCGTCGAAGGCGGGCTCGCCGAGGGCGGCTCGCGCGGCAGCGCGAGCCGCGGGGGCATCGAGGCTGCTCTCGTCGAAGGCGCCGCGGAGTCCGTGCGCGGCGCCCAGCAGGCTGGCGGCTCGCTCCGCGTCGCCGTCGTGACCGCGGCCGAGGGCGTAGGCGGCGACGGCGTCGAAGACGCTGGCGCTCGAGGAGTGCTCCACCCACGCGGCGGCCGACTGCAGCGCCTCGCCGAGCAGTTCCGCGCAGCGCTGCAGGTCGCGCTGCGCGAGCGCCACCATGGCCAGCCTGGTCTTGATCTGCGCGCGCAGCGACTGCCACCACGCGGCCCGCATGTCGGCCATGCTGGTGAGCACCGCCTGGCAGCAGCGAGTCACCGCGGCGAGGTCGCCGTCGCGCCAGGCGAGTTCGGCGCGCATGAAGGCGACCCAGCGGTCGGTGTCGCCGCTGCTGCCGCGTTCGGCGGTCTCGCGTTCGACGCGGTCCAGGTCGGCCCGGGCGCGCGCGAGATCGCCGGTCCGGGCCCTGATGACCGCCAGCTTCCCCTCGACGTAGGCCATGTCGCCCCACGAGCCGAGCTCGCCGCCGATCGCCGCCGCCTCTTCGAGGGCGGCGATCGAGGCGGCGTGGTCCGCGCGCAGTTCCACGAACTCCGCCAGCTGGGTGAGCGTGATGGCGGTCCCCCACGTCTCGCCGAGCGCCCGGAATACAGCCAGTGCCTCGCGGCAGTCGTCCTCGGCCCCGTCCAGGCGGCCGACCGTGCTGCCGTACGACGCGCGGTACAGCCGCCCCAACGCCCGCAGCCAGGGATCGCGCGCGCCGGCATACCGCTCGAAGATGAACAGCGCCCGGTCGCGGTCACCGTCGTACTGCGCCAGCAGCGGCTCCACCAGGGCCGCGATGGGGTGGAACTTCTCGTACTCGGCCGACCACGGCGACAGCGCGGCGATCGCCTCGGTCAGCGGCTCCCTGATCGACTCGATGTCCCAGGACCAGCCCGCCGCGAGCAGCGCGCAGACGGCCCGCGCCTCGGCGATCCGCCGGGTTGTCAGCGGCGGCGGCTCGAGTGCGAGGGCGTCGCGCGCCAGCGTGTCGCCCTCGCCGTGGCCCCGCTGGACCCAGTAGTAGGCCAGCGCGCGCACGAGCCGCAGCGCCGTGTCCGCGTCCCGGCGGGCGATCGCCCAGCGGAGCGCGGCGTGCGCGTTGTCCTGTTCGGCCATCAGCTCGCGGAACCAGCGGACCTGTCCGGCGCCGCGCAGCAGCGGGTCGGCCTCCTCGGTGAAGTTCAGGTAGTACGCGGTCAGCGCGTCCTTGACCTGGGCGTCCTCTCCCGCGCCCGCGAGCCGTTCCAGGGCGTAGGCGCGCACCGTTTCCAGCATCCGGTACCGCGGACCGAGATCACCGGGGCGGTCCGGCGCGAGCAGGATCGACTTGCCGACAAGACCGGACAGCGCGGGCAGCACGGCGGCGCGGGTCAGCCCCGTGTTCGTGCCTGGCAGCGCGGCGTCCGAGCACACCTGCTCCGCCGCGGTCAGCGTGGCGCCGCTCGGGAAGACGGCCAGCCGGCGGGCGAGCACCCGTTCCTGTTCCGACAGCAGGTCCCAGCTCCAGTCGACGACGGCGCGGAGCGTCTGGTGCCTCGGCAGCGCGGTCCGGCTGCCGCCGGTGAGCAGCGCGAACCGGTCGTCCAGCCGTTCGGCGAGCTGTGCCGGAGTCAGCGTTCTAACCCACACCGCCGCCAGTTCGATGGCCAGTGGCAGGCCGTCGAGTGCCCGGCAGATCCGCGCGATCGCCGCCGCGTTGCCGTGGTCAAGCGCGAAGGAGGGCAGCACCGCCGCCGCCCGGTCCCGGAACAGGCGCACCGCCGGGTACGTGTAGGTGTCGGGGATGCCGGGCGCGTCGGCGGGCGACACCGGGGGGATGGCGAGGGGGGACACCACCCACAGCGTCTCGCCGCCGATGCGCAGGGGCTCCCTGCTCGTGGCGAGGATCCTGACCTTCGGGCAGTCGGCGAGCATGCGTTCGGCCAGCAGGGCGGCCGCCTCCACCACCTGCTCGCAGTTGTCCAGGACCAGGACCGCCTCGCGGCCGGCGAGGGCGCCGCAGAGCCGGTCGACCGGGTCCCCGGGGCCGGGGTCCGCGGCGTGCCGCGAGATCGCGCGCTCGCGCAGGCCGAGCGCGTCGAGCACCGCGTACGGCACCTGCGACGGGTCGCTGACCGGGGCGAGTGCCGCGAACCAGGCCGGCGCGCCCAGCCGGGCCGCCGCCTCGGCGGCCAGCCGGGTCTTGCCTACCCCGCCGGGGCCGGTGAGCGTGACCAGCCGCTCCTCGGCGAGCTTCTTGAGCACGCCGCGGACGTCGTCGTCTCTGCCGATGAAGCTGGTCGGCGGGCGCTGGCCAGCCGAGACAGCGGCGGGCGGCTGGGCAGGCGGCACCGCTCGTTCGGGATAAGGAGGGGGAGCAGCGGTGGCGGCGGGCGGCGCGGGTACGGCGGGCGGCTGGAGCGGGACCTCCTGCCGCAAGATCGCCAGGTACACCTCCTCGAGCCGGGGGGACGGGTCCACCCCGAGCCGGTCCGCGAGCAGGTCCCGCGCCTGGGCGTAAACGGCGAGCGCGTCCGCCTGGCGGCCGGTGGCGGCGAGGGCGCGCATGAGCAGCGCGCACGGGCGCTCGGCGAGCGGGTCGGCCGCGGTCATCGCACGCAGTTCGCCGATCAGGCCGCTCGCCTCGCCGAGCGCCAGGTCCGCCTCGATCCGGTCGAGCGTCGCGGTCGACCGCAGTTCCTCGAGCCGGGCGGCGGGCGCCGCCGCGAACTCCTCGTTCGCCACGTCGGCGAGGGCGGGGCCGCGCCAAGCGGCCAGCGCCTCGCGGAGCAGGCTCGCGGCTTCGCGCGGGTCCCCGGCCGCGAGCGCGCGGCCGCCGGCCCGGGCACGGGCCTCGAAGGCGACCGCGTCCACCATCTCGGGCGGGATGGTCAGCCGGTACCCCGTGGGGGACGACTCGAGCAGGCCGTCGCTCAGACCTGACTGGCGCAGCGCGGCGCGCAGCCGGGACACCAGGGACTGCAGCGCGTTGGCGGCGTCCGCCGGCTGCTCGTCCGGCCACAGCCGGTCGATCAGCGAGTGCGCGGAGACCACGCGGCCCGCGTCGAGGGCGAGCAGGATCAGCAGCGCGCGCAGCCGGTGCCCGCCGATCCGCGCCTCGCGCCCGTCCCCGTCCCGCACCTGCAGGGTGCCGAGCACGCCTATCCGCACCGTGTCCGCGGGGCTGATCTCGCCACGCTCCCTTCCCGCGTCCGTCCCGTTCCTGCCGCCGCTACCAGTATCGCCTAACGCGATAGATCTCGATAGCCTGACGCGGCCGGCTTTCCTGGTTCGAACCTATCGGTCACACGGCTGACAACGCTGACATCCTGGTCGGCAGCGAAGGCCTAGGCGCAGGCGGCGGGCAGGTGCGGCCCGGGGTGGCCCGCGGCGAGCACGCAGCATGCTGGCCGCCACCCGGCCCGGGTGCCGCATTTCGGCGGCACGGTCGTGTGATACTCCTGCGCGCACGACCATTGGTCGGCGCACGTCATGCCGTCCGAGTGGTACAGCGCGGTCATATTGGTCATGGCTCGCCCCTTCTGGCTGCCTCGCCCGGCAACCTGTCTGCAAACGATCGCCGGCGCGATAATCGCGGTGCTACACGGTGAGCGCCCAACCTCACTACCGGCTAGCCGGAATGCCGGGGGGTGAAGCTAGCACCAACCAAGGACGGGCGCTGCCCGTGATGTGCGCCGCGATCACCGGCGGCCACACTTCTACGCAGTGCTCCGGTCGGCTGGAGCGAACCCCCGGGGCCGACCGGAGCAATCAATCATCGTCGCGACACACGAGGGGCAAGCAAGGGCATGGAGCGAACCGACTGGCTAGATGGGCGTATCGATTCGACGGACGCGCGATTCCTCATGCTGACGGCGATCACCCATCACCGGTTCAGCTCGCCCATCTGGGGAGAGCACGAGGTCCGCAAGCTGAATGCCGAACTCGCCGAGATCGACCTGCTCGCGGCCCGGGCTGTCGACGAGCACAACGAGCCCCGGCGCTCCGTGCGGATCCAGGCCGGTTCCCGCTGAACCGGGCAATTCCGGCTAGCCAGGATGCGTACGTGCCCCGATCACGGCACCCTGAACTCGTGCCCGTGCGCTGCCTGCTAGTAGACGACAGCCAGACCTTCCTCGACGCCGCGCGCGGCCTGCTTGACCGTGACGGGGTAGCCGTCGCGGGCACCGCCTCGTCCACCGCCGAGGCGCTGCTGCAGGCCAGCGCCCTGGCGCCAGATGTGGCCGTGGTCGATATCGGGCTCGGCGGCGAGAACGGCTTCGAGCTCGCCAGCCGCCTGGCCAGCCAGGACATCACCGTGATAATGACCTCCACGAGCGCGGAGGCGGACTTCGCGGACCTCCTCGCGGACAGTCCGGTGGCGGGATTCCTGCCGAAGGCGGAGCTGTCAGCCGGGGGGATCCGGCGGGTCCTCGGCGCCTGAGATCCGCGGCCGCCTAGCGGGCATCGAGGAAGGTAAGCACGGCGAGGACCCGGCGGTGCACCTCGTCAGATTCCGGCAGCCGCAGTTTCAGCAGGATGCTGCGCACGTGTTTTTCCACCGTGCCCTCGGTCACGTACAGCTCGCGCGAGATCGCGCTGTTGGAACGCCCTTCGGCCATCAGCTCGAGCACCTCGCGTTCGCGCGGGGACAGGACGTCGAGCGGGTCGTCCACACGGCGGGCCGCGACGAGTTCGGCGACCAGAACGGGATCGACAACCGAGCCGCCCCGGACGAGCCGTCGCAGCGTCTCGGTGAAGTCATCCACGTTGATGACCCGGCTCTTCAGCAGGTAACCGGTTCGCTGGCCGCTCGCCAGCAGATCCATGGCGTGATCGACCTCGGCGTGGGCCGACAGGACCAGGATCGCGATGTCCGGGAATTCCGCGCGGATCTGGCGGGCCGCGTCCAGGCCTTCCGTGGAGTGACCCGGGGGCATGCGGATGTCCACGATGACCAGATCAGGCCGCTGCTCGCGGACAAGGTCCAGCAGCCGCGCGGCATCATCGCACTGGCCGATCACATCGAAGCCTGAGCGCTCAAGCAGGCTTGCCAGGCCCTCGCGAAGCAGAACGTCGTCGTCCGCCAGCGCGACCCGGATCCGCTCGTCAGTCATCCCCTCCGATTATGGTCCGTCACCTGGAGAAATATCAGGCACGCGCGGCGACCGGGCCGGAACCGGAATCAGACTTCGACGACGACCGGGATGATCATGGGGCGGCGGCGGTAGTTGTCGCTGACCCACTTGCCGATGACGCGCCGGGCTAGCTGCTGCAGCGCGTGCGTGTCCGACACGCCGTCGGCGGCCGCGCGCTCGAGCGCGTCCTCGAGCCGTGGCAGCACCTCGGAGAACGCCCCTTCGTCGATGCCCGAGCCGCGCGCGTGGATCTCCGGGCCGCCGGCGATCTTGCCGCTGCTCGCGTCGACCACCAGGATGACCGAGATGAAACCCTCCTCACCCAGGATGCGGCGGTCCTTGAGCTGAGACTCGGTGACCTCGCCGACCGTGAGCCCGTCCACGTACACGTACCCGCAGGGCACCGCGCCGGTGATGGACGCCTTGCCGTCGACCAGGTCCACGACGACGCCGTCCTCGGCGATCACGATCCGCTGGTTCGGCACCCCGGTCAGCGCGGCCAGCCGCGCGTGCGCCCGCAGGTGCCGCCACTCGCCGTGCACGGGCATGAAGTTGCGCGGCTTCACCAGGTTCAGCACGTAGAGCAGCTCGCCGGCCGGGGCGTGGCCCGAGACGTGCACGAGCGCCGACTCCTTGTGCACCACGCGCGCGCCGAGCCTGGTCAGCCCGTTGATCACTCGGTATACGGCGGTCTCGTTGCCGGGGATGAGCGACGACGCCAGGATCACGGTGTCCCCGGACGCGATCCGGATCTGGTGGTCGCGCCCGGCCATCCGGGACAGCGCGGACATCGGCTCGCCCTGCGACCCGGTGGAGATGAGCACCACGTCACCCGGGGGCATCTCCTCGGCGTCGCGCAGGTCGATCAGCAGCCCGCCCGGCACCCGCAGGTAGCCGAGGTCGCGGGCGACGCCCATGTTGCGCACCATCGACCGGCCGACGAAGGCGACCTTGCGACGGTGCGCGACGGCGGTGTCGAGCACCTGCTGCACCCGGTGCACATGAGAGGCGAAGCAGGCCACGATGATCCGCTGCTCCGCGTTCGCGAACACCTCGTCGAGCACCGGCGAGATGTCCCGCTCCGACCTGACGATGCCGGGCACCTCGGCGTTGGTCGAGTCGGCCATCAGCAGGTCGACGCCCTCGCCGCCCAGCCGCGCGAACCCGGCCAGGTCCGTCAGCCGCCCGTCAAGCGGCAGCTGGTCCATCTTGAAGTCGCCGGTGTGCAGCACGACGCCCGCCTCGGTGCGGATCGCGACGGCGAGCGCGTCTGGGATCGAGTGGTTAACTGAGAAGAACTCAAGATCGAATGGTCCGAACGAGGCGTGGTTACCCTCTCGCACCTCAACCGTCTCAGGGGACAGGTGATGCTCGATCAGCTTGGATCTGACCAGCGCGAGAGTCAGCCTCGAGCCGACTAGCGGGATGTCCCCGCGCTCGCGCAGCAGGTACGGCACGGCGCCGATGTGGTCCTCGTGGGCGTGCGTCAGCACCAGGGCCTCGACCTGGTCGAGCCGGTCTTCCAGGTAGCCGAAGTCGGGGAGGATCAGGTCCACGCCCGGCTGGTCCGCCTCGGGGAACAGGACCCCGCAGTCGACGATCAGCAGCCGGCCGCCGAACTCGAAGACGGTCATGTTGCGGCCGATTTCGCCGAGCCCGCCGAGGCCGACCACCCTCAGGCCCTGTGCGGACAACGGCGGCGGCGGGCTCAGTTCCGGATGCGGGTGGCTCACTCTGCTAGCCCCGCTCGCTCCGCTAGCCCCGCTCGCCTCCGGGGCGCCTTAGCCCGCCCTCTTCCCTCGTCACTCACTCGCTTCGCTCCCTCGTTCCTCGGTCATCCGGCGGGGCGCCCCTTTGGCTCGCGGGAATTTCTAGGTTTCCTATGCCTATCTAGGGTATCTTGACGGCGCCGGCGATGAGGTCCTCGCGGAGCTGGCGGCGCTCGGCGTCGTTCGCCGGAAGCAGCGGTCCGCGCACGCCGCCGCCGGGCAGGCCGAGCAGGTCCATCGCCGCCTTGGTCATGACCGCGCCCTGATTGCGGAACAGGCCGGTGTACACCGGGAGCAGCTCCTGGTGGATGCGCAGCGCCTCGGCGTTGCGGCCGGCGGCGAACGCCTCGATCATCTCGGACAGCCGGTCGCCGACCACGTGGCCGACGACGCTGACGAAGCCGACCGCGCCGAGGGACAGCCACGGCAGGTTGAGCATGTCCGTTCCGCAGTAGAAGACAAGGTCCGTGTTGGCGAGCACCCACGAGGTGTCGCCCGGGCGGTCCTTGGCGTCCTTCACGCCGACGATCCGCGGGTGCTTGGCGAGCTTGGCCAGCGTCTGGCTGGCAACCTCGGCACCGGTGCGGCCCGGGATGTCGTAGATGAGCACGGGCAGGCCCGTGCTGTCGGCGACGGCGGTGAAGTGGGCGGCGAGCGCGTCCTGCGCGGGCTTGTTGTAGTAGGGAGTCACGACGAGCAGGCCGTGCGCCCCGGCGTGTTCGGCTTGCCTGGCGAGTTCCCTGGTGTGCGCGGTGATGTTGGTGCCCACGCCGGCCACCACCTTGGCGCGGTCGCCGACGGCGTCGAGCACCACGCGGATGAGCCGCTCCTTCTCCTCGTCGGTCGTGGTGGGCGCCTCGCCGGTGGTGCCGTTGACCACCAGGCCCTCGTTGCGCATGTCGTCCACGAGATACGAGGCCAGCCGGGCCGCGCCGTCGAAGTCGACGGCGCCGTCCGCGGTCATGGGAGTGATCATCGCCGTCATCATCCGGCCGAAGGGCGCAGTCGTCGCGGTCATAGCCGAACGTTACCCCCACACGCCGGCACGGAACCAGCGGCCCTCGGCGGGCCCGCGGTGTCCCACGCCTCCTGGGTCGTCTCACATAGTGGGACGTGACCGACTTAGGGCGCAATCCAGGTGATTTCATGCCCGTTTCGCCCCCTTTATTCACCGGTTTTGCGCCATAAGTGGGCTCGGCCGGGCGGGCGGCGTTCGGTCAGCGGGCAGAGCATATGCTCCGGGGGGTGAGTGGTGATTCGGTTAGCGTGCCGGCCAAGCTGCTGAGCCTGCTTGACGCGTACACGCAGGGGCGCAGCGTTTACACGCTGTCCGAATTGTCGCGGCGGACCGGGCTGCCGCTCACCACCACGCACCGGCTGGCCGGCGAGCTTGAGCGCTGGGGCGGGCTGGAGCGCGGCGCGGACGGGCAGTACCGGATCGGGCTGCGGATGGTCGAGCTCGCGGCGCTGTGCCCGCGCGGGGCCGGGCTGCGGGACGTCGCGCAGCCGTTCATGCAGGACCTCTACGAGGCCACCCACCAGAACGTCCAGCTCGCGGTGCGGGAAGGCACCGACGGGGTATACATCGAGCGGATCGCGGGCCGTGCGGCCGTCCCGGTACAGACCCGGATCGGCGCGCACTGGCCGCTGCACGCGACCGGGGTCGGGCTTGTGCTGCTCGCGTTCGCCCCGGCGGCGGTCCAGGAGGCGGTGCTCGCCGCGCCACTGCGGCGGTTCACCCAGTACACGATCACCGACCCGGCGGTGCTGCGGCGGGTCCTCGCCGAAGTCCGCAGGGCCGGCGTGTCGTTCAGCGACCGGCAGATCGACGAGGACGCCTACTCCGTCGGCGCGCCGGTCTACGACCGGGACGGAAGCTGCCTCGCGGCACTGTCCGTCGTCGTCGGGTCGGACGACCCGGGACGGGCGTCCTGGGGACCCGCGGTGCGGGCCGCCGCCATCGGCATCTCCCGTCGGTTGCGGGGCGCCTGAGTGTTACAGGCGCGTGTGCGTCGTTCATCCGGGTCGTCACGGTTCAGACGATGCGGTTGCGCAGCTTGCCGATGCCCTCGATCTCGAGCTCCACCACGTCGCCGCGGCTGAGCCAGCGGCCGTCGTCGTGCTCGAGGATGCAGCCGGTGCCGACGGTGCCTGAACCGATCACGTCGCCGGGATACAGCCTGGTGTTGCGCGCTGCGTGGTCGAGGATCTCCTGCCACGTGTAGTGGATGTCGGCCAGGCTGCCAAGGGACCGCAGTTCGCCGTTGACCGTGGCCGTCATGCGGGCGCTCGTGCCGTCGAACTCGTCGGTGGTGACAAGCACCGGGCCCATGCTCGTGGCGAAGTCCTTGGCCTTCGCCGGGCCGAGCCCGACGCGCATCTCCTTGCGCTGGATGTCGCGGGCGGACCAGTCGTTCATGACGGTGAAGCCCGCGATGGTCGCGTCGTGGCCGATGACCGCGGCGATCTCGAGTTCGTAGTCCAGCTCCGCGGTGCCCGCGGGGTACGGGATCTCGTCCTGCGGGCCGTACACGGCGGCCGGGTTGGTGAAGTAGAAGACGGGGAACTCGTACCACTCCTGCGGCACCTGGGAGCCGCGGTTGGCGCGGGCCGTGGCCACGTGCTGCTCGAAGGCGAAGAAGTCCCTGATCGACGGGGGCCGCGGGATGGGCGCGAGCAGCATGACTTCGGCCAGCGGGTAGCGGGTACCGTCGGCGGGCGGGCACGACATCGCGAGGACGTCGAGCAGGGCCGGGGCTTGCAGGCGGACCACCTCGTCGCCCTCGACGCGGCCCGGGCCGGACTGGGCAGCCGGATCGCCGGCCGGCCTGAACGTGCAGTATCGCAACGTCGCTCCCTGGATCTGGACGGTATCGC
>Ga0187807_1000392_pt1 | contig 13833 bp, 10 predicted proteins | sample NC_wetland_sal_i_4_FD_132432 | JGI IMG/M metagenome (GOLD analysis project Ga0187807, IMG submission 132432) | Wetland sediment microbial communities from Neuse River Estuary, North Carolina, USA - ASW_2 | ecosystem: Environmental > Aquatic > Freshwater > Wetlands > Sediment | place: USA: North...
CGGGCCAGATCCTCGCGGCCGGCGCCGAGCGCCTCCTGCGCCTGGGACTGCAGCTTGCCGGCGGACTGCTGCAGCTGATCCAGCTGCAGCTCGACGCGCTTGCGGCTGGTGGCCACGTCCGCCACGCCGCGGCGAACCTTCTGCAGCATCTCCATCTGCTGGCTGTAGGAGTAGTCCAGCACCTCGCGCGGGTCTTCCGCCCGGTCCAGCGCCTTGTTCGCCTTGATTCTGAACAGCGCTGCGAGACGGCGGAGTATGCTCATCGCGGCCCACTTCCCCTCATCGGCCCCCGGGCTGGCGAAACCGCGAACATCCACGATGCGACCGCGGGCCTTCGCTGTTCCGGTGCGGCGATTGTCCCCTGCCCTGACACCGTACGGAAGGGACGTTCGGCCCCCTCTGCCTGGCCGGCGTGCCGTCGGCCAGGATGCCGGATCGTGCGGGTCACTCTGCCGGACCGCCGGCGAGGCACACTTGACAGTATCCGGATTCGCTGTGCCCCGCCGGATGTGAGTTCCCGGGCCACCGCGCCCGGGAGAGGTCTTCTGGATTCTCCCAGGGAGGTACCGGCCGTGCCTGACAACATCGTGCTGATCATTCGATTTCATCCGGTGGGCGGTGAAGACGTCTCCGTGGTATCGGAGGACTTCGGCGGGGAGCGCGAGGCGCTTGAGGCTATCGCTCGGGCGCTGGACGAACGGCGCAGTCTGGTCTTGAACCACGCGATATATGACCGCGAGGCTGCCCGGACCGGCGTGATCATCAACCTGGACAACGTGGTATCGGTGCGGGTGTCGAAGACAGACAGTGCGGCGACGGGCCAATACCTGTGACAGCGTGGGCGACCGCGAGGGCCGTGGTCGGCGTTGGGCGGTCGCCGCGGTGGCATTCTACGGGCACGCCTGCGCCCTAGTGCGGGCCTACCGCCACTGCTTATGCGGCGAGGTCAGCGTATCGGCCGTTGTCGGCGATAAGGGTGGCGTGGGTGCCGGCTTCAACAATGTGGCCATGATCCAGGACGACGATCTGGTCGGCGTTACGCACGGTCGAGAGCCGGTGGGCGATCGTAATGGTGGTGCGGCCCCGGGCGAGGGTATCGAACGCCTTCTGGACGGAGCGCTCGGTTTCGGTGTCCAGAGCGCTGGTGGCCTCGTCGAGCACCAGCACGCGCGGGTTCCGCAGCAGGGTCCTGGCGATCGCGATGCGCTGCTTCTCGCCGCCGGAGAAACGGTGGCCGCGGGAGCCGACCATGGTGTCGTAGCCGTCAGGCAGTCCGGCGATCAGGTCGTGGATCTGGGCGGCACGGGCCGCGTCCTCGATCTCGGCATCGGTGGCATCGGACCTGGCATAGCGCAGGTTCTCGCGCACAGTGGTGTGCAGCAGGTAGGTTTCCTGGCTCACCACGCCCACGATCGCGGCGAGGTCTGCGAGCCGCATGTCGCGGACGTCGATGCCGTCGATGCGGACGCTGCCGCTGCCGGGGTCGTAGAACCGGGCTATCAGGGAGGCGACGGTGGTCTTCCCCGATCCAGTCTGGCCGACTAGGGCTAGCGTGCTGCCGGCCGGAACGTCCAGGTCGATGCCGGTGAGGGCCGGCCAGCCCGCGCCCGGGTAGGTGAATCCGACGTTCTCGACGCGGACGTGACCGGTGACCTGGGCTGGGTCGATCTCGACCGGGTCGGCGGGGTCGTCGACCTCGACGGGCAGGTCGAGGTACTCGAAGATCCGCGCGAAAAGCGCAAGCGAGCTGATCACCGAGACGCTGGTGTTGAGCAGTCCGGTCAGCGGCCGGAACAGGTTGTTCTGCAGTGTCGTGAACGCGATCAGGGTGCCGATGGTGATGCCGCCAGTGGTTGCCGGCAGCCCCGCGGCAAGGTAGATGATCGCGGGGATCGCGGCGAAAATGATGCTCAGTGACGCCATCCGCCATCGCCCGGCTAGCTGGGAGCGCAGCTCCAGGTCGATCAGGCGGGCCGAGGAGGCGGTGAAACGCTGGACCAGCGATGGACCGGCGCCCATGGTCTTGGCCAGCTGGATGCCGTTGATTGACAGGCCTTCCTCGATGGTGACGTTCAGGTTGGCCAGTTCGCGCTGCTGTTGCGTGGTGATGGCCCGGCGCATTCCGGCGACCTTGCGGGTCAGGTAGATGGCCGGCGGCATGACGACCAGGGAGACAAGGGAAAGCCGCCATGACAGGACCACCATGGCGACCGCGGTGGCTATCGCGGTGGTGAGGTTCGAGGCGATGGAGGTCGCGGTCGAGGTAACGACGGATTCCATGCCGCCGATGTCGTTGGTGATGCGGGACTGGACCTCTCCCGTGCGGGTGCGCGTGAAGAAGGCGATCGACTGCCTCTGCAGGTGGCCGAAGACGCTGGTGCGCAGGCCGTGCATGACCTGCTGGCCTACCTTCGTGGCGATCCAGGTTTGGATCACTCCGAAGGCAGAGGTGACGGCGGCCACGGCGACCATGCCAATCACCAGCCAGGTAAGCAGCCGCAGGTTCCTGGTAGGCAGGGCGGTGTCGATGACCGCGCGGAGCAGGAACGGGGAGGCCAGCCCTACGACTGAGGAGGCGATGATGACGGCAGTGACGATCGCCAGCTGCCAGCGGTATGGGGTGAACAGCCGGGCGATGCGCAGCAGCGACACCTCGCGCGCCTGCGCCTTCTCGGCGGCCGTAACGGTCCGCGAGCCGCGAGTCCGGCCCGTGTTGCTGATGTCTCGATTCGTGTGCGGTGATTCCAAGAAGTCACTCGATTCTGCCGGTGCGGCTCGCGCCTGGACGCCCGGCCGCAGCTTCAAGATATTACTGAGGCTACCTCAATGTGAGGTAGCAACAACAGCTCCTGGTATCCTATTCCGGTGGCCACCGAGCGCGACGAGACGCTGTCGGAAGCCTTCATGTCCGTCGCGCGCCAGCTGCGCGGCGTGTCCCAGGAGACGCTCGCTCCCTGGGACATCACCCCCGCGAACCTGCGGGCGCTGCGCGTGCTGAGCCGCCACGGGACGATGCGCCTGTCGGAGCTGTCCGATCACCTGCACATCGCGCCGCGCTCGACCACCGAGGTCGTCGACGCTCTCGAATCCCGGGATCTGGTGCGGCGACGGCCCGATCCGGGCGACCGGCGGGCCACTCTGGTCGAGGTGACCGAGCACGGCGCCAGTGTCGTTGACGCGATCCGCGCGGCCCGCGGGACCGAGACCGAACGGATCTTCGGCCGGCTCAGCCCGGCAGACCGCGCTCACCTCGAACGCATTCTGCGCACGCTCAGGGAATGATTGCCCCTGGACGCGAAGTGACCGTCCGTTCGGAATAATCAAATGCATTATTCAGCCGAACGAACGGTGGCTTGCGCCCGGAACAGCACACCAGTGCCACCGTCCGCTCCGCCAGGTATTCGAACTTATGGTCGGGTGGGCGGAGCGTGATCGAGTGTCCATAATGGGCGCATGGGGCTTTCCTCTGACGGTTTCGCGACTGACGGCGTAGCGACGCTTCTGTTCACCGACGTCGAGGGAGGGATCCGGCTGTGGGAGGCCGACCGCGAGGCCATGGCGGAGGCGTCGGCCCGCCATAACCGGATCGTCCGCGAGCAGGTTGAGGCCCTCGGCGGTCAGGTCTTCAGGACGGTCGGCGAGGCGTTCCGCGCGGTGTTCGCCAGCCCGGCCGCTGCGCTCGCGTCGGCGGTGGCCATCCAGCGGGCGGTCGCCGCCGAGCCGTGGCCGTCCGGCCTGCCCGTCCGTGTGTGCGTGGCGCTGCACGCGGGGGTCTGCGTTGAGCGTGACGGCGACTATCTCGGCCCGGTGGTGAATCGCGCCGCCCAGCTGCTCGCCGTCGGCCACGGCGGCCAGGTCGTCGTGACACGGGCGGTGCAGGAACTGCTCGCCGACCGGCTGCCAGACGGTATGGGCCTGCGGGACCTGGGCGAGCACCGGCTGAAGGACCTGGGGCGCCCCGAGCAGGTTTTCCAGGTGACGGGACACGGGCTCGCCGACGGATTCGGCCCGTTGCGCTCGCTCGACGACCCGGCCCTGCGCAATAACCTGCCATCCCAGTCAACCAGCTTCGTCGGCCGGGGCGCTGAACTCGCCGAGTTGCGGTCACTGCTAGCCGGGTCGCGGCTCGTCACGATCGCGGGGGCTGGCGGGATCGGCAAGTCCCGGCTGGCACTGCAGGCCGCGGCCGAGACGCTTGACGGCGGCGGCCACGGGGTGTGGCTGATCGAGCTGGCGCCAGTATCCGAGCCTGAGCTGGTGGCCCGCACGGCGGCCGCCGTGCTCGGAGTGCGCGAGGAGCCTGGACGGTTCATGCTCGACACCCTGGTCGAAGCCGTCGGTGACCGGCGCTTGCTGCTGATCCTCGACAACGCCGAGCACGTGCTCAGCGCCGTCGCCAAGGTCGCCGACGCCATCATGCGGTCCTGCCCGCGGTCCTGCCTGCTCGTCACGAGCAGGCAGCCGCTGGGCATCGGCGGTGAGCGCGTCATGCGGCTCGGCCCGCTTGCGGTCCCGCCCGCTGATCTCGCCGCCCCGCAGCCCCTAGCGGGCTTCGAGTCGGTGCAGCTGTTCGCCGAACACGCCGCGATGCGCCGGCAGGGCTTCACCCTCGACGCCACAAGCGCGGCGGCGGTGGCGGCGATCTGCCGCCGTCTCGACGGGATCCCGCTAGCCATCGAGCTCGCCGCGGCCCGGCTGAGCTCGCTGTCCGTATCGGAGATCAGCTCCCGGCTCGATCAGCGGTTCCAGCTGCTGACCGGGGGAAGCCGTACCGCCCTGGCGCGCCATCAGACCCTCCGCGCCCTGATCGACTGGTCCTATGAGCTGCTCAGCCCCGATGAGCGAATGGTGGCGGAACGGTTCTCGGTGTTCGCCGGGGGCTGGACCCTGGAGGCCGCCGAGGCCGTCGCCGCCGGAGGTGGCATCGAGGAGTGGCAGGTGCTCGACCTGCTTGCCGCCCTCGTCGATAAGAGCCTCGTCCAGGCCGAGGAGAGCCGCGGTTCGATCCGCTACCGGCTGCTTGAGACGGTCCGCGCCTACGCCTCGGAGCGCCTCGCCCAGCGGGGCAGTGCCGGTCAGCACCAGGCCCGGTCCGCGCACCGTGATTATTACCTGGCCCTAGTCGAGACCGCCGCCGCGCAGCTGCGCGGCCCGGACGAACTCCGCTGGCTTGACAGGATCGAGGCCGAGTTCGACAACATCCGCGCCGCGCTGGCGTTCAGCATCGCCGATCCCGACAGCGCCGAGCAGGGCCTGCGACTGGCTGCGGGGCTGCGGTGGTTCTGCTACATGCGCGGCCACAGCGTCGAAGTCATCGAGGCGCTCAGCGCCCTGCTCGGGCGTCCCGACGCCCGCCAGCCGACTCGCCACCTGGCCCGGGCCCTGACCGCGAGCTGCCACCTGCTCAATCACTTCGGCCGCGACCCGGCCATCCCCTCGATGGCGACCGAGGCCATCACGATCGCCCGCGGCCTCGCCGATGACGCTCTCGCCGGCGACGCCCTCGCCGCGCTCAACTGGTTCCACTTCCAGCAGGGCGATCTGCCCGCCGCCCTCGCCAGGGCCGACGAGGCCGTCGGGCTGGCCAGGGCAGCCGGAGATCCCCGTCTGCTTACCGCCACTCTCGGCCACCGCGCCGTGTTCAAGAGCGAGGCGGGTGACCTGGACGCATCCCTCGCCGACCAGCAGGAGATCCTCTCGCTTTCGCGGGCGACCGGAGACAACTACATGCTCGCCCTCACCCTGGCGAACCTTGGCATCGACCAGCTCGCGACCGGCGAGTTCCAGGCTGCCCTTACACAGCTTCAGGACGCGCTCGGGATCGCCGATGCCCATGGTTACCAGCACCTGTCGGCCGGCATACAGGAGAACCTGGGGTTCGCCTGCCTGCTGGACGGAGATGTCGCCAGCGGCCGCCGCCTGCTCATTGGTGTCCTGGACACGGCGCGGGACACCGGTGAAAAAACCTATGTGCACGCAGCGCTGCTCGGCCTCGCGCTGGCCGCCGGCGCGGACGGCGACCCCACCGTCGCCGCCACCCTGCACGGCGCGGCCGACCATGAGTACGAGCAGGCTGGGCGGGCCTTCGAGGCCATCGAGTCGGGACTGCGCGCCAGTGACCATGCCCGGCTGCTCGACGCGCTCGGAGAGGCCGCGTTCGATGCCGCCTATCAGCATGGCCGCGCCCTCAGCCAGTCCGACGCCATCGCCCTGGCCTCGAACACGGCGCAGGCCGGCACCGGGCCCGCGGCCGCCGGCCCGGTGCCGTCGGACAGTTCAGCCATCCCCCTCTCCTCAGCTGTCCCCCTCTCGTCAGCAATCCCCCTCTCGGCGAGGGAACAGGAGATCCTGGCGCTGCTGGCCGGTGGCGCGACCGACGCCCAGATCGCCAGCCGGCTGTACCTGTCGGTCAACACGGTGCGCTCGCACCTGGAGCGGATCAGGGACAAGACAGGCGCCCGCAGGCGCGCGGAACTGGCCCGCTACGCCAGCCGGGCCGGTCTCTCCGGGTGAATTGGGCCGTTCGGCCCACGCATAGCGGTCCTTAAGGGCCGCCCGGCCCCTGCCGTCCGGTCCGGCCTCCGGATTACGTTCGGTTTACCGCTCCGTCAAGCACGCTATCCAATTGCGGCACTGACGAGGCGCTAATCCCGGCCCCATCCGACGAAAGGCGAGCGCGATGCGAATCAGATTTACCCGGAAGCCGACCTTTACGAAGGCGGTCGTCGCCGCGGCTGCATTCGGGGCCGTTTTCCTCGCGACGAATTCAAATCTCCCGATGTGCACCGATCCCGGCGCGGTGCTGAACCCGGGCGGGTGCCTGGAGCGGCAGAGCTACCTGCACACCTGGTCCGGCTGGCTGGCGCTGATCAGCCTGGCCGCCGGCGTGCTGCTGCTCGTCCTGAAGCAGCGGACGGCTGCCACCCCGGTCCCGCAGGCGCCGTCGCACGCGGCGCACGCGGCGCACCCGGCATGGCCCGGCGTGCCCGGGCAGCCTGCGGCCCGGCCGGGCGGTCTTCCTGGACACGGTCAGCCGGCGGGCTTCTGCGGCGCGTGCGGCACGAGGGCCGTCCCGGGTGACAGCGCCTGCCGGCAATGCGGGGCGCGGCACGAGCCAGCGAATAACTCTGACGCACGGACGCGGGCATCATGAAGGCAACTCACCACGCCGACCAGGAATTCAAGGCCTTTACCACCGGGCTGCTGGCGCGCCGCCGTGACTTCCCGGCGGGGGGGCCGCGTGGTTAAGTGAGTACGTCAACAGCTTGCGGCCCACCTCACGCGGAGCGGGGATTCCCATGGCCCTCACCTGGTTGCGGCGTGGCGCCGGCAAGCCCGCTGCCGGGCAGCGCCCCGGCGCCGTGGCGGTGGCGGCAGTGGTCACGCTCGGTCTCGGCGTATGCGGCGCGGTCGCGACCGCCACCCCTGCCTTGGCGTCGGGCTGCGCGGTCATGGACGGGACTCACACCTACAGCCACCTGCAGGCGGCGGTCAGCGCCGCTCACCGGGGTGACACGCTGAAGGTCACTGGCACCTGCGCAGGCGCGCCCGGCGGGAACGGGTCCGCGTTTACCATCCGCATCTCGCTGACCATCGACGGGGCCGGGGGGGCCACGGTGGAACCCAAGCCGTCCGAAGCCGGGCGGGTGTTCGAGATCGCTGCCGGGGCCACGGTGACCCTGCACGGGCTAAAGATCACCGGCGGCGGCGGGGACATCCCCAGTGGCGGCGGCATCCTCAACTTCGGCAAGCTGACGGTCAGCGACGCCACGGTGACCGGCAACACCCAGACGATCGACGGCGCGGGCATCTACAACGGCAGCGGCGCCACCCTCACCCTCACCGGCACCACGGTCAGCGACGACACCTCAACCGGGGACGGCGGCGGCATCTACAACGAGGGCAGGCTCACCCTCACCGGCTCCACGGTGCAGGGCGACAAGGCCGGCAACGGCACGAGCACCGGCACCGGCGACGGCGGCGGCATCTACAACTACGCGGGCACCGTGACCCTCACCGGCTCCACGGTGGAGGAAAACGCCGCCACGGTAGATGGCGGGGGCCTCTACAACGCCAGCGTCAGCCTCTCCCAGGGCGGGCTGGTGACCCTGACCGGCGACACCTTCGTCAACGACGAGGCCGTCTTCGGGGACGGCGGCGGCATCTACAACGACGCCAACGTCACCCTGGCGGGCACCACCGTGACCGCGAACGACGCCGACTCGGGTTCCGGGCACGGTGGCGGCGTGTACAACGCGCCGGACTGGAACCTCATCGCGGCGAACTCCACCGTGTCCGGCAACACCGCCGAGTTCGGTGGTGGTGTCTACAACGACGGCACGAGCGGGAATCCCGGGTTCGCCAGTCTGCGTGACTCCACGGTGAGCGGGAACGAGGCAGAGCAGGCGGGAGGCGGGCTGGGCAACGAGGGTGACATGGGGCTCACCAATTCCACGGTGAGCAACAACTTTGACGTCGGCAACGGTGGCGGCATCTTCAGCGATGCCGGCACCACCCTGATCCTGGCGAACGTCACCGTGAGCGATAACACCGGTTACGACGGCGGCGGGCTGTACAACGACGGAGCGCTCACGACCGCCGGCACGATCATCGCCGGGGACTCGGCCTCCCATACCGGGCAGGACTGCGACGAGATCTCGGGCGGGACGGTCACCGACTACGGCTACAACCTGATCGGCACCACCGCCGGGTGCTTCACCACGATGAGCACGGACATCACCAACACCGCCGCCGTGCTCGGCCCGCTCCGCAGCAACGGCGGGCCCACCCAGACGCTGCTGCCGCTGGCGGGTTCCCCGGCGATCAACGCCATCCCCGCCGCCACCTGCGAAAGCGCTGGCTTCCTCGACAGCCGCCACCCCACCGACCAGCGCGGGGTCAGTCGCCCGCAGGGCGGCAGGTGCGAGATCGGGTCGGTCGAGGTCGCCGCCCCGGTGATCACCAAGTTCTCCCCGGCCTCGGGCAAGCGTGGCACCCTGGTGACCCTCACCGGCAAGCACTTCAAGGGCACCGACGGGGTCACGGCGGTGTACTTCGCCGGCTTTTCCGCCGACTTCACGATCGTCTCCGCGACCAAGATCACTGCGAGGGTGCCGTCGCGGGCGACGACCGGCCGGATCAAGGTCACCGCCGCGGGCGGCAGCTTCACCACCACGGCCAAGTTCAAGGTCACCTGATCTGCGGCGGACCGGGCAGCCGGAACGCGCGCGTGAGCTGAACAGCTCCTTGCGGAATGCCGGAAGATCGGGAATTCCCGCGCGGTGCAGTGGTTCAACTCGGGCAAGTTTTCCGGTTCATCAGTGCCGATTCGGCGGAGGGGTCGAATTCGCCCTGCGCAGCCGGTCTGGAAGGTCGAAATGAGCTGAACGCCATCGAATGATTCTCGGGAGCCTCTCGAGCGCGGCCTTATCGAATTGGTGAGCGGAGGAAATAGCGATCCGCCAGGTCGGCACCCTCGAAGCGTGCTCCTCTCAGGCCGGCATCTTCGAAGTGAGCGAACAGGAGGCGAGCGCCTGGAACATGCCATGTCGCCGCGCCTGCATCGAAAGGACCGCTCGGGCGTGGCTCTTTCTCCTGCGGGGAGCTACGATTCGGGTCGGGAGAGAAGATGGGCAGCAGGCGGCGTCGGCTTGACCCTGTAGGGCCGTTTGGCAATCCGGACGGGTCACGAGCCGACATCGAGGATCTGATTAGCGAGTTCGTCGATTTCGGCGGCAATCCGGCGTATGGTCACCTCGCCACCCGTGCGAACGACTCGATGGTGCGGGTCATTGTGGGGAAGCTCGGGGCTGGCAAGACGGTCTACCTGCGGCGTCTTCAGGATTTCCAGGCACATCAGGACTCTGTCTACGCCGATGTGCCGCAGCAGAGCCTGCCGAAGACCGAAGTCATAGTGAAGGCGTGCCAGTGGTTCTCGGACCGTGTCCTGGTCGAGAAGTGGATGCAGATCTGGGAGCGGGCGATCATGGGGTCGCTGGCCTCACACCTGCTGCGTCGTCCCGAGTTGCGTCAGCAGTTGCGCGACGAGGAGGCCGAGGAGATCGAGCACTCGTACGCGCGGCTGCTCGATGACTTCCGCCGACCTCGGTCGATCTACAGCCAGGTGCGCGACATCATCAATCAGCGGCAGACCGCCCATCAGCTGTCTACGTACCTCGACGATCCGCTCTGGGACGACCTCGAGGATCTGCTGAGCGAGGTTGTCCGCCATTGCAAGCCGATCTATTTCTACCTGGACGCAGTGGACGAGGAGTTCAGCCACGCCCCGATGTACTGGCTGAAGTGTCAGGAGGGGTTGTTCTATCAGGTCATGCGGCTGCTCCGCGACCAGAAGCTGGGCGGCCGCCTGCATGTCGTCATCTGCATCCGCGACATCGTCATGTCGTCGGTGTACAGGTCGGAACATGCGCCGCGGTACTACAACGAACCACACATACGCGTCTTGACCTGGGACCGCGGCTCGCTGCTTTATCTACTTGGGCAAAAGCTGCAGCGCCTACCGCCGTCACTACTGATGCGGCGCGCCACCAACGGCCCCCCGACGATTGGCGACTGGCTCGGGGTCAACGGCGATTGGCAGGGGCCCGATGGGGATGAACCAATCGAGGACTACCTGCTCAGCCACACGAGGCTGATCCCGCGCGACATCATCTCGCTGGGCAATGAGCTGAGCGAGGAGGTCTTGCGCCAGAAGCAGGCTGGCCGTGAGGGCCTGCCTGCGGCGGCTCTCCAGGGCGTGGTTCAGCGCTGTGCCAAGCGGTTCGGCGATTCCCAACTCGCGCAGTGCGCCAACCAGATCTCGTCGGACCTGATGCCGAAGAACGCAGCCCTGCAGGAGTACTCCGAATTGTTCACCAGCACCCAGGCTTACATCACCGGGGTGCAGGAGGAAGTTCGCTCCTTCGTCCGGATGATGGGCGTTGACCGATTCTCGCGTGGGGACCTCGGGGCACTGCAGGAAATGGCAGATCTGCACTTCGAGAAGGCGACGGACCTCGCCTCCGTACTGTGGCAGAACGGCCTGCTCGGATATGTTGACGAGTCCGGGCAGCGCCGGTTCTACTCCATGGGCGACGTCGAGCAGTTTCACTTTCCGCCGGACGCAGGCACATACGTGCTGCATCCGTGCCTGGCGTATGCCGTCGGGGGAATCCAGCACGTGCGGGAGGACTCCGCTCCCGCCAGAGGTGCGCGCCGCCGCACTCGCCGGTTCCCATCTCCTGAGCGCAAGGATCTCTCCGAGGCATCGGCCGCTGCACCGCGCTCAGGCGGCAGCCAAGCGCTCCCGGAACCTAACCAGGCGCAGGGGCGATCCTCGGCTGCGGCCAAGGCGGCTGACTACGATGTCGGCGACGTCCTCGACGGCCGCTTCGAGATTCTCCAGATACTCGGGCGGGGCGGATTTTCGAAGGTCTATCGCGTGCGCGATGACGTCGAGGGTAAGGAGCGAGCGCTCAAGCTCTTCGACACCGCCGCCGGGTATGAGGCGGTGCGCCGCGAGATCGGCGCCCTGCGGGAGATCCATCATCCCAACGTGGTGGAGGTCTTCTGGGCCGGCCAGACCAACGTGGGCGACTGGTATCTCATCACCGAGTTCATTGACGGGGAGCCACTAGATGAGTTCGTCACCGGAAAGAGAAACCTGCGTGACCGAGAGGCAGTAGACGTCGCACTCGATCTGCTGGACGCGCTCGTCGCTTTTCATCCTGATGCGGCGCGCCTCAAGGAGCTGGATGCTAAACGTTGCCATGGCGACCTGCCGGAAGCCGAGTCGCACGAGTGGATGGAACTGACGGGCAGGGGGCTGATCCACCGCGACATTAAACCGCGCAACGTTATGCTCACTCGCACAGGAGCGAAACTGCTTGACTTCAACATCGCCTCTCGAGTCGGCGACCCCGTGCATACACAGTCCGGCACACCGCCCTATCAGCCGCCCGATGCCGATCTCACCCGCTGGGACGTTTCCACCGACCTGTTCGCCGTCGGCGTGCTGCTCTACCAGCTGCTCTGCAACGGCAACCACCCGTATCCGAATGCGATGCCCGTGGTCGACGGACTTGTGATCGACCCGAGAACGTTTCGCTCCGGCCTCGGCCATGATCTTGCAGAATTCCTCGTCAAGGCATGCGCCCCAGCCAGCGGTGACCGCTTCTCCGCAGCTCCCGAAATGCATCTCGCCTTGCGTAACATCCGCGCTCACCTTTGAGCGGGCAACCTTGCACATTCTGAGGCCGGCGGCTCACTATCGATATGTGGCCACCCTCATTGAACGTCTCGCACAAGCTGCCTACGACGCCCACCGCGCCGCCCTTCCCACATCTCTCCCGCCATGGGAAGACATCACTAAGCAGGAGCAGCAAGCTTGGAAGGCAGCCGTGTCAGCCGTCGCCGGGCAAGCCGGCGGCACGATCCCTGAGGCGCCGCACGTCAAGTCCTTGGTCATCCAAATCGGAGACCAGCGTCATACCTTCGGTACCGATTTCACCGTCGGCCGTGAAGGCAGCCTCGCTATCGACGACGACTTCGCTTCTGGCCAGCACGCCCGCTTCCAGACTGTTCGTGGCCTGTGGTACGTCGAAGACCTCGGATCCACCAACGGCACCGTGCTCAACGGGCGCCGCATCCTTTCAGCCCAGTTGCTGAAGAAACGCGACAAGATCAAGATCGGCCACACGGTCATGACCGTGGTGTCGGCATGAGCCATCGCAGTATCTAAAAGCGGGTTGACAACACCCACCTCAGCCGGGCGCGCAAGAGCACCAGCAGGCTCGCCTGTGCAGCCTTCCGGCATGTGGTGACAAGTCAGGCACCCAGGCAGCAGGCGCCCGGCCGCCGAGATGCGTCACCCCCGCGAACGTTGATAACAATCGCATCAGGGTCAGATGGCTTGTGTCCGAGGGGTGAGTTGCACCTTCCATACATAATCCCGGTGACCCTGATCACGGAGTTTGCGCTGACGGCGGCGCCCGGTGATGGTGCCGGATCGGCGGACCAAAGTCCTCAAATCGCTGCCCAGACGGGTCTGTTGCCCGGTGTCCCGCGTTTCTAACGTCGCTAATAGAAGCAGTGGAGGCTCCATAGAAGGAGAGGACTGAAATGCCTGGAATTATCGTTGGTATAGATGGCTCTGGTCATTCCCAACGTGCTCTTGAATGGGCAATGAAAGAAGCGGCCATCAGGCAAGCGCCGCTCACGGTCATCACCGTTCACCAAGCTACGGTCGGCTACTACGGCGGCGTCGCCAATGATCCGCAAGACCCAGAGCGGACCGAGAAGGCCAGCGTGTCGGCACAAGCGGAAACCGACAAGGTGCTTGCCGAGCTAGACGGACCCCACCCGGCGTCGGTCACAGTCAGGGCAGTTCATGGCTTCCCGGTCCAGGAACTCGTACGCGCAAGCAGTGGTGCCGACATCATCGTGCTTGGCTCCCGTGGCGCGGGCGGGTTCACCCGACTGTTGCTAGGATCGGTCGCCACGCAGGTCGCCACGCATGCGCACTGCCCGGTCATTATCGTCCCTCCGGAGCGCCAGAGTTGAGTCCGCGCGACTGGCAAGCATTCGGGTAACTCTAGTCCACCGCCCTGGCTGCCTGTCCGGGCAGCAGGCATAAACGACCGTCTCAGGTTATCGGCCAGGCATGAAGGCCGTCGGAGCATCATTCGCCGGCATTGTCGCCCCATCACACCTCAACGCAGGCGTATCCCCGATCTTCGCCCCATCCGCCCTGACAGGCAGAGAGGTAACTCACAACCGGAAAGGACCTAAGTCCCGGACCAACGCCACTTCACCAGGTTCAATACGGAGGTAAAA
>Ga0187807_1000394_pt1 | contig 13750 bp, 10 predicted proteins | sample NC_wetland_sal_i_4_FD_132432 | JGI IMG/M metagenome (GOLD analysis project Ga0187807, IMG submission 132432) | Wetland sediment microbial communities from Neuse River Estuary, North Carolina, USA - ASW_2 | ecosystem: Environmental > Aquatic > Freshwater > Wetlands > Sediment | place: USA: North...
GGCAGGGTTCAGCCGATGAACGACTTGAGGTCTTTGATGAGCTTAGATTCGATCTCTACGTTCCAGGCGGTCTCAGCCACATCCACGGGCAGGAACAGCATCGAGACCAGCAAGGTCTCGATCGCCGCCGTCGCGATGTGCTCGATCCACTTGCCGATGCCGACGCGGACCGTAAAGTCGCCGGGACTTCCTTGGATCGCGATCGTCAGCGCGCGGTCTGCGTCGATAAATCCGGCGAGGAATCCGCCCTTTCTAGCCTGGATGACCGTCCCCTGCGCGCTCGGCGCCGAGGCCGATGCCTGCCAGCACGATCTGGGTCACACCACGGCGGCGGAGCTGGAGGTCAGCTCCGTTCCGGTGAACGCGCCCCAATGCCGCTTGACTACGACGATGTCGCCGGGCTGCGGCGAGAAGTCCTCGGAATTCGGAGTATGCCGTGTCGACCGGGACCAACGCGGAACGCTCGTCGATGGTGATCGTCGACATGGGTTACTCCTCCAGTGCTCCCGGCGGCGGGATGCCGCTGCACGGGCGAGATCGGGTCAGCCGAGGGCGGGACGCGCCGTCGGGGTAAGCAGATCGGTCAGCACGCTGGTGTCCTCGAGTGCCTCCAGGTTGAGCACGGCCTTTTCGATGGCGGCCTGCCGGTCGGAGTCGATCACCGAACCGGTCAGGCTGCGGTATTTCTGGACAATGTCGGAGTCGGTGAGCAGCCGGTCACCGGTGCCTGGGGGGTGTGCGACGGTCTTCTCGCGGGTGCTGCCGTCCTTCAGCGTCACCGCCACCCGGGTGGTGAGCCGGTCCTCGACCGGCAGCGCGTCGTAGACCGCCTGGTGGTGGACGCGGGTGCGGCCGATCAGGTCCCACACGTCGTCGCGGTTGATGCGGTCCTGGGCGAACTGGTCGATTAGCACCGCGCCGTCCAGCAGCGCAACCGCGACCGTATACATGACGTTCATCTGCGCGCCGATGGGCTCCAGCGGCCGTTCGGCCTGCCAGCCGCCGTGGCCGTAGGCGGCTTCGGGCATGTCGATGTCGATGCGGTCGATCTGATCGGCGCTGATGCCGTCCGCGCGCAACTGCAGCGCGGCGGCGATGGCGGCGTGCAGCAGGCCCATGGCGGCATAAGCCTTGACCGCGATGCGGTCGGTCTCCAAGACCATGCCCAGGCCGTCGTAGATCTTGCTGGCATCAGGGTGGTGGCACTCGCCGAACACCGCCAGGTAACCGCCATACTCGCGCTCGAAAACGCGCTTGATGCCGACGTACCCGGCCGCGGCCAGCGCGGCGGCGGTCAAGCCGTTGCGGGAGGCGAAGCCGTGCTGCATCCGCTTGACCATGGATTCGAACTGCGCGGACATCAGCCCGCAGGCCTGGGTGGCGGCCATCCCGAGGGCGTCCTCGAACCCCGCGGCGTCCAGGCCGTACATGGTTCCGGCGGAGGCGGCCGCGGCCAGACCGCCGAAGACTACCCCGGAGTGCCAGCCGCGCGAGAGCATCTCCAGGCCGCCGAGCGCCTCGCCGACGCGCGGCCCTGTCTCATAGCCCAAGATCGCGCCGAGCAGGAACTTCGCGCCCGAAACCTTCCCGGCATGCGGCGCAGCGGCGAGCATCGCGGGCAGCGCTACCGCGTTACTATGCAGCGGGGCGACCGGGTGGTAGTCATCCAGCTCAAATCCCTGGATAAAGCTGGAGTTGAGCATCGCCGCCGAAGGGGCGCTAGTGGTGCGGCCGCCCCACCCGATGAGTGTGCCGGTGCCAGCGTCATCCAACGCCGTGATCCCCTGTACGCCGACGCGGGAATCGGGCAGGTGCGCGCCGACCAGGGCACAGGCGACGCCGTCAAGCACCAGGTGCTTTGCATGTTCGCGGACCGATGGCGGGACCTCCTCCAGCGTGGTGCCGGCGAGCCAGGTGGCCAGGCGGCCGGTGGGCCCCTCGGGGTCGGTCGCGGCTGAGGAACGCGGCGCTGCGCTCATGTTGGTTGGATTCATGGTCGTTCTCCATTCCTTTTCTGCTTAGCCCCTGCCTCGCGCCCCTGTCGGCGGTGTGCTGTCACCTTGCCGGCTCATCGGCACGGCGGTCGCCGGGTGCGCTGCTCCGGCGAATGGGTGCTGGTATCAGGGTCGCGCTCCGGACGGTCGGCCGCGCCCGTACAGGGCCCTGGCCGTACCCTGGCCTGCGGTCCGGGTCGCCCGTAGTGGGGTCACCTGGTGCTGACGTCCGGGGACCGGACGGGCGAGGGCGAGCCTGCCGGTGTCGTTGAGGGCACCCAGCAGATCAGGTCGTGGTCCGCGCCGGCACTCGCGGCACCAGCGCGCCGCCCGGCTGGACACAGGCGTTCACACGGCCTACCTGCTGGCCACTTGCCTCGCCCAGAAGCGTAACCCGGCCTGCACGACCCTTGTGTTTCTCCCGATCGAAGGCCGCCGCCCGATCGAACGCCGTCCGGACCGTTGCTGCGGGGCAGCCGGCCGCTGGCGCCAGACGGCCGGGCGTTAGAATCCCAGCAAAGCCACTGGCCAATCGCCCGAGACCAGCCAGGGCCCGGCGCTGACGCCGTCCAGACTGCTCGCGTGCTTGGCCGCCCGACCAGATTCCTTGGTCCAGACCCCCCGCCCGAAGACATCTTCGCGCGGTCCGGGCTGAAGCACGGCGCAGGGAAGGTGAGGGGCTTGACGGGCTTCGAGGCACTGGCAGCCCCGGCTCGCGTGCTGTGCGGACGGCGCAGCGAGTGCGGGGTGCTGGGTGGGCTCCTCGAAGGGGTGCGTGGCGGGCGCAGCGCGGCCCTGGTGGTGCGGGGCGAGGCGGGGGTCGGGAAGACGGCGCTGCTGGATTACCTGGCGGAGTCGGCACATGATCTGCGGGTAGCGCGGGCGGTCGGGGTCGAGTCGGAGATGGAGCTGGCCTTCGCCGCGCTGCACCAGCTGTGCGGGCCGATGCTGCACCGGCTGGGGCGGCTACCGGGTCCGCAACGTGACGCGGTGCAGATCGCGTTCGGCCTGCAAGCCGGCCCGGTGCCGGATCGTTTCCTGGTCGGCCTGGCGGCGCTGAGCCTGCTGTCGGAGGTAGCCGGGGAGTGCCCGCTGGTATGTGTGATCGATGACGCGCAGTGGCTCGATCATGCCTCGGCGCAGGCGCTGGCGTTCGCGGCACGGCGGCTGTGGGCAGAGTCGGTGCTGGTGGTGTTCGCCGCGCGGGAGCCAGGCGCGGAGCTGCGCGGGTTGCCAGAGCTGGCAGTCGGCGGCCTGCCGGAGGCGGACGCCCGGGAGCTGCTCGGCTCGGCGATCCGATGGCCGCTGGATCAGCAGGTGCGGGACCAGATCGTGGCCGAGACGCAGGGGAACCCGCTGGCGCTGCTGCAACTGCCGCGAGGGCTTTCGCCGACCGAGCTGGCCGGCGGGTTCGGGCAGCCGGATGCGCTGCCGGTGGCGGGCCGGATCGGGGAAAGCCTCCTGCGGCGGGTCGACGCCCTTCCGGCCCAGACCCGGCTGTTGCTCGCGGTCGCGGCCGCCGAGCCAGCCGGTGACACGGCACTGCTATGGCGCGCCGCCGGGCGGCTGGGAATCCCGGTCCAGGCCGCCGCACCGGCGGCCGAGGCCGGGCTGCTGCGGATCGGCGCCCGGGTGCGCTTCCGGCATCTCCTGCTACGGTCGGTGGCCTACCGGTCGGCGTCGCTGCAGGACCGGCAGGACGTGCACTGTGCCCTGGCCGAAGTCACCGACCCGCAGGTTGATCCGGACCGCCGGGCCTGGCACCGCGCCCAGGCCGCGTCCGGTCCGGATGAGGATGTCGCAGCGGAACTGGAGCGCGTGGCCGGCCGGGCTCAGGCGCGAGGGGGCCTGGCCGCAGGTGCCGCGTTCCTGGAACGGGCGGCAGGGATGACACCGGACCTGGTGCAGCGAGCTGACAGAGCGCTGGCCGCGGCTGAAGCCAAGGTCCAGGCAGGCGCTTTCGATGCGGCGCTGGGGATGCTGGGCATGGCCGAAGCCGGGCCGCTCGACGAGCTCCAGCGTGCTCGTGTGAACCTGGTCCGCGCCCAGCTGGCGTTCGTCTGCAGCCGGGGCAGCGACGCGCCGCCGTTGCTGCTGGAGGCGGCCAGGCGGCTGGAACGGATCGACATCGGCCTGGCCCGTGCAACCTACTTGGACACGATCAACGCGGCGATGTTCGCAGGCCACCTGGCCGGTCCCGGCGCCGGGGTTCTGGAGGTGTCACGCGCGGCGCGTGCGGCGCCTCCGCCGCCAGGCCTGCCGCGCGCATCTGATCTTCTCCTCGATGGTCTGGCCGTCAACTTCAGTGAGGGGTACCCGGCGGGATTGCCTGTCCTGCAGCGGGCGCTGGCCGCCTTCGGCTACCAGATGTCTGCGGAGGATGAGCTTCGGTGGCTATGGCTAGCGTGCATCGCGGCCTTGCATCTGTGGGATGACGGCAAATGGGATGTGCTGTCCAGGCGCCACGTCGAGCTGGCCCGCCAAGTCGGCGCGCTCTGCGAGCTCCCCCTGGCCCTCAGCTCACGCGTCTACCTGCTGCTGTTCACCGGCGAGCTGGCCGCCGCGGCGTCGATGACCGACGAGGTGCAGGCAGCGACCGAAGCGACGGGCAGCAACCTCGCGCCCTACGGCGCCCTGGCCCTGGCCGCGTTGCGCGGCCGAGAAACCGAAGCCGTCGCGCTGATCCGGGCCACCGGACAGGAGGTGGCACTGCGCGGCGAGGGAATCGGGGTCACCCTGACGAACTGGGCTAATGCGGTGCTGTACAACGGCCTGGGCCACTATGACCAGGCGCTGGCCGCGGCCGAACAGGGCAGCGAAGACCCCGACGAACTGGGGCTGGCCGCCTGGTCGGTGGTCGAGCTGATCGAAGCGGCCGCCCGGAGCGGGCATCCCGGGCGCGCGGCCGGTCCCCTGCGGTTCCTGTCGGAGATCACCAGCGCGGCCGGCACCGACTGGGCGCTGGGAATCCAGGCGCGCTCGCGGGCGCTGCTGGACGACGGCGATTCCGCCGAGCGGATGTACCTCGAGGCAATCGAGCGACTCGGCCGCACCCGCGTCCGCGTCGAGCTGGCCCGCTCGCACCTGGTCTACGGCGAGTGGCTGCGGCGCGAGAGGCACCGTGTCGACGCTCGCGAGCAGCTCCGGGAGGCCCATACGATGCTGGCCGCGATGGGCGTCAGGGCGTTCGCCGAGCGCGCCCGCCGCGAGCTGGCGGCCACCGGCGAGACCGTCCCCGTCCGCAAGCCCGCGGCCGGGATGCCCAGCGAACTCACCTCCCAGGAGACACAGATCGCCTGGCGGGCGCTGGACGGGCGGACGAATTCCCAGATCGCCGCCGAGCTGTTCCTCAGCCCGCGCACGGTCGAGTGGCACCTGCGCAAGGTGTTCACCAAGCTTGGCATCTCCTCACGTCAGCAGCTTCGCGCCGCACTGCCCGACTCCGGCCGGGCGGCCCTGCCGACCTAGCCGGCTTTTCTGCCTGCGGCGCACACAGTCCGACTTGTAATCTACGTCCGGTCTGTCGAGCTGGCGGGACCAACCTTGATCAACGTGCGGACGCTGGGTCAGTGCGAGGCGGTCTGGCAGGAGACCGCCCAGCGCATATCTGGGCGTGGGCAAACCTGCGGGCCTGACGCGACGCAGCCTCTGCATCTGCGCCCTATCGCAGACCAGGGTAACGGCCAGGGATGTCCACTGGTGCGGTACGCCCGCGCGAAGGGCGATCGTGAGGCAGTACCAATTTGTGAAAGGGGATCCCCATGAGCTCTTCGTCCGCCCGCATGCCCACCCCGGAAGGCCGCGGCTCGGTCTTCGGGGCGCCGAACCTCCCGGCCGGGTTCGCTGACATGTTCACCAGCCGGTACGTCGACACCGGTGAGCTGCGCCAGCATGTGGTCACCGGAGGCGACGGCCCGCCGCTGCTGCTGGTGCACGGCTGGCCCGAGACCTGGTACGCCTGGCGCCTGGTGATGCCGGGGCTGGCCCGGGACTTCCAGGTCGTCGCGCCCGACCAGCGCGGTTGCGGGCTGTCCGGCAAACCGGCGGGCGGGTACGACACCGGCACCCTGGCCAGCGACCTGGTAGCGCTGATGGACGCGCTGGGCCACCGGCGGTTCGCCGTGGCCGGCCACGACACCGGATTGTGGATCGGCTATGCCCTGGCCGCCGATCACCCGGACCGGGTGGACTGCCTGGCCGTGGCCGAGGCGGCGATGCCGGGCGTGTCTGCCTCACCACCGCTGTTCGGCAGCACCCAGGCCAATAACCAGCTGTGGCACTTCGCCTTCAACCGGCTTGCCGAGGTGAACGAGCAGCTCGTCACCGGGCGCGAAGACATCTACTTCGGGTTCCAGTTCGCCAAAGCCGCCAAGAAACTGCCCGACGTCGTCGTCATACTACGTCGACGCCCTGGCCGCCGATCCTGACGCCCTGCGCGGCAGCTTCGCAGCCTACCGGGCGCTGGATGCCACCATCGCGCAGAACCAGCGGCGCACGCAACGGCGGCTGACCCTGCCGGTCCTGGGGATCGGCGGAGCGGACGGCATCGGCGAGAGGGCCGCGAACACGATGAAGCTGGCCGCGGACGACGTGCAGAGCCTGGTCATTCCCGGCTCCGGCCACTACTGCCTCGAGGAGGCTCCCCAGGAGATGCTGGCCGCGCTGACCGCGTTCCTGGCTCCGTACCGGGACAGAGCGGCCGCGGCGCAGCACGAGGACAGAGCAGCCGCGGTGCACAACTGAACGCCGAGCCGGTCCTCGCGGCCTGGCCTCCATCGTGTTCGCACTGATCGCGCTCGAAAAAGGCATCCCTGACAGGCAAATGCTGTTCACCACAGTGATGATGATCATCCTGCTGAGCGCCTTCCTGCATGGCTTGTCCTCGGTGGCGCTGGTGGCGGCCTACAGCCGCTGGTACGCGGCGCAGGTGGCGGAACGCTACAGGAGTTGGCAATGGGTGCTGAACGGGATCGGGTAGCTGGGTTCGGGCGGCTGGAGGACGGGCTGCGGCAGGCCAGCGACTGGTATCTGTGGGGGCCGTATGTGAGTGAGCGGCAGTGGGGGACGGTCCGGGAGGATTACAGCGCGGACGGCGGGGCGTGGGATTACCTGCCGCACGATGCTGCCCGGTCCCGCGCCTACCGGTGGGGTGAGGATGGCCTGGCCGGGTTTTGCGATGTGGAGCAGCGGCTGTGCCTGGGGCTGGCGCTGTGGAACGGCCGCGATCCGATCCTGAAGGAGCGCCCGTACGGGCTGACCGGCGAGGAGGCGAACCATGGCGAGGACGTGAAGGAGTACTGGTGGTATCTGGACGCCGTCCCGAGCCACGCCTGGAACCGGTGGCGGTACCACTATCCGCAGGCCGCGTTCCCGTATGAGGACCTGCGGGCGGAAAACGGCAGGCGCGGCAAGTTCGACATGGAGTACGAGCTGCTGGACACCGGCGTGTTCGACGATGACCGGTACTGGATCACCGAGGTCTGCTACGCCAAGGCCGATCCCACCGACGTGCTGATGACCGTCCGGATAACCAACGCCGGCCCGGACGCCGGCACCGTGCACGTGCTGCCGACCGCGTGGTTCCGCAACACCTGGTCCTGGGACACCGGCGCGCCCAAGCCGGTGCTGGCCGGAGCCGGCGGCTTGACGATCACGGCTGAGCACCCGTTTCTCGGCTCTCTGGAGCTGCTCGCGGGCGCGGGCCCGGACGGCACCAGCCCGGTGCCGCTGTTCTGCGAGAACGAGACCAACCTGGCGCGGCTGTACGGGGCAGCGCCGACGACGCCGTACCCGAAAGACGGGATCGGCGATCATGTGATCCACGGCGCGGCCACCGTCAACCCCGATCAGCGCGGCACCAAGTGCGCGTTCTGGTACCGGCTGACGGTCGGGCCCGGCGAGACCGCCGAGCTGCGGCTGCGGCTGCGCCCGGCGGGCGCCGCGGACGGCAGGCAAACGCAGGCCGCGGACCCGCTCGGCAGCGGCTTCGGCAGTGTCGTCAAACAGCGCCAGGCCGAGGCCGACGAGTTCTACGCCGAGCTCACCCCGGAGGCGGCCAGCGCGGACGAGGCGATGGTGATGCGGCAGGCCTTCGCGGGGATGCTGTGGAGCAAGCAGCTGTACAACTACGACGTGGCCCGCTGGCTCGACGGCGACCCGGCCCAGCCGACGCCCCCGCCGCAGCGGCAGGGCGGCCGCAACTCCAAATGGCGCAACTTCGATTCCTTCGACCTGATGTCGATGCCGGACAAGTGGGAGTACCCCTGGTTCGCGGCCTGGGACCTGGCCTTCCACTGCGTGACCCTCACTCACGTGGATCCGGCGTTCGCCAAGTACCAGCTGATCCTGCTGTGCCGGGAATGGTTCCAGCACCCGAACGGCGCGCTGCCCGCCTACGAGTGGGACTTCGGCGACGTGAACCCGCCGGTACAGGCCTGGGCCGCGCTGGAGGTATTCGCCATCGACGGCGGCCGCGACTTCGACTTCCTCAGCGAGGTCTTCGACAAGCTGCTGGTCAACTTCACCTGGTGGGTCAACATGGAGGACGCCGAGGGCAACAGCCTGTTCGAGGGCGGCTTCATGGGGCTGGACAACATCGGCCCGATCGACCGCTCGCACCTGCCGGTCGGCGGAGTCCTGGAGCAGTCCGACGCCACCGGCTGGATGGCCTTCTACGCGATCGCCATGGCCTCCATCGCCGTCGTCCTGCAGCGCAGCGGTCGGCGGCCGGCGGCCGGCGTTGTCCTGAAATTCATGGAGCACTTCGCCGCCATCACCCAGGCCATCGACGACCAGGGCCTGTGGGACGACGCCGACGGGCTGTACTACGACCGGCTGCTCACCCCGGACGGGACCGCCGTGCCGGTCAAGTACCGGTCGATGGTGGGCGTCATCCCCCTGCTGACGGCCGGCGTCATCGACGAGGGGATGCTCAACCAGGCGGCGACGGTCGGCAAGCGGTTCGCGGGCTTCATGGACCGGCATAGCCTGGCCGACCCTGACAACAAGCTCGGCGAAGCCGGCCTGATCCGCGGTAAGCCCGGCGACCGGCAGCTGCTGCTCAGCGTCGTCGGCCCCGACCGGCTAGAGAAGCTGTTCACCAAGCTCTTCGACACCAGCGAGTTCTTGTCCCCGTATGGGCTGCGGGGCCTGTCTGCCTACCATGGCGAACATCCCTACGAGCTCGACGTCGAGGGGTTCAGCGCCACGGTCAACTACGAGCCGGCCGAGTCCACCACCGACATGTTCGGCGGGAACTCCAACTGGCGCGGGCCACTGTGGTTCCCGCTGAACTACCTGATCGTCAGCGCGCTCGAGCGCTACTACCGGTTCTTCGGCGACGAGCTGACCATCGAGTACCCGGCCGGCTCGGGACACAAGGTGCCGCTGGACGTGATCGCCGCCGACCTGCAGGACCGGCTCATCTCCTTGTTCACCATCGGCCCGGACGGGCGGCGGCCCTGCTTCGGATGGATCGACAAGATGCAGCACGACCCGGCGTGGAAAGACAACCTGCTGTTCAACGAGTACTTCCACGGCGACAACGGCGCCGGGCTCGGCGCCACGCACCAGACCGGATGGACTGGGCTGATCGCAGACGTGATCCGCCGCCGCCACGGCGCGGTCGCCCCCACCGGCGACGTGATCCGTGCCATTCCCAAGGAGGCCCCGCCATGACACCACCACGCACCGCGGCGCCCGCTCCAGCCAGCCGCACTGCCGCGCCTGCCAGCTCGCCGTCGGCCCAGGGCGCGCCAGTGCTCCCGGGCAGCCCGTTCCCGCTGGGCGCCACGCCCGGCGAGCACCTCGGCATCGCGGGCACCAACTTCGCGATCGCCTGCAGCATTACAACACTGGCCGGCCCGCCGAGCCCTCGGCCAGCTCACACCGGCTCAAGCTGACTCTTGTCCACCCGAACCGATAAACCTCGCCGACCATCTGATCCGCGGAAACAAGTCCTTGGCGGACCCCACCCACTCGGTGAGATGGTCCACAGGGCGTAAGTGCGCCGGTCGGGTCAGAAATGATCGACGTCGACGACGGCCTGGGCGAAGGCCTGCGGTGCTGACGCCTGGCAGCAACCTATCCTCCGCCTTGCCGATACCATCGTCAGCGTCGCCGTCGGCGTCACGGCCGCCTGGCTGCACCTGCGGGTAATCCATTCGCGAGCCGGCGCCGCCCCCGGCACGTCGCTCAGCCGGGAGATGTGAATGTCAGGAAAATTCCGATGTCTGTTCCCTATGCCACCCATATGCCACTCGGGGATCGCCTATGAACGCGGACGACAGTGCCAGGCTGCGGGATCTGCTTGCGAACAACCGGACATTGCTGGCCTATATCCGGACCGCGCTGGCGTTCGCCGGGCTCGGCTTCGCGGTCGCCAAGTTCGGGCTGAGCCCGAAGATCATGCGCGTCTCCGGGTACCTCGGGACCTTCACGGTCCTGGTCGGCCTGCTGGTGGTCATCATCGGTTTCGCGCAGCACCGTGCCGTGCTACGCAATGTGGATCCCACGGCAGGGGGACTCGCATCCTCGCGGGTTCCCCATGTTGCGGCAGCTATCGGCTGCGCACTGGCTTGTGCGGTCCTGGCCGTATATCTTTGCGGCCAACGCCACTTAGTGCTATGGCAACATTTTGTTGTGTATGAGCCACCGCCTCCAGTAGTGACTGCTGTGGGCGCGGGCCTGGTGGGCACGGCGGTGGCGCGATCAGGCAACCTCTTAACCCCGGTAGGTACCCGCCCGCCCGGTCCTGCCGTCGCGGGGGTAGCGTCGATTTTCTGGAGGGCGGCCCGCCGATGGCAGCCCGATGGCCCGGGAGGTAGGCAGATGGCCAGGTCCGTTGCCGAAGGCATGTGGGAGATGCTGGCGTCGGCGGGGGTGCGGCGGTGCTACGGGATCGTCGGCGACGCGCTGAACCCGATGATCGACGCGTTGCGGCGCAACGGATCGGTGGACTTCGTCCACGTGCGCCATGAGGAGTACGGCGTGTTCGCCGCCGTCGCGGAAGCGCGGCTGACCGGCAACCCGGTCGCGGTGTGCGGCACTGCGGGGCCGGGCGTGACGCACCTGATCAACGGTCTGCTCGACGCGCGGAAGGAACGCGTGCCGGTCATCGCGGTCGCCGGAGACGTCGAGTCGTCGCTGCTGGACTCGGGCGCCTTGGAGGAACTGAACCCGTACACGTTCTTCGCAACCGCCGCGCTGTACATCGGGCGGCTGGTCAACCCAGGGCAGCTGCGGTCCCTGGTGAGCACCGCGATCACCACCGCGGTGGCCGAACGCGGCCCGGTGGTGATCTCGCTGCCAGGCGACGTGGCAGTCGCCGACGCGCCCTCGGTCTCGCTGCGGGTGCCGCTGCCCGCCACGACGATCGGCGCGGCCTGCGACGCGGACCTGGCCGCCATGGCCGGCCTGATCAACCAGGCGGAGACGGTGGCCATTTTCGGCGGGGACGGCTGCGCGCAGGCGCAGGATGAGGTGCGTGAGCTCGCCGCGCGGCTCAAGGCGCCGGTCGGCTACAGCTTCAAGGGCAAGCCGTGGCTCGAGCACGACAATCCCAACGCGGTCGGCATGACCGGCCTGCTCGGGTACGGCGGCTGCCACGCCGCGATCAACAGCGCCGACGTGCTGCTGATGCTCGGCACCGACATCCCCTTCAGTGACTTCCTGCCGGACAAGAAGGTAAAGACCATCCAGGTCGACCGTGACCCCGGGCACATCGGCCGCCGGGCGCCGCTGGAGCTGGGCGTGGTCGGCGATGTGCCGGCGACGCTGCGCGCGCTGGCGCCGATGGTCCAGGACAAGCACGGCGATCACTTCCTGCGCGAGCACGTGACGCAGACCGAGCACGCGCGGCGGCGGCTCGGGCACTACGTCACCAAGGGGCCCGGCATCAAGCCGATCCGGCCGGAGTACGTCGCCGCCGTCCTGTCCGAGCTGGCCGACGACGACGCGATCTTCACCGTGGACACCGGCACGCCCTGCATCTGGGCCGCCCGGCACATCTCCTACGGCCGCGACCGCCGGATGTTCGGCTCGTTCACCTGGGCGTCCATGGCCAACGCCTCGCCCAACGCCTTCGGCGCCGCGCTGTCCTTCCCCGGGCGGCAGGCCATCGCCCTGTGCGGCGACGGCGGCTTCACCATGCTGGGGCTGGGCGACCTGCTGACCCAGGTCCAGCGCAAGGCCCGCGTCGTGAACGTCATCTTCAACAACGGCATGCTGGATTTCGTCAACCTCGAGCAGCAGGAGGCCGGTTTCGTCCCGTTCGGGACCGATTTCGTGAACCCGGACTTCAGCCAGGTAGCCACGGCGCTCGGCGCCCGCGGCATCCGCGTGGAGGAGCCCGGCGACGTGCGCGAGGCCCTGCGGGCAGCGCTCGCCCACACCGACGGGCCCGTCGTGGTGGACATGGTGGTGGACCGCTACGCGCTCTCCCTGCCCTCCCACGTCCCGGCTGCGACGGCCAAGGGCTTCACGCTCAGCATCGCCAAGCAGGTACTGAGCGGCAAGATGGACGACGTCATCGAGACCATCGAGCACAACGTCCGGCTCCTGTGACCCCGGGCACCTCGCTGCTGACGGCCGTGGAGAACCTGCGCCTTGAGGCGATCACGAGGCAGGGCGAGGCAGAGTTCTGCGCAGGCCGTCGCGGCCCACGGTGGTTGTCCCGCTGAAGCCCTGCCCGGCGCGCTGCGCCCAGTCCGCATCCGTGATCGCGTCCGGTCCGGCGGGGAGGTAGTGGCTGAGGATGAGCTCGCTGACCCGGGCGCGCTCGGCGACCCCGCCGACTTCGCTGACATCGGTGTGCAGCGCGGCCATCCGGGCCAACTCAGCGGCGTCGGTGCCGTGCCGTGCCAGGCAGGTCAGCGACGTGGTCGGCGTGAAGGTGAGTGAGGAACACCGCTTCTTCCAGGCGAGGGAAGTCCATTCCTGCGTCGGCGAAGCCGGACGGCGACCCGCGACCACAGTCGACGACGAAGACGCGTCCGTCGATGATGAGCGCCGACGAGATTCCCGCGCGGCCGGCCACGGGCATGGGCGCGCCCGCCGTGCCCAGCAGGACCAATTCGGTTGTCATGCTCGCCTCTTCTCGCTGCTTCCGTTCCCTGCATCACTCGTGACTCGTCCACTGCGAGCCGGTGGCAGCCCAGGCCGACTCCCACCTGGTGAGGCGATGCCGGTCAAAGAGCCAGGCGGCACAGCCGGTACAAATAGATCAGCAGTACCGCCGCGCACGCCGGGATGCAGCCGGAAATCAGCGTATTGCCGATGATGTCGCACTGCCGGGGCGGGGGGGAGGCTGCGGGTCACCGGATCAATTCAGCCGTACCGGAACGGTGGTGCCGGTACGGGTGCTGGGCCTCCTTTCAGGAACGTGCCGTGCTTTCCGGCGCTTGAGACAACCCGGCTTGGGCTGGGTGAGCTGGCCCGGATTCCGCTGGCCGGAATCTGACCATCCGCCGGTCAATAGAAACCTATGTACCTGTGGTTGCCTTTCGCCATCGCAGGACCCGTTTGGCCATAACCGGGTGGCCCGTGCCCGCTTACCGGGAGCGTGGTCCGGGCGGTAAGGGCCGGTGCCTGATCCGGCTGGCGCTGGGCGGCGGTGATGGCGATGCCGAGTGTTCAGGCCGCGAGCTTGGCTCGGTTCGCGGTCGTTCAGGCAGTGAGTGCGTCGGTGTAGTCGATGAAGGTGGTGGTGGCCTGGTCGAAGTCGGCGACTAGGCGGAGATGGCCGCCGATGGCGGCGA
>Ga0187807_1000395_pt1 | contig 13713 bp, 12 predicted proteins | sample NC_wetland_sal_i_4_FD_132432 | JGI IMG/M metagenome (GOLD analysis project Ga0187807, IMG submission 132432) | Wetland sediment microbial communities from Neuse River Estuary, North Carolina, USA - ASW_2 | ecosystem: Environmental > Aquatic > Freshwater > Wetlands > Sediment | place: USA: North...
GGCCGACGCGGTGATCGAGGTGCCCGCGGTGGTGGGCCGCGGCGGCGCTGTCCCGGTGCGCGTGGACCCGGTCGATCCCCTGCTGCGCGGGCTGATCGCGCACGTGTACGCGTACGAGGAACTCGCGCTCGACGCCGCCATCCGTGGCGGCCGGGACCGGGTGTACGACGCGCTGCTCGCGCACCCGCTGGTGGGCCAGGCCGACCAGGCGGAATGTCTGACCGACCGGCTGATCGCAGAAAATGCCCAATACCTTTCCTGGGCCCGCTGAGGACAGCACTGAGGAGACCACTGATGAGACGCGCATGGCTGACGATTCTGACAGTAACAGGCGTCACACTGACCACCGTCATTCCTGCGGTAACTTCAGCGTCTGCTGCAACGCTGGCGTCTCCGCAGGTCCGGGTCAATCAGGTGGGGTACACCTCGTCCAGCCCGAAGGTCGCCTTCGTGATGCTGGCCCGGCCGGTGAGCCGGGTGAGCTTCGAGATCACCACGCCGTACGGCGTCGCCTACCGGGGCACGTCCACCGACGACGTGGGATCGTGGAATTCTGCTTACCGAGCCGTGTACCAGCTCGGCTTCTCCGGCGTACGCACGCCCGGGCAGTATCAGGTCAAGATCTTGTCCCCCGCAGCGGCGGTCTCCCCCACGTTCACCATCGGCGACGGGACGCAGCTGTACCAGCAGTTGGTGAACAACGCCGTGCAGTACTTCACCTCCGAGCGCGACGGGTCTGATGTCGACTCCGCGGTCCTCGGCCGCCAGCCCGCCAACCTGACCGACGAGAACGCCTACGTCTACGCCGACCCGGCCTACGACAGCAACGACAACCTGCTCGGCACCTTCAAGAAAATCGGCGGGCCGGTCGACGTCTCCGGCGGGTGGTTCGATGCCGGCGGCGGCTACGAGAAGTTCGCGTTCACCGCCAGCTATGCCGACGCGCTCATGCTGATCGCAGCGCGGGACTACCCCGGGTCCTACGCCATGCTGCAGCCGGAGGCGACGTTCGGCCTGCAGTGGATCACCAAGCTGTGGAATCCCGCCCGCAAGGTGCTGTACGCGCAGGTCGGGATCGGCAACGGCAACGTGAGCAACACGATCCAGGGTGACTACAACTTCTGGTTCCTGCCGCAGCAGGAGGACCGGATGAACACCTCGCCCGGCGGCAACCCCGGGCCGACCGCGTACTACGTCAAGTACCGGCCGGTGTTCGAGGCGGCGCCGCCCGGCCAGCCGGTCAGCCCCGACCTTGCGGGCCGTTTCGCCGCCGATTTCGCGCTCGGCGCCCAGCTGTCCGCCAGTACCGACCCGGCGCAGGCCCGGCACATGCTGAGCCTGGCCCGGGGCGTCTACGCGATGGCCAAGACCACCGACGTGGGGCAGCTCGTCACGGCGTTCCCGCACGACTACTACCCGGGCACCGAGTGGAAGAGCGACATGCTCTGGGGCGCGGCCGAGATCGCGCTGGCCGACGAGGCGACCGGAGCCCCGGCCGCCCGGCTGCGCGCGGACCTGACCACCGCGGCCCGCTGGGCCGGGGCCTACATCGCCCAGGCCCACCCCGACACCTTCAACCTCTACGACACCGGCGCGGTCGCCGAGGCCGAACTGCTCCAGGCGATGCAGCAGGCCGGAACTTCATGGTGGAGCCCGATCGCCCCGGGCGCGCTGCTGGGCGACCTGGCCGCGCAGCTGCGCACCGGCGAAGCCCAGGCCAAGGGCGACCCGTTCGCGCTCGGCACGCAGTTGGGGGCCTCCGACGCCTCGCCGCACGCGTTCGGCCTGTTCATCACCGACGCGCTGTACCAGAAGTACGGCGGCTCCAGCCAGTTCGAGTCGTTCGCCCAGCAGCAGCTGAACTTCGCGCTCGGCGCGAACGGCTGGGGCAGTTCCTTCGTGGTCGGCGCGGGCACGGTGTTCCCGCACTGCATGCAGAGCGAGATCGCCAACCTGGCGGGCTCGCTCACCGGGACCGGCAATATCCAGCTGGGCGCGACCACCGACGGCCCGAGCAGCCCGGCCAACTTCACCGGGCTGGGTACGGTCTCCGGGATGCGGGCCTGCAGCGCGGGCAACTTCGCGCCGTTCAACACCAAGGCCGCCGCCTACGAGGACAACGTGGTCTCCTGGCCCTCGGTCGAGCCCGCCGACGACTACACCGCCAACTCCCTGCTGGCCTTCGCCCTGGGCGGGGCAGGCCTTGGCTGACAATCCGCTGCTGCCCCGGCCCGAGCCGCGGGCTCTTCGGCCCGCCGTGCTGGCCATCGACGGGGGCAACAGCAAGACCGACGTGGCCCTGGTGGCCGGCGACGGCACGCTGCTCGCCTCCGCCCGCGGTCCCGGCATCAACGCCCACGAGGTCGGCGTCGATCAGACGATGCTGATCCTGGACGCGGTAGTCAAGCAGGCCGCAGACCGGCTGGACCGGCGTTACCGGCCGGGCAGGTCCGGCTGGGTCGCGCAGCACACGGTGGCCTGCCTGGCCAACGCCGACCTGCCGGAAGAGGAGGCCGAACACGCCACGGCGGTACAGGCCCAGGCGTGGAGCCCGACCGCGACGGTGGTCAACGACACCTTCGCGATCCTGCGATCGGGCCTTCCGGACGCGGCTGAGCCGCACTGGGGGGTCGCCGTGGTCTGCGGCGCGGGTATCAACGCCGTCGGCGTCGCGCCGGACGGCCGGGTCACCAGGTACCTGGCCCTGGGCACGATCTCGGGCGACTGGGGCGGCGGCTACGGCCTGGGACTCGAGGTTCTCTGGCACGCGATGCGCGCGGAGGACGGCCGCGGCCGGGACACCGTGCTGACCGGCTACCTGACCAGTCACTTCGGCGTGGAGCGGGTCGAGGAGATAACGATCGGCATCCACAAGGGCAAAATCCCGGACGATGATCTGATCGTCCTCGCGCCCTTGCTGCTGCGGGCGTCGGATGAGGGAGATCCGGTAGCGCGGACCGTGGTCAACCGGCTCGCCGACGAGATCTCGGTCATGGCCATCACCGCGATGCGTCGCCTCGGCCTGACCACCCTGGCCACTCCGATAGTGCTTGGCGGCGGCGTCATCACGGCGAGGAACCCGCTGCTGATGGGCAGCATCCTGCGGCAGCTCGCCGAGGCCGCCCCGGCCGCCGAGGTCCGCGTGATCGACGTCCCGCCGGTGGCGGGCGCGGCCCTGCTCGGCCTGGACCACGTGAACGCCGGGCCCGCCGCCGCCTCCCGCCTGCGCGCTGCCTACGACGTCCCCCTGCGCTTAGCTTTCCCTGGTAGAGGAGGTGACGGTGAGTTTTGCGTTAATGAGATTGCGGTCGGCGTTGTCGCCGAGCAGCTCCCGGGACAGCTTGGTGAGCAGATCGCCGAGTTCGGCGTACTCCTCGGGCGACCAGTCGGCGAGCAGTTCGCGCAGTCCCTCGCGGCGGGCCGCGAACAGCCGGTCGGCGGCCGCACGACCCGCGTCGGTAAGCACCAGCATCCCGTCCGAGCGGACCAGCATGTCCTCGGAAACCAGCCGGTCCACGTACGGCCGGCCGTGGTCCATGGTCACGTTGGCCTGCCGGGCCAGCTCCTCCCCCGCGACCGGGCCCTGCCTAGCCAGCCGGGTCAGGATCCAGCAGCTCCCGGCCGGCAGGTCGAGGCCGGCCAGCGTGGCCAGCCGTTCGTAGCCGCGACGCCTGAGGTCCTCGCCCCCGAGCCGGACCAGCGAGCGCTCCACCTCGTCGACCGAGGCCCGCTCGGGCGGGGCCGCTCCAACCCCCTCACCGATGCCGACGGAGCTGGTGGCGCGCAACGGGACCTCACGCAGGAACCAGGAGAGCACGAACGCCACCAGCGCGATGGGGACCGCGGACAGGAAGACCGGATGCAGGGCGAGCGAGAACGCGTGCTGCACGTCGGCCCTGACCGCGGCGGGCAGCGTCTTCAGCACCGCGGGATTTGCCGCCGCGCTCGCGCCGCTGATCCCGCTCGGCAGCGTGACTCCGTGCAGCGCCGAGGCCAGCTCCCTGGCCAGTCGGTTAGAGAAGATCGCGCCGAAGATGGACACCCCGAAACATCCGCCGATCGTGCGGAAGAAGGTCGCCGCCGACGTCGCGGCACCCAGGTCGGCGTAGTCGGCCGAGTTCTGCACCGCGATGACGAGGACCTGGATGATCAGCCCGAGAGAGAATCCGAGCACGAAGAAGTAGAAGTACATGAGCGCGTCCGCGGTGTGCTCGTCCAGCCGGGACAACAGGAGGAGCGCGATCGTGAGCACCGCGGTGCCCACGATCGGGTAGACCTTGTACCGGCCGGTCTTGGCGATGAGCTGACCGCTGGCTACCGAGGTGAGCAGCAGGCCGCCGACCAGGGGCAGCAGGTAGACGCCGGACAAGGTGGGCGAGACGCCCTTCACCACCTGCAGGAAAAGCGGCAGGTAGGAGATCGCGCCGAACATCGCGAACCCTGCCACGAACCCGATCGCCGAACTGATCCTGAACACCTGGTTGCCGAAAAGCCGAAGCGGCAGCACCGGCTCGGCCGCGCGCTGGGCGGAGAGCCACCAGCCCACGATGAACACGACGGCGGCGGCGAACAGCCCGATGATCGTGGCCGAGCCCCACGGGTAGGTTGTGCCGCCCCATGAGGTCGCGAGCACCACGCAGGTCGCGAACCCGGCGAGCATGGTGGCGCCCACGTAGTCGATGGAGTGATGGCGCCTGGTCGAGGTGGCGGGCAGCACCGCGGTCACCACCACGAGGGCAACCGCTCCGATCGGCAGGTTGATGTAGAACACCCACCGCCAGGACAGGTTGTCGACGAAGAACCCGCCAAGCAGCGGGCCGATGACGCTCGCGACCCCGAAGACGGCGCCGAACGCGCCCTGGTACTTGCCCCGCTCGCGCGGCGGGACGATGTCCCCCACGATGGCCTGGGCCAGCACCATCAGGCCACCGCCGCCGACCCCCTGAAGCGCGCGGAACGCGATCAGCTCGCTCATGCTGCGGGAAAGCCCGGACAGCGCCGAGCCGATCAGGAAGATGACGATCGCGGCGATGAACAGGTACTTCCGGCCGTACTGGTCGCCGAGCTTGCCCCATATCTGGGCCGTCGCCGCCGTGGCGAGCATGTAGGCGGTGACCACCCACGACAGGTGGCTGATACCGCCCAGGTCGCTGACGATGGTGGGTAGCGCGGTGGAGACGATCGTCTGGTCGAGCGCCGCCAGCAGCATGGCCAGCATGAGCGCGCTGTAAATGACCAGCAGCCCGCGCGGCTGCGCGGGCTGCTGGTCTACTGCCTGGCTGGCCACCACGCGCGTTCCCCCGTTCAGCGGAACCGGACGCTGAAGCGGAATATTAACGCGTGATACCCCGGCCTGCGAGCAGGCAACCGCTAGCGGAACTCAGGCGCCGCTGATGTCGCTCGCGGAGAGCGGGACCACGTGCCACACGCCGCCGACGCCGTTACCCGCCACCGACAGCGGCTTGGCGCCCTTGAAGGTGTAGAGCGGCAAGCCGTTGTACGTGATCTGCTCGACGCCGCCCGCGCCCTTGACCACGCCGAACGTGCCCGGGAAGGTGTCGGCGGGCCCGGCCTTGGGCGTCCCGGTGACCGGCGGCCAAGCCTCCGCGCAGGAGCCGGTGCAGGTTGGCGCGCCGCCCTTGGTGTCCTTGTCGTAGGTGTAGACCACAGAGCCGTTGGCCTCGGCGAGCACGTATCCGATGGACGATTTCTGCACCACCATGACGGTCGTGCCCACCGGCGGGAACGTCCCCGCGCCGCTGCTTGCCTGCGGCTGGGCCGAGTTGTGGGGCTTCGCGGACGCCGTCGACGATGCCCCGTTCTTGGTCGCCGTGGCCGCCGCCGTCGCCGACGACGCAGGCGCCGGACCCGACGATCCGCTGCTCGCCGGGGTCGAACCCGACGATCCCCCGCACGCGGCTAGTAGCAGGACCAATGAACCGATCCCGGTCGCTGCGGCCCACCCGCTCTTACGCATAACGTCTCTCCAATTCCCAGGGATGACTCGTTCCTCAGGCAAGCCCGTTCAGGCCTTCCGGGGCGAGCCGGACACTAAAACGCTCCCGGGCCGTCGTCGCGACCGGCCCGGGAACGCTGGATCCTCGGCGTTGAGATGATCAGCCGCCGCTGATGATGTTGCTCTTGGACAGCTTGATCACGTGCCACACGCCGCCGACGCCGTTGCCCTGGACGGACAGCGCCTTCGCACCCTTGAAGGTGTACAGCGGCTTGCCGTCGTAGGTGACCTGCTTGGCACCGTTCGCGTCCGAGACCGTGCCGACCGTTCCCAGGCCCTGGGACGCCGAGCTCAGCACGGGGTTGCCCGTCAGCGGCGGCCAGATCGCGGCGCAGGAGCCGGTGCAGGCCGGCGTGCCACCCTTGGTGTCCTTGTCGTAGGTGTAGACGACCTCCCCGTTGGCCGCAGCGAGCACGTAGCCAACGGCGGACTTCTGCACAACCAGCACGATCGACCCCGGCGGCGGCACGCTCAGCGCACTGGTCGGCTGGCCATTGGCCTGGGCGGTCGTGGTCGTGGTCGGGGTCGAAGTCGAGGTGCTCGACGATCCCGACGATCCCCCGCACGCGGTTAGCAGCAGTACTAGCGAACCGAGCCCGGCAGCTGCTGCCCACCCGCTCTTGAGCATAACGACTCTCCATTCAAGGTTCAGTGGTTCCTTGGGGCGCCCCGGGGTCCTTCCGAAGGCGACCCCGTTCCCAATACGCCGGAAACGTACCAGACTGCCGGGCCGGCCGGCGGCTTCTTAGCCGCTACTTAGTCATCCGGCCGCAGAGCCAGGCGAGAGACATCGGGTAACGATAGTCGATGCTCATGTGCCCCGCCTCGAATAGCTCGAAATGCACTAGGTCATCGGCCACTCCGATATCCCTGAGCGCGGCACGGAAGGCCCCGGCGCCGAGGTCGAGGTGATATTCGTCCCTCGTGCCGGCGTCGATCCAGATGGCCCGCAGCCCCCGCAGCGCGTCCACGTGGGACGGCACCATCCGCACCGGGTCCCAGTCCAGCCACCGCTGCCACACGGCTGGCCGGAGCACTCCGGTCACCGGGTCGAAAGGCAGCTCGACGGTACCGTCCTCGTTCGCGGAAAAGCACGCCGCCACGCCGAGCAGCCCGAGCAGCGACATGTCCTCGTCCTTGGTGAAGGCCACCCGGGAATTGAAGTCGTCCCACCAGCGCCAGATATCGCCGTCGTAGTGGCGCAGGTGCCGCACCGCGGTAGCGAAATCCGGGATGTAGCAGTACTCGTACAGTGAGTCACCGGCGTGCGTAGCCAGCGCGCCGAACAGGTCCGGCCGGAGCATCGGAGTGATCATCGAGCCGAACCCGCCGCTTGACTTGCCCATGATGGCCCGGTGCGCCGCGTCGGGCAGCGTCCGGTACCGCGCGTCCACCCAGGGCACGACCTCGTCGCACACATAGGAGTGGTACCGCCCGGTGCCGGGCGAGTCGACGAACTGGCTGCCGCCGTAGCGGGTCCACGCGTCGACGTAGACCACGATGGCCAACGGCGCGTCGCCGCGGGCGAACACGGCGTCGGCGGCCTCGGGGAACGGCTGCCGGTAAGCTGACCGGTTCCGCCACATGGCCACGTGCCCGGTGTAGCCCTGGATGACGTACACGGCCGGGTACCTGCGATCCGGCTCGTCGTCGTACCCCGGCGGCAAGTACACGAGCAGCGGCCGCTCGTGCGGGTCGCCGAGGGGGTTGCCGCGCAACAGCTCGCTGCTGATGACATGCTCATCGATGCGGCCGGCGAGATCCGCGGACCAGGGCAGCACGGTTCCTCCCAAGGGGGGTCCGGAGGGATGGGTCCCCCCGGTCGCGGGGGGCTCCGGGGGGTCGTCCCCCGGGCTAGCCTAGGTGGGCGAGGATGGCGGCGGTGACGGGACCCGGCGTCTGGTAGGGAGCCAGGTGCGAGGCGCCGCGGATGACCCGGAGCCGGGAGTCCACGATGCCGGTGGCGGTCATCGCGCCCTGCCACGGCGGCGCGGCCGGGTCCTCGGCTCCCGCGATGACCAGCGTGGGCGCCTTGATCGCGCCGAGCGCGGGGCGCAGGTCCATGTCGGCGATGGCCTCGCCGCAGCCCGCATAGCCCACCGGCTCGGTGCCGTGCAGCATGTCCATGACGAACGCCACCGCCGCGGGCTGGCGGACGATGAAGTCCGGGGTGAACCAGCGCGGCGGGACCATCTCGCTGATCGCCGCCATCCCGCCCGAGCGCACCAGCGCGGCCCGGTCCAGCCACGCCTGCCGTGACGGCATCGGGGTGATCGCCGCGCAGCACACCACCAGCGAGGAGATCCGTTCCGGCGCGTTGGCGGCGAGCCATAGCCCGATCATCCCGCCGATGGAGATGCCGCAGTAAGCGGCCGTGGTAACGCCGTATTCACGCATGAGGGCGAGCACGTCCGTGCCGAGTTCGGCGATGGAATAGGGCCCGGGCGGGGCGTCGGATTGCGCGCCGGGCACCCCGTGCCCGCGAAGCTCGAACCTGAGCAGCCGGAAATCCTCGCGCAGCACCCGGGCCTGGGCCTCCCAGATCGCCCTGGTGGTACCGATCGGGTTGGCCAGGATGACCACGGGTGCGCCGTCCGGACCCTCGATCGAGGCCGCCAGGCGCACTTCAGACATCGAAGAAGACCGTCTCGCGGTCACCCTGCAGCCGGATGTCGAACCTGAGCTCCCCTTCCGGTTCGGGCACCGCGATGAGCGTGGCCCGCCGCGCCTGGGCGGCGATGGAGCACAGCACCGGGTCGGCGGCGTTGGCGGTCTGCTCGTCGGGGAAGTACATCCTGGTCACCACGCGGTCGAGCAGGCCGCGCGCGAATACGGAAACGTCGAGGTGCGGCGCCTCGATGCTGCCGTCGGGGGTGGGCAGCGGCCCGGGCTTGAGCGTGACGATGCGGTATGACCCGTCAGGCGCGGTCGGGCACCGGCCGAAGCCGCGGAAACTCTGGTATCCGCCGGGCGTGGCGCCGCGCGGGTCGTCGGGGTGCGCGAACCGCCCGTCGGGCGCGGCCTGCCAGGTCTCGATGAGCCCGTCCGGGATGATGTTCCCGGCGCCGTCGTAAAGCCGCCCGATGATCGTGACCGCCCCGGGGGTGCCTTCAGGCACCACGAACGGGCCCTCATCCCACGGCAGCCGCATCGCGAAGTACGGTCCTACCGTCTGGGAAGGCGTCATCCCTGGCACGTCGTTGGTTCCTTTACTCGAAGACGGTCGCGTCGCGGCCGCGCAGCACGATGTCCCAGTGGTAGCCGAGAGCCCACTCGGGCTGGGTCAGCTCGATGTCGAAGTCGGCGATCAGCCGCTGCCTGGCCTTCTCGTCGGGCACCGAGTTGAAGATCGGGTCGAGTGGCAGCAGCGGGTCGCCGGGAAAATACATCTGGGTGACCAGCCGCTGGGTGAACGCGCGGCCGAACAGCGAGAAGTGGATGTGCGCCGGGCGCCAGGCGTTGTAGTGGTTCCCCCACGGGTAGGAGCCCGGCTGGATGGTGACGAAGCGGTACCGGCCGCCCGCGTCGGTGATGGCACGCCCGATCCCGTCGAAGTTCGGGTCGAGCGGCGCGGGGTGGTGCTCCCGCGCGTGCCGGTAGCGCCCGGCCGCGTTCGTCTGCCAGATCTCGATCAGCGTGTCGGGCACGGGCCGGCCATCCGAGTCCAGCACCCGGCCGGTCAGGATGATCCGCTGCCCCTGCGGCTCACCGCCGTGCTGCGTGGTCAGGTCGGAGTCCGTGGGGGTGATCAGGCCATCGCCGAGCAGCGGCCCGGTCACTTCGGTCAGCCGGTGCGGCAGCAGCACGAGCGGCTGCTGCGGGTGGCGCAGCGCGGTCGAGCGGTACCCGTCGAAGTCCAGCGGCGGATGCAGGCCCGCCGGACGCTCGTACGACGGCAGGACCAGCTTGCCGATCTCCGGCGTGATCAGGGACGTCGATACGTCAGCGGTCATTGGTGACTCCTTGCTCGCGTGCCTTGGAAGCGCCGGAGCGCGTCTAGCTCAGCCGGGGCGGGCGCGGCGATGATCTCCGGCTCTGCCGCGATGGCCAGGTCCCAGCCGGTGCGCTCCTTCGCGGCCGAGGCAGGCACACCCGGGTAAAGACCGGTCAGGGTGAACTCGAGCGTCTCCGGATCGGGCTCGAGGACGCCTAGGTCGGTGATGATCTTCTTGGGTCCGGCGCCGGTGAGTCCGAGCCGCTCGCGGTCCCCCGGGCCCGACCCGTAGCCGACCGAGGTGACGAAGTCGACCCGTTCGACGAACGAGCGGTGGCTCTGCCTGACCACGACGATCACCTCACGGCACGAGGCGGCGATCTCCGGCGCGCCGCCCGCGCCGGGCAACCGCACCTTGGGGTTACGGTAATCCCCGCCGATCGCGGTCGTGTTGATGTTGCCGAACTTGTCGATCTGAGCGGCACCGAGGAAGCCGACGTCGATGCGGCCGGGCTGCAGCCAGTAGTTGAAGATCTCCGGGACGCTCACCACCGCGTCCGCCGTCTCGGCCAGCATGCCGTCACCGATCGACAGCGGCAGCTGGGCGGGCTTGGCCCCGATCGTCCCCGACTCATAGATCAGCACCAGCGAGGGCGCGTGCGTGGCCCGCGCCAGGTTAGCGGCCGAGCTGGGCAGCCCGATCCCGACGAAACACGTCATGCCGTCCCGCAGCGCACGGGCGGCGGACACCGTCATCATCTCGTCGGCCGTGTAGGTCACCGCCTGGTCCGCGCTTACCTGCGATGTCATAGTCGCCCTGCCGGTACGCCGTAAACCTGTTCGTCCAGCCACCGGGTGAACGTGCCGCGCTCGCGGGCAATGGCGTCCCAGGCCACGTAGTAGTCGTTGTCACGGACCGAGTAGCCCAGCGCATAGGACGGGTGCGCCCCGCCCGGCACCCGCGCCACGAAGCTCACCGTCCAGCCGGGCAGGACCACCGCCCCGGGGCGCGGGTCGAGCTGGTCGACGATCTCCTCCACGGTCACCACCGAACGTGCCGAAGCCAGCACGGCTTCCTTCTGCACGCCGGTGATCCCCCAGAGCTGGACGTTCCCCGACCGGTCGGCGCGCTGGGCGTGGATGACCGCCACGTCAGGCCGGATGGCCGCGACCGCGGTCAGCGTCTCGCCGGTGAACGGGCAGGTAATAGGCTTGATCGTCGGCCCCTCAATGGCCGGCCCCTCAATGGCCAGCACTGGGCCGTGGCCGCCGTTGAGCGTCCCCAGGCGGTACAGGTCGGTGCCGTTGTAGCCGCGCAGCACCGCGAACGGCAGCCCGGACGCGCCGGCCACGTAGCGGTTGGCCATCCCCGCGTGGCTGTGCTCCTCTATCTCCAGCGGGACCGGCCAGGAATGCTCCACCGCGTCGCGGAACCTGTGCAGCGAGCCGACGCCGGGATTGCCGCCCCAGGAGAAGACCAGCTTGCGCGCGCAGCCCGCGCCGATGAGCTGGTCGTAGATCAGGTCCGGCGTCATCCTGATCAGGGTGAGGTCACGGCGCCGCTGCCTGATCACCTCGTGCCCGGCGGCGAAAGGGATCAGGTGGGTGAACCCCTCCATCGCAACGGCGTCGCCGTCATGGATCGCCCGCTCTACGGCTTCGGCGAGTGAGACGATCTCCGCCATGTCCCTCCACGGTAGTTTGCCTACGCTAACGATAACTCCTCAGCGGTCGCCATAAGTACAGCCGTTCGCATGTCGGACGCACATGTGTGGCCAGCGGACAACGTCCCAGCTTGCAGCACTGGGGCCGCCGACAAGAGCGTAAGCGGGCTCGTCTGGTTGAGGCGGGCCGACTACGTTCGGTCATCGGCCGCCGCAGCTTCCGCGAGCGCGCGCTGCGCGACCGGGAAGGCCCGGTTGGCGACCGGCACGCCTGCGTACACCGCGACCTGGAGCAGGACCTCCTGGATCGCCTCCGGCGTGAGGCCGTTGCGCAGCGCGGCCTTGACGTGCATGGCCAGCTCGTGCTCGTGCTGCATGGCGGCGAGGACGGCCAGGGTGACGAGGCTGCGCTCCTGACGTGACAAGCCGGGACGGGACCAGATCTCGCCCCAGGCGTAGCGCGTGATGAGATCCTGGAACGGCTCGGTGAACGGGGTGGTCGCCGCCACCGCCCGGTCGACGTGCTCGTCCCCGAGGACCTCACGCCGTACCGTCATCCCGCGCCGGGCGCGCTCGGCGTCATCCACTGGGGGCCTCCCATGATCGGTGCGCCTCGAGGGCCGCGGTGATGAAGGCATCCGTCGCGCCCAGGTAGCCGGCCGGCTCGAGCGCCGAATCGATCTGCTCGGCGGTGATGCCGGCCGCCGAAAGCCGTTCCTCGAGCTTGGGCACGGCCAGCAGCACGTCGCTCAGCGGCAGCCCCGCGCCCACCGCCCGTGCCCCCGCCTCGGCCACCAGGTCGTGCGCCTGCGCGCCGCCGAGCACGCCGGCCAGCAGCGAGGAGACGTGCTCGGCGAGCGGCAGCCCCTTGGTCGCGGCCAGGTTGGCGGCCATCCGAGAGGTGTCCACGACGAGCCCGGGCAGCAGCTCGGCCGCCCAGCTCGAGGCCGAGCCGGTCAGCCGGAGCAGGGCGGCCAGCGGCTCCCACTCGGCGTGCCAGGCGCCGGCCGCGCGCTGCAGTTCGTGCTCGCTGTTGCTGACCAGGATCCCGAGCAGCCCGGGGATCTGCCTGGTGCAGCCGAGGATGGCGATCGAGGCGACCGGGTTGTGCTTGTGCGGCATCGCGGAGGAGCCGCCGCGCCGTGGCGACGCCGCGGGCGACTGCGGATCGGGCCCGCGCTGATCGGCACCGCGGGCCGCGGTCGGCCCCCCGCCGGCCGGCCCGGCCGGGCTAGCAGAGCCCTCGCTGATCTCACCGACCTCCGCCTGGGCCAGCAGGGTGACGTCCCTGGCGATCTTGCCGAGCGCCGCCGCGACCCGGGTCAGCGCGACGCCCAGGTCGATGATCCGCAGCCGGTCGGTGTGCCAGGGCAGCACGGGCAGCGCCAGCCCGAGTTCCTCGGCGAGCAGCGCCGCGACCTGCTGGCCGGCCTCGCCCAGCGAGGCGAGGGTGCCGGCCGCGCCGCCGAACTGGACCGCCAGCCGCCGCGAGCGCACCGCTGCCAGCCCCTCGCGAGCCTCGTCCACGCTGGTCAGCCAGCCCGCCGCGACCAGGCCGAAGGTGACGGGAACGGCCTGCTGGAGCAGCGTGCGGCCGATCATGATCGAGGCCCGGTGCGCCTCGGCCAGCCCGGCGGCGGCCTCGGCCGCCTGGGCCAGGTCGGCCAGCATGACGTCGATGGCCCGCTTGGCCATCAGCATCGCGGCGGTGTCCAGGATGTCCTGGCTGGTGGCCCCGCGATGCACGGCGCTGACCGCGGTCTGGGGCACCCGCCGGGCCAGCGCGCGGGCCAGCCCGGGCACCGGGTTTCCGGTCAGCGCGGCGAGTTCACCGAGTTCGTTCGGGTCAAAGTTGTCGGCCTTAGCCGTCGCGGTGACTGCCTCGCCCGAGCCCGCGGGCGCCAGACCGGCCCGCTCAAGCGCCCGGGCCAGCCCGGCCTCGGCGTCCAGCATCGCCTGTAGCCACGCGGTGTCGCCGGCCTCGACGCCACCCCGGGCGAAAACCCCGCCGAACAGCCCTCGCGGGTTCGGCTCCTGTTGGTCAGGCATGTCCGAGATCCGTCCTCTCCCGTATCCGGCTCACCACCATAGACCCCACC
>Ga0187807_1000396_pt1 | contig 13687 bp, 12 predicted proteins | sample NC_wetland_sal_i_4_FD_132432 | JGI IMG/M metagenome (GOLD analysis project Ga0187807, IMG submission 132432) | Wetland sediment microbial communities from Neuse River Estuary, North Carolina, USA - ASW_2 | ecosystem: Environmental > Aquatic > Freshwater > Wetlands > Sediment | place: USA: North...
CGGGGGCGGGAACGCGTTGCCGACCTGACGGTAGGCGGCGGTCTTGCCGCCGGAGAATGCCCACGTATCGGGAAAGCCCTGTAGCCGCGCTACCATCTGGATGGTCAGCCGGGGCAGCTGGCCGTCCGGATGGCCTGGCCCGGGAGCGTGGTCGGCGATGGCGCGCCCGTCGACGCCGAGGTCCTTCCAGGCCTGCCGGGCCCGGGTCGGGCCCAGGTCTGGCCCGCCGTGCTTAGTGCTGCCGCCGACGATCGTCGGGGCAATCCGCGCGGCCCGCCGCGACCACGCTGATGCTCCTGGCCATCCGCGCGAGCCCATCAGATCCCCCAGCGCCTCGCCGACCGTGACCGGCAGGCCAGAGGGCTCAGGCCAGCTGAACCGGGCCGCCCACGGCCGTCTGATTGCCACCAGCACGAACCGTGGGCGCAGCTGGGGCACGCCGTGGTCGCTGGCATGCACCAGGTCCCACCAGGTCTGATATCCCACGTTGTGCAGCCGGCGCAGGATCTGGGTCCGGTAGCCGTCGAACCGGCGCGCGGCAAGGCCGGGGACGTTCTCCAGCAGCACTGCGCGCGGGCTGGCCTGCTCGATGAGCCGCAGCGTGTGCGGGAACAGGTCCCGTTCGTCCTGGCTGCCGAGCTGCTTTCCCGCGATGGTGAACGGCGGGCAGGGTACGCCTCCTGACAGGAGGTCGGCGTGGGCGAACGCGCGGCCGTCCACGTCGGCGAGGTCAGCCCGGATGACCGTCCACTGGGCGGCCCTGTTGCGGCGAAGTGTGTGGCAGGCATCGGCGTCGAGCTCGACCAGGCCCTGATGGGCGAACCCTGCCTGCTCCAGGCCGAGCGCCTGTCCGCCGGCCCCGGCGCAGATCTCCACCGAACTCAGCTGACCTACGGGCAGGTCCCGAAGGCGGTCACCGGTCTCGGCTGTTGTGGCGGTCATCTTGGCTACGCCTCAAGTTCGGGCTGGGGTTCAGGCTCAAGTTCCGGCCCGAGTGCCCCGGTCCCGGCGTCTGGCTGGTAATTCGCCACGAATGCCATCCGGTCCTTCCCATGCCGCGTTGTAGGCTTCGGCCGCCGGGCCCCCGCGGGCTGCGTGTGGTTCCAGCCACGCAAGTTCCCTGTCGAGCCTGTCGAGGGTGGCCTGGTATTTTTCGGCGGTCATGCCGTCACGTGGCAGCCGCAAAGGCTCGAGCTCGGTCTCGTGCTCGGTGATGAAGTCCCCGACCTTGTGCTCGGCGGCAAGGAAAGCCCTGAACTCGGCCGAGTCGCGCGCAGCGTTCGCGGGTGGTATCAGCGCGTCCCGCTGTGCCATCAGCTGCTCCAGCTGTTCGGCGGCCTCATATGGCTTCATCGCTGCTCCGTTCCGGACCGGAGGCATGGTCCCCGTCGGTGTGAGTGCCCTGCCGCCCATTGGTAGCCACAAGCTAGACTGCCTAGCATCTAGTAGATGATCTAGATCACTTCTATGTAGAATACCATCAAAACCAGGGTTATCGGCCGAGGTGGCGAAGCAGGGTACCGCGCTGAAGCGGTCGGCCCCTCACACCCCGCCATTACCGAATGATCTTGGTTCCGGCGCTCCTCCATGCAGACCGCATCCAAGGCCATTGGCGCCATGAAAATCGAAGGACCCACGGTGCTCAGAGTGGTCAATTCCGGGCCTTGGACGCTGGCCCTGGTGTCGTCAGACACGAACCCGGAGGCCATCGCGAAGTTCAGCACGCCAATCGAGTTAGCCCGGGACCCAAGCCCTGGCTACTTCGTGATCAGTAGTTCTCCACCAGCGCTGTCCATCCGGCATTGCAGACCCGCTGTGTACAGGCCGGGCACTGGCCGCGCAGGCAGTACCCAGCGGCTTCGCAGCAGCAGCGCCGATCACCGGGGCAAGGGTAGTAGGCTCCGCAGCCGTGATGGTCAGCGGGCGGCTCGCCGTCCTCGCCAGTTGCCCAGTCATGGGCCTGGATGACTGCCTCGCACCATTGCGGCGGCGGGTACCTGTCAGGCTCGGCGGGATCCTCGCCTTCGCGTCCCTGCGATGAGCCCCATTCGGCGTAGTCGAAGATTTCCTCTTCGATGTCGTACCGGCCTGCGCCCACGCCGTACATATCGCGCTGCCCCTCGATGACCGCGGGATTGGAGTGAGCACTAGATGAGACGGGCTTCGGCTGGCGGGTAACGGGGGTGAGCTGGGTGTCGCCGAGTATCCAGTCCAGGTAGGCGATGGCGCCGCGGAGCCATGCGGCGTCGAACCACGACTTAGGCCACTGCCAGGGCCGTTCGGCTTGCCACCGAGGGATGTTCGCGGGCAGGTCGCCGTGCTGGCGGATGCCATGTTGTGCCCAGCCGCGGACCTGGCGCAGCTCGTCGTCGGTGCGAGCGAGGTACAGCCGAGCGCCTACGTACCGGCCGCGGTCCAGGTCGAGCAGCGGGATGGCGTCGGCGGCGCCGGTAAGCCAGCGCAGCACGCGACGGGCCTGCTGCCGGTCCGCGTCATGATCGAACGCGTTCCGCCACGGTGGCCAGCGGTTCCATTGCGTGCCATCGCCGTACCGTGCTTCAGCGACGATCGCATCGTGTGCGGGTGGGCATCCGGTGCCGGGCGTGTCGGTGACGGGCGCTGGGCCGTGGCCGGTGAGGATCCATCGCCATGCGGACGCGGTACGGCTGGCCGGGCCTTGCTCGCGCAGCGACTGGGCCATGACGGCCTCAATCAGCAGCCGGGGCCGGGTGATGGTGGCGGGCAAGCGGCCGGGGATCGGGATGGCGTCCATGGGCGGAGTCCTTTCCTCCGTCCTTTTAGTCTGCGGCTTCGGGGTCGCTGATGCTAGCTTCGGCGGTGGGCTGGATGGCTTCGGCGGCCGGGACGCGGGGCATCGGCTCGTGCCGGACGGCTTCCTGCTGCCGGGCCTGTACGGTGTCGATCCAGGCGGCAGACGGGGCCGCGTCCGGGTTCTCGGACGGGACGGTCATGGAGGTGACCTCGGCGGCCTTCTCCTGGGCCTGCCGTGCCCTGGCGATGGCCACCTGGTCGAGCCGAGCGCTGATCTCCTGGACTTTCTGGTGGATCTCGTCCATCTTCGCGGACTGCGGTGCCAGGACCGTCGTGTCCGGTTCGGCCGTTGCTGGCTCTGCCTTGCCCGATTCCGGCTGCGGCGCTTGCCGTGGTTCGGGTTCTTGCGGTCCGGCGCCGTATTTGGCGATTTCGGCGTCGGTCACTGGGCAGGCTCGGGCTGCGGCCTCGGCACGGGCCTGCCGGTCGGCGTCGATCTGTGCGGCCTGCTCCGCGCGCTGTTTGGCTGCCTCGGCTGGGTCGGGCGCCGGGTACTCCCGCGGCTTTGCCGACGCGGCTGCGATTTCGGCGTCCGTGACCGGAACACGCTCGGCTATACCATGCGGCTCAGGCTCGGCTCCTGGCGTAGGCGCAGCTGGTTCCGTTGCGGGTGGCCGTTCGGTGTCGCCGTGCCGCGGGCGGAGGGGTTCGATCCATGTGTCCGGGTGGCGGCGGCGTAGCTCGGCGTCCGCGGCGATGGCGCGCTCCCGGGTGGGAGCAGTGGCGGTTTCCCAGGCGTCGTAGCCTGACTGGGCTTCGGCGAGCCGTCCGGCGAGCCCGCGGACGGTGTGCTCCCAGTCGGCGTGGATGGCGGCCAGGGTCTCGAGCCGCTGGCGGCCCTCGTCCGTGCCGGCGGCCTCGGCGTTGCGGCGGGCCCGGTCGGATTCGATCTCGGCGCGGCGGATCTCCCCGCGCACCAGGGCCAGGTCGTCGCCCTTGTACTCCGGGGCCCAGGCCATCTCCCGGTGCCAGGCGCTGCGCCAGGCCCACAGCTGCCCGTCGCTGTGCTCGCGCATCTGGCCGGGCACGTACCCGAGCGCTTCGGCGCCGGCCTGCCACATGGCGCGGGCCTGCGGCGAGTGGTCGCCGGGCCGGGAGCCGATCGGCTCGTGCGGGTGGGTATGGCCCCACATCTCGCGGTAGGCGGCGATCGTGGCCGCCTTGTGCTCCCATTCCGCCCTGTCCACCGGATGATCGGGCACGGGCCCGAGAGCGTATGCCCAGGCAGGCGGGTGCTCGGCGGCGTGCTCGCCGAGGCGCCGTGCACGATCATCCATCGCCTGCGCAAGGTCGCGGGCGTACCGGTCGGTGTCCGCGTCGCGGGTCTCCGGGACCTGCTCGCTCCACGGGCGCGCGGCCAGCGCGGGCAGGCCCGCGGTCTGCTGCCGGATGCGCCAGTCGAGCACCTTCGCCACCGAGTCGGCGTCGGTGAGCGGTCCGGACGCAACGGCACGGCGAAGCGCGGCGGGGCCGTCGAGACCGGCGGCCTCGGCTTCGCGCAACGTTCGCCATAGCCAGGTGGTGGCCTGGTCACTCATGACCTGTCGGGTCTGGTCTCCGTCCAGGACGCCGCGGAGGGCTCGCTCGTAGCGCTGCTGGCTAGCTTGGCGCTGGACCTCGTTCCACTGGTAGCCGAGCACGTCGAGCCGGTCGGCGTCGGACCACTCGGCCTCGCGGGTACCGGTGGCTGACAGCTCCTGGCCGTTGTTGTCCAGGCATTTGCCGAGGATCTCCTCCGGGGTGGCCGCCTTGTGCGTTCCCTCGGTGATCGTGGCGGTGCCGGGGCCGAGTCCGGCCCATTCGGCGCGGATGCGCGCCGACCGGGCCAGCTCGGGGGCCGGTTCCGGGCCGGGCTTGGGGTCGGCGATGTCCCATCCGGTGATCACGTAGGCGTGGTTGGCGTCCCGGCCGCGGGTCATCGCCACGGTGACCGCCTGCCGGTCCTCCGCGCCGGTGAACACCGCGACGCCCGAGTCGACCGTACGAGCTTCCGCGCTATGGAACGTCACCGCGTAGGCCAGCTGTGCATGGTTCCAGAAGTAGGACCGGTTCAGATTGAACGGAGCCGACCACTGCTCGGTTCCAGTAGCCGGGTCCCGGCCGATCAGCCGTTCTACGCTGACGCGGAGCCCGGAGCCGTCAGCGTCGGCCGTGATGATTCGCAGGATGTCCCGGTTAGCCAGTCCATGGGCTTTCGCCCCGGCGTCAACACGGTTCAGGTTCTTGCGGGCCATCACCAGGTCCCCGGCGCTGGCCTGGTAGCCGTTCATCAGCGTGACGGCTGGGCCGTCGCCGTCTACGATGCCCCAGTGGATCAGGTCGTCGCGGGCGCGGCGGGACAGTTCGGCGGCCAGGGCATCGGTCCCGCACATCAGCAGGGCGTCCTTGCCGGACAGCCGGTCGTGCAGGTAGGCGCGGGCCGCCTCGTCGGCGATCTGCTCGGCGGTGCCTGCGTGCAGCCGGTCATGTTCGCGGTAATCGGCCAGGACGGTGATGTCGCCTTGCCGCAGCCGCAGTGTGGCCTCGCGTTCCCATGCCTGCCGGAACCGGGTGGCCTCGGACAGTTCGACGTGCCCGAGGTGCCGGTCGAGCAGGTCCATGCCGCCGCCGCCCTCCGGGGCTTGGAGTTGCAGCGGGTCTCCGGTCACGGCGACCTTGGCGCCGTGACGGTCCGCGCGGCGGATGACGGCGGTCAGGTCGGCCAGTGGCACCATGGACGCCTCATCCACGGTGATCAGCGTGCCCGGCTCCACCTGCACGGGCGTGAGCGCGCCCTGACCAGGAAGGCCATTCCCGAGCCATCTCGTGATGTTGTGGGCCTGGAGGGTGACGCCGTGGCGGGCGGCTTCCTCGCGGATCACGTTGCGGGCGTTGTTGGAGGTGGTCAGCGCGACCACCGGTCCCATCCGGGCGGCGGTCCAGGCGCGGGCCATCTCGATGGCGGTGTAGGTTTTGCCGGTTCCGGGCGGGCCGATCAGCACCTCGGCACGGCGCGGCGAGCTCAAGATGAAGTAGGCGGCCGCGGCCTGGTCCATCCGCAGTCCTGAGCCGGTCACCTCGCCCGAGGCCGCCGCGGCAGCCCCGGCGTCCGGCGTGAGCCGGGCGTCGAGTTGTTCTCGCGCCGCGCCGAGTAGCTGCGCCGCCTCGTCGGGGCGCAGCCGTGGCGCGGCGCTGGCTTGCGCCAGGGCGAGGAGCTGTTCTTCGAGGGTGAGTTGCGCCTGGGAGGCGTACCGTTCGGCGCCGTGCGGCCGGAACACGCTCTCCCCGTCGGGGCGGCGCAGGCTCGGCGGGACCACCGGCCATTCCGGCGCGGACAGCAACGCCACCTGTTCCCCCGCATCTCCGGCCAGCGCCCGCTCCGCCAGGGTCTCCAGCACGGCCCGGCTGGCGTGCGCGTGGGCCGGTATCCGCTGTCCGATCACCCCGATCAGGTCGGCCTTGGTCCAGGTGGGCCGTCGTGTCTGGAGAACGGCAATGGCCTCGGCCATCACCTGGCTGGCTTCGAGTTCGCTCAGCCCGTGCGCGTCCTGGACGGGGTAGGCGACGGCATAGGCTTGCGCCGCCGCCCGCTCCCGCGCCTGCTCGCGCAGCGTCTCGGCGTGCTGCGCCTGCGCCAGCGCCGTGCCGCGGCGGATGTCCCGCTCCGCTTGCAGGTCGGCGTGTTCGGATTGGGTGAAGCTGCGCGCCAGCGCCGCCACGTCGAACGAGACGGTGATTTCCCCGCGCCGGGTGATCCATCGCGCGTACCCCTCGATCCGCGCCATCTGCGCCGCATCCGGCGCCGCGCCGTGCTCGCGGGCAAGGTGCCAGGCGATCTGGCGAGCCAGCCCGGTCACCGCCTGGTCCCGCCCGGCCTGGGCTCGGGCTTCGGCCATGACCGAGTCGTGGATGTCGCATAGCGAGGCTAGATCCGCAGCCGGGGCCTTGTCCTCCCACTCGTGCAGCGCCGCAGCCAGGTCCAGCGGCGTTTCCTCCTTGCCCTGCCGGGTGCGCTGGGTGACATCTCGCATGATCCGGTCCATCTGCAGCGCATCCGGCTTGCGGCCCCACTCGGCCTCGCGCAGCGTGGCTACCTGGGCCGCTTCGGCGGTGATGGTCTTGCGGCGGGTGGAAAACTCCTCGATCGCCTTGTGCGGAACGCCGGCGATCTCCCGGCCGTGCCCATCAATCCGGGGCACACGCCACCCCGTACCGGGCGGTCAGCATCCGCTCGAGCTCCGCGGCAACGATCGCGGAGAACGCCGCCTTGTGCCTGTACAGGCCCTTGGAGTCCAGCCTGCGCCATTTCCCGTCCGTCTCGGCCGGGACCAGGTTGAGCACCAGGTTGTGCTCATGCAACTGCGGGTCCCCGGCCCGGGAGGTGTGCTGCGCGAACGACGCCCGAACCCAGTCCCCGGCGTGCTCCCATTTGCCCAGCTCAGCTCGCGACTCGGCGCCCGTGCCACGGTGGTACCCGGTGCGCACGTACCCGGCCTGGTCCTCCAGCCACGACATGCCGGTCTCCCGGGCCCTGGCCACGAGCGGCCACAGGTCGGCGGCATCGGCGGCGAACCGCCGCGCCTCGGCCATGTTCCCCTGCTGCCGGGCCCGCTCGGCCTTGGCCAGCAGCGACCCGTAGAACAAGCTGATGCTCTTCGAGAGCGAGACCGTCACATCCCAGTACGGCACCGCGCGTCGGGTCTGGGCGCGGGCCAGCGACCGCAGCTCGGCTAGCCGGGCCGGGCTGGCCTGCGGCTCGGCCGCCGCCAGCCTGGCGAAGATGTCGTCAGCCGACGCGAACTGCTGTGGCTTACGGCCGAGCCTGGTGTTATCAGTGGGGTCTCTGGGATCCAGATGACGGTCACCGTAGAGCTTCTCGAACACCGCCCGCTCGATGATCTGATCTTCGGTGAAGCCGAGCATCGCGGCGCCGCGACCGTGCCACCGGCCCGGCGGCTCCCCGCCCTTCTCCGCCGGGGCCAGGTAGTACTCCAGCCCCAGCGCCGCCGCCACCCCGGTGCCCGTACCGATCTGCTTCCACGGGTACGACGGGTCATACCCCGGCTGGATCGACACGTGCACGGCCACGCGGGCGCCTGCCCCTTCCCCGCGGCGCCGCCAGGCGCCGCGGCCCGGACCAAGATCATTTGTTAATGCCGTGGTGTGGAGGGCTTGGGGCTGGCCGGGGTCTTTCGCCTGTACCACCTGGGCTGATGATCTCGAACCTGAATATTATGCTGCCTAGAAGTGATCTAGATCAGGTTTAGATGGTACCTCCTCGTACGGACGGGCTACCAACGGACAGGGGGAGCGATGAACGCCACAAGAGACGAGACAGATGATCGCCTTCGGGACCTGGCCGTCTCGGTAGGGCCGGTGAACCTGCTGGGCGTCCGGGTGACGGCTCGCGCGCTTCTCAACTCTGTCGAACACCAGCGCCGCAGCGTCCTCGGCCTGGGCGCGGTCACCGATCCGGCGCTCCTGGGCAGGCTGCTGGGCCTCCCGGCCCGGTGCCCGCGCCGGGACGCGGCCATGTGGGCGGCAACGTCTGCCACGGCGACCGGGGATGGCGGTCGAGTTCGGCAGTGACGCCAGCCTCGAGGACATCGGCGCCGAGCGGTTCGCCGAGTGGTTCGGCCAGCAGTGGACCGAGCGGTCGCCGTCCACGTGGAACGTCTCCCTGGACGCGGTGCGGTCCGCCGCGGCGTACTGGATCCGCCAAGGCTGGCTGGCCGCCGACCCGTCGCGGATGCTCGAGCGCCGCAGGCCCCGGCCTGACCGCGCCCGCGCGCTGACCCGCGCCGAGGTCGAGCAGCTGCTCACCGACGAGAAGATCCCGCTCCGCGAGCGGACACTCTGGACGTTGCTCTACGAGACCGCCGCACGGGCGAACGAGATCCTGGCCCTGGACGTCGAGGACCTCGACCGGCCCAACCGCCGCTCGAAAGTCTGCCGCAAGGGCTCGGCCGTCGATATCGTCGTGTGGCAGACCCGCAGCGCGCGGCTGCTGCCCCGCCTCCTCGACCGCCGTACACGCGGCCCGGTGTTCGTCACCAACCGGCGGGCCCGCGTCGAGCTGCCCGCCGCCGACCTCGACGAGCGAGGCCGGGCCCGGCTGTCCTACCAGCAGGCCGAGGCCCTGTTCAAGCAGTACAGCGGCAGCGCGACTCTGCACCAGCTCCGGCACTCCGCGCTGACTCACAACGCCGAGGACGGTACCGGCACGCCGATGCTGATGGCCAGGAGCGGCCATATATCGGTGCGCCCACTCGCCAAGTACGCCCGCGTGTCCGCAGAGGCCCTTGCCCGCCACCAAGCCGAGCGCGACCCCGCCCGCAGACGGTAAAACCACGGGAATGCAAGAGGAGACGATTCGCTGCCCGGCCACGCTCTTGATGGATCCTGCACCGCGTTAACCTTGCGCACCGCTTTTGCCTGGTTTCTGAACGAAGCCAGGCACCTGCCGTCGTTTGGTGCTCCTTCATTCCCGGCGGTAGGCAAACCATGGGGAACGTCCCGCCGGATGCGAGGGAAGTACCCGGCGCCGGGTTGGCATAGGGAGGTTCCGTGGATTACCTTTATCCGAGGACATAAATTGTCAAGCATGAACGGCGGAGGTTTACGCCCTGCCATTCAGACGGACGAGGCCCCCCACCCGCAGGTCGGCGAAAACTCCGCGGTGGGGGGCCTCGCCCGCTAGTGGGCGCGGATCTCGATGATCAGCCGGACTACCTCAGCAGCGATCCTGAGGACCAGCTTCACGCCTCGTTCCACGTTGTCCCACCGCAGGCCGCGATGGCGCTTCGCTACCATCTCACGGTCCCCCTTCTACCTGTCTCCCGGCGAGACTGCCTCACCAGGACGCCGGAGGGCCGCTCCGGCACGTGCCCGGACCGGAACTCCGACGAGGCTTCGGGGAACCGCTGCCTCTGATGCCAGATAGTAAACCCAATCACTTGTCGTTGACAATTCCGCGACTAGCGATTGCTGTTTTCAAGGCTCGCATGTGATGTGCAGTAACTCTCCGTAATCAGACATTGGGTGCATCGTTAGCATGCGGGTGTTGCCCAGGGTGTTGGGCTTTACCCGCTCCAGGTCGAGAAACTCAGCCACGCCCTCGATTCGTACTCCGCGACGATGTTCGCCGGAATGCGGCCGCGCTCATTGACCTTGTATCCGCGCTGCTCCGCCCCACGCGCGGATTTGCACACTGTGCTCTCGGCCAGGGGTCGCAGCCCAGCGGATGATGGATGATTGCAGCGACTCCAGCTGGCCCACCCAGTCACCGTGAAGCGGCCCATGATCAGGCTGAACAGCTCCCGGCCCCCTAGAGATCAGCCTCCCCTTGTCCGGCTGCAACCCGGTGCAGGGTATCCAGATCGGCACCCAGGCCGAGCGTGTAGAGCTGCCTGTCCTTGATGGTCTCGGACGCCTCGCCCTTACGATCTTCTGGTCGTAGCCGTGCAGCGGCTGGATGACCTGCTGGTGTAAATGGGTCTGACCCGCGCCGACGGGCGTTGGCGCGGATGATGATCCCGGATTGCACGGCGCGACAGACCGTCCAGACTCGACGTTGGAATCGATCAGTTTCTGGATCACCGGCAGGTCGCGCGCGAGGGCAAGATCGTGCAGACAGCCCGGGCAAGACTTCGCCCGAGCCGGTCGAGCGACGGCCTGTAGTCCAATATCGTGCATCGCAGTGCGCAAACTGAGCGAAGCGCCGACCTTGCCGCCGGGACGGCCGTACCGTCCTGATCTCGGCGGATCCTCCCACATCACATGCAAGGCGCCCAGGGCCGCCGCCACGACCGCACTGGCCCTGCTGGCCCCCCGCGGCCGACAGAACATGGCACGGATCACCTCCGGCTAGTACGTCGGCTAGCCTGGTCGCGGCGGGTAGAGGCCCCCCTCCCTGTCGCCAGGATGTGCTCGGTGCCGATGTAGTTGTGATTGAGCACCCTGGCTTCTTCTTGCGCCACGACGACGACCCGCTGCGCCCGGTCGGTAAATCTCTCGAACATGTCGTCGCTCGCCCCACCGCGCAGGACCAGCGGCGCCAGGACAACCACCATCCCGCCGCGGCCGAACGCGGCGCCGAACATGCGAGAGCAGGGTCCAAGGCGTATTCCACAATTGAAACTAAGTTTTGCTCGGCCTGCTTGCGTTAATAGCGGAGAGCGTTCCCTGCCGACTAGCTAGATATATCTCAGGGCACCGCCTGAACACTACCCTGTCATCGTAATGACAATTCCTGGATTTCTGCGGGCCCCGGATCGATATCTGTACTCGCTAATTGCAAGGGCCAAGCTCGGGCGTTGCTGCCCGCCGTTACGGAACCGGAGCCGAGCTGATGAACCTCACGAATTGTCGGCCGAAATCTGTGGTCAGCCGGCTCATCAGGGACGGGGGCTGAACCATCCCCACCAGGCCGGCCGAAAGCATTCCAGCAGCGCTGAGTTCGCTGGCGACGAGCAGGTAGAAGTCCCTTGCGTCATGCATCTCGGGTAGGGCGGCTTCGACCGTCACGGTCCGGCTCGTGGCGAAGGCCGCTTGCGGCTGAGGGATGCCGTGCGACGCGAACCATGCCGGAGGGTCGTCCCAGAGCGTGACCATGCGCAGGTGCGAGGGCGTGAACCGGCCGATGAGGTTCAGGGTGTCCGCGTCGGGCGCCCCCGGGCTCACGGAGTTGAGCACGGCGTTGCGGAGGGCTTCGATCTTCTCGGCCTGGTGGGTGTGCTCGACCGTCCGTGTAGCTGTCACGACGGCATCGGTGAACAGGTCGTTGCCGGCCAGCGATTCCAGGCTGAGGCCGCCCACCTGGCCGTGCAGCTGCTCGACCGCGTCGGCCAGCTCGGTGAACCACTTCTCGCGCCGTTGCTCCAGGCGCCAGCTCAGGGCGGTGACAAAGGTGACAGCGAGCGCGTTCCCGACCAGCGGGACCGAGCCGAGGGCGGCCTCGGCGGCGCGCTCGACGATCTCCCGGCCGGTGCTCTTGCCCGGCGGCGCGGTATCCACGCGGGGCAGGCTACTGCGCCCGGTCCTCGCCACAGGGCATCTGGCGCCCGGCGTGTTCCCCCGCTGGCCAGCTCATGGCCGTCCTCAACGGCAACGGTCGGCTAAGTGAAGATCATCCTTAGCGGCGGCGGCTGCATGACCAGTTGCCCGGGGCCTTTGAGCCGCCCGCCTCCAGAGACGCCCCCTGGGCCTAGGTGGGCTTGCGCGGCCGCGGCGGCTATGAGCTATGGGATCTCGACCTTGCTCTCGCCGTCCGGATCGACTTCACAGGTCAGGACCCATGGGTCCCAGCCCTGCCGGCGGCATTCCAGCCGGAGCCGCACCACGGTCCCGCGTTCGCGCCGCCAGTTCTCATGTGGCTGCTGTGACCACCTCGGCGGGTGCGTCGGCTCGAGGGAGAACGGCAGCTCCTCGCCCACGGGCATCCCGGCCGTCGGTGTGGTGCGGCCGGTCGGGTCAGCGCCCGGGATGCCGCGGACGGAATCAGCGCCGGGACCGGTACCGGGAGTGAAGCGGTAGGGCCCCCAGATCTGCGCGGCGACCTGCTCAGGGGTCGGCCCCCCGGCCAGGGGCGTGCCCTGGCCGCGCCACGGATGGTCATCCCGGATTGTCACGATCAGCGCGTCAAGCCGCTCCAGCTCAGGCGGTCCGGACAGGAACACGCCCAGGCGAAGCGCCGACGACCCAGGGTTGGCCGGCTCGCACGTGATCCGGAACTGCGGTGTCAGCTCCGCATTCCGGCGCAGCCGCTACATTTCGTATAGGCATGATAATGGAGCGTGGCTGAATGCGGCTGAGGATCACGTCCTGGCTCTGGCTATGCCTGGCCCACCCGCCGGGCTGGACGTTGAGATGACGCCATGCATGGCGCTGGAGGATGCGTGGAGCTGAAGCTGGGTCACTACGACAAGGACGACATCGAGGTCGTCGACGCCGAGGGCGAGATCGATATCTATACGGCGCCGCGGCTGCGTGAGCTGCTCATCGATCTGGTCAGCAAGAACAACTTCCAGATCGTCGTCAACTTGGAGAAGGTCGGGTTCCTCGACTCCACCGGCCTCGGGGTGCTGGTAGGGGGCCTGAAGCGGGTGCGGGCGCACGACGGCTCGCTGGATCTGGTCTGCACGCGGGAGCAGATCCTGAAGATCTTCCGGATCACCGGGCTGACGAAGGTCTTCGGCATCTACGAGACAGTGGACCAGGCCATCGCGGCCAAGAAGGGGCGCCGGTAAGGAACGCATCCGGACGCTGACTGGCGTTATCTCCCCGCCTTCCCGCCCCGCTATCGCCGGTCAGCGTTCCGTTGTTCCTTCGGCCGCCTGCGAACTGATTGCCAACCAACAGCCGCTTGGGGTATGGGAAAGCTCTCGTGGTCTCCGGCCGCTACGAACCGGACTGACTCAGGATCCTGTACCGATCCTCGTCCACAGGGGTGCCAGTAAGGATCGTGTCACCAGGTGCTCGGCACGACCTGACCAGTGGCGTGTCCGGTTGGGGATCGTCATAGGGACGGAATCAGAGCCGATCCAGCGCCGCCGATCTTCGCGGCAGATCGGCGTGCGCGGCACTCCAGTCATGGATACGGCTCTGGATGAGAGGAAGGAGTCGCGGCCATCCCGCACGTGCTCCAGGCCCAGCGGCTCTTCGGTGACCCCGGCTACCTGCTGCACATCGTCACCACCGACCTAGCGGCTCTGTCCGGTGAGAATCTGAGCGCGCATCCGGTCCGGTCAAGTGCTGGTCAGCCTGCTGCCAGGCGGTGCTGGTAGGCGTACCGGACGGCCTGGGCGCGGTCGCGGGCTCCTGTCTTGGCGAAGATCCGGTTGATGTGGGTCTTCACCGTCGCGTTGCTGAGGTAAAG
>Ga0187807_1000397_pt1 | contig 13644 bp, 13 predicted proteins | sample NC_wetland_sal_i_4_FD_132432 | JGI IMG/M metagenome (GOLD analysis project Ga0187807, IMG submission 132432) | Wetland sediment microbial communities from Neuse River Estuary, North Carolina, USA - ASW_2 | ecosystem: Environmental > Aquatic > Freshwater > Wetlands > Sediment | place: USA: North...
AGCCGCGTCCAGCTCAGCCAGCGCCGCGTCCAGCAGTAGCTCGCGCTCAGCGGTGGGCAGTTCAGCTGCCTGCCGCAGGGCGGCGATCCGCGACTTAAGCTGAGCTATGTCGGCATTATGGTCTTGCGTCATCTGCCTTCTCGCGTTTCACCAGCTCCGCGGCACCGAGCCCGGCGCGGCCGCGGCCGGAACCGGGCGGGTGTCGGCCAGCCCCGCGGCCCCCGCGCCGGCTCCGGCTGCCGGTCTCTCCGCTGTGAGCGTCGATGACCCGCTGCGCCACCTCGGTCGCCCGGATATGGCTACGCTGCGATACCTCGCGCATCCGCTCGAGTGCCTCGTCCGCACTGCAGCCGAGCGCGTGCATGAGGATTCCTTTGGCTTGGTCAACGACGGCCCGGGCGTTCGCCGCATCCCGGAGCTGGTCAGCTATCCGCCTGGAGTCGCCGTAGTCGGCTACGGCGCCGACGAGCGCGCTCCCGTAAGCCACGAGGAGCTCGGCGAGTTGCAACTGCTCGGGATCAAGCGCGCGCGGCCTGAGGCCGAATAGTGACAGTGCCACGGTCGCATCGCCGCGGTAGCTCAGCACCACGCAGCTGCGGACACCGAGCTTGAGCGCCGCGGCTGCGAACTCTGGCCAGCGCGTTTCGGTCAGGGTGTCCGGGCAGCTAGCCGGTGCGGCGCCGGCTATGGAGTCGATCAGTGGCCCGCGTCCGCTGGCCAGCTGGACGGGCACCAGCTGAGACGGCTCCGGGTGACTAGCCGCCTGGCCTGTCAGCTCGGCCCCGCGCCAGACCGTGACGGAAGCGGCGGCGCACCCGGCTATCTGGCTCGCCGCAAGCGCGGTCAGCTGGCTCAGGGACCGCTCCTCGGTCGCCGCGGCCAGGCTCAGCAGGGCTGCCGCCCGGTCCGCAAAGTCAGAACTCGGCACCTGATGGCTCCGCTACGGGCTGGCATTATCGGCCGGATTCGGCGCCGCGAGTCCCTCGTCCACCGTCTCGTACAGGGTCAGCTTGTCAGCGAGCCCGGTGATCCACAGCGTCTTGGTGTACCGGTATCGCGCGCCGGCCAGCGCAAGCGTGCCGCCGGCAGCCTCGGCTCGCTTCCAGTGGCCGACAATCACTGCGAGGGCGCTCGTGTCGAGGAAGCTAACGTCGGCTAGATCGAGAATGATCCTGTTGTGGCTCTCCTCGGCTCGCGTCAGGCACTCGTCGAGCTGCGGACTGGTGACTATGTCGAGATCGCCATGGACGGTGACGACCACGCTGTCACCGCGGCTCTCTGCGGACAGGGAGGTTCCCTCCACGCTCGACCACACTCCGCCCCAGGGTACGGGCCCGCCCATTAACGGTATACCGGCCCATACTAGAAACGACAGGCCGCTAACGCTCTCCGCATACACGGTAATGCCGTGGGAATGTAGCGGCCGGGACCGCGCTGCGGCCTGGCACCGGACTAGCCGACCGCACGCGCGTTCCCAGGAGAGCTCGCCGGCGAGTGACCGGCGCCTGATGTGTAGGGGTTGGCGTTGAGTGACCAGGCTGCCGCCCGCGGCTTCCGCCACGTCGCCTGGTTCTATCGCGATGCAGCCGAGTACCGGGTCGGCATCGAGGAGTTCGTGCAGGCGGGCGCGCGGTCGGGCCAGCCGACACTGGTAGCACTGCCCGAGCGGCAGGCGCCGCCGCACGGGGCGGCCCTCGACGCTGCGGTCGTCAGCGTTGCCGACATGACGAGACTTGGCCGGAACCCCGCGCGGATCATGCCCGCCGTAAGGGCCTTTACCGACGCGCACCCCGGCCGGCCGGTCCGTTTCCTCGGTGAGCCAGCCTGGCCCGGGCGCTCGGCGGCAGAACTGCGCGAGGTGGACCGGTACGAGGCGATGCTCAACGTTGCCTTCGCCGACGTCGACATCACCATCCTTTGCCCGTACAACGCTGCGCGGCTCCCGTCGCCCGCCCTCTCGGCAGCGCGGCGCACTCATCCGCGGCTGCGCGACGGCGGTCAGGAATCTGAGAGCCCGGCTTACCACCTGCCGACGGACTGGCCCACCGGGTTCGGCGTGCTGCTGTCGGCTCCGCCCGGTGCACGCGTTCTTGCGTACGACGGCGACCTGCGTCCGGTGCGCGCACTCGTACGGGCCACAGCGGGGTATGCCGGGCTGTCCGCGGCGCGCTGCACAGATCTGGTGATAGCCGCCAGCGAAGTCGCGGCAAACACGCTCAAGCACACCAGCGGTGGCGGAGTCATCCGGGTTTGGGCTACCGACAGTGAAGTGCTGTGCCAGCTCGAGGACGCGGGTTACATCGCGGACCCGCTGGCGGGCCTGGCTCGGCCGGCCACCGACATGTCGGGCAGGCAGGGGCTATGGCTGGTCAACCAGGTGTGCGACCTCGCAGAGATCCGGACCGGTGAGTCCGGTACGACGATCCGGCTGCACATGTACCGGGACGCCGAACTGGCGTGGGGCGCAGCTGACGCCCGAACAGGTCAAGACACGGTTATTTAGTTCCCTCCGGCCGGTTGGGCTGAGCCGCGCGGGGTAGCTGAGGCGCAGCACATCCTGACCGGCTTGGAGTTCGATATGAGCCTGCCTGCAGGCCAGCAGCGCACGCTCGATGCGATCGCTGAGGGCCTCTGCACGAGTGAGCCGAAGCTCGCGTCGATGTTCGCGATCTTCACGCGGCTGACGAAGAACGACCTGCCGCCGCGCCGGGAACAGCTGACCGTCGAGCCTGGCTTGCGTGGCTGGCTCACCAGGGTTTCATGCGTGCTGTGGGCCGGGCTGCCAGGCGGGCAGACCGGGCCGGGCCGGCGGACCTGGCGGCGGGCGCTGATCCTTGGTCACGTGACTATCGCTGCCGTGCTGATGGTTGTGGTCATCGCGCTGACGGACCACTCGGCGGGCAGGTGCGCGCCGGTGGCGACGGGCCACGCGGGCATCGCCGGCCGTGCGGCGTGCCCGGCGGCGCCGGACGGTCCGCGGTTCAGCTCGCTGCCGAGGTAACTAGCCGCGTGACGACAACCAAGATGGCACGGTCGTACGCGGTCTAGAACGTCGCCGCGGCCAGCGGCGCCGCGGTCAGAGCAACCGGGGCAAGCTGCTGACATCACTGCACGTCTCCTGCCTCCGCCGGGCTTAACAGGCCGCGCGGCTCGGCGGCCGTGGGCGGGCGGTCAGCGGGCCGGAGCTCGCCCGCCGTGTCGGCACCGGCAGGGAAATCGGTAACCGGGAGACTCGATACCAGGCTCCCGGGGGCCGACCTTCCGTCCGCTGTCCCCTCAGCTCGACCATCGGCTCCTCGGCGCCCGTCGGCGTGCGACATGCTGGCCGGCTGTCCGTCGGCGCGCTCACCGTCCCTGGCCGCTGCGTCATCGGGACCCTGGCTGGCCGGGTGCAGTCGCTCGAGTGCCGCGTGCGGCAGCTCGCGCAGCCTCAGATCACGGAAGACAGGTGCCTGGGCGACCAGGACCACGCCGATCACCATGGCAGCCACACCTGCGAGCTGTACCGCAACCAGCAACGGGGCGACGTGAACCTTGTCGCCAAAGACGAGCACCCCGAGCACCATGCCGGCGGCGGGCTCGGCAGCTGTGACGGCGGGCAATGAGGCGTGCAGCGGAGCGGCGTTGAATGCGTTCTGCATCAGCCAGAGTCCGATGAGGGCGGCCGTTACCGCGGCGTAGCCCGGCCAGTGCACGAGCAGGTTCAGCGGGTGGCTGCTGTCGATGATCTGGACGCTGCGCCGGGTGAAGGCGTCCGCGATGCCCAGGATCAGGCCGCTCGCGATGCCGATCAGGATGGCCCGCTGCGTGCCCAGGCGCTTCCGGCCGAGCTGGACCAGGATGAGCGCGATCAGCGCGATGCCAGCGGCGGCCGGCCAGTGCGAGCGCGAGCCGAATGATTCGGCCGGAGCGCGGACAGTCCTGGTCAGCGACAGTGCGGCGACGCCTGCGCTCAGCAGGAGCGCCCCGATGATCTCGGTCCGGCGCAGCGCCTGCCCCGACACCGGGACGGCCAGGAGCAGCGCGAAGATCAGGCTGGTCGTGATCAGCGGCTCGGTGATCGAGAGGGTCAGGTGCCCGAGCGTCCAGGCCTGCAGCAGCTGACCGGCGATCAGCAGCGCGAGCCCCGCGAGCCACCCGCGGCTGTGCACCAGCCGGGCCATCAGGCCTAGCCGGAGGAACTGCGCATCCTGGACCTGCTCGGCCGCGTGCTGCTGCAGCACGAAGCCGAATCCTGACAGCATCGCGGCGAAGACGCTGACCGCAACGTAGCCCGAGTTCACGCCGGCGCCTGTGGCGGAAGGAGCGCCGGGACCCGCAGGCCGGCGACGGTCAGCACGGCAGCACCGGCGCCGCGGCCGGTCTGGCCTGGGGGCCTGAGCAGCGCACTGTCGGCCACCTCCAGCCACGGCTTCGTCGCCACATTAGCCTAACGAGCGGCGCCGCTTCGAGGTTCTCCGGTGCGGTGCGCCGTCTCCATAGTGGCCCATCCGAGGCGGCACTTCGCAGCAGGCTCGGCCTAGCTGTGCACTGACCTGGGCCACGCTGGGGATGATCCGGGGGCCGTCCGCCCGCTGTCAGCGCCGGGGCTCCGGGATCTAGCCGGGCGGGGCTGCCCGGCACGGTCGCAGTCCGGTCGAACCGTTGCGGGCCGCCGCGGCTGTCGGCTCAGTGCGGCGTGGCGCCATAGCGGCCGCGTCGGCCGCGTCTACTCAGCGGGATCGCGAACCACAGGGCCGCGAACAGCACGTATACGCAGGTGCTGATGACGACCGCGACTGCGCCGGGAACGACATAGTTCACAATGAGTGCCACGGCGGTCGACACTGCCAGTGCCACGGCCGCGAGCCCGCTGATGGCCATAATGTTTGCGATTCGCACCAAGTGTTCCCTCTGGTGCTGACGGAAGATGATGCGGTGGTAGGCGACCGGGCCGACGAGCAGTGCCGTTGCCAGGGACGAGAGCACCACATCGGTGACATAAAGATCGCGCTGTGCGCTGCTGAGCTGGCTGAATCGGACGGTGAACGGCAGCGCCAGCAGGAAGCCGAACAGGACCTGCACGCCAATGCCAGCGACTCGTAGCTCCTGGAGCAACTCGCCGAGATTGCGGTCAGCCCGCTCCTGCGGTGACTCAACCCGCCAGCCGCCGCCGGCCAGTCGCGCATTCGGGTTGCTCATGGCGAGCTTCCTCCCCCGGCTGCCCGCACGCCGGGCCGCTCAGGACATGGGGTGACCCGCGGCCTGGCCAGGCTGGGTGCTCCAGCCCCGGCGGGCCGGCACGTAGACCGGATCTTGATCGGTATCGGCCTTGGTGAGAAGCCCGCACGCGGTCATCTCGGCGAGGGTGCGGTCGACGACCGCATCGTCAAGCCGCGCCGCCGCTGCGATCGCTGACCGGCTGGGCCGCCTGCCGGTATACTCCAGCGTGGCGATTGCCTCGAACACGTACGTTGAGGTGTCGGTCAGGCTCTGAGTATCGACGGGTGCTCGCTGCTCGCCGTAGCCCATCTGCGCCTCCTCTCGGGCTGGCGCCGGCCGTCACAGTCAACCTTGCCTCAGAATGGCGGCGGAAACCCGGGTTAAGGCCCGTCGGCTGGCGGATGCTGCTAGCCGCCGGACTTGCCCTGCACCCTGTGCTGGGCGCGGGCCTTGGCCTGGGCGAGCTGGATCTCATGCGCGACCGTGTTCGAAAGACCGGTGGTGATCCAGGACAGCATCGGGGGGATTTCGGCGTGCCAGGTGCCCATCGTGTGCCCGCCACCGGGGGTGAGTACCAGTGGCACGTCTGCCTGGTGTAGCTGAAGTTCCTGCGCGAAGTACTCGGCGTTGGCCACGTCGGCCTTGTCGCTTTGCCCGGCGCCCAGCCAGAACTGCGGCAGTCGCGCGCCCGGCGCCACCACGTTGATTTCATCGATGGGCGTGTTTTGCGTTCGGAGGGCGGCGCTTGCGCTGCCCGTGCCGAAGGGACTGACCGATCTTGTCGGGTTGGCCAGCTTGTTGAGCGCCGGAACGAAGTAGCCGCTCATCGACGCGGCGAACCCGTACCGATACCGGTACCGCAGGGCCATGTTCGCGGCACAGTAGCCGCCCTCGGAGTAGCCGGCGACGCCCCAGGCGCTGCCTGGCTTCTGCACGCGCAGCAGATGCGCGATGGCATTCGGGACATCCTGCGCCAGATAGGTCAGGTCTTGCGGGCCGCCGGCCTGGTTCAGGCACTGCAGGGAGATCCGGTTACCGCCGTTGGCGTCCGGCATGACCAGCACCGCAGGGCTGGCCTGCCCCTGCCTGACCATCTGGTTCAGCGTCTCCTGGATGCCGACAACGTTGATCCAGTCCTGTGGCAGGCCAGGCTGGCCGTGGATCAGCTCGATCACCGGGAACCGGTACTTGGAGTATTGCGGCTCGAAGTAGGCAGGCGGCAGATAGACGTAGACCGACCGGCGGATATGGCTCAGCGGCCCCTTGATGGTGAGCCGCAGGGTGTAGCCCTGCTCCAGAGCCAGCCGGAGGTACACCGCGTGCTGATTGAATGCCGGGTCCTTCTGCCCCACCAGCAGGCTGCCCTCGGGGATGTTGGGCCCGGAGTTCGGGCTCTGGTTCGAGAAGTCGGCTACGGCGGCGCCCCAGGTGGTGTAGTAGCCGAAGTACTTGTTGACCGACAGCACGCCAAATGCCATGGCCATCACGAACGAAAGGCTCGCGGCCACGATTTTCAGGGCGACGTGCCTGGTGGCAACGAGCCACCAGATCAGGGCGCCGAACAGCACTATCAGCAGAGCGAAGAGCAGCCAGCTCTGCGGTTCCAGCATCTGATAGCCCCCGGGTTCGACTGGATACAGTCCACGCTAATGCACGGTGCTGATGCTCCAGATAACGCTCGACAGCGGCCCCGCGGTCCCCGCATGGCCAATCCGTGGCGAATTTCATATCAACGCCATACCGCTTTTTTGCCACGAACCCGCTGCTACGTATGCGATTGCCAGAACTAGTCGGCGCCATGCTGCCTGCGGCAGCGTACCCCCCGATGTTTGAGCCTCGCTCAGCGGGCACAACCGGCCCAGGCGGGATCCCCGACCCGCTCGCAGGGAGTACGCAGATGAAGAAGCTAGCGAGGGATGAGCCGACCGCGCGGCCAGGTGACCTCGAGCAGCTAGACGACGCCGACCTGCTGGCGATGATCCGGTCACTGCCGCGCGGTGCCTGCCAGCGCGACGCCGCCTGCGAGGTCCTGGTGAGCCGGTACCAGCCGCTGGTCAGGTCCTGCGTGCAGCGGTACAAGAACAGCACCGAGCCACGGGAGGAGTTGATGCAGGTCGGCTACGTGGGCCTGCTCAAGGCGATCAACAACTTCGACCCGAGCCTTGGCCCGAGCCTGGCAGGCTACGCCCAGCCCTGCGTGAGTGGTGAGATCAAGCGGCACTTCCGGGATAAGCGCTGGCAGGTCCACGTGAAGAGATCGCTCCAGGAACTGCGGCTGGAACTGCGCAACGCCGCCGCCGAGCTCACCGGCGAGCTCGGCCGGGTGCCATCAGACGCCGAGCTGGCCGGCCACGTCGGAGTGAGCGAAGCGGACGTCCGCTCTGCCCGGCAGGCGGACCTTGCATTCCGGGCAGCCTCGCTGGACTCGCCAGTCACGAGTCAGGACGGCAGCACCAGCCTGGCTGACCTGCTGGGCGACGATGATCCGCAGCTCGAGCACGTGCTCGATATGCAGGCGGTCTGGGCTCACTGGGGTGAGCTGCCAGACCGCGAGCAGCAGGTGCTGCTGATGCGCTTCTACGGAAACATGACCCAGGCGGAGATCGGAAAGCGACTCGGGATCTCGCAGATGCACGTATCACGGCTGCTTGCCGAGGCGCTGTCCTACCTGCGCGAGCACCTCGTGGAGCGGGTTCCAGCGCCGGCCTGAGCGGTTCCCGCCCACACAACGGATCGACCGCGATGACGTAACGGGCGGGGGTTGGCGCGAGGTTTGCGTTCCCCTGACCCTGGGCATACCGGACTGCAGCGGTGTCTACGACGAAGGCACGCCCTCACGCCAGCGATGGCGGAAGCACTGATCGCCACGTATCCGCGCGGCGGTCGCGGTGCAACCACCGAGGGTGTGCCTTCTTGGCGTTCCCGGCCCGGTGACTGCCCCGCGATCCCCGCGGTGCGACGTCATGGGACGGGCCCGGGGAAGCGCCCCCGACGCCCCCCGGATTTGGGAGGCACTTTCATGCGGATCGCCCTCATCACCGCGCACAGCCCGGTGGCAGGCACCTCGGCTGGCAGCCAGCCGGCCCAGTCCGCGTCACTCGCCCGCGCGCTGGCCGGGCATGGCCATCGGGTCACCATGTACGCCCGTCAGGAGAACTCCAGCCGCCCGCGCAGCAGCATTCTCGGCCGCGGCGTCTCGGTCGAGCACGTTCCCGTCGGCCCGCTACGGCAGCTCGGTCCGGAGCAGGTGGCCCGGTACCTGCCGGAGTTCGCTGCCAGGCTGTCTGAGCACTGGCGCGCCAGGCAGCCGGATGTCGTGCACGCGTTCTCCTGGATCGGCGGCCTCGCGGCGCTCGGCGCCGTCCGGGGCACCGACATTCCGGTGGTCCAGACCTTCGAGTCGCTGGGTTCGGCGGAGCGCCGACAGGGCGGGAGCTGCGCCGTCTCGGCCGCGCGGGTGCAGCTAGAGGCCTCCATCGCCCGCGCGGCGGACATCGTGCTGGCAGGCTCCAGCGACGAGGCGGCGGAACTGGCCAGGCTGGCCGTGCCGAAATCTGGCGTCCGGGTCGTCCCGGGCGGGATTGACACCGACGTGTTCGCGCCCGAAGGCCGTCGGGCGCCGCGCGGCAGCCGGTTCCGGCTGGTCGCCGTCGCGACGGCGGGCGAGCCGCGCGGGCTGCATACGGTGGTGCGCGCGCTAACCCAGCTGCCAGGTACGGAGCTGGTCATCGCGGGCGGGCCGGACGCGCGGCACCTGCCGCGCGCAGGCGCCTGGCGCGAGCTGGCGCGGCTGGCGGCCGGGACGGGAGTCCGCAGCCGGATCAGCTTCGCCGGCGAGCTGGACCAGGCCGGGCTGTCGGACCTGTTCCGGTCGGCTGACCTGATGGTGGGCGCTTCGGCCTACGAGCCGAACGGGACGGCCGCCATCCAGGCAATGGCGTGCGGCACGCCGGTCGTCGTGTCGGGAGTGGGCGGGCACTTCGACGCCGTCGTCGACGGTGTCACCGGCGTGCTGGTCGCGCCGGAGCAGCCGGCCATGCTGGCGCAGCGGGTGCGCGGGTTGCTCGGGCTGCCGGTGCAGCTTCAGGCGTTTGGCATCGCCGCGGCGGACCGCGCGCGGTCCCGGTACTCCTTCGACCGGATTGCCCAGGAGACGACCGCCGCCTACGAGCACTGTCGGTGCGCCCGGACCGCGGCGCTGACCGCAACGGTCGACGAGGAACTCGCCGATGTCGCTGAGGAGGTGCGCGGGGTGGCGGCGTTCGCCTAACCGAGGGCGCCCCGCGGCCGAGTGCCGCGTTTTGGGCGGCCGGGCGGAGCATGCTTGACTGACCTCCGGCACCGGATCTCCCGCTGGCTGACCGTGCGGTGGGAGCCGGCCCAGGGCTCGACGACCGGCGTTCCGTTCTGGAGTTTGCGATCTTGACCACGACCGAGAAGGTCCTGCTGGCGGACTACACGACGCTGCGCCTAGGGGGCCCGGCCGCGCGATTCGTCGTGACTGCTGGCGACTCCGAGCTCGTGGCCGCCGTCCAGGCGGCCGACCAGGTAGCAGAGCCGGTACTGGTGCTGGGCGGCGGCAGCAACCTGGTGGTTGCCGACGAAGGCTTTTCCGGCGTCGTGGTCCGGGCCGCGTCCTGCGGGCTGCGGTTCACGGCGCAGGACGACGCGGTCGAGGTGACCGCCTCGGCAGGCCAGGACTGGGACGACCTAGTCCGACAGTGCCTCGCCGCGGGGCTGGCCGGGATCGAGTGCCTGTCCGGCATACCGGGCAGCGCGGGCGCGACACCGATCCAGAACGTGGGCGCGTATGGCCAGGAGGTCGCGGAGACGATTTGCGGCGTCATGGCCTACGACCGGCAGGCCGGCACGCTGGTCTCCCTGAATCCTGACGACCTCGCCTTCGGCTACCGCACCAGCATGTTCAAGCGGCAGGCCAGGTCTGCCGCCGGCGGTGCGCACGACGGGGCAGCCAGCCAGGCGACGGGCCGGTTCGTCGTCCTGGATGTGACGTTCCGGTTGCCGGTGAGCCCGCTGTCGGCGCCGATCCGGTATGCCGAGCTCGGCGGGCTGCTCGGCGTGCCGCAAGGCGGCCGGGTACCGCTGGCAGATGCCCGGGCCGCGGTGCTGGAGTTGCGGCGCGGCAAGGGCATGGTGCTCGACGAGAACGATCCCGACACCCGCAGCGCGGGCTCTTTTTTCACTAACCCGGTCGTGACCCAGGACGAGTTCGGCGAGCTGACCGCCCGGCTCGCCGGCCGTGGTGACGGCGGCATGCCGCACTGGCCGGCCGAGGACGGACAGGTCAAGCTGTCCGCAGCGTGGCTCATCGAGCAGGCTGGATTCGGCAAGGGCTTCCGGCTGGCCGGGGACGCAGGAGGCGCCCGCATCTCGACCAAGCACACGCTGGCGCTCACCAATCCGGGTCACGGCAGCACCGCGAGCCTGATCCGGCTGGCCAGGACGATCCGGGACGGCGTGCGCGCAACGTTCGGGGTCGAGCTGGAGAACGAGCCAACTCTGGTCGGCGTGAAGCTGTAGTCCGGACCTGACGACGAGCGCCCAAGCCGCTCAGCTCGGGGGGTAGGGGCGGTCGTCCCCCCGAGCTGTACCGGCGGGCGCCGCCGCCAGCCACGCATCAATGCCGGTCAGCAGCTTGCGCCGCGCGCTGTCCGGCGCGGCCGAGCCGAGCACCGACATCCGGGCGAGGCCAGCGAGGTCCGCGTCCGACATGCCGTGCACGTGCCTGGCCAGCTCATACTGCGCCGCCAGGCGCGGCCCGAACAGCAGCGGATCATCGGCACCGAGCGCCACCGGGATGCCGGCCGCGAGCAGCCGGGGCAGCGGCACCTCGCGCGCCGTGGCGGCGACCCCGAGCGCGACGTTGGACGTCGGGCAGACCTCCAGCGTGATCTGGGCCGCGGCGAGCCGGCGCAGCAGGTCCGGATCCGCGGCCGCCGAGATGCCGTGCCCGATGCGGTCGGCCCGCAGCTCATCCAGGCACGCCCGGACGTTGGCCGGGCCGGCCAGCTCACCGCCGTGCGGCACCGATCGCAGGCCGGCCCGGGCTGCGATCCGGAAGGCGGCGGCGAAGTCGGCGACTGTGCCGCGGCGCTCGTCGTTGCTGAGGCCGAAGCCGACCACGCCGCGGCCCGCGTAACCGGCCGCGAGCCGCGCCAGGGTACGGGCATCGAGGGGGTGCCTGGTGCGGTTGGCGGCGACGATGATGCCGATGCCGATGCCGGCCGCCCGCGCGGCGTCCGCCGCCGCGGACAGGACCAGCTCGAGCATCGGCGTGAGCCCGCCGAACCTGCTGGCATAGCCGGACGGGTCGACCTGCAGCTCGAGCCAGCCGGAACCTTCCGCGCGCTCGTCCGCAGCCGCCTCATGGAGCAGCCGCTCGACGTCGGCGGCGGTCCGGATGACTGACCTGGCGATGTCGTACAGCCGCTGGAACCGGAACCAGCCGCGCTCGTCCGCGCCACTGAGCCGCGGCGGCCACTCGGCCACCAGTGCCTCGGGCAGGTGCACGCCGTGCTGAGTGGCCAGCTCAACCAGGGTGGCGTGTCGCATCGACCCGGTGAAGTGCAGATGCAGGTGCGCCTTTGGCAGCGCCGAAATCGGCCGTGGCATGCGCCAAGTGTGTCAGTTGTGCTGATTCGGCCGCCCGAACCGGAAGCGGCAGGCGCCCGCTGCCGGAGCCGGGCCGCCCGGCCGGCTAGCGCGCCATGGCGAGCAGCTTGGCGATCCTGGCCACGCCTTCTTCCAGGTCCGCGTCGCCGAGCGCGCACGACAGCCGGAAGTACCCGTCGGTGCCGAATGCCTCACCGGGTACCACTGCGACGTCCGCCTCGTCCAGCAGCACCTCGGCGAGCTGTGCCGAGGTCGCCGGGCGCTGGCCCGCGATGTCCCGGCCAAGCACCCGCTGCACGGATGGGTAGCAGTAAAAGGCGCCCTCCGGCAGCGGGCAGACGACGCCGGGCACTTCGTTCAGCATGGACGTCATGAGCTTGCGGCGCCGGTCGAAGGCGGCCCGCATCTGCGCCACGGCGGACAGGTCACCGGACACCGCGGTCAGCGCGGCGGCCTGCGCTACGTTGCACACGTTCGAGGTCGCGTGCGACTGGAGATTTGTCGCAGCCTTGATCACGTCGGGCGGCCCGATCATCCAGCCCACCCGCCAGCCAGTCATCGCGTACGTCTTGGCGACCCCGTTGAGCACCACGCAGCGGTCGGTGATCTCCGGCGCCACCACTGGCAGCGACACGAACCTGGCGTCCCCGTAGACGAGGTGCTCGTAGATCTCGTCGGTGATAACCCACAGCCCGCGATCGGCGGCCCACCTGCCGATCTCGGCTACTTCCTCAGGCGGGTAGACCGCGCCGGTCGGGTTGGACGGCGACACAAACAGCAGCACCTTGGTGCGGTCGGTGCGATGCGCCTCGAGCTGGTCAACCGTCGTGCGGTAACCACTGGTCTCGTCGGTGCGCACCAGGACCGGGACACCACCCGCGAGCGCGATCGTCTCGGGGTAGGTGGTCCAGTACGGCGTCGGCAGCAGTACCTCATCGCCGGGGTCCAGCAGTGTTGCGAACGCCTGGTAGACCGCGTGCTTGCCGCCGTTGGTGACGAGCACCTGGCTGGCTGAGACGACCAGGCCGGAGTCCCGCGCGGTCTTGGCCGCGATGGCCTCGCGCAGCTCGGGCAGGCCCGCAGCGGGCGTGTACTTGTGGAATCTCGGCTCGGCGCAGGCACGCTGCGCCGAGTCCACGATGTAGTCAGGGGTCGGGAAGTCAGGCTCCCCGGCGCCGAAACCGATGACCGGTCGCCCGGCCGCTCGCAGAGCCTTCGCCTTGGCGTCGACAGCGAGGGTTGCCGACTCTGCGATAGCGGAAATGCGGGCAGAAACTCTGGTGGGTGCGTGGGCCATGGATCCATGTTCCCACTGGCGGCAGCTAGCTGGCGCGCGAGTTATCCGCCGCTGGCCAGATGGCTGCTTCGGGTGGGCGGGTTCTGCACCCGAAGGGGGCAAGATGTCGCTATTCCGGAAGTTCTACCGGCCGGTGGGGTGGGGTCCGCGCGTCCGCGTCCGCCCGCCGCCGCCGGCCGGCGTGGCCCCGCGGCTGATCGCTACCCGCCGGGACTGGCGCACGCGGCACTGGCGCCCGGCTCGTCAGCCGGGCCGCCCGCGCGGTGGCGGAGAGCCTTCATCGGGCTCTTGATCGCGACTGCGGGGTTGCGCTAGCGACCGGCTGACCGAACCGGCGCGCGGCTATCTGCGCGGTTCGACTGCGCGCCCGCCGCCACGTACACTTCAGGATCTGGTGGTGTCCACCAGTGGCCCGTGCATGCCCGCACGAGCCGTCACAGGGCAGTAGCTCAATTGGCTAGAGTCCCGGTCTCCAAAACCGGCGGTTGGGGGTTCGAGTCCCTCCTGCCCTG
>Ga0187807_1000399_pt1 | contig 13641 bp, 13 predicted proteins | sample NC_wetland_sal_i_4_FD_132432 | JGI IMG/M metagenome (GOLD analysis project Ga0187807, IMG submission 132432) | Wetland sediment microbial communities from Neuse River Estuary, North Carolina, USA - ASW_2 | ecosystem: Environmental > Aquatic > Freshwater > Wetlands > Sediment | place: USA: North...
CCGCCGGCGAATCCGTCCGGCCTGGATCGCCCCGCGATGCCCGACCCGCCATGGCCAAGGCTCGGCAGCGGGCTGGGCCCCAGGGACACCAGGGCACCCGAGGACGCCGCGGAAGAGCATTTCGTCCCGCCGCCGCCTCCGCCGCTGCCCAAGCTCGACCCGGTGACGAAGGGCGCCTGGCTGGCGCTATTCGGTGGGCCCTTCTACCTGCTCATCGCCACTGCCGTCGGCTGGCAGGTCTCCGGGCTCGACGCCTTTCTCGCCGTCGCCGCCTTCGTCGGCGGGTTCGCCGTGCTCGTCCTGCGCATGGACAGTGGTGGGCCACGCGACTCCGGGCCCGACGACGGTGCTGTGGTCTGAGCCGTCAGCGTCCGCGCCGGCGTTAGCCGGCGCGTCCTGCTCGCCGGGACGGGTATCGCCCGCGGGACGCTGCGAAGCCCGCACCGCGGACTCAAAAATGCTGAACGCGTCCCTGGTGAACCCCGCCAGCGTGTCGCCCACACCCGCGAGCTGAGAGGTAAGCCCGGCGCCCGTGCCGCTAGCATCGCGGTACCTGCGCGCCGCCCGGCAGATGGGGCACCACTGGCACTCCGGCGGCTCGTCCCCCGGCGGCTCGGTGGTCGCGGTCTCCCAGACGTTCGCGGACTTGCCGCCGCGACCGCCGCCGACCGTCGACTTGACCCTGTCCGCGACGTCGCGGCCCAGGCTGCGCGCCCCGGCCTTCATCAGCCACCGCTGCAGATCGCCAATCGGATCGCTGCCTGGTTTATCGCTCATACTCGGAGCGTAGCCTGCCGTCGGCACCACGGTGCAACACAGTCGTTCCCAGGCCTACAGGTGCACCACGTAGGGCGCTTGGGTGGCGCGGAAGTGGCCGACGTTGACGCATTCGGTGCGGCCTATCCGGACCCTGCGGACCAGCGGGTTGTGCACGTGGCCGAACAGGGCGTACCGGGGCTGGGTGCGCCTGATCACCTCCAGCAGGGCGGCGCTGCCGGTCTCGAGCCGGCGGGCCGCGGTGTCGTAGAGCAGTTCGGGGACGGCGGGCGGGATGTGGGTGCACAGCACGTCGACGGCGCCGACGGTGTCCAGCTTGGCGGCGAACTCGGCTTCCGGGATCTCGTTCGGGGTGCGGTAGGGGGAGATCAGGCCGGCCCCGACGAGACCGAAGGTGAACCCGCCGACCTCCACCCGGCCGCCGTCGACGACGTAGTGGCCCGGCTTGAGGTAGCCGTTCCACATGCGCGGCACGTCCACGTTGCCGTACGTCAGGTACGCGGGCTCGGCGAGCGCACCGAACAGCGCGGCGTACTGCCGCCTGATCGCCTGCTCGGTCAGCGTGCGCAGGTCGGTGCCGCGGTCCGCGATCAGGCGGGCCGCGATCCCCGCGGTCAGCTGCCTCGCCTCGTCGAACCGGCGTGCGGTGCGCAGGTCGATGTACTCCCTGGCGTTCTCGGCGCCGTAAAGCTCGGCGAAAATCCCCTGCGTGTGGTCCTCGTAGTCGAGGAACAGCAGCATGTCGCCCAGGCAGATCAGCATGTCCGCGCCGTCGCCGGCCAGCGCCAGCGCGTCCGCGGAGCCGTGCACGTCGCTCACCACGTGGACTCGCATGAGATCAACATAGACTGATGCGTTGGTTAGGCTTGGTCCCGGCGTCCAACGGGGGATGGCGAAGAGGAGAGGTCGTGCGCGAGTACAGCATTCCCGCCCTTGCGGACATCCAGGCCACGGCCAGCCTGGCCGACATGGTCACCCGGCGCGCGGCTGAGCAGCCACGGGCCGTCGCGCTGCGGCGCAAGGCCGCGGGCGGCCGCTGGGAGGACGTCACCACCAGCCAGTTCAGGGACGAGGTGCACGCGCTCGCCAAGGGCCTGATCGCGGCGGGCATCGGCCCCGGCGACCGGGTGGCGCTCATGTCGCACACCAGGTACGAGTGGACGCTCGTCGACTACGCGGTCTGGACCGCCGGCGCGATCGTCGTTCCCATCTACGAGACCTCCTCCCCCGAGCAGGCCGAGTGGATCATGGCCGACTCCGAAGCCAGGGCGATCATCGTCGAGACCGACGCCTTCGAGAAGATGATCTCTGACGCGCGCGACCGGCTGCCCGGGCTCGAGCACCTGTGGCGGCTGGACCCAGGGCTGCGCGAACTGGCCGCGCGGGGAGCCGAGGTCAGCGACGACACCGTCGCCGAGCGGATACGGACGGTCAGGGCCGCCGACGTCGCCACGCTTATTTACACCTCGGGCACCACAGGCCGCCCCAAGGGCTGCGAGATCACCCACGAGAACCTGCTCGCCGACGTCCGCAACGCGTTCATGGGCCCGCTGGCCACGGTCACCGCGGTGGCCGGGGCGAGCACGCTGCTCTTCCTGCCGCTCGCGCACGTCTTCGCGCGGATCATCGAGGTCGGCTGCCTGGAGGCGGGGATCGTGCTCGGGCACTGCTCCGACATGAACGACCTGCTCCCCGACCTCGCCTCGTTCAAGCCGATATTCGTGCTCGCCGTGCCGCGGGTCTTCGAGAAGGTCTATAACGGCGCGGAGGCGCGGGCGGCCGGCGAGGGCAGGGGCAAGATCTTCGCCCGTGCCGCGCGGACCGCGGTCGCCTACAGCGAGGCGCTCGACACCGCCAAGGGACCGGGCCTGGCGCTGCGCGCCGAGCACGCCCTGTTCGACCGGCTCGTCTACGGCAAGATGCGCGCCGCGCTGGGCGGCAAGACGCATCTCGCGGTCTCCGGCGGCGCGGCGCTCGCCGAGCGGCTCGGGCACTTCTTCCGCGGCACGGGAATCACCGTCCTCGAGGGGTACGGGCTGACCGAGACCACCGCCGCCATCTCGGTGAATCACCCGGACCGGCAGAAGATCGGGACCGTCGGCCTGCCGCTGCCCGGCGTCGCATTCCGGATCGCGGACGACGGCGAGGTGCTCGTCAAGAGCCAGACGGTCTTCGCCGGGTACTGGCGCAACGAGCAGGCGACCGCGGACAGCTTCACCGAGGATGGCTGGTACCGCACCGGGGACATCGGCGAACTCGACGACGAGGGGTTCCTCAAGATCACCGGCCGGAAGAAGGAGATGATCGTCACCGCCGGCGGCAAGAATGTCGCGCCCGCGGTGCTCGAGGACCGGCTCAGGACGCACGCGCTCGTCAGCCAGTGCATGGTGGTCGGCGACGGGCGGCCCTACGTCGCCGCGCTCGTCACGATCGACACCGAGGCGCTCGGCCCGTGGAAGGAACGGCACGGCAAGCCCGCCGCCGCGGCCGTGGCCGACCTGCGCGACGACCCCGACCTGCTCGCGGAGATCCAGAACGCCGTGGATGACGCCAACAAGGCGGTCTCCCGCGCCGAGTCGATCCGCAAGTTCCGGGTGCTCGACGTCGACTTCACCCAGGAGGCGGGGCAGCTATCCGCCAAGCTTGGCATCCGCCGCGCCGTGCTGGCCAAGGAGTTCGCGCAGGACATTGACGCGCTCTACGCCTGACTACGCGTCAATAATGGCGCGGAGGCGGGAGGCGGCTAGGTCCCAGGACCAGTCGCGTTCCACCCAGGCCCGGCCCTTCTCCCCCATCGCGCGCGCCGTGACCGGGTCCGAGAGCAGCCCGACGAGCCGTCCGGCCAGCGCTTCGACGTCCCGGCCCGGCACGACGTAGCCGGACTCGCCGTCGAGGATGGCGTCGGGCGCGCCCCCGGAATCGCCGCCGACCACCGGCAGCCCGGTCGCCGACGCCTCGAGGTAGACGATGCCCAGGCCTTCCACGTCGAGCCCGCCGCGCCTGGTCCGGCACGGCATGGCGAACACGTCGCCCGCCGCGAAATGCGCGGCCAGTTCGCCGGCCGGGACCTGGCCGGTGAAGTGGACGGAGGGAGTAAGCCGCGACCGTTCGGACATACGATGCAGGTGAGCGGAGTACGGCCCGTCACCGACGATGAGAAGAGCGGCGTCGCGGACCTTGTCTATAACCATCGGCCACGCTCTGAGCAGCGTGTCCTGCCCCTTGCGGCGGACCAGGCGGGACACGCAGACGACGACCGGGCGGCCGGCCAGCCCGTAGCGCTCCCTGATCGCCAGGCCGGCCCGCGGGTCGGGCCTGAAATCCGCCGCGTCGACGCCCGGGTGCAGCCGGGTCATGCGGGCGGCGGCCTGCGGGGTGAGCGCGCCGGAAATCCGGACCCGGAAGTACTCCCCCAGATAGGTCACGACGTCGGTCTGCTCGCCGATGCGGCGCAGCAGGGTGCGGGCACCGGGCAGCGCCGCCCACCCCGCCTCGTGCCCGTGCGTAATCGCCACGGCCCGCTCCACCCCGGCGCGGCGCAGGGTCGGCGTGATCAGGCCCAGCGGGGCGGCGGCGCCGAACACCACGGCCTGCGCCTGACGTTCCCGCGCGATGGCGACGGCGCGCCTGGTGACCGAGGGCACCGGGAGCATCAGCGAGGTGGGGTGCCTTATCACCTCGAACGGCTGGCGTTCGTCGAACTCCTTCGCGCCGTCCCATCGGGGCGCGTAGACGGTCAGCCTGTCCGGTGGCAGGCGCAGGGCGAGCGAGTGCACGAACGACTGGATGCCGCCCTTCCTGGGCGGGAAGTCGTTGGTGACGATCAGGGTGCGGCGCATGGCGCCCATAAGTCTAGGGGCGGGCCGCGCCGTCGAAGTTGTCCACGTACCAGGACTCGTCCATGGGAACCCGCTCCACGTCGGCTCCCGGATGCGGCGCGTCGATGATGTACCCGTTGCCGACGTACATCGCGACGTGCCCGATGCCGTTGTAGTACAGCAGGTCACCGGGCTGGATCGAGGACAGGGAAATGTGCGGCAGCGCCGCCCACTGCTCGTAGGTGTCCCGCGGGATAGTGACGCCCGCGGACGCCCACGCCGACATCACCAGGCCGGAACAGTCGAAACCGTCCGCGCAAGGCCCGGTCGCGCCGTACACGTAGGGGCAGCCGAGCTGGGCGTAGACGAACGCGACGGCCTTGTCCGCCTGGGTGCTGGTCGGGCCGGTGTAGGTGACATGCGTGCTGCCGCCGCTGCCGCCGACGTTGTTCTGCTGCACCACCTGCTGCTGCTGGGCGGTGAGCGTGTCGAGCGTCGCCTTCTCGCTGTTGAGCAGCTTGAGGATCGAGTCCCTCGTGCGCGACCGCTGGCTGGCCAGCTGCTGGATCCCGTACTCGGTGCGCTGCTGCTCGGCCTGAACCGAGCTGAGCTGCTGCGCGTCCTGCAGGAATTGCTGGGTCTGCATGTTGCGGGTGCCGGTGAGCTGCATGACCATCGACGCCTCGGCTAGCACTTGAGCCGGGTCGTTCGAGGTGAGCAGGCCGGCCAGCGACGTCGAGCCGGAATCCTCGTACGCGGCGTCGGCGATCTGCACGACCTGCACGCGCGCCACGTCGTAGTTGGCCTGATCGGTCGCCATCTCCTTGTTCACCTGGCTGAGCCTGGCCTTGGCGGCGGTGAGCTGCTCGGCGACCTGGTCGTACTGCTGCACGGCCTTGTCGAACTTGGCGGTGAGCACGTTGACCTCGGCCTGCACCTGGGTAATCGTGGGCTGCGGCTGAGCCCCGGCGCGCTGTGCGATCACGGCGGCGAGCCCGCCTGCCATCACGACGGCAACACCCACCACGACACCTCGCCTTGCTTTTGACATGTATGCCGCAAGCCGCGTATGCATCGTGACTGCCACGCTCCCTCACCGTGCTTAGGCCGGACAGATTCCCAGCCCGGACAATAGCGGATTCGCCGTCGCCGTGTGTGGTGACTGCCGAACACGATCAAAACTCTGGCAAGATTATTGAGTTATCTGCGACGATTCAACCGATTCGGGCAATTACAACGTAACGCTTACATGTGCGCTATTTCACTCACCGCCACTGGAGCGAGTGCGTACAATCACGCCGCCGCGCACGGTTGCCCGGCTGTCTCATGAGGCCTTCGCCAGGCGCGGGGCGTAGCGCAGCGGCGGGATCATCCCCGCGTTGGCGAGCACGGTCAGCGCCCGCAGCTCGGCCGGCCCGATCCGGGGCTCGGCGGTGACAATTACCGTCGCGGCGCAGTTGCCGCAGGCGGGGCCGCGCGCCTCGCAGCGGTCGCATTCGATAGTCATAATCTGTCTCCTCGTGATTTCCGGCTGACAATCAGTTGCCGTGACCCACAGCACACACCGTAAAGGCGGGCACTGACATTCGAGCTATCCCGAACGATGGCGGCCGTCTCTCCCCGGGCTCTGCGTGAGCGCGCCTGCCGCGGAAATGTCAGTACCCGGGCCTACCGTGGAGACTGTGACAGACACTCTCGGCAGTCTCACCCTGCCCGGCGCCGGGGTCCAGCTTCGCGACCTGGACTACACGGTCGTGGACGTGGAGACCACTGGCTGGTCACCGGACGAGGCGGGAATCACCGAGGTGGGCGCGGTCCTGCTGCGCCGCGGCGAGGTGGTCGCGGAATTCACGTCGCTGGTCAACCCGGGCACTCCGGTGCCCGCGTCGATCACCGAGCTGACCGGGATCAGCGACCAGATGCTGTCGGTCGCACCGCCGGCCGCCGCGGTGCTTCCCGGCCTGCTGGCGTTCGCGCAGGGCAGCGTGCTCGCCGCCCACAACGCCCCGTTCGACCTCGGCTTCCTCACCGCGGCGTGCGCGGCGGCGGGCCTGCTCTGGCCCGGCTTCGAGGTGCTGGACACGGTGCGGCTCGCCCGGTACCTGATGGCCACACCAGACGAGGTGCCCGACTGCAAGCTGCGCACGCTCGCCGGATACTTCGGTACCCCGGTGCAGCCATCGCACCGGGCGCTGGCGGACGCGAAGGCCACCGCGTCCGTGCTCACGCACCTGCTGCGGCGGCTCGCCGAGCGCGAGGTCCACACGCTCGGCGAACTGGCCGCGTGGCTGGCCGAGCGCGACGCCGAGGCCGCGGCAGCCGCGGCCGCGGCGTCGGTCGCGGAGCGGAAGAGCTGGCGGCGGGTGCTGCGCCTGCTGACGCGGTGGCGGAGGGATAAGGTATCCGCGTTACCGGACACAGGGAGGCAGCTAGTGGTCACCGCCATCGTCCTGATCAAGGCCGAGATTCAGCGCATCCCTGAGGTCGCCGAGGTCATCGCGCAGATCCCCGCGGTGAGCGAGGTGTACTCGATCACTGGCGACTACGACCTGGTGGCGATCGTCCGGGTGCGGGCGCACGACGAGCTAGCCGACGTCATTCCCGGCGGCCTCAACAAGGTGCCCGGCGTCACCGCGACCCAGACGCACATCGCGTTCCGCACCTACTCGCGGCACGACCTCGAGGCCGCCTTCTCCATCGGCCTCGCTGAGGAGTGAAGCCTTCGGGCCGGGGATGAATGTCACATTCAGCTGCCTATAACGAGATGAATGAGACATTCATCTGGTCGGGGGCGGTGCCGTCAGGCGCGGGGCCGGGCTAGGCGCGGGGGCGCGGGGTGGCCAGGCGCTGGCTGGCCTGGGACCAGCGGGCCAGGAGCCGGGCGGCCGCGCCGGAGTCGATGGCTTCGGCGGCCCTGGCCAGGCCGTCGGTCAGCGCCTTGCCGAGGGACTCGGCGGCGGGCAGCCCCGCGAAGCCTTCGGCGGCGGTCAGCGCGGCGGCGGCGTTGAGCAGGACAATGTCGCGGACCGGGCCCGGCTCGCCGGAGAGAACCGAGCGGACCACGCCAGCGTTGTGCGCCGCGTCACCGCCGCGCAGGTCGGCCAGCGTGGCGCGGTCGAGCCCGAGCGTCAGCGGGTCGAACTCGGCCGTGGTCACGGTGCCGTCGGCGACGGCCCACACCGTCGACGGGCCGGTCGTGGTCAGCTCGTCGAGTCCCTCGCCGTGGAACACGAGCGCGGAGTTGCCGCGCGCGGCGAGCACGCCGGCCAGCACCCCGCCCATCCGCGGGTCGGCCACGCCGACCGCGAGCGAGGTCGGCCGCGCCGGGTTGGTCAGCGGCCCGAGGTAGTTGAACGCGGTCGGCACGCCAAGCTCGCGCCGCACCGGCCCGGTGTGCCTGAACGCCGGGTGGTACACCGGGGCGAACAGGAACGCCACGCCGACCTCGGCGAACAGCGCTTCGGTCGCGGCCGGCGGCAGGTCGATCACCACGCCGAGCGCCTCGAGCACGTCGGCCGCGCCGCACGCCGACGACGCGGCGCGATTTCCGTGCTTGACCATCCGGGCGCCCGCCGCGGCCGCGACGATCGTCGCCATCGTGGACACGTTGACCGTGTGCGCCCCGTCCCCGCCGGTCCCGACCAGGTCGGTGACCGGGCCGTCGACGGCGATCGGCGTGGCGTGCGCCAGCATGGCCTGCGCCAGGCCGGCCATCTCCTCGGCCGTCTCGCCCTTGGCCCGCAGCGCCACGCCGAACCCGGCGATCTGGGCCGGCGAGGCCGCCCCCTCCATGATCTCGTTCATCGCCCAGGCGGTCTCGTCGGCGCTGAGCGCCTCGCCCTGGATGAGCGCGCGGATCAGGGCGGGCCAGCTGAGCGTGTCCATCGGCGGCACCTAACGAGGGCGGGAGGGTGGGCAAGAAGAAAGGGCGGGCGGGGGGAGGAACCACGGTCCGTTCGGCATAAAAGAGGTTTTGTTACTGAGCGGTGATCGCGCCGGCGCGCGAGCGCATGAGCGCGGCCAGTTCCCTGGCCAGCGCGACCGGGTCTATCGGGTGGCTGACCACGGCGTCCGCGCGCGACCAGGTAGCAAGCCAGCGGTCGTCGGCACGGGCGATGATCAGCAGCGCGGGCGGGCACCTGTAGATCTCGTCCTTGGCCTGGCGGCAGACCCCCATGCCACCGGCGGGCTGCGCCTCGCCGTCGAGCACCATGACGTCCACGCCGCCGGCGTCCAGCAGGCGGAACAGCGCGGGCGCGGTGGCGACCTCGACGATCTCCGCTTCCGGCGAGTCGGGGGCCGGGCGACGGCCGATCGCGAGCTTCATCTCGGCTCGCGTGTCGGCGTCGTGACTGTACACAACGACCTTCATGGCTGCATCTTACTGATTGCGGACCCTGGTTCCCGCCGGGCCGGTTTTCGGGGGGTCGGGTGGAGATCCCCTACGGGGTGTCGTAATAATGGCGTTCGTGGCGACAGCATCCGTGACCGGGCGGGACCCGGTACCGCGAACACCTGCCAGCAGACCGAACCTTGTCAGCGTGGGCACCATCATCTGGCTGTCCAGCGAGCTGATGTTCTTCGCTGCCCTGTTCGCGATCTACTTCACCATCCGTTCGGTGGACAAGGGCCAGGGCCTGCCATGGCCGAACGCCCACCTTGACCTCGGGCTCGCCACGGCGAACACCATCGTGCTGCTCCTGTCAAGCGTGACCTGCCAGATGGGCGTATTCGCGGTCGAGCGCGGCCAGATCAGGCGTGCTGCGTCGATCTTCAACTTCACCCGGTGGGGACTGCGCGAGTGGTACGTGCTGTCCTTCCTGATGGGCCTGTACTTCGTCCTCGGGCAGGGGTACGAGTACCTGGACCTGATCCGCAAGCAGGACGTGACCCTGGGGTCGAGCAACTACGGGTCGGCGTTCTACCTGACCACCGGGTTCCACGGGCTGCACGTGACCGGCGGGCTCATCGCGTTCATCTTCCTGCTCGGCCGCACCTACGCCGCCAAGCGCTTCACCAGGGAACAGCAGATCAGCGCCATCGTCGTGTCCTACTACTGGCACTTCGTCGACGTGGTCTGGATCGGCCTGTTCACCACCATCTACCTCATCCACTGACCATGGGAAACCGAGTGAGCTCGATCACCGCCCGGCGCAGGCACCCAGCCGCCGGATACGCCGCCGTGGCCGGCGGCCTCGTCGTGGTAGGCGCGCTCTACAGCGTGCTGTCCACCGGCGGCGCGTCCGCCTCGGCGCCCGCCCAGGCCGACACGAGCATCGCCAACGGCAGGAGCCTTTTCGTCCAGAGCTGTTCGTCCTGCCACGGGCTCGACGCCCAGGGCACGACGCAGGCGCCGTCGCTGATCGGCGCGGGCGCGGCGGCGGTGTACTTCCAGATGTCGACGGGCCGCATGCCCGCCAAGGAGCCTGGCGCCGAGAACAATCGCAAGCCGACGGACTTCACCGATCAGCAGATCTACGACATCGCCGCGTACATCGCCTCACTCGGCGGCGGCCCGGCGATCCCGTCCCCGGAGCAGGTGAGCACCGTGGGCGCGAACACCGCGCTCGGCTCGCAGCTGTTCAGCGCGAACTGCGCGCAGTGCCACGGCTTCGCCGGGGCCGGCGGCGCGCTGACCTACGGCAAGAACGCGGCGCCGCTGACCGCCTCGACGCCCACGCAGATCTACACGGCGATGCTGACCGGGCCGGAGGCCATGCCGGTCTTCGGCGACGGGGTCATCACACCTGCGGAAAAGCGCGACATCATCGCCTACATCATCGACACGCGGAACGAGCCGAACCCCGGCGGGCTGTCCCTCGGCCGCACCGGCACGGTCACCGAGGGTCTGCTCGTGTGGCTCGGCGGGCTCGGCTTTCTCGTGCTCATCGCCATGTGGCTCACCGCCAAGCGGCGGGACCACGCCCGGCCTGAATCGGAGCCGTTGAACCATGAGTGAGCCTTGGTTGGCAGGCGAGCGGGAGACGCAGCCATGAGTGAGATTGAGGAGCCGTCGGCCCCTCGCCGGGTGATCGGGACGCCGCCGACCGCGCCCCCCGCGGTCGACATCCGCAAGGAGCCGGCCGAGCCGCCGTTCGACGCCGAGCCGGAGAACCCCAGGCACGCGAGGAATGCCGAACGGCTGGTGGGCGCCCTGTTCGTGCTCGCGTTCCTCGCCGGATGCGGGTTCATCGCGGCCTATGTCGGACTTGAGGTCGGATCGGACAGGCTCCCCGCGGGCACGAACGCGGTGGACGCGGTGTTGCGGTCGAACCTGGCGCTCGGCCTGTCACTGTCAGTGGCCCTGCTGGCGCTCGGCACCGGCTCGATGATCTGGGTGCGGCACCTGACGCCGAACATCGAGATCGAAGAAGAGCGGCACGACCTGAGGTCTTCTGACGCGGACCGGGCGGCGTTCCAGAAGGAGTTCGCCGAGGGCGCTGCTATCAGTCAGGTCACCAGGCGGCCGATAATCCGGCGCACGATGCTGCTCGCCACCGCGCCGCTGGCGCTGGCGCCGCTGCTGCTGCTGCGCGACCTCGGCCCGCTGCCCGGCACGTCGCTGCGGCACACGGTGTGGCGCAAGGGCCTGCGGGCGGTGACCCTCGGCGGGAACCGGCCGCTGCGGCCGGCCGACATGGACTCGCCCGGCACCATGATCACCGTGATCCCCGAGGGGTACCAGGACGACGAGGATGCGCTGGCCAAGGCCGGCGTGATCCTGATCAAGTTCGCGCCGGGCGAGATGAGCTTCCCGAACCGCTATGACGGCGGCACGCTGGTTGCCACGATGAACTGGACGATCGACAACATCGTCGCCTACTCGAAGATCTGCACGCACGTTGGCTGCCCGGTAGCGCTGTACGAGCAGACCACGCACCACATCCTGTGCCCGTGCCACCAGTCGACGTTCGACGCCGCGAACGGCGCCTGGGTGATCTTCGGCCCGGCACCCCGGCCGCTGCCGCAACTGCCGCTGATGCTTGACGCCGACGGGTACCTGGCGGCGGCGAGTGACTTCACGCAGCCGGTCGGCCCGAGCTTCTGGGAGCGCGGATGAGCGACGACGCAGTAAAGATCCCCGCCGCGGTCTCCGGCGCCGGAGGGTGGCTGGACGACAGGTTCCACGGGGCGCGCGGCGTCCGGGTCCTGATGCGCAAGGTCTTCCCCGACCACTGGTCGTTCATGCTCGGCGAGATCGCGCTCTGGTCCTTCGTGATCCTGCTGCTCACCGGCACCTACCTGGCGCTGTTCTTCGTGCCGTCGATGAACCCCATCGTCTATCACGGCTCGTACGTCAAGCTGGACGGCATCCGGATGTCGGAGGCGTACGCCTCCACGCTGAACATCTCGTTCGACATCCGCGGCGGGCTGCTGATGAGGCAGATCCACCACTGGGCGGGCGACCTGTTCATGGTCGCGATCATGGCGCACATGCTCCGGGTGTTCTTCACCGGCGCGTACCGCAAGCCGCGCGAGGTCAACTGGCTGATCGGCATCGTGCTGTTCACGCTGGGCATGGTCGAGGGGCTCTTCGGCTACTCGCTGCCGGATGACCAGTTGTCTGGCGCCGGCCTGCGGATCACCGAAGGCGTGGCCCAGGGCATCCCGATCGTCGGCACGTACATCGCGTACTTCCTGTTCGGCGGGCCGTTCCCGGGCAACTCGATCGTGCCGCGGATGTACATCCTGCACGTGCTGCTGATCCCCGGCCTGATCCTGTCGCTGATCACGGCGCACTTGTTCATCATGTTCCACCAGAAACACACGCAGATGCCGGCGCTGGGGAACACGGAGAAGAATGTCGTCGGACAGCCGTTCTGGCCGTACTTCCTGCTCAAGGGCCAGGCGTGGTTCTTCTTCATCTTCGGCGCCCTGGCGGTGCTCGGCACGTTCGCGCAGATCAACCCGGTCTGGCTGTACGGGCCGTACACGCCGCTGGCGATCTCCTCGGCGTCCCAGCCCGACTTCTACATGGGCATCCTGGAGGGCTCGCTGCGCATGATGCCCCCCTGGGAGTACAACTTCCTCGGGCATACGCTGTCGCTTTCCGTGGTCATCCCTGCCCTGCTGCCGCTCGCCATCATCTTCACCGGCGCGGCGCTGTGGCCGTTCTTCGAGCAATGGGCCACCGGTGATCGCAGCGTTCACAACATCAACGACCGGCCGCGCAACGCGCCGGTGCGCACCGGGATCGGCATGGCGGCGGTCTGCTTCTACGGCATCCTGTGGGCCGAGGGCGCGAACGACGTGCTCGCCGACAAGCTCCAGATACCGCTGTATACGGTGACATGGATAGCCCGGGTGGCGATATTCGTGGTGCCCATAGGCGCCTACTTCGTCACTAAACGTATCTGTCTGGGCTTGCAGCGTAAGGATCGCGACCTGCTCTCCCACGGCGTGGAGATCGGGATCATCAGGCAGCTTCCGTCGGGCGAGTTCGTCGAGGAGGCCAGGCCGCTCACCGACGAAGAGCGGGCCTTGGTGGAGGCCAAGAAGGTGCCCGCGGCGCTGCCCGCGCCTGGGGAGCCAGACGCCAACGGCGTGCCCGCGCCTGGTGCGCGCGGCATGATGGGCAAGGCCCGGGCCATGGCCAACCGCGCGTTCACCGAGACCATCGTGGCGGGCGACGGGCACGGCAACGGCCACGGTCATGGCAACGGGCACGGGGCCGTCGAGGGCGGCGAGCACGCCGCGATCGGCTCCGGCGAGGCCGAGGGCTCGCCCGAGGAGCACTGACGCGGGTTTGCGCGAAAGCGGCCCCGGTGCCCGGCGGCACCGGGGCCGCTTTCGTGTCGCGGAGCGCTAGGCGCGCAGGCAGGCGGCTATCTGGCGGGCGTGCCGCGACAAGACGAAGGATCGTCCGTGCTGGGGGCTCGTCTGTTATCAACTTCGGGCGTCTCGCGGCGGCTCTCCCAGCAGACTGATCCCCAGTTTGCACCTTTTATGGCACTATGCCTGCTTCTGATACCCGGCGGCGCTGCCCGCCGTGTGAGGTCAGGGGCCCCCTGACCTCACAAGATGAGGCCCCGGGGCCCCTGACCTC
>Ga0187807_1000400_pt1 | contig 13637 bp, 12 predicted proteins | sample NC_wetland_sal_i_4_FD_132432 | JGI IMG/M metagenome (GOLD analysis project Ga0187807, IMG submission 132432) | Wetland sediment microbial communities from Neuse River Estuary, North Carolina, USA - ASW_2 | ecosystem: Environmental > Aquatic > Freshwater > Wetlands > Sediment | place: USA: North...
GGCAGCTCGGACTTCGGGTCCTGGGTCTGCGCGCCGCTGCTTGAGGCTAGGCCAGAGGAGGCCGAGGAGCTGCTAGACGAGCTGGTGGCCAGCTACCTCGTGGAGGTCAGGCACCCGGGTGACGGTCTGGTCCGGTTCCAGCTTCACGAGCTTGTGCGGGCGTTCACGGTGAATCATCTGGCCATCGAGCAGTCCCGGCAGGAGCAAGACGACGCGCTGCGCAGGCTGCTCGCCTGCTGGCTCTTTCTCGTCTGCCATGCCCATCGCACGATATATGGGGGAGACTTCGTGGCCCTGCACGGGACGGCCGCGCGGTGGCCGCTTCCCGGGCAGGTCACCGACGATCTGATGCGATCGCCCATGACGTGGTTCCGGGCTGAGCGCAGGGCGCTGCTCTCGGCCATAGGGAAGGCGGCGGCGTCCGCACTAGACGAGATCTGCTGGGACCTGACCACCACATCGGTCGCGTTTTTCGAGGCCGAATCGCTCTTCAACGACTGGTGGCAGACGCATGAGCTGGCCTTGGAGGCCACGCGCCGCGCCGGCAACGCGCGCGGAGAGGCCGCGGTCCTGTGCTCGCTGGGCGAGCTGGCCTACGTCCGGCACCAGATCCCGGACGCCGCGGCAAGCCTGACCCGAGCCTGGGAGATGTTCGGCGCCATCGGCGACGTCCACGGCCGCGCGCTCGCCAGCGGACATCTCGCGTTCCTCGACCGCCTTCAGGGGCGCAGCGAGAATGCCATCGCCCGGTACGCCCGCGCGGTCGGCGATCTCCGGCACGTGGGAGATAAGATCGCGGCGGCACACCTCCTGTGCGGCATGGCTCAGGTGTACCTGGAGCGGGAGGACTATGGTGCCGCGGAACTGCTCCTCATCGACTCCGCGGCGCTGTGCGCAGGTTCCGGCTCCTCGCGGGTCAGCACCCAGATACGGTTCCACGTCGGCGAGGTCCACCTGGGCCGGGGGGCGCTGGAAAGCGCCGATGACACGTTCAGGTCGGTCCTCAGGCAGGTGCGGGCCAGCGACGACCGGACAGGTGAGGCATACGCGCTGTACGGCACCGGTAGCGTACTGGCCAGGATGGGCTGCTACGGTGCGGCACTCGCCGAGTTGAAGGCGGCGCTGAAGCTGGCCTCGGATATCGGCGACCGCCTGGTCGAGGGACGGACCTGGCTCGCGCTCGGCGAGGTAGCCAATGCCACGGGCAGGACCGTAGCGGCGCTCGCCGCGTTCGAGAAAGCCGTGGAACTTTTCCGCCAGGCGGGAGCGGTCGCCTGGCGGGACCGCGCGCTAGCGATGACTGGCCAGGTGCGGGCCGATGCCGGGCCCGGGGACGCCAAGCCCTGGCTGGACGCCTGGAAACGCACGAGGAAGCCGCTGTACTAGCTCGTCATCCCCAGGGCGTGCCGGACATGCTGGGACGGACAGTCACCCTTGACCAGGCAGGCATTGTTGCTCACCTCCTCGTGAGTCGGCGACCGGCGGCTGTGGCCATTCCACGACATGCCGCCTCTGACCACGCATCGACCGGCTCTCAGTTGGTTATCGGCCGCCATCGCGCCGGGTCAGCGGCAGGCCGGCCCGGGTCCGCTCATCCGCCGGGGTGTACACCGTCAGCCGCGCTTCGGGCATGACAGGGACCGCGAGCTCGGTCGCGGTGAAGGTCAGCGCGCCGCACTCGGGGTGGACGAAGGTCCGGACACGCGGCTGCGGACCCGCCACCTCGTGCCGCGCCCACAGGTCGGCGAAGTCACGGCTCAGGCCGGACAGCCTCCTGATGTCTTCCTCCCAGTCCGGGTCGCCGACATGCTGGGCGTAGGCGGCGCGCATCCGGGCGACAAGGTAGCGGACCTCCTCCTCGTACTGGGGGAACTTCGCCCGGGCGGACGGCTCGGTCACGCAGCACCACAGCGTGTTCTTGTGCACGCACGGCAGCGAGTGCCAGTCCCAGAACAGGTCCTCGTGCGCGTCGTTCGAGACGAGGATGTCGAACCGGCCGTTGGTCAGCGCCGCGGGCAGCGGGTCGAGCCCGCACACGATCTCGCGGACCTCCGCGGGCACCGGGCCGCGCTCGGCGCCGGCGCGCAGCGGCATCGCCTCGGCCAGCCGGTACATGTGCCAGCGCTCGGTGCGGTCGAGGCGCAGCGTCGTGGCCACGGCGTCGAGCACCTGCGTGCTCACGTTGATATCCCGGCCCTGTTCGAGCCAGGTGTACCAGGTGACACCGACGCCGGCCAGCAGCGCCACCTCCTCGCGGCGCAGCCCCGGCGTCCGCCGCCGCGGTCCGCCGGGCATGCCGAAGTCCTCGGGCGACAGCCGCGCCCGCCGGGCCTTCAGGAACTTGCCCAGCTCCTCGCGGCGCCGCCCGGCCGGCGCCGGCGCTGTCCTTGTCCCGGACTCGTAAGCGACCACGAGACCAACTTAGCGTGGACCTCTGACATTTCCGGCAGGGCGGCAGTGGGTGGTACTCGCAACACCAGTATCGACGGGCTCTCACCAGCCGGCCGCGTCCCGGCACAGCCTGGAGTCATGACTTCCACATCGGATATCAGGCTCGCGGCCGGCGCGGAGCAGGCGAGCGCGACCCGCTGGCTGATGCTCATCGTGCTGCTGGCCGGGCAGTTCATGGCGCTGCTCGACGTCACGGTGGTCAACGTCGCGATGCCGACGATCGGGCGGTCGCTGCACGCCTCCGGCGCGGAGCTGCAGCTCGTCGTCGCCGGGTACACCGTCAGCTACGCGATGCTGCTGATCACCGGGGCGCGGCTCGGCGACCTGGCCGGGCGGCGGCGGATGTTCCTGCTGGGCACCGCCGTGTTCACGGCCGCGTCGCTGACCTGCGGGCTCCCGCCGGACATCGGCGTGCTCATCGGCGCCAGGTTCGTGCAGGGCGCGGGCGCCGCCGCGATGATGCCGCAGATCATGAGCGTGATCCAGCTGCGGTTCAGCGGCGCCGCGCGGGCGCGCGCGCTGAGCGCGTACACGGCGGTGCTGTCCTCGGGTTTCGTCGCCGGGCAGCTGATCGGGGGCGTGCTGGTGACGGCGAACCTGTTCGGCGCCTCGTGGCGGCCGGTGTTCCTGGTCAACGTGCCGATCGGGCTGGCGGTGCTGACGCTCGTGCCGCGCGTGGTGCCCGCCGACGCCCCGGCCGGCACGCGGCGCCTGGACCTGGCGGGGCTGGCCATCGCGGTGCCCGCGGTGTTCCTGATCGTGCTGCCGCTGATGCTCGGCCACCAGGAGAACTGGCCCGCCTGGGTACTCGCCTGCATAGCCGCCGGCTGCGCGCTGTGCCCTGTCTTCATTGTCACCGAACGTATCGTGGCCTCCCGCGGCGGAGACCCGTTGCTGTCGCTGTCGGTGTTCCGGTCGCCCGGACTGCTCGCCGGGCTGACGGCGGTGTTCGTGCTCATGGTCACCTACGGGGGGTGGCTGTTCAGCTTCGCGGTCCATCTCCAGGGCGGGCTCGGCTACAGCGCGATCCGCGCCGGGCTGACGGTCGCGCCCGCCGCCGTGGCGTTCGGCCTGTGCGGCTACTTCTGGCGGCGGCTGCCCGCCGCCGCGCATCACCTGCTGCCGCCGCTCGGGTGCCTGGCCGCCGGCCTCGGGTACGCCGCGGCCGCCTTCGACCTGCGGTCCGGCGGCTCCGGTGAGCCGCTGCTCCAGCTCTGGCTGGTCATCACCGGCACGGCGCTCGCGCTGGGGTTCAGCCCGATGGTCACCCACGCGCTCGTCCGGGTGCCGCCGCACGAGGCCGCCGACGCGAGCGGCCTGCTGACCACGGCGATCCAGCTGGGCCAGGCGATCGGGGTCGCGGTGCTCGGCAGCGTGTTCCTGACCTTCGCCTCGCATGCCCCGGGGCCTGCTGCTCCGCCGTCCGGAGTTTCCGGGCACGCGCTCTACGTGACGTTCGGCTTGGCGGCGATCACGATGGCCGTCGCGGCGGCCGCGGCCGTGCCGCTGGCCCGCACCGTGCTGGCCGCCCGCCGCGGCGCGGAGTGACCCGCGCCGCGGCGGGCGGCTGACTCGGTCTCACGCCCGCCGTTCAACCCCGCGCCTGCCCCAGGCACGGTCGCCGAGGAGCGCGAGGGCGGCAGGGACGAGGACGCCGCGGACGACGGTCGCGTCGATGAGGACGGCGGCCGCCGTGCCCACTCCGAGGATCTTCAGGTCGATGAGCGGCATCGTGACGAAGATGGAGAAGAGCGCCACCATGATCAGCGCGGCGCTGGTGACCACGCCAGCGCTGGAGGCGATGCCCCCGACGACCGCCTCCTTCGGGGACGAGCCGCGCGCCCACAGCTCGCGGACGCGGCTGAGGATGAACACGTGGTAGTCCATGCTGATCCCGAACAGGAACACGAACATCATCAGCGGCACCCAGTAGATGATCCCGCCGAACGACGCGTAGTCGAGCGGCCCCTGCAGCCGCCCGTCCTGGAAGATCAGCACCACCAGGCCGTAGGCCGCGCCCACGGACAACAGGTTCAGCCCGATCGACACCAGCGAGACGGCGGCCGACCGGAACGCCACCAGCAGCAGGACGAAGGCGAGCACGCCGACGAAGGCGAACACGGCGGGCAGGTTGCTGCTCTCCTCGTGGATGTCGTCGTACAACGCCGCGGTGTCGCCGGCCACGGCGTAGCTCACGCCGGGCACCTTGCCGAGCGTTTCTGGCAGGAGCTGATCGCGCAGGGTCAGCAGCGCGTTGTCGGACGCCGTGTCGGTCCCGTCGCCGGCCAGCGGCACGCCGACGAGCAGCGCGCGGCCGCCGCCGAGCACTGTGGCGGAGACCGGCTCGTGAATCGCCCCACCCACGTCCCCTGCCCCCTTCACTGCCGCGATCGAACGCAGTTCGCCGACGGCGGCGGTCACCCGCGGGCCGGTGACGCCGGACCCGGTGACCACGACCTCGGCCGGCGCCGGGGCCTGCGGGAACGCCTGCTGGATCGCATCCATGGTGCGGATGACGACCGCATCCTTCGGCGCGTCCACGGCAGGCTCGCCCAGGCGCAGGCCGAGCGCGGGCACGGCGAGCGCGAGCATCGCCACCGCCGCGACGCCGCCCCAGACCAGCGGCCTCGCGACGACCCGGCGCGCCAGCCCGGCCCACAACCGGGATGGCCTGGCCGCGGCACGCCTGCGGCCGAGGAACGGGATCCGGCCGGCGTCCGCCTTCGGCCCGAGCCAGGCGAGCAGCGCGGGCAGCACGGTGAGCGAGCCGGCCACCGCGATGCCGACCACGGCGATCGTGCCGAACGCCATGCCGCTGAACGGCCCGCCGCCGACGAAGAACAGGCCGGCCATGGTGGCCATCACGGTCAGGCCGGACACCAGGATGGTGCGGCCCGAGGTGCGCGCGGCGACACGGAGCGCTTTCTGGAACGACCTGCCCTTAGCTCTCTCCTCGCGCTCACGCCGCAGGTAGAACAGCGAGTAGTCGACGCCGACCGCCATCCCGACGATCACCACGACCTCGAATGTGCTGCTGTTGACCGGCAGCCAGTGGCTGATCCCCGTCAGGACCCCGATGGCGGCGGTCACCGCGCTCAGCGCGAGCAGCACCGGGATGCCCGCCGCGACCAGCGCGCCGAACACCAGGAGCAGGAGAATCAGCGTGACCGGTACCGAGGTCGCCTCGGCCCTGCCGAAGTTGAGCGAGCTGTTGATCGCCTGGCTGATGCTCGCGTCGCCGGTTTCGGCGATGCGCAGGCCCGGGTTCCTGGCCTGCACGCCGGCGACCGCGTGCCGCAGGGTCGTCGCCGCCTGGTCGACGTCGGTGACGTTGCCCGGGACGTCGAAGGTGACCAGGGCGCTGCGGCCGTCCTTCGACACCAGTGCCTTGCCGCCGGCGGACTGCGGCGTCCTGATGCCGGTCGCGTACCGCGGAAGCGCGGCGAGCGAGGAGGCCACCTGGGACGCCGCCTGGCGCATGGCCGGATCGGTGGCGAAGGTGGCGCCCGGTGCCGTGGCCTGGATGAGGACGGTCTCCGCGTACGCGTTGTCCTGCGCGGGCGCGAGCCGGTTCAGCACCCGCTCGGCCTGCCCTGACTGGCCGGCGTCGTACTGCGGAAGGTTTCTCGAGCCGAGCGCCTGGCCGGCCATGAAGATCGCCGCGACAAGAAGCAGCCAGCCGAATACCGCGGTCTTGCGGTGGCGGGCGCTCCAGCCGGCGACCCGTTCGGTCAGGTTTCTGGGCGGGTCGTGCGCTTCGCCCGGAGGCGAAATCGGCAATACTGAACCAAGCGGCTGGCGCATCGGAGTTCCTCTCTGTTGGCGCAGATCGGTGCTGGTGAGTTAGCCGCGGCCTGGTCCCCGCCCGTGAGCTGGACCCTCATGGGCGGGGACAGTCATCTAGCGGCCGTTCGGGATGAATCCGGGAGGAAGGAAGCTGGTGAGCGGCCCAGGCCGGTCAAGCACCTCCTTCGCGGCCCGCAGCGGGTCTTGCGGCGCGTGGAGCAGTGCGCGGGCGATGGTGGCGTGCAGCCGCGCCGTCGCGACGAGCACGTAGTTGAAGAGCAGGAAGAGGATCAGGCAGACGGCGGCGACGATCAGCGCCTTCGGGAGCGTGTCGACGTACAGGCCCCAGGCACCGGGGCCGTGCGGGCCGTGCGGGAAGTAGCCGAGCTGGATGCCGTGCGCGGATCCGGTCGCGTTGCCGCTCACGCCGATGGTGAAGGTCTGGCGCGGGTACTGGTACCAGGCGGGCAGCGTGATCCCGGCGAGGAACACCAGCCAGACCGTCAGGACGGCTAGCCCCAGCGCGACCAGCGGGGCGAACACGCCGAGCAGGTAGGCGAGGTCGCGCCAGGTGGCGGGATCCCGCCAGTCGGCGCGCAGCCGGGCCAGGATGCCGGGGCCGGCGGGTCCGCGGTAGCGGCCGGTGACGGGTTCCGGGTCCACGGTGCGCAGCCTGACCCGCTCCACGCTGGCGCACCAGCGGATCGTCGTGGCGACGGCGACCAGGACCGGAAGGCCGGCCAGGGTGATGCTGAACACCGCGCCGGTGAGCACCGCGCTGAGGACGATCGCGAACAGCACCCAGCCCACGACCTGGTAGGCGAGCAGGTACCAGACGCTGGCCCACAATCCCCTGGACAGCACGAGCCTGACGGGGTCGCGCGGGACTCTCCTCGCACGGGGGGATCCGTCCCCCCGTCCCCCCCTCGGGCTCGGCTGGCTGACGGCGCTCATCCCACATCTCGCATGAGCTGCTCGACGGCGCTGACGTGCTCGGCGAGCTTCGCCATCTCGGCACGCAGCTCGGTCATGTTCGCCACCGCTTCCTCGGCGAGCTTGCGGTAGGACGCCATCGCCACCGCGTCCGCGCGGTGCCGCTGCAGCCGGTAGTAGTTCCAGACAATGACCGCGATGGCCGCGCAGATCGGGACGAAGATCGCGAGGCATACCCCGATCGGGGTGAGGTTCGTGCCGCTGGAAGCCAGCGTTGTCGTTACGTGTGTCATTGGTCGCTCTCCTCCGTGTGGAGTGCCCCGTTTTCGTCGTCTTCGGAGAGCGCGCGCAGGACCGTCTCGGGCGTGACGCGCACCTCGAAGGGGACCAGCTCGTAGTACTTCATGGCCTTACCGTCATCCGATAGCTCTAGCTGTCCGGTGACAAGGCCTGCCTTCTCCAGCCGGTCCAGGTGCATGTACAGCAGCGGCCGCGACATGCCAAGCCTGCGCGCCAGCTCGCTGACGTGCACCCGGCCGCCCGCCAGCTCCGCGATGATCCGCAGCCGGAGCGGGTGCGCGATCGCGGTCAGCATGGCGAGCAGCTCTTCACTGGTCAGGGTCTCATTCACTTTCTTTCACCTGTCAGTTTGAACTTACAGGTGACGGGTCGAGCTGTCAATGAGGGTTTTGTGGGGGGCGCCACTGCGTCGGCGCGGAAGCGCGATCTTCTCCAGCACCTCCCCGGGCCCCGCAGACCTCATGAGTTTCGCTTGCCCGGATACCTAGGACCACTTTGTATCGGTTGTGACAACATGTGACCGGTCACTCAACCGGGAAAGTGGTCGCCTGGGGTACAAAGTGCGCGGGAGTGACTGATGTTGCTCGTGGTGATTGCCGAGGGATGGCCGTACGGGGTGAGAGGACCGCGGCGGGGGCTACGGCCACTCACTCGGTGCTGGCGGTCGCCGCGACGTCGGAGCGTCATTGTGCTGTCCAGTTTTCTGGATTACCGCGTTGCTCGATTGCTTGATCGCGAACCATACGCGATATATCGTGGCTATCGACGATCGCTTCTGGCGCGGAGGGCGCGATGGCTTCGGGATACGAGATGCGGGTTAGCGACGCCGAGCGCGAAGCTGCCGCGGCTGAACTGCGCGAGCACTACGCCGTGGGGCGGCTCACGCTCGATGAGCTGAACGAGCGGATCGACAAGGCCTTCGCCGCCAAGACGCGCGGGGACCTCAGCGCGCTGATGACCGACCTGCCGTCGGCGCGGCCCGGGTGGACGGACGCCACCGGCCAGGCCGGCGCGACCCCCGGCAGCGTGCCGTTCGGGCCTAGCGGGCCGTTCGGTCCCGGCGGGCCGTTCGGTCCCGGCGGGGCATTCGGGCCGCGCGGGGCGTTCGGGCCTGGCCAGTCCGCGGGGTCCGGACCGGGAGCCGACTGGGGTCAGGGGGCTGGCGGCAGTCAGGGATTCGGGCCTGGTGCCGGGTACCGGACGTCCGGGTGCGGGCCGGCGCGGACCGCGGGTGCGATCTTCACCACACTGCTCGCGATGGCCGCGCTGTTCGCGGTCGGGATGCTGGGCGTGTTCGGCGCCGGGCCCGGGCGGCCGTTCGGGATCGTGCTGATCCTCGCCGCGCTCGCGCTGCTGCGCCGGCTGATCTTCAGGCGGCGGCGCATTCACGCGCGCGTGCCCCGGGGCCGCCGCCGCTGGTAGCGGCGCTGGTGTCGCGGCCGTTGCTGGCGGCGCGCTTACCTGGGCTTGCCCCCGGCCGGCTGGTCCGCCTTTGGTCCTGTCCCGCGGACCGGGTTCCCTCCGCCGCCGACCGAGACTTATCGTGGAAGGGACCGAACTTTCGGATCAAGCACGGGAAGCGCGATGGCGATGCGTTACTACGCTCCGTACCCCGGCCGCGGCGGCGAGCAGTTCAGCGGCCGTGGTCGTGATTCGTTCCGGGCCGCGGCACCACACATGCTGCGCATCGGGGACGCGGAGCGAGACGCCGCGGCGGCGGACCTGGGCGAGCACTACGTAGCCGGCCGGCTGACCCTTGACGAGCTGCACCACCGCCTCGGCGCGGTGTTCTCCGCCAAGACGTACGGCCAGCTCACCCGGATCATGGCCGACCTGCCGCGGCTGCGGCCCCTGTCCTGGCCGGCGGGCGGCTTCCCGCCGCTGGACGGTGAGCGCCGGTACACCACGCCGTCGGACCGGGCGGGCCGGTTCGCCGCGCTGGCGCTGCTGATCCTGGCCATGCTGCTCTGGCTGCTGACCGCCCTGCTGTTCGCCAGGCACGGGTTCTACTACCAGCAGATGGGGCCGCCCGGGCCGCACTACCCGGGCTAGCGACTACCCGGCTAACTGCTGCACGCGCTGCGGCACGACCAGGTACCGGAAGCTTCCTGCGCCGCCGTCCCCGTGCGGCGCAGGCGCGATCACCGCTGGCTTGCTCGCGCTGGTGAACCGCAGCCTGACCCGCGCCCCGTCCGCACCGCCGGCCGTGGCCGCGATCACGCCGTCGAGCAGGTAGGCCGGGCTGAACGCGATCACCGGCTCGCCGCCGGTGAACTCGGCCGGCACCGTCTCCCTGGCCCGTGCCTGCCCCTGGGTGGCCGCGCCCACCGTGACCCGTCCGGGCCCGAACGACAGCTGGACCGGCGTGCCGCGCTCGGCGACGAGCGACACCCGGCGCACCGCCTCGGTGAACGCCTCGGCCGGCAGGTCCGCGGTCGAGCCGAACTCTTCGGGGAACCGGGAGCGGTACCTGATGAACTCCCCGGCCAGCAGCCTGGTGGTGAGCCGCCGGTCGCCGGTCTCGAAGCCGACCATGGCGTCGGCGCCGTCGCCGTCGCGGCCGCCGGCCCGCAGCATGACCCGCACCGGCTCGCCCGCGGTCATCATGCGTCCCGCGTCGGCCATCGTCTTGGCCGGAACGAGCACGGCCATTCTCTCGCCGTCATGGCCCTCGGGGGCCGGCGCCCAGGTGAGGTCGCGCACGGCCAGCCGGTACCGGTCCGTCGCGGCGAGCGTCATCGTCTCGCCGGCCAGTTCCAGGTTCACCGCGGTCAGCATCGGCAGCGTGTCGTCCCGGCTCGCCGCCGGGGTGACCTGGCTGATCGCGGTGGCGAGCTCGCCGCCGTCCGCGGTCCCTGCCAGCTGCGGAAGGTCGGGGAGGTCGGGGTACTCGCCCGAGGGGAGGGTGGCCAGGGTGAACGCGGCCTCGCCGCAGATCATGCTCACGCCGTCCGGATCGTCGGCGAACGACACGGGCAGTCCGGGCAGGCTCCTGGTGATCTCCACCAGGAGCCTGCCCGGCACCAGCACCGTCCCCGGCTCGGCCACCTCGGCGGGCACCCGCATCCGCGCCGACACCTCGTAGTCGAAGCAGGACAGCGTCAGCCCGTCGGCATCGGCGCGCACCAGCAGGCCGCCGAGCACGGCGATCACCGGCCGGGCGGGCAGCGCGCGCGCCACCCAGGCCACGGCCTCGGCCAGCGCGTCCCGCTCCACCGTGAACTTCATGTCGACATAGTGGCACGCCCCACCGACATTTCAGGGGCGCTAGCCCGGCAGGCTCTCGACGTCGCCCGCCGCGATGGCGCGGACGAACTGGGCGTGGTCCCTGTCGTTCTGGTCGGCGTACCTGACGGCGAACGCGCCGATCTCCCCGGCGAACTTGGCGCCCTTCCCGATATAGGCATCGATGGCCACGGGGTCACCGCTGCGGGCGTGCGCGCGGGCTAGTGTCTTGCCGCATGCGGTGGCGAACTCGAGGAGGCGGGGGGCGATCAGGTCGGTCTTCGGGATGATCTTCATGTCCCGGAACTGCCGGACGTAATAGTCCGTCTCGTGCAGGGTGCCCCAGCCGACGAAGATGTCGGTGGCGCTTTGCACCAGCCGCTTGCCGCTGATCACCCGGGCTCCGTGGCTGTCCTGAGCGCTCGGCCGGGTGTGGGCCTCATACACCGACGGCCCGGCCTGTTTTACCTGCAAGAACAGCGGATCGGCACCGGTCCGGCCCTCCAGCAGCACCAGGTACACCCGCATCCCCACGCTGCCCACGCCCACCACTTGCCGGACCATGTCGACCGGGGTGAACCGGTCGAACAGGGCCCGCCTGTCGTCCTGCAAAGTCAGCCGGTATTCGGCCAGCAGGTTGTCGGCGAGGTAGGCCTGCTCCTCCTCGCTCATCGTGACGCGGAGCGGCGGATCCTCGGTGATCCTCGGCCGCCCGTGCGCCATCGTCGCCAGCTTCGCGAACGCTCCCCGGCTCGTCCGCCGCTCGCGCCGCTTCTCGATGTGGATCGATACCCGCCCGCGGTCGGCGGGCTCGAAGTAGCCGATCAGGTCCTCGACATGCATCACGTCGTACCAGATGTCGAGTTCGGGCATCGTCGCGTACTGGCGCATCCGCAGGCAGTAGGCCTCCACGCCGCCGGTGACCGCGGCCTCCGTCCAGGCCGGCTCGATCTGGTTCTCCCTGCCCGCCACGATGAGGCTCGCGGCGAAGCGCTTGACATCCCACTCGAACGGACCGGGCAGGGTTTCGTCGAAGTCGCGCAGGTCGAACGCCAGGTTGCGCTCCGGCGTGGCCCACAGCCCGAAGTTCAGCACGTGGGCGTCGCCGCACAGCTGGACGGCCAGCCCGCTATCGGGCTGGCCGCCAAGGTCGGCCGCCATGACCGCCGCGGCACCGCGGTAGAAGTTCCACGGCGAACTGGCCATGCGCTGGTGCCGCAACGGGATCAGTTCGGGAACGCGCAGCTCGTTCTGGGCCAGGATCGTCTGCACCGCGTCGTGCCCGCGATCCGCCTCGTTCCAGGAGCCCAGCGCGCGTCTTGGAACCCGCTTGCGGGCACCCTTCCCGGACGCTCGCCGTTCCGCGCTCGTCGCAGCGATGTCGTGTATCATAACGCTTCGCATTGACGCGATCGCGTTAAGTTAAACCTCCCGGCTGCCGCCGGCGCAGCCCTACGCGAGGTACGTGCCGTAGAAGTCCCAGATTTTCGCCCAGCCGTCCATCGCCGCCTCGGGCCGGTAGGCCGGCCGGTTCACCGAGAAGAACGCGTGCCCGGCGCCCTCGTAGCTGTGGAACTCGTAGGTCTTCCCGGCCTCCTGCAGCGCCTTCTCCAGCTCGGCGACGTGCTCAGGCGACGGGTACTGGTCGTCCTTGCCGAACAGCCCAAGCAGCGGGCACGACAGGTCGGGTGTCTTGTCCACGATCGGGCCGACCTTCAGCGGCATTCCCTCCGGCGGATTGCCCACGATGAACGCGCCGTAGCAGTCCACCGCGGCGTCGAGCGGCAGGCTGACCGCGGCGAGGAACGACTGCCGCCCGCCCGAGCAGTAGCCGATCACGCCGACCTTGCCGTTGGCGTTCGTCAGCCCCTTCAGGTAGGCGGCGGCACCCGCCACGTCCCCGACCAGCCGCTCGTCCGGCACCCCGCCGGCGGCGCGCGCGGTGGCCGCGGCGTCGTCGGGGCTGGCGCCCGGCGCCTCGCGGAAGTACAGGTTCGGCATCACCGCGTTGTAGCCATGGAACGCGAAGTTCCTGGCGATCTCCTTGGTAGGCGCGTCGTAGCCCGGCATGTGGTGGATCACCACCACGCCGCCCACCGGGCCTGGCTGCAGCGGGCGGGCCGAGTAGGCCTCGATCGCGTCGCCGCCGTGACCGGTGATCGTGATGCTCTCGGCAAGGATCGCGTCGTACATGGGTGTGTCTCCTCTTGGTCGATGTCTCGGGTGCCAGCGAGTTACTCGAGGCCGGGCGGGGCCGACTCGAGTACCGCCTCGATCGCCTTCATGAGGGCGCGCGCCGATTCGGCGCTGAGCTCGACGGCCACCCGCGCCGACGGCCCCTGCTCCGGGGCGAGGAAGTCGATGTTGAGGGTGTGACCGTACGGCGCGTGCACCGGGTGGTCGAAGTAGACGCTGCCGTCGGTCACCCGGAACCAGCCGGACGCCCCCTTAGCGCTGCCGCTGATCGCGATCTTCTCGGTCAGGTACGTGCACATGTCAGCAACTCCTTCCGTCGTGGTCGGGCACGTCAGGCCGCCAGGTGGCGGCCGAACCAGTCCAGCGTGAAAGACTTATCGCCATGACCTACATCGCCGCCGAAGACAGGTATACCAAGCACCCCTATCGCCGCTGCGGGCGCAGCGGCATCCAGCTGCCCGCGGTCTCCCTCGGGCTGTGGCAGAACTTCGGCGACGGCAGCCCGCTCGAGACCCAGCGCGCGGTGCTGCGGCGCGCCTTCGACCTGGGCGTCACGCACTTCGACCTGGCCAACAACTACGGGCCGCCCTACGGGTCGGCGGAGATCAACTTCGGCCGGATCATGCGCGAGGATTTCCGGCCGTACCGCGACGAGCTGATCATCTCCACCAAGGCGGGCTACGACATGTGGCCCGGCCCGTACGGCGACCACGGCTCCCGCAAGTACCTGCTCGCCAGCCTGGACC
>Ga0187807_1000401_pt1 | contig 13627 bp, 11 predicted proteins | sample NC_wetland_sal_i_4_FD_132432 | JGI IMG/M metagenome (GOLD analysis project Ga0187807, IMG submission 132432) | Wetland sediment microbial communities from Neuse River Estuary, North Carolina, USA - ASW_2 | ecosystem: Environmental > Aquatic > Freshwater > Wetlands > Sediment | place: USA: North...
CGCGGTCGGCACCTGCCGGATGGGCACGGACGAGCGGAGCGTGGTGGATCCGGCGCTGCGGGTCCGGGGCATCGCCGGGCTCCGGGTCGCCGACGCCTCGATCATGCCCGGCATCACCGGCGGGAACACGAACGCCCCGGCGATGATGATCGGCGAGCACTGTGCCAGCTTGATGGGGTCGAGCATCATGGCCGCGCAGGGCTAGGCCGTGATGCCGTCGAAGAGCAGCTGCAGCAGGCCCTCGGCCACCTGTTCGGTGCTGTAGCCGCCTGCGACGCGCCACTGCGACGGGATCCACAGCACGTCCCTGAGCAGCCGGTAGGTGAGCCTGGCGTCCAGGTCCGCGCGGAAGGCGCCGTCGGCCTTGCCGCGCTCGAGCTGCGTCTCCCAGGTCCGCTCGATCTCAGCCAGGGCCTGGCGCAGGTACCCGAACCGGGGCTGGGTGCTGAAGTAGTTCCAGTCGTTCTGCAGCATGGCCAGGGCGGCCCGGTGCCGGGCCAGGGTCCGGCTGGTCGACCGCACGATCTGCTCGAGGACGTCACGGGGGGACCCGCCGGAGGACACCGCGGTCCGGTAGTCGGCCAGCACGTCGTTGATGAAGCCCGACAGGATCTCGTCGCCGATCGACTCCTTGGAGTCGAAGTGGTGGTACAGGCTGCCCGACAGGATGCCCGCGGCGTCGGCGATCTCGCGCACGGTCGTGGCGCGGTAGCCCTTCTGCGCGAACAGCTCGCCCGCGAGCTGCACCACGTCGGCGCGCCGCCCCGAGCGCGCCGGGCCACCGGAGTGTGTCGAGCTCACTAGGCGATTATCGCAGCTCCACGGCACTGCGGCTGAGCGTGCCGAAGCGCGCGCCGACGTCCGCCGCGGTCAGGCCGAAGTCGCCGAGCGTGTACCGGTGCGCTGACCTGGACCTATTCGGCCCGAGGTAAGCCCGCATGGCATCGGCGGCGGCACCGCTGAACGGCAGGCCGAAGTAGGCGTAGGCCGCCTCCACCGTGCCCACCGGATCGGCCGCCAGGTCGTCGTAGGCCACGTCGTAGAACTGGGCCGGGTCGTGCCGGGCGCGCATCGCCGTGAACCGCTCGAGCCCGGACGCCCACAGCTCCAGCTGGTCCCGGCCGATGACCGCGCCGGTGAACGTGGTGGACCAGCCGGCCGACGCCTGCGCGGCCAGGCTGCAGACCGACGCGATCGCCGTGCCGGGGTCACGGTGGGTCTGGATGACCAGCGCGTCCGGGTAGACCCGGAGCAGGGCGTCGAGCGCGAACAGGTGACTGGGGTTCTTCAGCACCCAGCGGCGGCCGGCCTCCGGCAGGCCGATCAGCTGCAGGTTGCGCCGGTGCCGCCGGTACGCATCCGTCCAGTCCTGCGCCGCCAGCCAGGCTGAGTACGTGGGCAGGTGCGCCAGGCACTCCCAGGAGATCGAGCGCATCGACTGCCGCAGCAGCTGCCAGCACTCCTCCACCTGGTCGGCCGCCACGTAGTGCACCGCCATGAACTCGGGGTGTTCGGCGTGGTGCCGCTCGCAGGCGGCCTGGATGTATTGGTACACCGGGTCGGCCGGCCAGGTCTCCCGCGGCGGGCGGGGCTGCGGCACCTCGGCCAGCCACATCGCCAGGCCCTGGTGCGCCGGGTCGGCCGCCAGTAGCCGGTGCAGCGCCGTGGTGCCGGTCCTGGGCAGCCCGGTGACGAACACCGGCCGGTCGATCGGGACCTGCGCGTACCCGGGGTTCGCCTGCCAGGCCGCCTCGCTGCACAGCCGGGCCATCAGCGCGCCGCGCAGCATGGACCGCATCGCCTTGGCGCCCGGCGGGGTCAGCCCCGCGTCGCGGGCGCAGGACTCCAGCAGCACGGCCAGCCCGTCGGTGTAGTCATGGGGCCCGAAATCGGTCAGCCCGCTGACCTTCGACGCCGCGGCGTGCAGCTTCTCAATGGTGCCAACCGGGTCTTCGGGTCTCAATGGTGGTACTCGCCGCAGTTGACGTCCAGGCACTGCCCGGTGATCGCCCGGGCCAGCGGCGAGGCCAGGAAGACCACCGCGTCCGCGATCTCGTCGGGCTCGGGCAGCCGGCGCAGGTCGATCCCGGCCGCGGTCTCGTCGTAGATCTCCTGGACCTCCACGCCGCGCTTGTGCGCCAGATAGCCGAAGTACCACTTCAGCGAGTCGCCCCAGATGTGCCCCGGCGCGACCGAGTTGACCCGGATCCCGCGCGGCCCCAGCTCGGTGGCCAGGCTCTGCGCCATGGCCAGCAGGGCCGCCTTGGTGAGCTTGTACGGCCCCATGGTGAGCTGCGAGAAGCGCACCACCATGGAGTTGATCATCACCACCGAGCCCGTGCTCTCCGCCAGCGCCGAGGTGAACAGCCTGGTCAGCCGCAGGGCGGCGATGACGTTCGCGTCGAAGCTGGCGTTGAGGGCTTCCAGGCTGACGTCGCCGAGGGCCTTGATGGGCGGCATGGCCAGCGCGTTGTACACCAACGCGTCCACCCGGCCGAACCCGTCGAGCGCCGCCTCGGCCAGGTGATCCGCGGCCGCGGCATCGGCCAGGTCGGTGGGCACCGCCAGCGCGCGCCGGCCCAGCCCGGTGACCTCCTTGGCCACGTCGTCCAGCCGCGCCGCGGTGCGCGCGGCCAGCACCACGTCCGCCCCTTCCCTGGCGCTAGCCAGCGCGATGGATCGCCCCAGCCCGGGACCGACGCCGGCTACCACGACGACCTTGTCCTGCAGCATCATCAGCCCCATCCTCTCGGTCAGCCCCATCCTCTCGGTCAGCCCAGCATCCTCATCGCCACGGCGGCCTGCCGCGCGGCGATCCGCGCCCGCCATTCCTCCGCCGACACCCGTGCTTGCTGGTGATAAGGCAGCCGCGCCGCGACCTCGGCGAACGGGATCACCTGTACCTGCGGGCCGTCCTGGAGCATGAGGTCCCGGGTCAGCCGCTGCCAGCGGATCTGCACGTATCCGCGCCGGTGCCCGGTGAGCTCGAGCCAGTTGGCCACGCCCGGGTCGCGCTCGCTGATCACGAACCGCAGCTGGCCGTCCGGGTCGATGCGGGCCTGATCGGCGGTGAGGCTGGTCTGGTGGTTGATGTAGTCCAGCGAGACGTACCACATGCTGCCGAGCTGGATGCCCTGGTAGGGCGCGGTGGCGGCGCCGGCCGCGGGCACGGTCACGATCATCGCCTGGTCCTCGGCCAGGTCGAAGTGGCCGGCCGAGGAGAACTGGGTGGCCAGGCCGCCCGGCGTCGACCGGGGCGGTGTCATCGTGTTGACCGGCTCTTGCAGGTAGAACCATTCGGGAAAGGCCAGGAACGTGCGCAGCCGGGACAGCAGGATCTTGCCGGCCACGGCGTAGCGCTTGGCCAGCGCCGGGGTGTCCGCGGGCGGCGGCGCCCAGCCGGCCCGGTCCTCCCGCCGGATGCTGATCGTGCCCCGGCGCTCGCTGCCCCAGTCGCTGTACACCTCGCGGACCAGCAGCATCGAAGACCCGGCGCCGAGGGTGAAATAGTTACGCCCGGCCCGTCCCGAAGACCCCGGGCCGAAGCGCAGCTCGAACGAGCCGTCGGCGGCGATGTCGATGGCCCGGTCGTCGAACGCGCTCAGGCTGTCCGGCACCTCGACGGGGGAGTAGTCCCCCTTCAGCACCTGGAAGCTCAGGTCGGCGGTGGTGCCGCGGCGGCCGGTGACCACGTACTCGGCGTCATCCCGCAGGTAGGAGTGGAGGTACAGGGTGTCCGGGTTGTCCAGGCCCATCTTGGTGTACGGGCCGGTCGACTGCACGAAGTACGGGAAGTCCCGCTGGTACGCCCAGGCCAGCCGCAGCGACGCCTGGATGCTGCCGGCCAGGTAGTCATACCCTTCGGCGAGGTCCTGCTCGCAGGCGACGTGCGGGGCGCTGGCGATGATCTTCTCGGCCTCGGCCAGCGCCTCAGCGAACGGCTGCGTTAGCAACGTCGGCCCCAGCCTTAGCCCCAGCCCCCTCGGCTCTGCCACTGTCGGCCGGCAGCTTCGCCGTGATCCGGAAGCTCGGCAGGTCATCGAGCGACATCATCGCCTCGTAGGTGCGCACGTACCCGGTGTGCGCGATCCGCCAGCGGCCGTCCCCGCCGCGCTCGTACCGGTCCTGGTAGAAGGCCGCGCCCACGATCACGATCCGGTGCTCGGTCGCGATCACCGTGTCCTCGAACGACCAGGTGCCGGTGGCCGTCTCGCCGTCGATGGTGATCTCCGGCTGGCCCGCGCGGTGCACGGTGATCATGTCCGGCCCGAGCTTGGCCCGCAGGAACCCGACGATCTCGTCCCGGCCGGCGATCTTCAGCGGCTTGCCGTAAGCCGGCGTGCCGTAGTCCACGGTGGCGTCCGGCGTGAACACCTCCGCGAGCTCGTCCCACAGCTTCAGGTCGACGCAGCGCAAGTAGCGGTACTTCACCTGACGGATCTCTTCGAGCGTGGCAAGGTCCATGGGCAACAGCTTGGGGCATCCGGTTGACGAGAACAAGAACCTGTTCTAGTTTTTTCGCACCGGGAGGAGCCGCCGTGCGATTCAGCTACGCCGAGTCGATGACCGAACCTTCCTTCTATGCCCCCCTGGCGCGCGCCGCCGAGGAGGCCGGCTACGACTCGATGGTCGTGCCGGACAGCATCTGCTACCCGCGGCACGCCGTCAGCCGGTACCCGTTCAGCCCGGACGGCAGCCGCGAGTTCCTCGAGGACAAGCCCTTCCTCGAGCCCTTCTCGCTGATCCCGGCGCTCGGCGCGGTCACCAGCCGCCTGAGGTTCGTCACGTTCGTGCTCAAGCTGCCGGTCCGCGACCCGGTGCTGGTCGCCAAGCAGGCCACGTCGACGGCGGTGCTGACCGGCGGCCGGCTCGTCCTCGGCGCCGGCGTCAGCCCGTGGCGGGAGGACTACGACGTGCTCGGCGTGGACTGGGCCAGCCGGGGGCAGCGGATGGACGAGTCGGTCGCCATCCTCCGCGGCCTGGCGGCCGGCGGCTACTTCGAGTACCACGGGAAGGTCTTCGACCTCCCACCGGTCAAGATCGCGCCGGTGCCGCCGGACCCGATTCCCGTTCTCATCGGGGGTCATTCGGACGCCGCGCTGCGCCGCGCCGCCCGGCTGGGGGACGGCTGGCTGCACGGCGGGGGAGACCCGGCGGACCTGCCCGGCCTGCTCACCCGGCTCGCCCGGTTCCGCCGCGAGGAAGGCGCCGACCACCGCCCGTTCGAGGTGCACGTGATCTCGGCCGAGGCCTACACCGTCGACGGCGTGCGCGGGCTGGCGGAGGCCGGCGTAACCGACCTCATCGTCGGCTTCCGCTGGCCCTACGTGACCGGTCCCGACACCGAGCCCCTCGAGCACAAGCTCGCCAGCCTGCGCCGCTTCGCCGACGACGTCATCGCCAGGGTGTAATCCCGAACGGCCCTAACGCGTGCCCCGGCGCGCCCCAAGGCGCACGCGCACGCCCCAGGACGCACGCGCTCCGTCTCAGGCGCCGCACACACCACACACGCCCCGTCCCAGACGCGGCGCATAGTGCTCCAGACGCGGCGCAGAGTAATGAATGCGGCAACCTACCCAGAAGAGTGGGTACGGTGTCACAACCATGCCAGGCTGTCGCACCTCCCACGGTCGCTGCCTGGGTCCGCCGGTAGCGAAACGTGGGAGCGTGGGTGACGCTCCGCTCGTACGCTGAGGTATGGCCGAGCGCGCGCGTGTCTATCCACTGCGTCGGGAAGCCCTGCCGGAACCGCCAGCAGGCCGTCGGCTCTTCCCGGGCGTCCGGCCCGGTCATGCTGTCCCTCGCGGCGTAGGCTCAGGCGGCCGGCGAGCCGGCCGCGGCGTCGTCCAGCATCCGCTGCCCGAGCACCTGGTCGGCGATCCCGTACTCCAGCGCCGCCCGCGCCGTCAGCACCCGGTCGCGGTCGGTATCGGCCCGCAGGGCCTGCACGGACTGGCCCGTGTGCGCGGACAGGATCGCCTCGATGTCGGCCCGCATCCGGACCAGCTCGTCGGCCTGCAGGATCAGGTCGGGAATCGGCCCCTGGCCGCGGGCAGCGGGCTGATGCAGCACCACCCGCGCGTGCGGCAGCAGGGCGCGCCGGCCGGGCGTGCCCGCCGCGAGCAGCACGGCGCCGACGCCGATCGCCTGGCCCACGCAGGTGGTCGCGACCGGCGCCTGGATGTACTGCATGGTGTCGTAGACGGCGAGCATGGAGGGCAGGTCGCCGCCCTCGCAGTTGATGTACAGGCTGATCTCCTGCTCGGCGCTTTCCGCCTCGAGGTGCAGCAGCTGCGCGATGAGCGTGTTGGCGACGCCGGGATCGATCGCGGTGCCGAGGTAGACGATGCGCTCTGTCAGCAGGTGCGAGTACACGTCCATGATCCGCTCGCCGCGCGGATGCTGGGCGATGACGTTCGGGATGGTGTAGGAGCTCACGGGGTGTCCCCTTTCAGTCCGATGCGGTGTCTCCGGCCCGGCATGACCTCGCCGAACGAATCCACGATCCCGTCGATGAAGCCGTAGTCCCTGGCCTGTTCGGCCGTGTACCAGTGGTCATGCAGGGAGTCGTCGAAGATGCGCTCGACCGGCTGGCCGGTGTCATCGGCGATGAGGCCGAGCACGGTGTCCACCGTGTGCCGCAGGTCGTCGGCCTGGACTTCGATGTCGACCGCACTGCCGCCGATGCCGGCCGAGCCCCGGTGCATCAGGATGCGGGCGTGTGGCAGCGCGAACCGCTTGCCCTTGGCTCCGGCCGAGAGCAGGAACTGCCCGGCACTGCAGGCCAGCCCCAGCGCCAGGGTCGAGACGTCACAGGGGACGAGCCGCATGACATCGCGGATGGCGAGCATGGAGGGCACCGACCCGCCGGGTGAGTTGATCCACAACGCGACGTCGGCGGCGGGATCCTCGGCGGCGAGGGTGAGCAGCTGCGTCGCGAGCAGCGTGCCGTTGTCGTCGTCGAGCACCCCGTCGAGCACGAGTATCCGCCGGAGCAGCAGCTGCTCCCGGACACGCTCGCTGAAGGTCGGGTTCTTGTCTTCGTGAGCCATGCCTCCAGCCTGCGGCACGGCCGCCCCGGAAGTCGCCGCCCGCTGCTGTGGGCAGATCTGCCCACAGCAGCGCCCGCTGGAAAGGCGCATACTGGACCCAGTCGCCTCATGCCAAGCTGACCAAGCGCTCTCGTTCCGGCCCGCTGTGCGGCCAGGGTGGCGAACCAGACCGGTCAGTGCCCCCGCACGACCGTGCCCAGGACACGGGGGCGAGCGTGACTGACTTTTACGGAATCAAGCCGGGGACGGTCCCGGGCTTCGCCGAGGCCGGCGGGGGCAAGTTCATGAGCGTGGAGGGCCTGCCGGCCCATACGGTGCGGCACATGGTCATGTTCATGGACAAGCTGCGCCGGATGTACTCCGAGGACCCGCTCGCGTTCGAGGTATGCGTGCGGCACGTCGCTTCCATAATCGAAGACCAGCGCCGGGGTGAGGGGAACAACGATCCGCGGGAGAATCTCGCTCCATAACGCGGGTAACAGGCCCGGGAGGTGAGGCGTGTGGACGCGCCGTACGTATGGGTGGCCAAGGACGACGGCAGCGATATCGTCCGGGCGGCCGCGATCATCGGTGTCGGCATCGACTACAACGGCAACATCACCGCACGGCTCGGCCACGGCGAAGGGGCCACCGTGACACTGGCCAATCCTGGGAAGGAGCACGGCGTGCATCCGCCGAAGGACTTTCACCGTCAGCTGATCCGTATCATCGCCGAGCTATCCGACGCGTCCGGAGCGTTCCTGATCCGGCCGGTACTCGATGAGGCACATGGCTGGCAGTGGCTCACCGAACCCCTGTAGCGTCCTTCTCCTCCGGGCCGGGCTCCGGTCCGGCCCTCTTCTCGGCCCCTGTTTCGGCCAGGGTGGCCAGCGCCGCAGCGTACTCGGCGGCGAAATCGTGCGCGGCGGCGGCGTCGAACAGCGCGTGCCGGTACCGGAAGCACAGTTGCAGGTGCCCGTCGACGGTGATCGCGCCGACGGAGAGGCCGCGCGGCATGTGAGCGGAGGTGGAGAACCACATCCGCGCCGGGGAAAGCCCGCCGAACCGGGGCGCGTCGGTGATGTTGCCGAGGTTCGAGAGCAGGGACGTGTCACAGCTCAGCCGGCCCAGGCAGCGCACGGCCAGCCGCACCATGCGACGTTTGACTGAGGTTGGCAACGGCGCCTTGGCCGCCGCCGCTAGGGCCGGACTGACGAGCGGGCCGGGCTGGTGCTTGGCTCGGCTGGTCTGGCCGGCCACGACCGCGGTCAGGGCGGGGGCGCTGAGCGGGTCCGCGGCCACCGTGCACAGCCGGGACAGGTTACCGAGTTCGTCGCCGCGGCCGGGCGGCCGGGCGTCCACCGGCATGCTGATCCGGACGCGGCCCGGCCGTCGGTGCGCCGACGTGTTCCACCGCAGGATGGCCTGGATCAGCGCGGCGATGAGCAAGTCGTTGACGGTGACGCGGGGTTCGCTCCCTGATTGCGGGACAGCCGGGACGCCTGGCCAGCCGAGCAGGGCGAAGCCGTAGCCTGGTGCGCGGCGCGGCCGACGGTCACTGCCATGCCGCGGCGCTATCCGCGCGGTGCGCCGCGTCGGCTGCCGCGTTCCCGGCGGCTGCTGGCCTGGCGGCTGTCGGCCCGGCGGCTGCTGGCCTGGCGGCTGGGGCCCGCCCGAGGCCGGAGCGCGGAACGGATCCGCGCGATCCGGCTCGGCGGGCTGCCCGGCGCCGTACCGATCCGCGATCAGGCGCAGCAGCCGCAGGCACGACCGCCCGTCGAAGGCCGCGTGATGGGCGTTGAGGATCAGGCTGTCCCGCCCGGGGCCGCGGGCCAGCAGCAGCCGGAAAGGCGGCGAGCGGTCCAGCGGGGGAGCGGTCGCCAGGAAGCGTGCCCGGGCCACGTCCAGATCCGCCTCGGTCCGCCAGCGCGCGGTCGATACCGGGTCGACGTCGGCCTGCGGCGGGACCTCCCAGGCATAGCCGCCGCGCCACCAGCCTCGGTCGGCGCGCCGAGCCCCTGCTCGCGGCTGGCCGGCCAGCGTGGCCGTGACCGCGTCCCGCAGCCGGTCCGGGTCGAGGTGGCCGGGCAGCCAGATCTCCACATGAACGTTGTTGGGTTCGGCCGGGGAGTCGAAGTAGCAGTTCAGCTCGTCCAGGATGCCGAACGGGCGGTGGTCGGCGGGCTGGGCGTGGCCGACGGCCGTCCGGGTGCCGGCCCGTGTCGTCATCTCGCGCGCCTCAGATCAACAGGAGGTTCCAGCCCTGTATTGCCCTGCATGACGACAGCCTTAGGGGTATCTGCGTACCGCATGCTCCTGCCGAGTACCGCATGCTACTGCGCAGTAGCCAAGCTTGGCAATGACCCGCGCGGCAGCGCCGCCGTGTCCGCTCCAGGCTTCCCCGGTGCGGTACGCTTGCGTGGTTTCTTGCCGAAGCAAGACAAACAGGATGTTGTGTCCGGATCGCTGCTGTACCTGAACACGTCCCAGGGCGAGGGCTGGGGAGCAGCGGGAACCCGTACCGGGGCCTGGTCGTCCCGCATAGTGACGGTGGCGGCGGCGAGGTTGTCGCGGAGGGACCTGTGCTCGACATGCTCGTCAACTCCGGCGGGGAGGTACTGCGGGGCGGGAAGGTACTGCGGCCAGCCACGTCGGCCGGACGCCCGCTCGGCGAGGCAGCCGCGACCACGGGATCGCCCTGATGGAAACGACGACACCGCGCCTGAGCGATGCGCCGCCGGCCGGGGGATCCCCGGGGCGGGGCGCGGCCTGGTGGCAAGGCCGGCCGCGAGTGGTGGCCAGGTTCCAGTTGCTGGCTTGCTGCCTGTTCCTGGCCGGGATCCCGTTCGCGACCGCGCCTGGCGACATCATCGCGGACACCAAGTTCGAGCTCGCGGTCAACCCGTCCGGCTTTCTGTCCAGCGCGCTTACCTTGTGGGATCCGCAGCAGTTCGGCGGGTTGCTGAATCAGGCGGTCGGTTACCTGTTCCCGATGGGGCCGTTCTTCGAGTTGCTCAGGCTGCTATCGGTGCAGGGGTGGATAGTCCAGCGGCTGTGGATCGGGGTGCTCCTCGTCGCCGCCTTCGCCGGCACCGTGCGACTGGCCGGGCGGATGGGCATCGGCACGCAGGGGACGCGGGCCGTCGCGGGCCTGGCGTACGCGATGTCGCCCATCGCGCTCAGCATCGTCGGCCACATGTCCGGTGAGTTCCTGCAGATGGCGATGCTGCCCTGGATCCTGGTTCCGCTCGCCGACATGCGCCCGTGGCTCCCCGGCACCGGGGCCGGGGGCAGCGAAACCGGGGCCACGGGCCGCGAAGGTCGCGCCGCCCGGGCGCGTGCGGTGGCCCGGTCGGCCGTTGCGGTCGCGCTGTGCAGCGGCATGAACGCGGCGTCGGCCATCGCCGTCCTGGTCCCCGTGTTCATCTACATCCTGACCAGGCGCGGCGCTGTGCCGAGGTTCCGCATGCTGGCCTGGTGGGCCCTTGCCGTGGCGGTGGTCAGCTGCTTGTGGGCTGTCCCGCTCGTACTGCTGTCGCGGTACGGCGTCTCGGTCGTGCCCTACACAGAAAGCGCGCAGGTGACCTCGTCGGCGACCAGCCTGCTCAACATCTTCCGCGGAACGGAGACCTGGGTCAGCTACCTGGTCGTGAACGGGCTGACCTGGTGGCCGCTGGCGTTCCAGATCGCCACGGAGACGGTGCCGATCCTGCTCACCGGGCTGCTCGCCGCCCTGGGGCTGGCCGGGCTGGTCCACCGCGAGATCCGGGAACGCCGGTTCCTGCTGTGGTCCGTACTCGTCGGCGTGGTCATCATCTCGGCCGGCTATGTGAGCAGCCTGGGCAGCCCGCTGGAGGGCCCGCTCGTCAGCCTGATCAACGGTCCGGCGTCCGGCTTCCGCAACCTGTGGAAGTTCGACCCGATGATCCGCCTGCCGCTGGCGCTGGGGCTCGCGCACCTGCTGGCCGTGGCGCGGCCGCCCCGGCAGCAGGCCGCGCTGGCCGCCGCGGCCGCGGCGGCCTTCGCCAGCCTCGCGGTGCCCGCCTTCGCGACCGGGCTGGCCAGCGTCGGTTCGTTCGGTCAGGTCCCGTCTTACTGGGTGTCAGCGGCCGACTGGCTGACCGCGCATGCCGGGAACCAGGCGGTCCTCGTCGAGCCGGGCGCGCCATTCGGCCAGTACCTGTGGGGCAGCCCGCAGGACGACGTGCTGCAGGCGCTCACCAACGTGGACTACGCCGAACGGAACCTGGCCGTCGTCGGGTCGGTGGGAAACGAACGGCTGCTGAACGCCATCGATCAGCGGCTCGCCGCGGGCGACGGATCGGCTGGCCTGACCGAGGTGCTCGCGCGGATGGGCGTGAAGTACGTGGTCGTCAGGAACGACCTGATCCCGCAGAACGGACCGTGGCCGGCCAGGGTCAACCAGGCGCTCGCCGCCTCGCCGGGAATGACCAAGGTGGCTCAGTTCGGTCCGCTCGTGGGCGACCTCACGTCCGATAACGCCGTGACCAAATTCTTGGCGCCGTACCCCGCGGTAGAGATATTCCAGGTGGCCGGGGCTCAACCGGAGGCGACCGTCTCACCCGCCGCCGGCGCCTTGCGGGTCTACGGCGGGCCCGAGTCCCTGCTGACGCTCGCGGATGCGGGCTTGCTCGGCGACCGGCCTGTGCTTGTTAACGACGACGGCGCGGGCCAGCCGGTCGCCGGGTCGGTGGTGACGGACCCGCTCCGCCGCAGGGTCAGGAATTTCGGCGAAGTCGACTCGTCCTATTCACCGACGCTGACCGGTACCCAGCCCGCGGTCACGTTCGACGCGACCGATGACTACACCGAGCCGGGCTGGGACAAGTACCAGGCCGTGGCGGAGTACACCGGTATCGAGAACGTGACGGCATCCTCGTCCGCCTCTGACATCCAGGCCATTCCCAGCCAGTGGGCGAGCGGATTGCTGCCATTTGCCGCGGTCGACGGGGACAGGCGGACCATGTGGGAATCGGGCAGCTGGACCGGGCCGGTTGGCCAGTGGATCCAGGTGGATTTCGATTCCCCGGTCGATCCAGGCACGATCTCCGTGGCCTTCGACGACAGTTCCGCGCTCGGCCCGTCGGTCGCCCAGGTCCAGGTGTCGACCGCCGCGGGTCAGGTCGACGACCCGGTCGCCGCGACCAGCGCCCCGCAACCGCTCCGGGTCCCGGACGGGGCATCTGGATGGCTGCGGATCACGGTCACCGGCCTCAGCTCGCAGCTCAGCCCGGCTATCGGCACCCAAGTGGGCATTTACGATATCTCGATACCGGGTGTCCGGGCCGGCCGGACGATAGTCGCCCCTTCGGTTCCCGGAGGTGACCCTTCGGCGGTAGTGCTCGCCAAGGACGAGCCACAGCCGTCCGGCTGCATGCTCACCTCGCTGCGCTGGGTCTGCTCGCCCGACCTGACCGCGCCGACTGAAGAGCAGTTCGGCTTCGACCACTCCTTCACCGAGCCTGCTCCCGAACAGGCCACGCTGCGCGGCTCCGCCATCCTCATCGACTCGGCGCTGGCCGACAGGTTCGTGCGGCTCAGCCCACGCCAGGCGCAGGTAACGGCGTCCTCGACGTACACCGGCGATCCGCAGGACCAGGCGTTGTCGGCCTTCGACGGCAACCCCGCGACGGCATGGATCGCCAGCGTCACCGATGCGCATCCCACGCTGTCGATCCACTGGGGCTACCAGCGGACCATCAGCCAGCTGACGATTCAGCGGCCGTCGGGTGCGTCTGGCCTGCTCCAGGTGCTGATCAGCGGGTCAAACGGCCAGGTGCGCGGCGCCCTGCTCGATGCCAGCGGAGTGGCGAGGTTCGCGCCGATGCGGACGACCGGGCTGAAATTCATCTTCTCTCAGGTCCAGGCGCCGCTGCAGATCACCGACGTGACCATCCCTGGGGTGCTACCCGTCCACGCGCCGTCGGGGACATTCCGGCTGGCGTGCGGCCTGGGGCCGCTGGTCGAGCTGAACGGCAAGGTCGTGCCGACGCGAGTGTCCGGCAGCTTCGCCAGCCTGCTCACGGGCCGGCCCGTGCAGTTCACCGCGTGCTCCCCGGTCACCCTCGCCGGGGGCGACAACCGCGTGGTCGAGCCTGCGACTGACGCCTTCTCCGTGCAGGACGTGGTGGTTAACGGGGGGCTGCCGTCGGCGTCTGCCACCTCGGCGTCCGTACCGAAGGCGGCCGGCGTCGTGTCGTGGACATCGACGTCCCGGACGCTGCGAGTCAGCGCCGCGACGGCCTCCTACCTGGTCGTGAACGAGAACTTCAACGCGGGGTGGCGAGCGGTCATCGACCACCGGCAGCTACCGGCGGTGCGGCTCGACGGCTGGAAGCAGGCCTGGCTGCTTCCGGCTGGTACCAGCGGGCTTGTGCACCTGACGTACCAGCCCGCGCAGGTGTACCGCGCCTCCGTCGTCGGCGGGCTGGCCGCCATTGTCCTGGTCATGCTCGTGGCCGTGTGCCCCTGGGCCGTTCCGCTGCCCCGGCGCCGTCGGCTGGCTGGGCGCACGCCCCCGGCGCCGGGCGCGTGGGCCCCCCGCGTGCGGGCCCCCCGCGTGCGGGGATTCGCCG
>Ga0187807_1000402_pt1 | contig 13601 bp, 10 predicted proteins | sample NC_wetland_sal_i_4_FD_132432 | JGI IMG/M metagenome (GOLD analysis project Ga0187807, IMG submission 132432) | Wetland sediment microbial communities from Neuse River Estuary, North Carolina, USA - ASW_2 | ecosystem: Environmental > Aquatic > Freshwater > Wetlands > Sediment | place: USA: North...
GGAGCCTTGAGGTAGGAGACCGCGGGTAGGTTGCCCCGGTCTGCGGTCACCCAGAAGTCGGCGATGTCGTACTGGTGGTTCGCTTGGTCGCTGTGGCCAACCATGGCGACCGACGTCGGGGGCAGGTGCATCGGGTTGGCGGTGGATGCGTAGTACTCGAATGGCTCATGGTGCGGGCTGTAGTCGGTCTCGGTGACCCCGCCCTGGTTAACGTGCGTCTCCGAGCAGATCTGCGCGGTGGTCGGTTGCGTCATGCCGGTGCCGGGCACGTAGCCGTCGTCAAACCCGCCCTGGAACCAGCCCCAGGTGATGTCGGCGGTGGTCAGCTCTTCGCCGATGTTGTTCCCGCCCATCGTGATGGTGCCGGCCGGAGCGTCGTTGTCACCGCGGTCGGAGCTCGGCAGGTAGGAGCAGATGTCGTAGGTAGGGTCATCGTCGCCGATGTTGGTGGCCGTGCCCGCGGGCGGCTGGTCGGCCACCGGGGTCGGGCCGGTGGGACTCGTGGTAATGCTGGACGCGGCGACGTCGGTCGCGTTGTACCCCGGCGGAGCCGAACACGGCGTGCTGTTGATGCCGGACCCGTCGCTTGTCGGCCCGCAGATCTCGCCGTAGGTCTGAGCGGACGTCACGTTCAGGGCGCCCGGCGTGGACGGCCCGTAGGTCGTGCCGTAGGCGTTGTCGCTCATGGCGTAGTGCTGGGCATAGTTCCACAGCGCCGTGACGGAGTTGCCGTCGTAGTAGTCCAAGACGGCCTTGTTGGTGCTGGGCGTGCCAGCCGGGACTGTCTCGGGAACTCCCTGGTAGTTGTGCCCGGCCAGGCACTGCGCCAGGGTGAGGTTGCTGCCGGTGTTGGCCGGGTAGGCGTCCTCCGCGCCCATGCCGGCAGCGAGCTGCTCGGGCGTGTAGTCGTGGTCCTGGTCGCATGTCATCGGGTCGGTGCGGTCCAGCCGTACGGGGTTGGACCCGTTCGGGTTGTTGGTCAGCAGCGGACCGGTGGGCTGGCCGGCTGCGTTAAGGCCGTTGTACAGGCCGTTCACCGTCGGCGTGCCGGGCTTGGCGGTGAACACGGGCTCGCCCGCGGGATTTGCCGCGTACGGGTAGGTGCCGAAGTAGTGATCAAACGAGACGTTCTCGTCGAAGATCACGACGAGGTGCTTGATGGGAGTCGCCGTGGCGCTGTCGCTCGCGAGAGTCGCGACGGTCGGCGCCGCCCCGCTCACGATCACGCCCGTAACGCCAAACGCCATCGCCGCAAACAACCCGGCAGCGGCGGTGAGCGTGAGGGCCCTGGCTGGTCGTCGCATCCGCGCTTCCTTTCGGTAACAGGTCAAGCTGTGGTCGTCCTGGTGTCGGATTCACCAGGCTCCCGGCAGGCTGCGCCGCCGATGCTAGGACGCGCAGGAAAGGAACTCGTGATGGCTCGGAAGCCATTCACTAAACAGTTCATTGGATTCAGGTGAATTGGAGGTGTCCGGCTGATTCGGCGGCCACGCGTCGGCCCGGAGCGTCCGCCATCGCGGGCGTGTCGGGGCGGCGGACTGTCCGCGGCCGGCGTTAAGCTCCTAGCACACCCAGCGATGCGCCCTGGCCAGGCAGGCGGCCGAGATGCGCAGCCCAGCAGGCCCACGAGGTACTGGCCCGGGGGACGACCCCCGGAACCCCCCGGTGCTGAGTTTCGGTCCGGGCGGCGCCCGTTCGGCGGCACTCTGGTCCGTGCTCGTGACAGCATGCCCTGAAGGAGGCGGTGCTTCATGGCGGCGAGCCGGACCACCCGAGCCGGAGGCTCGTTCGTGCACCTGCACGTTCACAGCGAGTACTCCATGCTCGACGGCGCGGCCCGGCTCAGTGACCTGTTCGCCGAGTGCCAGCAGACCGGCATGCCTGCCATAGCGATCACCGACCACGGCAACCTCTACGGCGCGTACGACTTCTGGTCCAACGGGCAGGCGGCCGGCATCAAGCCGATCATCGGGATCGAGGCCTACATCGCGCCCGAGCACCGCCGGCTCAAACAGCCCGTGTTCTGGGGGACGTCGGCGCAGAAGGACGACGACGTCTCCGGCAGCGGCGCCTACACCCACATGACGCTGCTGGCCGAGACGACCGAGGGCATGCACAACCTGTTCCGGATGTCGTCGCTGGCTTCACTGGAAGGCTACTTCCGCAAGCCGCGGATGGACCGTGAGCTGCTGTCCCGTTACGCCCGGGGCGTCATCGCCACCACCGGCTGCGCGGGCGGTGAGGTGCAGACCAGGCTGCGGCTCGGCCAGTTCCAGCAGGCGCTCACCGCCGCCGCCGACTTCCGCGACATATTCGGGCCGGAGAACTTCTTTGTCGAGCTGATGCACCACGACCTGGCGGTCGAGCGGCAGGCGGCGGACGGGCTGCGGCGCATCGCCACCGAGCTCAGGCTGCCGTACCTGGTGACGAACGACTCGCACTACAGCCGCGAGTCCGACGCGGCGGCGCACGAGGTGCTGCTGTGCGTTCAGACCGGCACTACCTTGGCTGACCCGGCCCGGTTCCGGCTCGACGGCGGCCCGCAGTACTACGTCAAGAGCCCGCAGCAGATGCGCGCGCTGCGCAGCGACGACGACTGGCAGCGCGGCTGCGACAACACGCTGCTCGTCGCGGAGCGCGCAACCGCGTCGTTCACCAAGTCCAACCTGATGCCACGGTTCCCCCTGCCAGAGGGCGAGACCGAGCAGAGCTGGCTGCGCACTGAGGTCTGGCGTGGCCTGGACCGGCGCTACCCAGACGGGTACGACGAGCGGCGCCGCCAGCAGGCCGAGTACGAGATCGGCATCATCGAGACCACGGGGTACTGCTCTTACTTCCTGGTTGTAGCCGACTTCATCATGTGGGCGAAGCGCAACGGGATCCGGGTTGGGCCTGGCCGCGGCTCTGGGGCGGGCTCGATCGTGTCCTATGCACTCGGCATCACCGATCTCGACCCGATCGTGCACGGGCTGGTGTTCGAGCGCTTCCTGAACCTCGACCGCATCTCGATGCCGGACTTCGACATCGACTTCGACGAGCGCCGGCGCGGCGACGTCATCAGGTACGTCACCGAGAAGTACGGGGACGACCGGGTCGCGCAGATCATCACCTACGGAACCATCAAGGCCAAGGCCGCGGTGAAGGACGCGGCCCGGGTACTCGGTTTCCCCTATGCGCTCGGTGACCGCATCACCAAGGCGTTCCCGCCTGCCGTGCTCGGCAAGGACATCCCGCTGTCGAGCATCCTTGACGCTGACCATCCGCGCTATGGCGAGGCAGGCGAGCTACGCGCGATGTACGCGGCCGAGCAAGAAATCCGGCAGGTCATCGACACCGCGCGCGGCCTCGAAGGCCTGATCCGCCAGCCTGGCGTGCACGCTGCCGGGGTGATCATGAGCAGCGAGCCGCTGCTCGACCACATCCCTGTCTGGCGCCGGGAGGCGGACGGGGCGATCATCACCCAGTTCGACTACCCGGCCTGCGAGGACATCGGCCTCCTCAAGATGGATTTCCTCGGGCTGCGCAACCTGACGGTGCTCGAGGACGCCGTGGCGGGCATCAAGGCCAACCGCGGCATCGAAGTAGATCTTGACCACCTGCCCCTCGACGACAAGCCGACATACGAACTGCTGGCCCGTGGTGACACACTCGGCGTGTTCCAGTTGGACGGCACGCCGATGCGCAGCCTGCTCCGGGCGATGCGGGCGGACAAGTTCACCGACATCTCTGCGGTCATCGCGCTCTACCGGCCCGGCCCGATGGCGAGCGCTCCGGTCTACGCCGACCGCAAGACCGGCCGCGCGCCGGTCACGCCGATCCATCCGGAGCTGGCGGAGCCGCTTGCTGACATCTTGGGCGACAGCTACGGCCTCATGGTCTACCAGGAGGACGTGATGTTCGCCGCGCAGCGGCTGGCCGGGTACACGCCCGGCAAGGCCGACCTGCTGCGCGCTGCGATGGGCAAGAAGAAGAAGGAGGTCCTGGACCGGGAGTCGGAGAACTTCAAGGCCGGCATGAGGGCCAACGGCTACTCCGACGATGCGATCAAGACGATCTGGGACATCCTCGTTCCGTTCTCCGGGTACGCGTTCAACAAGGCGCACGCGGCCGGGTACGCGCTCATCTCCTACTGGACCGCCTACCTCAAGGCAAACTACCCGGCCGAGTACATGGCCGGGCTGCTGACTTCGGTCGCTGGCGACAAGGACAAGTCCGCGCTGTACCTGAACGAGTGCCGCCGGATGGGCATCAAGGTGCTGCCCCCTGACGTGAATGCGTCGAATGCGATCTTCACGGCAGTGGGCTCGGACATCAGGTTCGGCCTGGCGGCAGTCCGCAACGTCGGTACCGCCGTGGTGGAGTCGATCGTCGCGGCGCGCACAGCGAAGGGCGCGTTCATCAGCTTCTCCGATTTCCTCCGGAAGGTCCCGGTCAACGTCTGCAACAAGCGGGTGATCGAGTCGCTGGTCAAGTCGGGCGCATTTGACTCATTCGGGCATCCGCGGCGGGGCCTCATGCTCATCCACGAGCAGGCGGTCGACGCGATCATCGATGTGAAGCGGAACGAGGCGATGGGCCAGGACTCGCTGTTCGGCGAGGACGCGGCCGACGACGTGACCTTCGACGTGCCGGTCCCGGCGGGCGAGTGGGACAAGCCGACGCTGCTGGCGTTCGAGCGGGAGATGCTCGGCCTGTATGTGTCCGACCACCCACTGCTCGGCGTCGAGCACGTGCTCGCCGCGGCGACCGACTGCTCCCTCGCTCAACTGGTGGGCTCTGCCGAGGAGGAGCCGGACCGCGGCGCCCGCGGTGACCGCGATACCCAGGTCGTGACCGTTGGCGGCATCCTGTCTGCCGTGCAGCGCAAGGTGACAAGGCAGGGCAGTACCTGGGCGACCGCCATCCTGGAGGACCTCGAGGGAGCCATCGAGGTGCTGTTCTTTCCCGCGACGTATGCCCAGTGCCTCAGCCAGGTCGTCGATGACGCCATCGTCGTCGTCCGGGGCAGGCTGGACCGGCGCGAGGAGGTGCCGAAGCTTGTCGCGATGGAGGTGACCACCCCGGATGTCACGGCCGGCCAGACCGGCCCTTTCGTGGTGTCGATACCAGAGGCGCGATGCGTGCCGCCGGTTATCGAGCGGCTCAAAGAGGTGCTGCGGACTCACCCGGGCGCCACCGAGGTACACCTGCGCCTGCTGACCGGGGCGCGGATTAAAGTCCTGCGGCTCGACAACAAGCTCCGGGTTAGGCCCTCTCCGTCGCTACTCGCCGATCTTAAGCAACTGCTCGGCCCTGCCTGCGTGGGCTAGCCGTGCACGGCTGAGCGCTAAATCCCTTGTGGTTGGGTAGGCCTTCCGAATCGGACCAGACCATCGGAGGCGGAGACCCGTGATCCGCAAGCTGCGGCGCCAGTCGGAATGGCGCCGGGAGATATTCCGGACCAATCTGTGGCTGGTACCGGCCGTAGAGGTCGCGGGCGCGGCGGTCTTGTTCATCTGTACGTACGCGCTGGACCGGGCCGCGTATGACGGCGTCTTCGCCGTGCCCAGCTGGGCCATCAGCGGTGGACCAGACGTGGCTCGCACGGTGCTGACCGCGATAGCGGCGGCGGTCATAACCGTAGTCGGCGTGGTGTTCTCGATCGTGATCGTGGCGCTGACGCTGACCTCGACTCAGTTCGGTCCGCGGATGCTGCGCAACTTCATCCGTGATCGCGGGACCCAGGTCACCCTCGGCACCTTCGTGGCGACGTTCGTCTACGCGGTGCTGACGCTGGGGTCAGTCGGCCAGGCCTCGCACGGCGCGTTCGTGCCCCACATCAGCGTGACCGTGACGCTGCTGCTCATGCTCATCGATCTGGCGGTGCTCATCTATTTCCTGAACCACATCTCGCGTCAGATTCAGCTGCCCGAGGTCATCGCCAGCATCGCCGGCGACCTGCAGCAGGCCATTGAGCTGCAGACCGGAGACACCGACGGCGCGGGTGTCGAGCAGGCCGCGGCGCTGATCGCCGACATGGCCGGGCGCGGCGGAGTCGTCACCGCCCCCCGCAGCGGCTACCTGCAGTACGTCGAGCGCCAGGCGCTCCTCGCCATCGCAACGGAGGTCGAAGCCGTGATCCACGTCCTCTTCCGGCCGGGACATTTCATTGTCGCAGGCCAGCAGTACGCGGCGGTCTGGCCGGCAGAGGCGGCGGGCACCGTCGCTCGGGAGCTGGCCGACGCGCACGTGACCGGACCGTACCGGACGCTGGCCCAGGACGTCTCGTTCGGCCTGGATCAACTCGTGGAGATCTGCATCCGAGCGCTGTCCAGCGCGGTCAACGACACATTCACGGCGCTGACCTGCATCGACTGGATCGGCGACAGCCTGTGCAAGGTGACCGGACGGTGGCAGCCGACCCGGGTCTATCGGGACAGCCGCGGCGCGGTCCGCGTGATCGTGACCGAGACCACCTGGGAACGGCTGGTGCAGCGGGCCTTCGAGAAGGTGCGGCAGTCCGCCGCGGGCATGCCTGCCGTGATGATCAGGCAGCTCAGCGCCCTCGCCAAGATCATGGAGCGGACCACTACGGCCCGCGACCGGCAGGTGCTGCTCGACCAGGCGGCCATGATTGAACGGCTCAGCGCCGCCACTGTTGGTGAGCCCGCCGACCGCACCGACATCAGCCTGGCTTATGAGCGCGTGCTGGCGGCTAACCCGGCCCGGGTCCGCTGAGGTCAGGCGTCGCGCCGCCGGAGCAGGTACGCCCCAGCCGCCAGCAGGAGCGCGGTCCAGGCGCAGAACACGCCGAAGCCCTGCCACGCCGACAGCACCTGATCGGACTGCGGGACGGTCGTCGTTATGTAGCCGCCAGCCACGGTGGGGAACCAGTCGTGCACGTGCTTCCCCCAGTCATAGGGGTCGAGCAGGCCAAGCAGCGGCCCGACCACGAGGACCAGGCCGATCACGATGGCGATCGCGCCGGCGGTGTGCCGGATCAGCCCTCCGATCGCGAGCGCGAACAGGCCGAGGACGGTCAGGTAGAGCCCGGTGCCGATCACGGCCCTCGTCACACCTGGTTGGCTCAGCGAGACGACAGTCTCCGGACGGACGATGGCCTTACCGATGAAGAACGAGCAGAACGAGACGATCTCGGAAATGACGAAGATCAGCGCGGCAAACACGGCGCACTTGGCGACCAGTACCGGCAGCCGCTTGGGCACGGCGAGGAGGGATGCCCGGATCACGCCGGTCGAGTACTCAGTGGTCATCACCAGCACGCCAAGCACCGCGATAGCTAGCTGGCCGAACGCAAGTCCGGTGTGCAGGATGAAGCTCGCTGGGTCGGCCAGCAGCTCCGACCCCCGGCGAGGTGCCTTGCCGGTCTGCATGGCGTGGATGGTGAGCCAGCAGAGCAGCGCGCTGAGGCCGAGCGTCAGCACCACGTAGATGATCAGCGACCATACCGTCGACCTGACAGAGCGGATCTTGGTCCACTCGGCCAGCAGCACGTGGCCGAAGCCCGCCCGGTGACGCTGCTGGGCCGCGGCCGGCGAGGCCTGGGCGGTAGCTCCGGTGGCGGTCATCGGGTGCTCCTCTCGGTGACCCGGTCCGGCGCCGCGCTGGCCCGGTGGCCGAACTCGAGGTGGTCAGAGGTGAGCTCGAGGAATGCGTCCTCGAGCGAGGCGAGCTCCGGCGTCAGCTCGTGCAGCACGATCGATGCCGATGCCGCTAGCTCGCCGATCCGGGCGGCGGTGACCCCCGTGACCGTCAGCGCCGGTGCCTCGTCGCCGTTCCCGCCGTTACCGCCGTTGCTCGCCGGGATGGCCTTGCCCCCCGCAGCGGTAATGAGCGGCGTCAGCCGCTCCGGGTCGGGCGTGCGCACCCGGACAGACTGGCCGGAGTTCCGGGCGATGATCTCCTCGGTCGAAGCGTTAGCCAGCAGCCTGCCGCGGCCGATGACGACCAGGTGGTCGGCGGTTACCGCCATCTCGTTCATCAGATGACTCGACACCAGCACCGTCTTGCCCAGGCCGGCCAGGTGCTTCATCAGGTTCCTGATCCACAGCACACCCTCGGGGTCCAGCCCGTTCACCGGCTCGTCCAGTAGCAGCACCTCCGGATCACCGAGTAGCGCCGCCGCCACGCCGAGCCGCTGGCTCATGCCGAGGGAGTAGCTGCCAGTCCGCCGGTTGGCGACGTCCCGCAGGCCCACCAGATCCAGCATCTCGTCGACCCGGCTGGTCGGCAGTGCCTGAGTCTGGGCCAGGAACAGCAGGTGGTTGCGGGCGGTGCGCCCGCCGTGCACGGACTTGGCCTCCAGCAGGGCGCCTACGGTGCGCAGCGGGGTGGGTAGGTCGGCATATGCCTTGCCGTTGATAGTTGCTGAGCCGCTCTGCGGATGGTCGAGACCCAGAATGAGCCGCATTGTCGTGGATTTGCCGGCCCCGTTCGGGCCGAGGAAGCCCGTCACCCGCCCTGGCTCGACGGTGAACGACAGGTGATCGACCGCTACCGTGGTCCCGAAGCGCTTGGTGAGATCTCTGACCTCGATCATCGGCATGTCTCACATCCCGGCGAAGCTGGCATACGCGTCCTGTCGCGTCGCGAGGTTATCAGAGCAACGCCGGCGGCTAGGTGGCGCGTTCCGGCAAAATTCGCGCGCCAGGTGCCGGGCTGATAACGATCATGAACGGCCCGGCCGCTTCCTGGTTTACCCGCCTGGTCCCGTACGCTGCTACGGAGTTATGAGTGACGACAGCAGGCTAAGGCCGCCTGGTACTCCGGCGCGGAGCCGCGCCGTGATGGCGGCCTGCCTGATCATCGCGGGCGGCGCGGTCGTCGGGCTGGCCGCCGGACTGGTCTGGGCTGCGGTCGCACCCCGGGTCGTGTATCAGGTGCAGACCCTCAACCCGCCCACGGCGTACGCGACGAACCCGGAGACCAGCGCTTTCATCGCCGCTGACGGCTGGTATTGCCTGCTCGCGGTCCTCGGCGGTGCACTGATCGGGCTGTTCGGGTACCTGTCCGGGGTCAGGCGCTACGGGCCGGTGGCCATGGTCGGGACTGTGCTTGGCTCGATCGGGGCCGCCTTTATCAGCGCCTGGCTCGGGCACCGCCAGTCCGGCGCGCCGGGATTCGACCATCTGCTGGCGACCAGCAAGCCAGGCACGCTGCTGAATGCACCGATTTCACTCGGATCGCACGGCGCGATGGCCTTCTGGCCGCTCGCCGCCGCTGCCGTCGCCGGAGGCATCGAGCTGATAGTCGTGCTGAGAGCCCGGAACGAGCAGAACTACGGCAGGGTGCCGGTGCCAGGCGAGGACGGGTTCGGCTCACGGTCCCGCGCTGGCCAGCCGGATGGGTCGCAGGACCAGGGGCCAGGAGCGGCTCCGGGACCGCCCGGCCACCAGCCGGGATCGGACGGTCAGGTCAGGCCGGGTTTCACCGGCGGGTCAGGTCAGCCAGGTGACGAGCACCGTCGCAGGCCAAGCGGGCACGACCCGCTCGGCGGCGACCCGGGCCGCGCCGCCCTCTAGCGGCCGTCAGCAGCGCCTTCCCGGCCGCCCCGCAACGCGGCCCGGCCGCCCGGCAGCGGTGGCACCGCTGTTGTCAGCCGGCCGCGACGTCAGCGGCCATCGCGGCGCCGACGATGCCAGCGTCGTTGTGCAAGGTCGCCGCGACGACCGTGGCGCGCAAGCCGGTCAGCAACGGCAGGAACTTGTCCGCCTTCCGGCTGACCCCGCCGCCGATGATGATCAGGCTGGGGGACAGCAGCGCCTCCATGTGCGCCAGATACTCGTCCACCCGGCCGGCCCACACGCCCCAGCTCAGGTCGTGCTCCTCGCGCACGAGCTCGGAGGCACGCTTCTCGGCGTCCTTGCCGCGAATCTCGATGTGCCCGAACTCCGTATTGGGCACCAGCAGTCCGTCGATGAAGAGCGCGCTGCCGATCCCGGTGCCGAACGTGAGCAACAGCACGGTGCCGGTCGCCCCGCGGCCCGCGCCGAATCGCATCTCGGCAACGCCGGCGGCGTCGGCGTCGTTCAGGACGGTGGCAGTCAGCTTGGTGGCCGCCTCGAACGTCTTGACCGCGTCGACGCCTATCCAGGAGTGGTCGACGTTGGCTGCGGTCTGGATGACACCCTTGACGACAACGCCCGGGAACGTGATGCCCGCGGGCCCGGTCCAGTCGAACGCGCTCACCACCTTCGCGACGACGTCAGATACTGCCTCAGGTGTGGCTGGACGTGGAGTGTCGAGCTTCTGCCGCTCGGCAGTGAGCTGTCCGGTCGCGGTATCCACCGGAGCGGCCTTGATTCCGGTCCCGCCGATGTCGATGCCAAGGACGTGCGCCAATGCGTGCCTCCGTTTACTGGGCGTCGACTCCAGCCTAGGCTCGTCCGGGCATGTGCTCCAGTGGTCGCCGCCGCAGGCAGCGCGGTCCTGGCGCCCGTCACAGCGACATGCGCTCGCCGCGAATCGGCGCAGGCCGGCTACCGTCGTCAAGCTGCCCAGGGGTGTCCTCCCGGGCCTGCGGAGCCTGGCAAGCTTCGATGTGACCGCGCTGGGTGCGGCCCGCGTGCTGCCGGTAGGAGTAGTCCACCCGGATCAGCTCACGCAGCTCGAGGCTGTCGTGGGCGCGCAGCTCGTCGGTGGATCCGCGGAACGTAGCCGACCAGATGTCGCCGTCGAGGCCGATGACGTACGCCTCACCCCAGTGCAGCTGCAGGTCTGCCAGCGCCGATGCGTCGCTCCTGGCTATCCGGCTGCTCTCCATGGGACTGCGCGCTGCGGGACTTTCGTTCATGTACCGTCGCCTCCTTGCGGCCAGTGCCCGCGGCCCCGCGATGCACTCGCACGCAGCATAGCGCATTATAGAGCACTGTAGAGCAGCAGGCCGCGTCCTGACTCTTTGCGCAGTTCACCGGCGTTCTAGGGTGATCTTCGTGGCCAGGGTGCCGAAGTTCGACGCGACGTCGCTCGGTCCGGTGTATGTGTACGTCGGCGTCGCAGATCACATCGCGGCGCGGATCGAGGCCGGCGAACTGCCGAGCGGTGCTCGGCTGCCAGCGGAGCGCGATCTCGCGGCCGATTACCAGGTCGCGGTCGGCACCGCGCGCCGCGCGGTGGAGGAGTTGCGCCAGCGGGGCCTCGTGGTGACCGTCCCGGCCAAGGGAACCTACGTCGCGTGAGGGGATCGCCTGGTGGACCGCGTCGTGGTCGTTGGTGGCGGCGTGCTCGGCATGATGCACGCGGTGCAGGCTCGAGGCCGCGGGCTGCACGTGGTGCAGCTAGAGCGCGAAGCTGCGGCACGCGGTGCGAGCGTCAGGAACTTCGGCCTGATCTGGGTCAGCGGGCGTGCGCCCGGTTCCGAGCTTGTCCTGGCCCTGCGGGCCAGGACGCTGTGGGAGGAGCTCGCCCTAGCTGTCCCGGAGGCGGGATTCCGCCCGCACGGGTCGCTCACGATCGCCACTGACGAGACTGAGCTGGCGCTGCTCGAGGAGGCCGCGGCCCGGCCTGACGCGGCCGATCGCGGATTCGAGCTGCTCGATCGGCGCAGCGCGGCGGAGCTGAATCCGGTCCTCCGCGGCGAGTTCGTCGGGGCGCTGCTCGGCCGGCGGGACGCCATCGTCGAGCCGCGCAAGGTGCCGGCGGCCTTCCGGGACCACCTGCGCGCCGGGGTGCGCGGCGGCGTTGGCTATGACTGGCTAGCGGGTCGTGAGGCGGTCGAGGTCGCGCCGCATGCGGTTCGCGATCACACCGGAGCGTGGCATCGCGGTGACCTCGTCGTGCTGTGCCCCGGCGCGGCGCACACCGGAATCGCCGGGCCGCACCTGGCCAGCCTGACGCCGCCACCGGTGCGCCGGGTCAGGCTGCAGATGCTGCAGACCGAACCGCTGCGCGCCAGGCTGACCACCTCGGTGGCCGATGGTGACTCGCTGCGCTACTACCCCGCGTTCGACCTGCCCGGCCGGGCCAGGCTGGCACCGCAGGCGCCGGTCGCGGCCTCGGCAGTCGCGCAGCTCCTGCTGGTGCAGCGCCTGGACGGCAGCCTGACCATCGGCGACACGCACAGCTACGACGAGCCGTTCGGCTTCGATGTCGACGAGCAGCCCTACCACCACCTGCGGGCCAGGGCCGAGAAGCTGCTCGGGGGACCGCTGCCGGAGACCAGGTACCGCTGGGCTGGCGTTTACAGCCAGGTCGCGGGTGGCGAGCTCTACCATCGGTCGCAGCTCGCACCCGGGGTGGTGCTGGTAACGGGTGCCGGCGGCCGCGGGATGACGTGCGCGCCGGCGATCGCCGAGGAGACTTTCGCGGCCTGCGCCTGAGCGCGGGCCGGCTGACGAGCGAGGAGATGCGGTTATGCGGCATATCACGGTCGCGTGCCTGGACATGGCGGGTACGACAGTCGCGGACGACGGCAGCGTGCTGGCGGCGTTCCGTGCCGCGGCAGCGGAGTTCGGCCTGGTACCGGGAGCCCCCGGTTATGACGAGGCGATTAGCTTCGTTCAGGAAACCATGGGCCGGTCGAAGATCGAGGTATTCCGCAGTCTGCTCGGCACCGAGGAGCAGGCGCAGCTGGGCAACCGGATCTTCGAGGAGAGTTACGGTGAGTCGGTCCGGGCAGGCCTCGTGGCGCCGCTGCCAGGCGCGATCGAGACAATCACCGCGCTGCGCGCGGGTGGCATCAAGGTGTGCCTGGCCACCGGGTTCGCGCCGGTGACCAGAGACGCGGTGCTGGACGCGCTCGGCTGGCGGCCGCTGATAGACCTGGCGCTCTCGCCGGCTGACGCAGGGCGCGGCCGGCCGTGGCCGGACCTGCCGCTGACCGCGCTGCTGCGGCTCGGCGGCGGCGCGGTGAGCGAGCTCGCGGTCGTCGGTGACACCCCGAGCGATGTCGAGTCTGGCTTGCGGGCTGGCGCTGGCGTGGTGGCCGGGGTTACCACCGGGTCCGCCAGCCGGGAGGCGCTGGCCGCCGCCGGCGCCCCGCACATACTTGACTCGATCACCGGCCTGGTGCCGCTCGTGGAGCTCGGCGCGGCGGCGCTCGGGTAACGCCAGCCAGTCGGACCGAACCCGGACGGAATGAGCGATGGCGCACCCCGGTTTCCGCTGACATGAGATCGCTGGGCTGCCGGAGCTGGTGTCCTGCCGCTTCGAGCGATGGGCAGGACAACCGGACGACAGAAGCCAGCCCAGTAGCCGACCAGCCACACAGCGTTGCGCGCGCCCCGGTCGGTTACGCGTAACATGGCGCCATGCCGGACGTCCGGGCATGCGAGCAATGCGGCACGCTCTTCGTGCCGCGGCGCGAGCACGGCCGGTTCTGCTCAAGCCGGTGCCGGGTCGCCTTCAACCGACGGACCATCAAGTACCCGCCCGGTGAGGCAAGCGCACTCGACTGGTCGATGGCGGCCATGCTGGAGACGGTCGACCGGCTGCCGCGGATGAAGGCGTGGGACGGCGCCCGGGCTATCGCCGTGATCGGCGAGGCTGTCTGGTGGGTCACGATTGTCGACGCGACGATGGTCCGCTATCACCCGGACAGCTACGACCAGGTCATGGCCGCCGCGACGGCGGACGACCGTGCGGCTATCGAGCAGACGCTGGCC
>Ga0187807_1000403_pt1 | contig 13589 bp, 12 predicted proteins | sample NC_wetland_sal_i_4_FD_132432 | JGI IMG/M metagenome (GOLD analysis project Ga0187807, IMG submission 132432) | Wetland sediment microbial communities from Neuse River Estuary, North Carolina, USA - ASW_2 | ecosystem: Environmental > Aquatic > Freshwater > Wetlands > Sediment | place: USA: North...
CGCCTGCACGCGATCGCTGACGAGCTTGCCTCCAACAACGACGTCGTCATCGAACGTGGGGACCTCCGGTTCGTCGCGCACGTCCCCGATCAGGTCCATCTGAAGGTGGAATTCGAGATCGAGGATGACGGCACCGAGCTTGAGATCGAGCTGACCTGGTAGTCAGTACTCACTCCCAGGACGGGCCGGCCCGTGCCCGCCGGGAGGGCTGGCTCTGGCGCGCTGCGTAGCAGGCGGCACGGGAGACCTTCAGCAGCTCGGACGCCCGCTTGACGTTGCGCCGCTGCGATTTCTCCGCCTCGATGAACGGGCAGACGCTCACCGGGTCTCCTTCGCGAAGAAAGCCATGGCCCGCTTCGCCGCGCCGCCTGCGCCGCGCCGACAGGATGTAGGCGCCCGCGCAGTGCCTGACGCCGTGCGGTTGAGAAGGGAGCCCGGGAGAGTGGGCCGTTTGCGCATTCGGCATCGCTGGCATTCGCACATCGTCTCACTATTTGAAATCTGTTTGTCTAAACATGTGAGACACATTTATGGTCGACGGCATGGCTGGCAGCTCGCGGCGGTGGTGGATACTCGGGCTCGGCGTGGCGGCGCAGGCCGCTAGCTGCACGTTCGTCTATGGGCTGCCGTACCTGCTGCCGGAGTTGCGGCGGGCGTTCGGGCTCTCGCTAGGCGAGGCGAGCCTGCTCATCACGTGCCCCGTGATCGGCGTGGTGCTCGCGCTGATCGCGTGGGGAGCGCTCGCCGACTTCTGCGGCGAGCGGATGGTGATAGCGGCCGGGCTGGTGGCTGCGGCGGCCGCGCTCGGCGCGGCCGCCGCAGCCCGGGGTCTGGTCGAGCTTGGCGTCCTGCTCGCCGTCGCCGGGATCGGCGGCGCGTCGGTATTCGCCGCGAGCGGCCGGCTCGTGCTCGGCTGGTTCGGCGCGAAGGAGCGCGGCCTGGCGATGGGCGCGCGGCAGACCGCGCAGCCGCTCGGCGTCATGCTGGCCGCCGCGATCCTGCCCGTAGTCGCAGCCCGTACCGCGCCCCCGTGCTGTGGCGCATCCACGGCGCGAGCACGCTGCTGGTGGTGCCGCAGTTCGTGATCACCGGGTTCACCCTCGAGTACCTGGTGAGCCAGCGCGGCTGGGCGCTGCTGGCGGCGAGCCGCGCGATCGCGGTGGCCAACTTCGCCGGCGCGCTGACCAGGATCGGCGCCGGGAAGTGGTCAGACGTGGTGCACAGCAGGCTGCGCCCGATGCGCCAGCTCGCCGTCGCGATCGCGGTCGTCGTCGGGCTGGCGGCGCTCGGCGCCTGGCTGCGGTCCCCGCTCGGCCCCGTGGCGCTGTTCGCGGCGACGGCGCTGGCCGTGAGCACCAACGGGCTCGCGTTCACCGCGGTAGCCGAGATCGCCGGCATGTCGTGGGCCGGGCGCGCGCTCGGCGTGCAGAACACCGCGCAGAACATCGCCGCCGCGGCTACGCCGCCTGTCATGGCGCAGCTGATCCAGCTGGCGGGATACCCCGCATCGTTCGGGATAACTGCCTTGTTCCCGGTCGCGGCGGCGGTCGCGATCCCGGCCTCAGCCCGTGCGACGCTCGCGCAACCAGACCTCGGACGGCCGCAGCGCGACGAGACAGTCACCCGCTGAACCGTTTACCAATTTACGAGACAACGTCGCAGCATCGTGACTAGATTTGACCACGTGTTCGGATGAACCTATATTCGATTGCGAGGTTCGGCGTGACGATCCTCTGGAACAGAGTAGAACACCTGTCTTCCCCCGGGCAGGTCGGTGTCCGCCCGGGGTGCGGCTGTCCCGGCGACGCTGACGGTTCGGCAGAGCGAGGAAGTGCAGGACAGCGCATGGGCAGGGTGTACGGCGAGCCGGTCGAGGTCCAGACACGGGAGGACGGCCACCGGCCAGCCCGGTTCGTGTGGCGGGGGAGGCTCTACGCGGTTCGCGCGGTGCTCGAGCACTGGGTGGTGAACAGGGAGTGGTGGCAGGAGGCTGACCCGGTCCCGGCGCACCCCGAGCTGGAGTTCTGGCGGGTCGAGGCGTCGTCCGGGCAGGGGCAGCCCGCGGGCACGTACGAGCTGCGGCGCGACGTCGCCGCCGGCACCTGGACGCTGCGCCGGGTGGCGGACTGACCGGGCTGACCGGGCCGACCTGGCCGACGGCTTACGGGGGGTTTGGGTAGGTGACCGATGCGATAGCCGAGTTCGCTCATCTGCACGTCGCGTCGTCGTTCTCGCTGCGCTACGGCACGGCGAGCCCGGCGGCGCTGGCCGCGCGGACGGCGGAGCTCGGCATGCCGGCGCTGGCGCTGACCGACAGGGACGGGCTGTACGGCGCGTTCAAGCACGCCCAGGCGTGCGCGAGTGCCGGGATCGAGCCGCTGCTCGGCGCCGACCTGGCGCTGCGCGAGCCGGACCCGCCGCGTGAGCCAGGCCGTGAGCCAGACCGCGATCCCGGCAGGCGCCGGATAACGCTGCTCGCGGTCGGCCGCCGCGGCTGGGCGTCGCTATGCCGCCTGGTGTCCGCGGCGCACGCGGCCGGCCGCCGCGAGGACCCGCCCGCCGTGACCCAGGACCTGATCGCCGAACACGCCAACGGCCTCGTCGTCCTGCTCGGCCCGGCGAGCGACGTCGGCGAGGCGGTCGCCGCCCGCCGCCCGGACGCCGCCCGGCAGGCACTGAGCCGCTGGCGGAGCCAGTGCGACACGGTCGTCGAGATCGTGAACCACATGGATCTGGGCGGCACGTTCCGCGCGGCGCGAATGGCGGAGCTCGCCGGCGAGACGAAAACACCCGCCGTGCTGACCAACGCCGTCAGGTACCTGGACCCGGCCGACAGCCGGGCCGCCCAGGTGCTCGACGCGGCACGGCACCTGGTCCCGCTCGGCTCGCCACAACTGGTCCCGCACAACGGCCGGGCGTACCTGGCCAGCCCGGCCGACATGGCCGCCATCGCCAGGCGCGTCACCGAGGCGATGAGCGGCCCGCAGCCACCGAGCGCGGCATACAGGCTGCTCATGACGACGGCGGAGCTCGCGAAAGACTGTGCCCTCAGCCCCGCCCGCGACCTGGGCATCGGCGCTCACCACCTGCCGGAGACCAAGCACGAAGGAGCCGAACAGGACGAGCTCCGCGCCCGCTGCGAGCACGCGCTCCTGCACGGCCACTACCGCTCCGCGCGCAACGGCCCGCGCGGGGCAAGAAGGAGAGCCAGGCATCGCCTCGACCACGAGCTGAACATCATCGCCCAGACCGGCATGGCCTCCTATTTCATCACCGTGGCCGACGTCGCGGACCGGATAAGAAACAACGGCATCCGCTGCGCCATCCGCGGCTCGGGCGCGGGCAGTTTCGTCAACCACCTGCTCGGCATCAGCGCGATCGACCCGCTCGAGCACGACCTGCTGATGGAGCGGTTCCTTTCCCCAATCAGGAGCACGCTGCCGGACATCGACCTGGACGTGGAATCGGCTCGCCGCCTTGAGGCGTACCGGATCATCTTCGACGCCTACGGAGCCGAGCGCACCGCCTGCGTTTCCATGATGGAGACGTACCGGGCGCGCAGCGCCATCAGGGATGTGGCCGCCGCGATGTCGCTGCCGCCGGACGAGATAGGCGCCATCGCCAAGGCGTTCCCGCACATCCGCGCGAGATACATCACCGCCGCGCTCACCGAACTCCCCGAGCTGCGCCAATCCAGGCTCGACGCTCCGCAGCTCGCGACCATCTTCCAGATCGCCGAGCAGCTCGACGGCCTCCCGCGCCACGTCGCCATGCACCCGTGCGGCGTGCTGCTGTCCAACGACACGCTGCTGGACCGCACCGCGACCCAGCAAAGCGCCGAAGGGTTCCCGCTCAGCCAGCTCGACAAGGACGACGCGGAGATCGCCGGGGTTATCAAGCTGGACGTGCTCGGTGTCCGCATGCAGTCCGCGATGGCGCACACCCTGACGGAGATCAAGCGGACCGAGCACCGGGACGTCGACCTCGACGCGATAGCCCGCGACGACGCGGACACCTACGCGATGATCGGTTCCGCGCGCACGATCGGCTGCTTCCAGATCGAGTCGCCCGGCCAGCGCGAGCTGGTGAAGAAGCTCGCCCCCCGGGACGTGCAGGACCTGATCGTGGACATCTCGCTGTTCCGCCCGGGCCCGGTCAACTCGGACATGATCTCCCCGTTCCTGCGCGTCAGGCACAACCTCGCCGAGCCGCAGTTCCCGCACGAGAAGCTGGCTGGCGCGCTGCGGGAGACCGGGGGAGTGGTGGTCTTCCACGAGCAGGTGCTGCGGATCATCGACGCGATGACCGGCTGCGGCCTGCCTGAGGCGGATCTCGTTCGACGGCACCTTTCTGCCGAGCAGGGGCCGCAGCGCACCGAGCCGTGGTTCCGCGCGCATGCGCTGGCCCGCGGCTTCGACCCGGCGACCGTGGACCGGGTGTGGGAGGTGGTCGCGGCGTTCGGCGGCTTCGGCTTCTGCAAGGCGCACGCCGCCGCGTTCGCGATCCCGGTCTACCAGTCGGCGTGGCTCAAGCGCCACTTCCCGGCCGCGTTCTACGCCGGCGTGCTCACCCACGACCCGGGCATGTACCCCAAGCGTGTGATCGTGCAGGACGCGCGGCTAGCCGGCGTCCCGGTGCTTCCGGTCGACGTCAACTCATCGGCCGGGGAATGGCAAGTTCAAAATCCGTCATCCCGAACGGAGCGGCCCGGCTCTCCATCCATCCGCGTCTCCCTCCGGGAGGTGAAAGGCATCAGCGACTCCGAAGTAGAGCGGATAGTGGCTGGCCAGCCGTACACCTCCCTGCGCGACTTCACCGAACGCGCCCGCGTCTCCCGCCCGGTGGCCGAGCGCCTGGTCCTGCTAGGCGCCTTCGACTCCCTCTACGCTCTGCTAGCCCCGCTCGCCGATCCCCAAGGCGAGCCCCAGCGCCCTGCCCTACTCCAGCCCTCAGCCGCCCCCTACCCCTCAGCAGCCTCCCGATCTCCTGCCACCCCCCACCCCTCAGCCACTCCCCAACCCCTTGCCACCCTCCAACCTCTTGCCACCCTGCAGCCCTCTCCCCCTCCCCAACCCCGCCCCTCGCGGCGGGATCTGCTGGCCCGGGTCGGGGTGCTCTTCCGGCGGGCCGCCCCGGCGCGGGCAGCCCCGGCCATGGACCTCTTCGCCGACGCGGAAGCCGCCGACGGCATGGCGGATCTCGTCCCCGCGGGCGAGCTTCGCGACCTCGACCTGGCCGAACGCGTCGCCGCCGAGCTCGAGATCCTCGGCTTCGACGTCAGCGGGCACGTCCTTGACTTCTACGCCGGACTGCTCGACGGGCTCGGCGTCGTCCGCTCCGACCGCCTGGACGGCTGCCGCGACGGCGAGACGATCTGCGTCGCCGGGGTGAAGGTGGCCACCCAGACCCCTGCCGTCCGGTCCGGGCAGCGGATCATCTTCGCCTCGCTCGACGACGCGGTCGGCCTGGTGGACCTGGCGTTCTTCGAGTCGGTGCAGGACCGGTGCGCGGCGCGACTGTTCGGCTCCTGGCTGCTGCTGGTCCGCGGCAGGGTCCGCCGGGCGGGCGCGGGCCCGATGGCCGTCACCGTCAACGCGACCGAATGCTGGGACATCCCCGCGCTCGAGGAGATCCGTCAGTCGGACGGACTGCCCGCGGTGCGCGCCGCGATGGCGGCCGGCGACGTTGCCCCCGGCGCTCTGCTTTCTCCCGGGGGCCGACCCCCCGGAGACCCCCCGAATGGGGGGACTGTCCGTCCCCCCATACCCCCCGGACCGGTGGTTTTCGCCAACGGCTTCACGCTCTCCCCGTACGCGGAGACCGGCTCACCGGGCGCCAGCCTCAAGACCCCGCCGCGCACCCTCTGGCACGCCAGCCCCGGCAGCTCAGGTGCCCAGCCCGGCTTAAGGTCTGTCCCCCCAGATGAATGTCCCATTCAGCTGGCTATAGGCAGTTCGATGTCACATTCATCTGGTGACTTCGGCGAGGCGGCGGGTCAGGTAGCGCCGTTCGGCGTCGGTGCCGGCGAGCGCGTGTGCCTCGCGGTACGCCTGCGCCGCCTGGTCGTTCCTGCCGAGGCGGCGCAGCAGGTCCGCGCGGGTCGCCGGGAGCAGGTGATAGCCGGCCAGCGCCCCGGTGCCGGCCAGGGCGTCCACGAGGGCGAGTCCCGCCGCCGGCCCGTCGGCCATGCCCACGGCGACGGCCCTGTTCAACTCGACCACGGGAGACGGCGTGAGCTGGCTGAGCTGGGCGTACAGCCGGGCGATCAGCCGCCAGTCGGTGTCAGCGGCCCGCGCGGCGGTCGCGTGGCAGGCGGCGATCGCCGCCTGCAGCTGGTACGGCCCGGGGTTGCGGGCTTCGGCGGCGGTCTCGAGGACCTGACAGCCCTCGTCGATCTCCGCGCGGTCCCATCGCGCGCGGTCCTGGTCCTCCAGGGTCACCAGGTCTCCGGCGTCGTCGACCCGGGCGCCGCGGCGTGAGTCCTGCAGCAGCATCAGCGCGAGCAGGCCCAGCGCCTCGGGCTCGCCCGGCATCAGCCGGGCGAGCAGGCGGGCCAGCCGGATGCCCTCGGCGCACAGATCCTGGCGCAGCACGCTATCCCCGGAGGTGGCGCTGTAGCCCTCGTTGAACAGCAGGTACAGCACGGCGAGCACGCCCGCGGTGCGTTCGGCGAGCAGGTGGGCGGGCGGCACGCGGTATGGGATGCCGGCGTTGCTGATCTTCCGCTTGGCGCGCACCAGCCGCTGGGCCATGGTCGGCTCGGCGACTAGGAGCGCGTGCGCGATCTCGGTCGTGGTCAGCCCGGCCAGCGTGCGCAGCGTGAGCGCCACCCGCGCCTCCAGCGCGAGCGCGGGATGGCAGCAGGTGAAGATCAGCCGCAGCCGGTCGTCCGGAATGCCGCTCGGGTCATCGTCAGGGGGCTGGTAGCCGGTCAGGTCGTCCGGCTCGAGCCGGGCCGCCTGCTCCAGCTTGGCGGCCTCGTTGGCCCGCCGCCGCAGCACGTCGATCGCGCGGTTGCGGGCGGCGGTGGTGAGCCACGCTCCCGGCTTTGCGGGCACGCCGTCCCGCGGCCAGGTCTGCAGCGCGCGGGCGAACGCGTCCTGCGCGCACTCCTCGGCCAGATCCCAGTCGCCCGTCACGGCGATCAGCGTGGCCACGACCCGGCCCCATTCCGCGCGGAACGCGGCATCGACCGCCCCCGCGACGTCGTCCTTTGGGTCAGCCGTCACCCGGGGTTCCTCCTCACTGACGCGGCCAGAGTATGGCAATCCGCGGGGTGTCGATCTGGCCCGAGTCCGTTCGTCGTCAGTGCGAAAGGGCAACCAACGACGAGGAGAACGTCATGTACATCCCATACCAGTTCCTGATCGCCATCGAGAACGACCGGCTGCGAACCGCGGCGCGCGACCAGCTGCGGGTGGCGGCTAGCCGCGAACGCGCTGCCAGTTTCGCCCGCGAGGCGGACGCCGAGGCCCGTCGGCCGCACCACGGCCTGGGGCGCCGCGTAAGGCGGGCGTTCGGCCGCCGGCCCGCCGTCGGCGCGGCCGCGTAAGCCACGATATTTCTAGCTGAGAAGGAGAAGCCATGAAGTACTTGATGATCGTCTGCTACGACCCGGCGATCGAGCAGATCGACGACGACAACGAAATCAACTCGTGGGTCAGCGAGATGGACGGCAGGGGCGTACGCCTCGAGGGGCGCGCCCTGGACCCGGACGACGCCACTACCGTCCGGGTCCGGGATGGTCAGGTCCTGGTCTCTGACGGGCCGTTCGCCGAGACCAAGGAGGTAATGGTCGGCTACGACTTCCTCGACTGCGCGAACCTTGACGAGGCGATCGAGGTGGCGTCCAAGCACCCGCTGGCCAAGCGCGGCTGCATGGAACTGCGCCCATTCGGCGCCGACTGACGAGCCAGCGCGGGCAGACGTTGGAGATGGTGCCCGGGAGCCGGTTCCGCACCGTCCGGCTCATCCGCGGGCGCGGCGCTTAGCAGGTGCGGGTCACCAGGTGACCATCAGCTCGGTAAGGGCCCAGTGGGTCCCGGCGTCACTCCACGGCAGCTCGGCCGCCGGCACGGCCAGGCGCAGGCCGGGGAAGTGGCGCAGCAGCGCCGCGATCGAGATCTGGAGCTCAAGCCTGGCAAGGTGCGCCCCGAGGCAGAAGTGGGCGCCCACGCCGAAGGTGAGATGGTGATTGTCCGGCCTGCTGAGATCAAGCCGTTCGGGCTCGTCGAAGGCGGCGGGGTCCCGGTTGCCGGCGGTGTGCGACACCAGGACCGCGTCGCCCGGGCGCACCGTAACCCCGCCGACCTCGACATCGGCGGTCGCTATCCGGATCTGGCGCCCGCCGTCGGGGCGCGGGAAGAACCGGAGCAGCTCCTCCACCGCCACCGGGACCAGGTCCAGGTGGTCGCGCAGCCAGGCCAGCGCCGTGGGATGCTCGAGCAGCGTCAGGACGAGGTTGGAGATCTGGTTGATGGTGCTCTGGTTGCCGGCGATGAACAACGTGCCGAATAGCACGATGAGTTCAAGCTCGCTGAGCTTGTCATCGTTGTCGCGTGCCGAGGCGAGCGTGCTCAGCAGGTCCTCGCCGGGGTGTGCGCGCCGGTCGGCGACCAGCTCCATCATGTAGCCGAGCACCTCGTCGCGGATGGCGCTGACCTCTTCCGGCGATCGGCCGGACACGGCGAGCATGACCTCCGCGGTCCGCCGGATGCGCTCGCCGTCGGCGACCGGCAGGCCGAGCAGGTCGCAGATCACGGCTCCCGGTATCACCGCGGAGAAATGACTTGCCAGATCGGCCGGCGGCCCGCATTCCGCGAGCTCCTGGATTTGCCTGGCGACGATGGTCTCGATTCTTGGCCGGAATTCCTCCATCTTCCGCTGGGTGAACGCGCTGGCCACCAGTTTCCTGATCCGGGTGTGCTCGGGCGGGTCGAGGTTAAAGATGATCGGCAGGCCGACGGGCAGCTGCTGTGATATCGGCCCCATGGCTGGCGCCCCTGGCCGGGTCGCCAGGGCGCGGCTGAACCTCGGATCCGCGCCCACCGCCCGGACGTGGTCGTAGTGCGCGGCCAGCCACGCCGGATGGCCGCTCGCCAGCATGACCTTGGTCAGCTTCGGTTCGGCGAGCAGCCGGCGCAGCTCCGGCGGGAAATCGCCGCCGGAGCCCCCGGGAAAGGGGAAGCTGGGCAGCGCGGGCGGCTCAGACGCGATAGAGGCGGTCACGATCGTCCTTTCCTGGCTAGCGGGCCTGCTGGCCGTGTGGTGGCGGCTGCCGGAGTTGCTGCCACGCCGCGGCCACCCCGGCGGCGGACATGCCGGCCGAAATGGCGTAGAGGACGTTGTCTGTGCGGCTGCGCGGACGGCCGTCCGGGAGGACGGCCGCGGACGCGAAGTAGCCGGCCTGCACCGCCAGCAGGTGGCCGAGGAAGATCCATAGCGTCCAGGCTTTGCGCCGCTGGAGCGGGCCGATGGCGGCGGCGAGCACGCAGACGTCCCAGCCTGAGGACTGCAGCACGCTTTGCAGGGCGTGGAAACGGGCATGCGCGGGCCACGTCTGGTCGTCCAGGTGTGGCTTGACGGCGAACATGTAGCCGAGCAGGTGGCCCGCGGCTGGCACCGCGAGCAGGGCGGTAGCCAGACGCAGGTCGTCGTCCAGGTTAGGCACCCGGTTTTTCTTCTTCACCGTAAAAGATCCTCATCAGCGCGGGGTTCATGAATACGCGGTCGGGGTCTAGCTCATCCCGGATTTTCGCGAAGGCGGTCAGGTTCTGGCCCCACACCGTGCGAATGTGGGGGATGATGCCGGGCACGTCGTAGAAATACTTGGCCCAGTGCGGCCGGGCGCTCAGCTCGGGAATACCCATCCAGGCCTGGGCCACTTCGTCGAAGAACGCGGTGCAGCCCGGTGCTCCGGTGAAGCTGATCAACTCGAAATAGCAGTGGTGCTCGTCGTCGCGCCCGAAGGCCGGGGACAGCAGAACCTGGCTGCTGCGGATCGGCCGCATCTCGAGCATCAGGTTCAGCGGGTACTCGCCGGCCGCGGCCCGCTCGCGCACCTTGTCCACGACCAGCCCCCAGGCCCGCGTGACGTTCGTGAAGCCGGGATCGATCTTGACCGAGAAGGACATGATGTGCACCTTCATCATTTCGATGAAGCGCCGGTAATGAGTCGCCCGGGTCAGGTCGACCACCGTGCTGCGGTTGCGCGGGACGATGCCCCGGTAGAGGAAGCCGTTGACGACGGGGGTCAGCCTGGGGATGCGGTGCATGGCATGGCGCCCTGCCGTGTTTCCCGTCAGGGTGCTGGCAAGCTCGCGCGGCGCCTGCGCCAGCGGGGTGCGGGCCAGCGGGGCCCGGCGGGCCGGGGCGGTGGTGCTGTTCCAGGACTTGAACCACAGGCCTTCGGACGTGGGAAACCAGAAGACCTCCGTGTACTCGTTCCCGCTGAGCAGGCGGGCCAGCTGTGCGGGATCCTCGGCTGCGGCGTGCGGCAGCCGCCGGTCGACGGCCACCTGACTGGACGTAGGCTCGACCCGCAGCGTGATCTGGTAGATGAGACCCATGGTGCCGAGGCAGCAGCGCACGGCGTTCATCACGTCCGGGCCGTGAGTGGCCTCGCTGAAGCGCACCACGCTGCCGTCGTGGGTGACGATCGTCATGGCCTCGACGAGGTCCGACAGCGTCCGGCGGTCCCAGCCCGCGCCGTGGCAGCCGGTCGCGATCACGCCTCCGTACTGCACGGACGTCAGGACGACGTTGGTCGGCACGGCCAGGCCGTAGCGGCGCAGCGTCCGGTCAAGCGCGCCGATCGTCACCCCGCACTCGATCGTCACCTCGCGCTTGACGGGGTCGACCGGCCCGATGCGGTTGAGCCCGTCGACGATCACCAGGCTGTCGTCGGTGACGCTGAGCGGTCCCATCGAATGACCGCGACCCGCCGCACGGACGCGGCGCCCGGCGCGCCTCGCCCGCCGGACTATCTCTACCAGGTCATCCAGCGACCGCGGGTAATAGGTGACGGCCGGCGTGCAGGACTGGGTTCTCGCCCAGTTCCGCCATGGCTTATCCCGTTGAAATCTAAGGGGCGGCTGGCCGGCATTGAGCATTCGCCCCCCCGAAAAGAACTCAACCCCACACTTTCAGCCAGCAGACCCAAGAAGACCAGCTCAGCTCACCGGATTGCGAGGTTTAACTGCTTTTGTGATAACCCGCACGTGTGCGGCTGTCAATGCCTGCGCTGGTTTATCAACCGCACCTGCGGTTCATCATGCGGAAGCAGCACCATGGCGCGGGGAGGCGCCACGGATCCGTTCGGGATAAATGTCTTTCAGTTGGACGACGGGGTGCGCCAGTTGACCGTGGGGCGGAGCGCCTCCGGGCGCACCCGGTGCGCGAATCGCTTGGTGATCTCGAACAGCGACTCGATAAGCGTGTCGGACAGCAGGTGCGGCTTCAGGCCGAGATCGACGAGCTTGGTGTGCACCACCTTGTAGTAGTGCTCGGGCGCCTCGACGCGGGGGTTCTCCAGGTTCTCGATCGTGACCTCGCCCGGATAGGCCCGCGCGACGGTGTCGGCGATCTCGCCGACCGACAGCGACTCGGTCATCTGGTTGAAGACGCGGAACTCGCCCTTGTTGGCCGGGTTCTCGCAGGCGATCTGGATGCACTGGACCGTGTCCCTGATGTCGATCAGGCCGCGGACCTGGCCGCCGGTGCCGTACACCGTGAGCGGGTGGCCGATGACCGCCTCGATCACGAACCTGTTCAGCACCGTGCCGAACACCGCGTCGTAGTCGAACCGGGTCGCCAGCCGGTCGTCGCGGCCGGTTTCCGGTGTCTGCTGGCCGTAGACCACGCCCTGGTTCAGGTCGGTGGCCCGCAGGTCCCAGATCCGGCAGGCGAACTCGATGTTGTGCGTGTCGTGCACCTTGGACAGGTGGTAGAACGAGCCGGGCCGCTTGGGGAACATGACCCGGTCCCTGCGCCCGTTGTACTCGATGTCGAGCCAGCCTTCCTCGATGTCGATATTCGGCGTGCCGTACACGCCGATGGACCCGAGCTTGACCAGATGGATCCGGGGGTCGATCTCGGCGATCGCGTACAGCAGGTTGAGGGTGCCGAGCACGTTGTTCGACTGCGTGTAGATGGCGTGGCTGCGGTCGATCATCGAGTAGGGGGCCGCGCGCTGTTCGGCGTAGTGCACCACAGCGTCCGGGCGGAAGTCGCTGAGCATCCGGTACGTGAACACGGGGTCGCAGAGGTCGCCGACGTAGCAGCCGATCTCCTTGCCGGTGAGTTCCTTCCACGCGGCGATCCGGACCCGCAGCGGCTCGATGGGCACCAGGCTCTCCACGCCGAGTTCGTCGTCGTAGTGCCTGCGCGCGAAGTTGTCGGCGACCGCCACCTGATGGCCGTGCTCCGACAGGTGGAGAGCCGTCGGCCAGCCCAGGTACCCGTCTCCACCGAGGACCAGGATCTTCATCCGCCTTCTCCTCCCGTGTTACAGCAGTTACGCCACTAGAAACTATCGTGCCCCATCGCGCGGGCTCGCGTCGCCGACAAGGGCTCTCTGCTACTTTCCGTAACGGCTGGTTGCGAACCAGCCGGTCTGGGCAGCAGCGCTCGGCTGAACGGGGTAACGTGCTTCTAGTACGAGTGACCGAAGCATCCTGACATGGCCGCCGATTTCGGGGCGCCTGAGGGATGAGTCGAGGGGCCTGCGGTTTCCGTGCTGTTCTCGTGGTTACGTAAGCATCATTGGTCCCCAACATGAGGAAGTACATGGCACTCGCGCAGAACCGGCTGATCGCGTCGCTGTGGGGCAGGCTCCGTACCAAGGTGGGGATCCGCTTCACCCGTTTCGTCGGAGTGGCGGCTGCCTCGCTGGCCACCAGTGAGATCGCGCTTACGCTGTGCAACGGCGTGTTCCACATGACGGCGACGCCCGCGGCGATCATCGCCTGGTTCGCCGGCGCGGTCGTCAGCTACGTGCTGAGCCGGTGGGCCTGGGAACGCAAGGGCAGGCCCGACGTGCTGCGGGAGACCGTCCCGTTCTGGGTGATCTCCGCCATGGTGGTCGTGATCTTGACGCTGGCCACGAAGTTCGCATACCACGCCGCGGCGTGGATGGGCCTGCACGGCCTCGGGCACGTGCTGTTCGTCGACTTCATCTACCTGATCGCCAACTTCTTCACGTTCCTGCTGCGCTTCTTGGTCTTCCACTACGTCCTGTTCGCCGAGCGGACCACGGCCGCCAGGGCGGCCGCCACCGGGCCTGACGCGATCCCGCCGGGCACCCGCCAGGCGCCCAACCCCGCCGAGGCCCCGCACTCCGCGGCCCCCGCCTCCACCGCCGAGGCCGCCGCCACCCTGTCGGCCGCGACCGCCAACGGGAAGGGCGGCGCCCCCCGCGACCCCGCGGCCGGTGCGACGCCTGCCAGCGCGAATGGGACCGCTTCCGCCAACGGCGCGGCCGCCCGCAGCACCGCCGCGAAGCCGAACCCGCCGGGAACGCGTCCCGCGGCCCCCTCGCCCACCGCCGCCAACTAGCCAGCGCCGGCCGCCAACTCGCTGGCGTTGCCCTC